>Ga0247818_10000072_pt1 | contig 53352 bp, 37 predicted proteins | sample 13C_Glucose_Day1_FD_192424 | JGI IMG/M metagenome (GOLD analysis project Ga0247818, IMG submission 192424) | Soil microbial communities from agricultural site in Penn Yan, New York, United States - 13C_Glucose_Day1 | ecosystem: Environmental > Terrestrial > Soil > Agricultural land | place...
GTAGCGCACTAGCATGGGGTGCTAGGGGTCGAGTGTTCGAATCACTCCGTCCCGACCATATAATTCAAAGGGTTGCGAGATTTTATCTCGCGACCCTTTTTTATTTTTCCGCGTTTTTACCCCCACAAAACGGTCAGCGCTGAGTGGATTTTTCGCATGTGTTACCAATATCGAATTTTGCTCTAGGAGCTTTTAGCAGGCGGCTCGCTTCGGTTTACGTAGCGGCCATTCGATGATGAGACGAGAAATCAGTAACGACAAAGGGACATTGCGGCTCTCACTAGAAGAGCTTTCATCCTGCTATCAGCTCGAGAGTGTCCTCCTGGCTTACCAATTCCGGCACTCCATTGGGCATAACGACAAAGGATGGGTGCGCATGGACGACATCGTTCAATCCCTCACGCTCCAAGAAGAAGCCCAGCCCAAAGAAGTAAAAACCTTGCCACCTTAGTGGCGAATTGCAGCTGGTAAATTTCCAGAGCGTCATACCTGTGCTAGGCGAGTTTCGCATCTCGAACGAGAAGATTGGTCATTTCGTTAATCGACTCTTGCACGTAGCTCTGCTTCCAAGGCATTCAAGATTCAAAATCTGGCGGATTGCATAAGCACTGATTGGAGCCGCCTCCATCGTGGTGGAGAGTGTGTGTAGCCTGCCGCATCAGCCTGATGCTAAATCGAAGTAAATAGGATCACGTGGGTGCCTACTAACGGATAGATGTTAAATGGCCACTTTTTAAGTATAAAGGCATTTGATTTGATATCTGGTAGCGATAGTCCTTGATCGTGATGAGGGCCTTCGTTAGCAAAAGGATTTGTTGGAGCCCTGGGATGGTTGCGGTAAAGCATAAGGTTTTGGTCAGTTGGATCGGCGCTAACGATTTGAAAGCGGTGATCGGCGAGGCGGCGGGGCCTGTCCGTTCGGCCCTCGCTACTGTCGATTTCGATGGCGTCGAACTCTTATGTGCGTACCCTGCGGAGCAGGTTGAGCGTTATCTTCGCTGGCTCCGCGAGCAAGTCGATATTCCCGTCACGGCCTATGTCGAGCCGTTATCTTCCCCTGTGCATTTCGGCGAGATTTATCACGCGGCCAATCGGCATCTGCAGCGGTTGGTGGGAGAAGGGGTACAGCTTTCCATCTTGCTGAGCCCCGGAACACCTGCGATGCAGGCGGTGTGGATCCTGTTGGGCAAAACCCGTTACCCCGCAGTGTTCTATCAATCTTCGTTGGAACAAGGTGTCCAGCAGGTTGATATCCCCTTCGAAATCGCTGCCGAGTATATTCCAGCGGCCAGCGCAATCAGCGGCAACCAGTTGGCCAAACTGGCTGAGCAGCAAGTGCCGGTGGATGCCGCGTTTGACAGCATCGTCGCGGAAAGTGGTCGCATGCTGGCCATCAAGGCACAGGCCCACGTGCTTGCTGAGAAAGGCGTGCCGGTCCTTATCTATGGAGAGACGGGTACCGGCAAAGAGTTGTTTGCCCGAGCCATCCACAACGCAGGAACGCGCGCTAGCCAGCCGTTCGTCACTGTCAACTGCGGTGCAATTCCCTCTGAACTGGTTGATTCCGTGCTCTTCGGCCACAAAAAAGGTGCGTTTACCGGCGCGATTGCAGATCGGCTTGGGGTGTTCGAGCAGGCTCATGGCGGGACGCTATTTCTTGATGAGTTCGGTGAACTGACCTTGGCCGTGCAGGTGCGGCTATTGCGTGTACTGCAAGAGGGCACCTTCACGCCGGTCGGTGCCAGTCGTGAAGTGCAGGTGAATGTGCGCCTGATCACCGCCACTCACCGCAATCTGATGGCAGACGTCGCACAGGGCAGTTTCCGTGAGGACCTGTTTTATCGCATCGCTGTAGGTGTCCTGCATCTGCCGGCGCTGCGCGAGCGCGAGGGTGACCTGTGGCTCTTGACCGACGCGCTGCTGGCCGGTATCGGCAGCCAAGATTCCAGCCTGAAGGACAAAAAGGTTTCGCTGGAGGCCAGGGAACTCATCCAACGGCACCCGTGGCGCGGCAACGTTAGGGAGTTACACGCCACCTTGCTGCGCGCTGCGCTCTGGTGCCAGGACTCGCTGATTACCCGGGGCGATATTGACCAGGCGTTGTTCAAACTGCCGGCGCAGGACAACGACCTGATGGCGATGGATGTGTCCCAAGGGGTGGACATCAACCACATCATTTCCAAAGTCGTGAGCCACTACGTGCGTGGCGCATTGGCCGCAACGGGCCAGAACAAAACCAGAGCCGCCTTGCTCCTGGGGCTCAAGAGCCAGCAGACCCTGAGCAAGTGGATCGAAAAGCACTGTGTCGAATAACAAGCGAGGGTAAGAAAAATTACTTTGAAGTAATGAATATTATTTTTTGTCGGGCGTTATTGATCCTTGTATTTCGTAAGTTATTGTTTTTAAACAAATAAATTATTCTGGCACGAAGCTCGCTATAACCAGGACGTCACTTACTGATTACCAAGGAACCGTTGAAATGTCAGAGCTCAAGAAATTCCAGATCCAAGCTGCCCGCCCTTTGCCTGTGATTGTGCTGGCGGACACCAGTGGCAGCATGTCGGAGGGCGGCAAGATCGAGGCGTTGAACAGCGCGCTCCAGGACATGATCGCCACCTTTGCCCATGAAAGCCGCCTGCGCGCTGAAATCCAGGTGAGCGTGATCACCTTTGGCGGTCGCAGCGCAGAGTTGAACCTGCCCTTGACCCCGGCCCATCAAATCCAAAGTTTCAGCCAGCTCACGGCGGATGGCGCCACGCCGTTGGGCGGCGCATTGCGCCTGGCCAGCCAACTGATCGAAGATAAAGACATCGTACCGTCCCGCGCCTACAAACCCGTGATTGTGTTGGTCTCCGATGGTTACCCCAATGACGAGTGGGAGACACCTTTTGCGCAATTGCAAAATGGTGAGCGCTCCTCCAAGGCCACGCGCTTCGCCATGGGCATCGGTGCCGATGCAGATGTGAGCATGCTGGCCGACTTCGCCAATGATCCGGAAGCGCCGCTGTTTCAAGCCTCCGAGGCACGGGATATTCATCGCTTCTTCCGTGCCGTGACCATGAGCGTCAGCGCCCGTAGCCAGTCGTCGACCCCCAATCAAACGCTCCCGTTGGAGCTGCCGCCTGCCGACGATCAAGACTGGGAATTCTGATGCGCCTGGCAGCGTCGGGTGCCAGGGTCATCGGGCCGGGGCACCTGCAGGACGGCGTGGTCAACCAGGATGCCATGGGGGTCTATGGCGTGAGTCAGGGGTGGTGCATCGCGGTCTGCGACGGCCTGGGCAGCCGGCGCCTGAGCCACATCGGCTCCAGCAAGGCGGTACGCCTGGTCAAGCAACATGCCAGGCAGGCCTTCGCCGTGTCTGCACAAACACTGGGCCAGGCCATTCGCTTGTCCTGGCTTGAGCATTTCGGCACCCGCTATCGCGATTACGAAACCACCTGTCTGTGGGCCCGGGTCGATGCCCGCGGCCGCGGGCAGGCCGGGCAGGTAGGGGATGGGCTGCTGCTGCTCAAGAGCCGAGGTGCCTTCCGAGTGGTCAGCGCGGCGCGCCAGGGGTTCGGCAACCAGACCGACACCCTGGCCCAGGCAGGCGAGGGGCTGTGGCAGACCTGCGAATTCGAACTGGTACTGCCCGGCGATGGCGTGTTGCTGATGACGGACGGCATCAGTGACGATCTGATCCCCGAGCAGTTGGAACCTTTTTTCGATGTGGTTTACCGCCGCCTTGCCCGCAGCAACAGACGCCGCATGCGCACCTGGCTGGAGCGAGAAATGCACGCCTGGTCCACGCCACTTCACGGTGATGACAAGAGCATCGCCGGTATCTTTCGAACGGATCACAAACAATGACCGCTACCCAGCGCAGTACCAAGCATGTCCTGGATGAGAAGGGCACTCGCTACGACTTGGTGAGCGAGATGAGCCGTGGCGGGCAAGGTGTGGTGTATCGCACACAATTGCCCACTGTCCTGGTCAAGGGCTTTATCCATACTGACCTCGATGCCAAGCAACGCTGGCATCGTCATATGGAATGGTTGATCCGACAGGACCTCAGCGACCTGAAACTGGCGCGACCGCTGGCACTGCTCAAGCCGCCGCGCTTTGGCTATGTCATGGAGCTGATGGACGGGCTGGTTCCATTGCAAAGCCTGTTGGACAGTTTTGTCGCCGCCGAGGACGATGCCGCCAGTGATTACCTGGCCCAGGGCGGCCTGCGTCGGCGGGTGCGTATTCTGTGCCAGTTGGCCAGGACCTTGAACCAGCTGCATGGGCGCGGCATGCTCTACGGAGACCTGTCCCCGGCCAATATTTTTGTGTCGGATGATCCCGGGTTTGCCGAAATCTGGCTGATCGACTGCGACAACATCAGCCCGCAGGCCCACAGCGGCCTGACCCTTCACACCCCCGACTATGGCGCGCCGGAAGTTGTACGCGGCGAGGCCATGCTGTCGAGCCTGACGGACTGCTGGAGCTTTGCCGTCATCGCCTATCGCGTGTTGACCCACAACCATCCCTTTAAGGGCGAACTGGTCGAACTGGGTGAGCCGGAGGAAGAGGACGCGGCATTGCGGGGGGAACATCCATGGATCAATGATTCGGATAACCCCGACAATGTCTGCTTTGCCAACTTGCCGTTGCAATTGGCCGAACACAGCCGCTTGCCCGCGCTGTTCAGACGCTGCTTCGAGCAGGGCAAGCACGATGCAATCGCCCGCCCGGGTATCGCCGAATGGTTGGAAGCCCTGGTGGAGATCGACGAACGCATGGTTGAGTGCGCCGAATGCACCGCCACCTCGTTAATGCCGGGCACTGGCGTTGACCCTGCGCACATGGCCTGCTTTTTTTGCGATGCACCGGTCGACGCCAACCTGGTGGTGTTCGAGGAGTTCATCTGCCTGTCGCCGGAAGAAAGGGACGCCGAACTGCCTGACCACCGCATCGCTACCGGCCGCCGTGTGTACCTGCAACCGGGGGCAAACCAAGAGCTCAAGCGGTTGTTGCCCTCGTTCAGTTATGACCGTTGGCCCACCGACCATGTACGCCTCGAATACACCGGCAAGGGCCTGGAGATCCACCAGTTGCCAGACGGCGAGCTGTACCTGCAAGGCGAGGGTGATCCCAAGCAACTGGGGAAATTCCAGGGGCTCAAGGCGGCACGTCGTGGCCAGTATGACCAGCCGTACCAGTTGCATATCGGCCCTCCCGGGGAAACTCATGTCGTCTGGCAATTCCGGTGGTGATGAACGATGAACATTCAAGAATTCCCATTGTTTTGCGCGGATGTGTTGAGCCTCTCGACGACTGAGGAAACCCAGTCTTTGCGCGTGAACGAAGCGATCACCGTTCAGCGCTACCAGGATGATTGGCTGGTGGTGCAGGGCGACGAACGTATCGTGGTGACCTGCAATCCGTCGCAAAGCACCCTGTTCGGCCCTTTGGCGTCACGGGACCAGGTGCGCTGGATGCTGGCAGCGTGCAAAAAAAACCAATTGCAGGTGCAGTACTGCGCACCTGCCGATGTATCGGCCATGAACCTGGAGTTCAGGGTCGACGGGCTGATTGCTGACAGCCTGTATACCCATCAGGAAATCGGCCAGAACGATGTCGAACAGGCCTGCCAGTGGATGCAGGAGCAGTTTGTCGTCAAAGGTGCGCTCGAAGGTGATTGGCTGGCCCTTTCGCGTTTCAACAACACCGCAGCCAAGGGCAGCTTCCAGGTGTTGGGCATGGGGTGGCGCGCTGATATCGAGCGCACCGCCGACGGTGCGCTGCTGGTAAAACGCGTGGCTCGCCATGTGCGGCGCAGCGATTCGTTTTCGTTACTGGTGGGTGACTTTGCCTTTCGGGATGCGTCGGTCGCGGCGCAGCTCAATAGCCCCGCCCAGCAAGTGTTGCTCAACGCTATGCTGCGCGACAATGCGGGCTACCTGGAATTGTGGAACCTGTACAACGACAAGGAGTGGCAACGCGCGCTGCAGCAGGCCCAGACCCTCAAGGCGTTGCGGTTCGTGCGCTATGAAAGTTTCCAGAACGGCCGAGAAAACGCCTGGCGCTTGTGGCCCAAGTCCCCAGAGGCTTACCAACTGTTCTGCGAGCGTCACAAGGGCCTGGACTTGTCCCGCGATACCCAGTTCGACCTGGGAGACGCGCCGCCGGACTGGTCGGAAGAATTGAGCAATGAAGCGCCGTCCGCCTCGTTTGCCCCGACACCCCGTGGGCGGATCCGCTTTGAAGCACAGTGTCTGGTGTTCACGCCGGTGTCGACCCATAACGACGTTAAACCCAAGAGCCCCGATGGCTGGCTGTACCTGTCCGTTGCCGGTAACCGCACAGTTGGCAAACGACGCCTTATCGCCAAGCAGTCCATTGATTCCGGCAGGCGCCTGCCGTCACTCAGGTGGTTGCTCGAAGGTTTGGCCATACCGGCGGAGCGGCGCCGCACGCTCAAGGGCCTAACAGCCTACGCCAAGGAGTCGTTTAAAGGTGGTCAACCCACCGACAAACAGATCGATGCGTTGGACAAGGCACTCAATACGCCGGAACTGGCGATCATCATCGGCCCTCCCGGTACCGGCAAAACCCAGGTGATCGCGGCCTTGCAGCGCAGGCTGGCGGAAGAAACGCGCGAGCAGAACATTGCCGGACAGGTGCTGATCAGCAGCTATCAGCATGATGCCGTGGACAACGCCCTGGAGCGCAGCGACGTGTTCAAGTTGCCGGCCACACGCATCGGCGGCAGGCGTCGAGATGTTGAAGAAGACAATCGCATCGATCCCTGGCTTGAACGCCAAGTCGAGCATGTCCAGGGCAAAATTGCCCAGGAGTACGAACGCTATCCGGAATTGGAGCCCGTCAGCCGCTTGTCACAGGCCTTGTTGATGACCCGTGTCTCAAGCCTTTCACCAGCAGAACGGGCCGATGCATTCAAGGGCATGTTGGCGACGGCCCGTTCAATGGCGCAACACGGCCTGCTCCTGCCTGCGCGGCTGGAACAGGCGTTGCAGGACTATATCGATCAGATCAACCCTTTGCCTCCCGGAAGCGGCACCGACGCAGTCGACAGCGCAACCCTGCGCCGCATTCGCGCCCTGCGGGTTAAGCCTGGCGCCTTCAGTGATGACGGTGCCGACCGTGCGTGGGACTTGCTCAGTTGGTTGAAGCGCCACGATGTAGCCCTCGGTGAGGGAATGCGCGAGTTGCTGGAACAAGCCGCCGATTGCCGGCAGGCCTCGCAGGATTTATTGCAGCGCCTGGTCGAGGGCAAGAACCGCTTGTTGGATCGCTTCCTGCCGGATTACCGACCTGCGCAACTCAAGCACCAACTCGATGCCCTGGGCGTCAGCTTGATCGACCAATTGGAACAGCATCTGCAAGACAAGATTTCCCAGCGCAAGCTGGGGGTGGCCTGGGTACTGGAGCAACTGGCTGGCAGTTTGGAAATGGACCGTGCCGCCGCCATGGCGGCGGCCCAGGAATACTCCATGGTGGTGGGCGCCACCTGCCAGCAGGCGGCCGGTCGCCAGATGGCCAGCCTCAAGGCCGTGTCAGACCTGGACAGCATGGACATCGAGTTCGACACCGTCATCGTTGATGAGGCCGCGCGTGCCAACCCGCTGGACCTGTTCGTGCCCATGGCCATGGCCAAGCGGCGCATCGTGCTGGTCGGCGATGACCGCCAGTTGCCGCACATGCTGGAGCCAGAAGTCGAGAGCCAGTTGCAGGAGGAGCATGCACTCACCGCGTTGCAGCTGGAGGCCTTGCACTCGAGTCTTTTCCAGAGGATGCGCCTGATGTTGCAGGACCTGGAGAAAAAAGACGGCATTCGCCGCGTGGTGATGCTCGACACACAGTTTCGCATGCACCGCGTGCTGGGGGATTTTGTCAGTGCACAGTTTTATGAAAAAGTCGGGTTAGAGGCGGTCAAGACCACGCGCAAGGATGATGAGTTTGCGTTTGCGCCGGACTTTATCCGGGCCTTGAGCAACGACAGTGGGCATTACGAAAACAAGGTCTGCCAGTGGATCGATGTGCCGGCCAGCGCGGGCCTTGCGCAACGTCTCGGAGGGACTAGCCCCATGCGCGAGGCCGAAGCCGAGCGGGTCGTGGAAGAGGTTAAGCGTTTGATGATCGCGGGCGGTGAAGCCCTCTCCGTGGGGGTGATCACGTTTTATGCCGCACAGCGTGACCTGATCATGGAAAAACTGACCCAGGTGCAGATCGATGGTGTGCCCTTGATGGAACGCAAGAGCACCGGCATCGAGCCCCATGAGCAATTCAAGTGGGCGAAAAAAGTCCGCAGTGATGGGTCTGAGTACTCAGAAGAGCGGCTACGGGTTGGTTCGGTGGATGCCTTCCAGGGCAAGGAGTTTGATGTGGTGCTGTTGTCCTGTGTACGCACCGGCCCGCAAGGTCGGCGCGGGCCGGCCGGGCGTGCCGAAGATAGCCCGGAGAAGTCCCGGGAGACCCTGCTCAATGAGCGATACGGCTTCCTGCGGTTACCCAACCGGATGAACGTGGCCATGAGTCGCCAGCGCCAGATGCTGATCTGCGTCGGTGATGCGGCGCTGGCGACCCATGTCGATGCAGAGGAAGCCGTGCCTGCCCTGGTGGCACTGCACCAACTCTGTGGAGGTGCGCATGGCAGCCTTCGGTGAATCGGGAACCTACCTCAAGTTCGGCGAAAGGCCCCATGGCAGCGCTCGCGCCGTGTTGTGGCCGGTGTGGGTGCATCGGGTGCTGTACCCCGAAGTCACGCGTGCACGGTTGAACCTGTTCCAACGTGCCGTATTGGGCCTGATCAGGGCCCAAGTGGTGCGGGCAGAGGCGATTGCCGAGCTGACCAACCTGCATGAAGACCTGGTCAAGCTGATCCTCGCCCAAGCTGTCAGCAATGGCTGGCTGGTGACCCGTGCGGATGCCGTTACCCCTAAGGGCTTGCGCATGCTGCTGGACGAGGAGGAGGCCAGTGCCAATCTCAAATCCGGGTACCTCTTCCAGGACGCGCTCGGCGGTGAACTATGGCCGCGCTTCGAGGCACAGCTCAAGGACATCGTCCCGATCGAAACACGTGGACAGTTCCCGGTCTTTGCCCTGAACAGGAAAACCGGTCAAACGACTGCACCTTTTCTGCTTCTGCCCAACCAGTGTGTACAGCCGGCCTGCAGCACGCCAGCGTTGATGAAAGCCTATCGGGATTATCGCGAGGACTACCGGGCAACGCTGCAGCTGTATGGCAAGGCCGACCTGCCCGAGCAGATCAAGCTGCAAGGGGTGGAGCGCCAGGACGCCCAGGCCCGGCTCGCTCATGTACTGGTGTGGATTACGCCAGACCCGGATGGTGGGCAGTTGTGGGCAATCAGGGACCCGTTCGACCTGCGTGACCAGGCCTGGTGGATGGACAGCCGCTTGTTGCCGTTGGTGAAGGCAAACCAGGGGCTGCTCAAGTACCTGTCCAGCCTGGTGGAGGCACCTCGCGGCGACGAGCAGAGCGTCGAACAGTGGCTGGCCGATCTGCAAAAGCAGGCGGATCTTCGGGTGTTAACCGAGTTTCCCTGGGTCGAGCGCCAGACGGATATCAAACGTTACCTGGCAGCGCTGCTGTCCCGCCAGGAAAAACTGGCCCAGGGCGATACCGCCGAGAATGAGCTTGAAGCAGCCATGACCGAGTGCCAGAAACTGTTGGAGGTGGTGATGCAATGGCTGATCGGCACGTTCCCGGTCGATCCTGCCCTGATGCCCAGGGGAGAGCAGCGTGCTGACTATCGCGTCACTCGCCAAATCCTGACGTCGTTTCGGTTGCCCGCGTTCAACGCCGAGGTCGTTGGGCAATTGGCCCGGCAAAAATTGGATCAGGTCATCTCGGCGTGCTCCAGCCCCAGCAGCTCCCTCAAGGCACTGCTCTTTGCCGCCGGTTGGGGCGCCAGCAGCCATGCCGGGCATCCCTTCAAGACGCTGACCGAAGAGCAGCTGCAACTGGAACAGCTCCTAGCGCTGGCCACCCTGCGTAACCAGGGCAGCCACGCCCACAGCAAATTTACCGGCAAGAAAGTCACCCCCGTGACCGTGCCGATGGCGCAGCAACATATTCAATACGCCCTGGGCTTTACCGAACGTTTCAAGGAATGGATGTAATGGCCAAAAATAATCGCAACGCCCCTTACAGCGCCCCAATAGGCGGCGTATCCGCACCTGCCAAGACTGCCAATCGCGTGCAATTGGAGAAGCAGGTGCCAATGTGGAGCGCCTCCTTCGGGAATGCCTCCAAGCTGTATTCCGGTGTGTCCCTGGCCCCTGATTTTTCGGTGGATGAAGCCTTCTTGAGCAAGCTGGTCGCCCACATCAGCGATGACGACAGCAAGGCGTTTTCGACCTGGATCGAGCGCTTCGCCCAGTTCTGCAAGGACCTGGGCAAGCGCGCAGATACACTGCTCGAAGAGTATGAGGAGCGCTGGGAACTGACCAACCAGGCCGGCCGGGAATGTGATGCGCGGATGCAACAGCTGGATGAACGCCAGGCCGTCCTTGAGGTACAGCATGAGGCCCAGGCTCTTCGCCAGGCCGAGTTTGAACGCGTGCGGCAGCGACAGGCGCAAGCCGATGGCGAATTGGCGCAGCGCGAGCGTGAGGTCAAGCTGCGTGAGGTCAATGCCGAGGCCGGGTTTGCCGAGCAGAACCGCCAGGCGCTGGTGGTCCTCGAAGAGCGCCAGCGCATGTTGGGCGAACAGCATGACAGCGAAATTGGGCTGCTTCAGGAAGAAAAACAGGCCCTGAACCAGGAATTGCGCCAGCTCGCCAGGCAGCTCGCCGATGTGAAATTCCGTTGCACTGAAGCCGAGGCTGCCCGTGCCGATGTGTTGGATACCCGTGAAGATGCGCTTGCACAACGCGAGCAGCAGGTGGAGGACCGCACGCGCCGCCTAGACCGGGAGTGGGCCGCCGTCAAGGAGGCCAAGGCGACCCAGCAGGATCAGGTTGCGCGCGAGATGGAGCAGGAGCGCAACGGCTTCGCACGCGAGGTGGAACGCGTGGAAACGCGCGAGCGCAAGGCCTGGGCAATGGTTGATAAGAGTGCAAACGAGCTGTCCGAGTTGCAGTTGTTGAAAGCTCAGTTGGGGGATCAGCCGGCGACGGTCCTGCTCGACGAACTGAGTGCACTGCGTGAAGACAACAGGGCGCTGCTTACCCGGCTGGAACAATCCGATGTCGCAGAGCTGCAGGGCGAAAACGATAAGCTTCGCCAGCAGGTGGCGGACCTGGGCATGCAGATTGCCGACATCATGCCCAAATACGAGAAGGCCAATCGCGAAGTTGGCATGACGCGTGTCGCGGCCACTGACCTTGAATGGAGCGAGCGAAAAAGACGCGTGCTGGAGACTCATGCAACCGTCCTGGACGCCAGGATCAATGACCTGGCCACCACCGTTGAGCAACTGACCAACGCACAGAAAACCCAGACGCCATTCCCTGCCATGTCCTTGATGGACACTCACAAAGACTACCGTGCTGGCGCTGAGTTGGAGGAGGTGCAGGACCTCGGGCTGTTCGCGGTTGAATTGCAGCACCGCATCGCCACTGCAGAAGCCTCGGTCAAACTGTACTATCCCATTGAAGACATCCGGGTGTTGTTGGGCGGCTTGGCCATGAGCCAGCTTCATGTGTTCCAGGGCATTAGCGGCACAGGCAAGACTAGCTTGGCCAAGGCGTTCGCCAAGGCCATGGGCGGCTTCTGCACGGATATCGCCGTACAAGCGGGTTGGCGTGACCGGGATGACCTGCTGGGCCATTACAACGCCTTTGAGCGGCGTTTCTATGAGAAGGATTGTCTGCAAGCCTTGTACAAGGCGCAGACCCCTCGCTGGGACGACGCCTGCAACGTGGTGCTGTTGGACGAGATGAACCTGTCCAGACCCGAGCAGTATTTCTCCGAGTTCCTTTCGGCGCTGGAGAAGAATGATCCAAGGGAGCGCCTGATCAGCCTGTCGGAAGTCGCGCTGTCGGGTGCGCCGCTCAACCTCAAGAACGGCCGGGAAATACTGGTGCCGAATAACGTCTGGTTTATCGGTACCGCCAACCATGATGAATCCACCAGCGAGTTGGCCGACAAGACCTACGACCGTGCCCACGTGATGACCCTGCCCAAGCAGGATGCGAGGTTTGTCATCCAGCCATACGAGAAGAAGCGGTACTCATTCTTTTCGTTGCAAAAAGCCTTCAATCGGGCGTGCTTGCTCCATGAGATGCCTGTAAAGGACCTGCTCGGTAGGCTGACCCGCGATGAATTTACCCAGCAACTGGCCAGCCATTTTGACCTAGGTTGGGGCAACCGCTTTGAGAAACAGGCACTGCGGTTTATTCCGGTCATGCTGGAGACCGGAGCGAGTGAGGGGCAGGCCCTAGACCATCTGCTGTCCACCCGTGTGATGCGCAAGGGCAAGGTGACTGGGCGCTATGACGTTGGCACCACAGATGTAACGGAGTTGATGAGCGCGCTTGAAAGCTTCTGGATCAAGGCGAACCTCAAGGGCGACCCGGTCAAATCCCTGGACCTGCTGACGGCGGACATCAAACGCCGGGAAGGGCATCGTTGAACTGGTTTGACCGACTGCTGGGCGAGCCCGTGGCCACGCTGCCCGGGCTGGTCGAGCCCGGGCGCTTCTGCTGGGCCGGCAAATCCGGCGTGACGATCAACGGCCACACCCTACTGCGGCAAGACATCCTGGTGCCCGATGGCAGCGACCGCTGCCTGCTGGACGAAGCGCTGCATGGGTTCGTGCCGTCGAACGCCCTGCTGTCTCCTCAGGCCGAGCTGTTTGCCAGTGCGCTTGAGTCCCTAGATGCAGAGTTTTCGCGGCAGGCAACCTTGAGGTCGCCGTTGATGCCGGCCGAGGTGATCAATGAGCAAAGCCATCTGTTGCCGTTCGAGGTGTCGCTGCTGGACGTGATCAGCAAGGGCCACTTGCACCAGGTATCACTGCGCCCGCGCCTGGATCTTCACTACGAAGATGAGGTCACGGATGTAGCCCGAGCCAAGCGCATGGCCAAAGGCGCGCTGGTGCACCTGGCGTCTCACTCGGAGTGCTGGCAGCGGCAGACCTTGAGCGGTGTCATCCCAAGGAAAGTGTTGGCGCGTTTCAGCGAGGACGACTACAACACTTACGAAAACCGTGTGTATGCGCGCCTGCTGGACCGTATCGAGCGGCATCTGTGGCGACGCATCGCGACCTTGGAGCAGATCCAGGGCACCCTGAGCAAGGCGCTGGAATTCTATGGGGCCGATGGCCTTGATCATCGCCTGGCCATTGCCATTTGCGCACTCTGGGGGCAAACCTTCAGTAACCAGGAAATGACCAGCGAAGCTTCACATTTACTGGGTGAAACCCTGCGGCAATTGAAGGCGGCCTCCAAGGCGATAGCCGGGTTGAAACAGACTGGGTTGTATCCGCTGGTGCCTCGGTCGGCGCAAGCCAGCGGTGGCCTGCACTTGACCAATATCCTCAGTCACGACGCGCACTATCGTCATGTGGCGGTCTTGTGGGAGGAACTACGCAAGGTACAGGGGCGTGCAGGCAAGCCCCCCCAGGAGCGCCTTCAGCAAAATCGCCAGTTGGCGAGTGCTTACTCACGCTATGCGGGGCTAATGTTGCGCCACGCCCTGGCCCCTTACCTGGATGGCAAGGATGAGGCGCAATGGGCGGGACGAATCCTGAGCCTTCGCAGTTCAGGCCTGGAGTGGGAACTGGTGAGTTCCATCATGGGTACGGACGCCAAGGTGTTGCTGACGGTGGTGCCCTGGTTCAGCTTTACCGAGCGCCCGGACCATACTCCTGGCCTGCCCCAGAGGGTCATTGCCTGGCCCGCATTGGGGCAGGTGAACAACGAGGCGGCGCTGGAGGCGGGTTGGATAGCGCTTTCGCCCTTTGATCTCTACGGCGTGGAGCGCTTTGGCCATCTGGTTGATGCGATTCTCTGGCAGCCGCTGCTGCAGGCCTATGGCACGCCGATTACCAAGGTGCCGGGCACCGTGATGCGCGGGGCGGGGGGGGCGATGAGCGCCCTCAGCCTGGAGACGGGGTCGGCCCAGATGGTGCTTCGCGAGGTCTTGTCGGAAAAACACCTGGCTCAGTTGCAACAGGCACTGACCGCTGCGAACGCCGGTCAGCAGGCCGAGGCCCTGGGGCTGCGTCAGCAGGAACTCGTGGCGCTGCAGGCCTGCCCGGTCTGCGGGTCGTCCGTGCGGCTGGTATTCCAGCAGCCGGCCGGCTTCAAGGCCAACTGTGGCGACTGTGCAACCGAGCGCTACCTGCGCCACCAGACAAGCCAGTGGGTGTATGAGCAGAAACTCAACGCAGAGATAGATTTCCGCAAGGTCGGGCGCCGGGCGACACACATCCAGGGGCCACGGCGCCCTTGACTTCATTTTGCTCTTCATACGTATAAGGCAATTCAGGCATGGATCTGCAAGGTCATCTCCTTTACATCGACATCACCCAGATATGCGGAATCGGCTGTGCATTCTGCATGTATGCCGACAAGCACAAGACCGGCATCGACATGGAACTTTCGACGCTCGCCCGGGAGAACCTGGCGGCCCTAATCAATGCCCCGCAGGTCAAGCGCATCTCTATCAGCGGGGAAGGCGAGCCGCTCAATAACATCAAGGTATTCCACGAAATCCTGCACCTTTCTAATGGTGGGAAGGCGTTCGAGTTCATCACCAGCGGGTTCTTTCCCCATGACAAAATGCTCGATTTTTATGACACCACCGACCAGATCGTGTTGAGCCACGGCGACACCTGCAACATCCGCTTGAGCGCCGACAGTCACCACATCGAGAAAGTCAAATGGCGCGCCCATGGGCTGAGTCTGGATTACCTGCGCACGCGGCGTCCGGGGGGCTTGAGCTTTTCGTTTCGCTCCATCGACACGGACCGGGTATTCACCCGTGACTTTCTGGTCGTCGAATTGGCGCGCTGGGGTATTCACGCAACCATTGAACCCTGCAATGCGCTGGAGGATGTGTTGAAGGTGGACGGCGAATCATTCGGCATCGACTACAAAAACCTCGTCCATCCCGCGCCAGGCACACCCGAAGGCTATCTGGATCTGCTCGACTACATCCAGGCCATCGAGATCAAGGTCAAAAAGCGCTTTACCTTTGGCAGCCTGAACAAACCGCCGCTTGCCAATGGCATGGACCTGACGGTAAAGCCCAACGGTGATTTATATCTCTACGGTATTGAGAATCAGCGTCTGGGCAACATCCATTTTGATCACGTACGCTGGGAGCACCTGGCCAGCCATATCAGTGAAACCCCTTTGGCCCGGGCGCTGTATACCCAGCCGCTGACCGACCTGCTGGCACGGTTTGATGACCGCGAGTTGGTGCAGGCGATTATGGCGAAAGCGAACAACCCTTACTGGCTGGTCAAGGAGTTGGCGAACCATGATGGCCTGCTTGAACAGATGGTGTGCCCATGATCGACTCCCACAGCCATACCTTCTATTCCAAACATGCCATTGGCACGGTCGACGAACTTGTCCGGGCTTCAATCAAAGCCGGTGTGAGGGTATTGACCATCACCGACCACGCACCTTTTCCGGTGGACTCCGATAACCGTCTGCTGGAGTCCGAACTCGACAGTTACTTTGCCGATATCCAGCGGGCGCAGGCGGCGTACCGGGGTGAAATCAAGATCTTGCGTGGCCTTGAGTTCGACTATATGCCGGGCTCCGATATCTATAACCGGGCCTTGCTGGCGCGCCACGAACTGGACTTTGTGATTGGCTCCATTCACTACGTCGAAGTGCCCGGCGAACCAATGGTAAAGGTGTGGGAGCTGCCGCGCCTGGCTGCCAAAAACTTCCTGGATCGTTATTTCGCGGACCTGGAAGCACTGCTGAGGAGCGGCCTGTTTGATGCCGTGGGGCATGCGGACACCCTGTTGCGCGGTGTCGACGAAGAGGTCGTACTGCGCCATTTCGAGCCTTTACTGCCGCTGTTTGCGCGCAATGGCGTGGCGTATGAGCTAAACGCTTCGGGCATCCGCAAATCGAGCCTGGACAACGCATCGGGGCGTGAGGTGCATGGGCGCTGGTCCTATCCGTCGCGCGCCCTGTTGCCTCACCTGATCGAGCACCAGGCGGCGTTCACCGTCGGCTCTGATACCCATGACCCGCGAGATGCCGGTGCTGGCATCCGTGAACTACTCCAGAGCCTGCAACCGCTTGGCTTACAGAGCATTTGCTACTACGAGAGCCGCCGCCGAGTCGATGTCCCCCTGGGAACCTTGACTGCGACCGTGGCTATTTCCGATGGATTGATTCAACCGTGAACATGATGACCGAAGCACCGCTCCCGACCTGCTGGCGTGAGATAGCCAGCGCTCCCGTAGAAACCCAGTTGGATCAGTTTGAACAGGCGCTGGCATCGACCCGCTTCGAGGATGCGAAATGGGGTTTCCGCGCTTTCGCTGCCGACCTGCTGGCCCGCGGGCTGATCAGCATGCCCCGCTATGTCTCGGTACTTGGCGGTCATGCTTTGCACTGCCTGACGCAGGATGGCGCGGGCTCGTTCCGCGACATGACGACCGGGACGGATGCCTCGGCGCTGGTGGCGATCTACAGCCGCGCCAAGTATGGAAGCATTGAGGATATTCGCCACCTGGCCTGGTTGGTCATTGACTACTGGTGCACGCAATTGGACGACCCCTACTCCCATTGGGCCCGGCTGTTTCTCAGCGCCAAGGCCAGTGGTGACAACGTGGTGTTGATGACCACCGGCTGGCGCAACGTGCCGTCCACGGCGAACGTGCTCTATGAGATCGTGGTCAGCGAGATCAATGTCAAACTGGCTCATATGCATTTGCCCACGATCATCAACGTCAAGCTTCCACGGATCGCGCCGCCTTGTGAGAACTACGCCAGCTTGAGCACCGAAGAACGTGAGCGCGTCAACCTGGTCCAGGACCATGTCATCCCCGCAGAGAACTTCTACCGCTGGAGTGGGGTGCATGTGATCTTTGGCGACGATGTATTGGTAACCGGTTCGACGGCGGACAAGGTGCTCTACGAGTCCATGCTCAGTGGCGCGAAGTCGTTTCAGTCGATTTACCCGGTGGCAATTGACCCACGGGTGGCGCTCGCGGACGCCAAGGTCGAGGAGCGGCTGAATAAAGTCGTGATTACCCACCTGCTCGACGACACCCTCGCTGCGCTGCTTTCCGCGCCGGATTACCAGCCGATCCTGCGTACGCTGCGTCTGGTGTTTTCCAGCGATAATTTCGCTGGTTTGGCCGCATTCTTGCCAAGGGTGCCCGCCCGCAATTGGCTGCGCCTGTACACGTCCGCGCTGGGCAATGAGTTTCTCGCACAGCCCGAGTGCACGCCGTCGTTGCTCATACTCAAACGCTATCTTGTCGACGCCGGGCTATTGAGGCCCGATGGTATGGCGGTCTGGGGTTGAGCGGCAGCGAGGTGGAGGACGTCCGTTATGTGAGCTATTGGGAGACTGCACCGGGGCATTCAATGCCACCTTACACCGCGTTGGCGCTGGTTTCGATCCAGAGGGCCCTGGATGAGAAATTCCTGCTGCTGACGGGCAATTGCTATTCACGCATGACAGTGAAACGGACACCCTGCTGATGACTTTCTCGGAATAGCCGACTTGCACCTAGGGAGTATGGATTAGGCAGCTCATAAACTCCGACGCTTGGACCTCGTACGTACGCGACATAGAGAATACGCCAGCGGTTGGTTCCGTCATGGCGCATCGTTACCGCCGCAGTTACCTGAGAGCGCTCTAAGTCGATGTGTCCTGGATCTGCGACATGCGCCTTAACCTCGTAATGAATGAAGCCTTTCGCGTCCGATACTTTGAAATCGAATCCTTGATCACTTTCTGGCGGAAGCCCTAGATACCTGCGGCCCATCGAAGATACCCAATATTCGGGCCGCATATTTCGATGTTTATTGCGCAAATATTGATAGGCGGCGAGCTCCCCGGCGAAACCGATGAGGTCGCGTTGTTCTTGACTCAAATACTGAGGATCATCACCTCGATTGCTTGTACCGCGCTTAGTCGGTCTAGGGGCAGTTCGGGGGCCAAAGACTTGCAATGCCGCAGGACCGGACCGCGTTTTGAATCCTCCACTCGCAAGTGTCTCTTGCATGGCTTGCGCAACTGCATCATGCCAACCCTGAGCACCACCATCGATTTCTAATTCCCCAAACTGCAGGCTACGACGTTCTGTCTGTCTGCGCGTTTCGCGTTCACGCTCCTCTAATGCTTCGAATGCCAGATCACTGTCCGAAAGGCCGAGCGCAACAGTATTCATGCTTTCCGGCATTTGATTTGGCCAGAGGCTCGCTCGGCGAAGTGCGGGGGGGACTGATCTCTCGTCGAGGGACTCGAAGTCAAGCGTACCGGATGACAGTGCAGCTCGAATCAGGCGTTCAGGTCCTTGCAACCAGAGTTCATCAAGTGGCGCCGAATTGCGCTTCGCCCAAGCTCTGACCAAACGTTGCAAATGTTCCGCAATCCGCGTGAGTAGCTGGCGGTTGTGCTGGCGGACGCCGTCGATGGGACTGCCGTTGGGAAAAGGGCCTGCACCAAGGCGGAGGGTTACTTGTCTATCGATTTCCTCATCTACCTGCTGTGTATCAATATCATCGAATCGTTCAACCCAATCATCTGGCAGGTGGAGCCATTTCAAAGCGACTGCTTCGCGATAGGCCTGAAGGGCTCCGTCTGCTTCAATGGATTGAGTGCACGCATCCCGTACGGCTCGCTCAACTTCAGCACGCCGATGCTCAACGCGGGAGGAGAAACGCTCCGTTAACCTTTTCTTGAACTGCAGTGGAGACCGACCCAGCGCAACTAGGCTCGCGTTCAGTACGTTGAACTCAAGCCCTAGTTCATGCCGTAGGCTGCTAAGTGTGTCGGCGTCTCGGCAGGCGCTGACGATTCTTTCTGCTTGGTCGGAGGGTATACCGTAACCAGAAATAACGGCCATCACGTCGGAATCATCTCTGAATTCGTCGGTCCGCTCGATCAATATTGCAGCCAGGTCGGTATGCCCCATGGCGTGGACGGACGGGATCAAATACTCCAATAAACGCGGTGTGGTCGCACGAAGCGATCGCCTCAGCTCGGTGATCCGAGAGACGGGTCGTCCAAGTGCTCGAGCGAGTTGCAAATCCGAGGGTGCTTTCAGCTCATGACCGTCCCGCGACATCTCGTTTCCAAACGCAGAAAATGTCAGGCGAAAAGCGTCCGTTAATCCCGGTCTGCCTATCGCCGCGGGCACGGCCGACGCGATCATGGACAGGGTAGACCAATTCAAAAACTGCCCCTCACACAGGACTGTTGGATATTCTTCGTTGGCAACCGGAAGTATGCCGTCAAGCTCCTCTGGCAGAGTGCTTGAGCTTCCATCTATCGAGACCGTGATTTCTCGGACAAAACGCAGCCGTACTCGACGGATAGCCCCTCCCAGCGCCTGGCGAGCTCGAAGGGTGTTTTGGTTGCTTAGATTTGAGCTTACTTCCAGTACCAGAACAGCGAGGTCGGCGATCCATTCACAATCTTTGCTTACGAGCAGCTCATCCGCTGCACTCGGAAAAAAAGGAACGCCGTCTGTGGTGACGGATATCGAGTCCTCATGCATTGGCTGGGCCTTACAACCCAGATACGTTGCTAGCGCTCTGATGCAGCTTGCAGTCGCTGTACCGCCCACATCAATTGTGATGCGACCAAAAGAAGCCAAAATTTGTTGAAAAGTTGGCCGCGAACCGTCGTCAATGTAGATCGTTTCAACGAGTGGAGCGCTTTTGTGAAGCGTCACGGCCGTCAAGCCATCAATAGAGTCTTTAGGGATTACGAGTGTCGAAGGCAGAGCCGGGCGCAAGTCGAGCTGAGCGTACTCTGTCCATGCTTCGCGGTAGGCTTTTCGAAAGTCATCAAGAAAGGCCTCTGATATACCGCGCTCTAATAGCTCGCCAAGTGCGGCAATACGTCGGGGTGCACTTTTTGGGTCCGACCAAGCAGGTACATTCAATTTGCCGGACAACATCTCTTGAAGGTAGCGGTTGTTTTCTATCAGCTCTCGAACCATGCGCTCCGGCCGCGGTACGAAACGAGGTATGTCACTCCTGCTGCCTAACCAGCACTGGCCTAAAGTTAACCCTTCGAAATCGTCGCCCGCCGACGCGGGAATCCAAGCAGTCGACTTCAGAAAAGCGGTGATGGCGCTAGGCCAGTTAATGTAGTCGGAACGGGCGCCGCGGCGAGAGAGCGTTGTCACCATAGCTTCTGCTGGGATCTTTGTGAGCGCGTGGATAATCAGTCGCCCGTATGCCAAGCGGGCAGCCCCGTTCATTGTGTCGTAGCTCGCCTGGCCGTATAGGTAGGGTACGCCATTCGTAACGTAGTCACCGCTTTGGTAGCCGAGGTCTCGTGACCGAGCGACGGCTTTGCGCCAGCAAATACCCAGCTCCAGCTCGAAATTCTGTGTTGGTAAAAAACCATACCTCAAGCTTTGCCAGGCTGGTGAGTCCATTCGTACAGCGGCGCCTTTGCTCCAGGGAAGTCCGTCCCGTACGCCAGCGATTTTCAAAAAGTCCCGCCAGTCTTGAGCACTTTGCCCCGGGCCGGTATTCCATTCGTTCCAATCAGGAAGCATCGTCTTTGCGATCCCGGCAATCTGCTTGTCGTGGCTTGCCTCTTTACAGAGGTCAGTGAGCAAATTACCTAGCGTGTCGCGCCATCCTGCTGAGAAATAAGCAAGGCTCGCTTTGCCAATTCCGCCGCTGGCCAAGGGAACCCAGAGTCCCGCAGTCTGAAGGGCCTCGTCGAAGTCCGGGGTGCGATTTTGCTTCCATGTTCTGAATGCCCACGTGAGTACTGACAAAGCGTCGCGTGTGCGAGGTCGTGTTCCGAGGAGCGTCCCCAATCTTGAAACCAAGTTAATGAGGCGAAACTCGGAAGCGAGCCCTGCGTTGACGAACGCCGCGACCACATCAGCGGACCAAGCAAGCGTCGGGTCAGCGAATTCGAGCCCCTTGGTTATGCAGCTCGGAGGAAAAACACCTGCGTCATCCAGGCGTTTTTTCTTCTTGGTGACACGCCCTGGATCGGCATTGATGAAAAACTGAAGCGGTTCGCCTGCTACGGATTTAGCGCCTTCGGCTCGTACGAGTTTGCGAGCTTCGTTTCTAAAAATGGGTTTGCCTCGAAGCTGCTCGAGGATGTCCTTGCGCTCGCTCAGGTCGGTATAGAAATCCTCCCAATTCGCGGCTGTTGCTTTGCGTTGGCGTTCAAGGTCGGCAGCGAGTAACGGTACCCACTTTGCGAGGCGGTCGTTCTCCGGCTCAAGCGGAAGCCCCACATCATCAGCAAGGCTGCGCAAGGCGGCAACTCGCCTGGCTCCCAGTTTGCGTCGCAGCAAAAATTCGCCTGTAACCTTGGCAATCCAAGTCGCACGCAGAGATTTGTATTGGTCGTCTTGCCAGTCAAAAACATGATCAAGGGTTGCCCATCTTGCATCGCTGCCGGGTGCGCTCATCGTTGGAAGTGGGAGCGTTTTATATGCCAGCCCTTTAGCCCGAAATGCAGTCAAGACATGGTCTGCGGGTCCCCATGTGATGGCGTCTACAGCGGCGTGTACGTATGAGGAAAGATTGATATTGGCAGCAGCTACACCATATATCAGGTCAAGGCACATCTCCGCTGCAACCTTGACCAACTCTTGATTGAGGGCGTTATCCAGACTTAAGCCCTTACGGTCGGGGTCTGGAAAAAACGGAGCATCCAAATGACCGTTAAAAGGGCAGGGGGTTTCCATTGGCAAAAAAGCATAGTAGCGACCTTCGGGAACCTCGAACCCTAGGGGAATCGCGATGCTGACCGTGGGCGCTCCCGTCCAATTGCGCCACCTCTCTACCTTGTGGCGTTGTTCGACAGCTGCGTCCACCGCCCTTAAAAACCGCGGCTGATCAACGGCTCGGCTGATGAATAAGTACGAGCGATCGTCAGCAACGATTTCTTCTATCTCAAGATTGTCAATTTTCAGCGGGCGATTCAGAGAGTACCGACGACGTGTCAGCACGCGACGCGAAGCAGTGCCGTCCGGGTCAATTTTTTCGAACACGAGCTTCGTAAGCTTAGGTAAAAAGAGATTTAGCGGGGCGCGCTCATCGAAAAGTGACTGCCATTCCTTTTCCATGCGAGAGACGGCCATATTATTGGTTAACGGCAGTCTTATCACTGTCGCAAACCCGTCCGATGCATAGCTCTGTATGTCGTCGGGGAAGTTATTTATCACGAGTGGGAGTTGCAAGCTGTGAGTCTTGCCGACGGCCCTTTCCGCAAGGTCAGGTTCCGCCAGTTGCAGCAGTCGTTCGCGTTGGGCCTGCTCATCAGCAAATCGAAAACAGAACCCATCGAATTTTGCTGCCGAATTGTCAGCCTGTGAGGAGTAGATGGAGTAGATCTGGGGATCATGGCTGATCAATGTAACACTGCGAAATCCAAGCCCTTTGTGGCCAATGGAGTTTCCCGGTTGCTTTCTGCTTCTTGCCGGATTCACGATTGAATCGACATCGGCCCGGGAGAAACCGCTGCCAGTGTTGCAGACGTCCAGCATAGCGTGCGGCGCGGTGGAAAGATCAAGCTTCACCAGGATATGGGCATCGAGACCTCCACCAGCTCCGTCGTAAGCGTTCTGTATGAGCTCGCGCAGAATGCGGCCATCGTAAAGCGTCGCTGCAGTGTCGGTGAGTTGACGCATGGAGTCATCTCGCTCGGACCCCAGTTCGATGCCGTGGAGCGTGAGCTTGAGCTCTCGATCAAGTATCTGCTCTAGGTAGACGGAGGGTGAAATCTCAATCGTACGCGTGTCGCTTTCTGAAAAAGCCCCCAGCGCTGGCACAGTTACGTCGATACTCATTGTTTAGCTTCCTTGGCCATGTAGATTGTGTCCTCACACGCAGTAATAATATGTCGACTCGCTCTACTGATTTCTAGGCCCTCTGCCCAAGCGGTATCCGGCAATGACATACAACCTTGCCTGCAGGGCGCGACTGACTGCTTTCGGCCGATTTTTTGCCTGTCGCGGCGTCAGCTTTGGGTTGAGAACTTTGGCAGCCCGCCTCCTACTGTGTCGAGTACCATAGCGCTATGTACGTCAGGAGCATTGAGAGTGATGTCTGAGTTGTCGAGCAAGCCGTGGGTTTACGCTGTGAGCTACCACGAGCGTTGGGATGTCATCGCCAACAGAGTTGGGGTTGGAGGGCAAGGATATGGGCATAAAGGCCAGCGCAAGTGCGACCAGAAGATAGCTTTTGTAAAAGTGTTCGAGGGACTCACATCAGAGAGACGTGCGCGATGCTACGGAGAAGCTATGGCTTACGCGTCGCTGGAAGGCCTGAATGTCCCTAGGTTGATCGAATCCAACGCACGCCAACACCGTGACGGTGCCGTAGAGCTTTACATCGCGACGGAGTTCATTGAAGGGAAGAACTTGCGAGACTGGCGTAGCGCTGCTGGTCATGTGAGCCTTGAAGCTGCTATCGATATCACCCTCAAGCTACTGGATACTGTAGCTCAGGCTCACGCAGCAGGTGTTCTGCATAGGGATATCAAGCCAGAAAACATCATTATGCGCGACGGCGATGCACCGTGCCCTGTTCTGGTCGATTTTGGCATTGCCTTCAACCACAATCACGATCTTCCCAAGTCTATCACCAATGACGGGAATCAATTGGGGAACAGATTCCTGAATCTGCCGGAGCTTTATGCGGGAAGTGCGGATAAGCGCAGTCCCGTCGCTGATCTTACCTCGATTGCAGGTATCTTTTTTTACCTCGTGACGAAACTTAATCCAACTCAGCTGCGGGACGGTGATGGCAACCACCCACATCAGAGAGAGAAAGCAAAAACTCGATTGGTCGGTTTTGAACTAAGCGGTCTTCTGAGATTCTTTGACAGGGCTTTCCAAGCGAGAACTCATGACCGGTTTCAGACTCCGCAAAGCATGAGGTCTGAGCTTTTGAAAATCCTGTCCGATCGCTCGCCGCCAGAGGTTACCGATGTGAAGGGGCTTCTCCATGACATGCTTGAAGATCCTATATTCAAAATGCGTGGTGAGCGATCATCTCGAGTGCAAGAGGCGCTGAGCTGGGCCGTGCGGTGGTATGGGAGTGTTCGAGAAAAGACCAATGGAAATGTGCTTGCACAGCAGGTTTTCATTGATAGCGGATCTGAACCTGGGTTCGTTCGGATTCGATGGGACTTATACAGTCAGTACCGCTTGTGCACCTACGTTTGGGTGGAGGAAATTGGCGGCGAGCTGGTTTGGTATACCAGTTTGGGGGAGGTATATCGCACGGCAATCGGTACCAATTTGAGCGAACAATCCGGCACTGCGTTCATCGAGCAGGCTGTAGAGCCTGATATGGTAAGAGTGTTACGCAATGAACCCCTTGATCTCACCCCGGAGTTTTTAGGACGTCATGTGTTGAAGGATCGGCTTACGCATTCTGTGGAAGATGCGCTGGATCTATCGAAAAGCAGCAACCTACCGGTTTATGCCATCATCTACGATCCGAATCAGCCGATCGCTCACAGAGAGAATTTGCTGGACGCAGTATTTGGGGAACGTACAGCTCAGGATGTGATCCTGTCGAGTTTCGTTCTGCTGGTAGCAAAGCGCTCACTTCTCCCGGCAGACCTCAATCTTTCGGAAGTCAGTGATTTCGGTGATTTCAGTGCAGTTATCGAAGACGGTCTGTGGACGCGTGCCCGACACTTATCTGCAAATCGCGAAGCTTCCCGCATTCGTCTTTTGGAGTTGCAGAGAGAATTTGCGGGCAAAGCCTCTGTGCTCGGGTAAAACTTTCAGCCAGCCATTAACGGTACTCACATACTACGGAGAATCTAGGCATTACGCCTTAGGCTGTTATCGCGCCCAGCAGCGCTTTGCTACCCGATATTTTAATGACTCGTTCCATGCTATAGGCGAGCAAACGGACTTCAAGGGAGTAGGTCGTTATTCTTCATGGCCTCATCTTCTCAAGAGTTGAGGCCTCCACGAAGCATGGGACGATTCAGTCGTTACATGGAGAGAAATTTTACCTGACGGGCAGTTATACGTGAGAGAAGTTTAGAAACTGGTCTTTAGTGGGACGTCCTACTGAGAGATACGAGGCTTTAGCCAATCGAGATAGGCATCTATGCGCGTGTCAAATCCATAGGTGCATGCCAGGTCATCTCCTCCGGAGGTGATAGCAGCTAAAACGCGCGATTTGCTGTCCTCTAAAAATGCTGGCCCACCGGAGTCTCCATTGCAGGTGTTTGTCCCAGGTGTGGAGAATGAAACAGCATACTTGTCGTAACCAGAAATTGCCCAAGATGCTCTTCGTTTAATACCGAGTACCTTCTTCTCTCCGGCCAAAGCGTCGTATCCGAATCCTACGAAGACAAGAATCGTTCCTAGCGATTTGATTTGCTGCCAGCTCGGCGTTCCATCATGCAGTTCCGCTGGCAATATCCCTCGGAAGCTCACAGGATTTTTCAAATAGAGTACTGCGATGTCATGGCGCAACGTTACGGGGTCGAAGGCCCGCTCCTCGTCATTGGGATAGGCTGCATGCGTGATCACTATCGTTTGGAACAACGGCTTTGAGTAATCAGAGCCAAACGCTGCGGTTACTTTTTCGGAAGACAGCCTATCTTTGGTCATATAGCCATCTACGCAATGGGCGGCGGTCACAAGGACATTAGGAGATACGAGCGTAGCGGTGCAGTGCGGCAATCCATCAAGCAGTATCACAGCCACATTCAAATAGCTCTCGGTTCTTACTCCTCCTGATATGTATGGTTTCATGAGGCCCGAGTACAACAGCGGTGCTAACTCCACCGAAACGCTCAAGTCTGAACTCACCGACGACAGGTCACTGCGCCAGTCGCCCGTGTTACCAGTAGCGGTGGCAATTCTCGTGCGGAGAAAATAGTCCTGTCCTGGCGTACTCAGGATTACTGGATAAGGGGAGTCCGGATGGCCAAGCGGGATTTTTTTTCCGTCTGGACCTGTAAGCTCGTTGTCGCGAAGCACGCCATTTCTCGATTGCGATATTTTGACGAAGTACGGCACATTAGGCCTGCCTCCGTTGAAGTGGATTCTGACCACTGAGGTTGTAGTCTTCTGAATTGCAGTCTCAATACTATTTCTGGTGAGGTTGATGTGGGGACTATTCAGGCACTTTCCGGATGTATGGGGCGCACCATAACCTGCGGCGAATATGTCTAATCGATAACTCAACGTAGCCAGCGGATTTGCCGTCCATGCCGTGGCGGTAGGGTGGCCACTGCAAGAGCACCACCTGTTGTAAGCCTGACAGGTTTTAATTTGCTTGCTGTCTGTTGCCTGCGCTGGAGGGGAGGGGTTTCCCCAGCGAACAACTATTGCCGACCCAGCTCCAGATTGAGCCGTATCGGATCCGTCTGGTATTAGGTTCAGCTCGACCTGACTCGCCCGTACGACTGCTGAGACTAAACCGAGTATTGAAACCAGAGACGTTGCGCCAGCTGTCATGCACGTGGCCTCCTGGAGCGATGGTCATGATCTATTTGCAGGACTTCGGGTCAGCCTTGCATTGAATTAAACGCTGCTGCTGTAGGATCAAATCTGCCTCGTTTTTTACCTCAGCAATTTTTGCAGATGCGGTCTCGCCTTGAACAATCGTGGCAAGCGAGTTGGTCGCTGCTAGAGCACCTGAGGCGCCGGATCCACTGACATACTGGATGCTTGTAAGGGCTCCAGACTCGCTAAATGTTGCACCAAAGGTCTGTTTGCCGAATACAGCAGGCCGTGGGACGGGTAGCTGATACTCATTGCCCAATTGAGCAACCGGTACCCGTCCCTGCCAAAGTTGGCCTCCGCACCCATTTCCAATAGTCGATATGCCAACTTCAAGTTTGAGCAGTGCAGGCTGGCGGGCAGTGATGAGCACATCTCCCTCTTCCGAATCGTATTTGACCGGCAATACCGGATTGTCGACACCTTTCGCCACCACGCAAATGTTTCCGAGCGCACGTTCGAGTTTCTTCGCATATCCGTTACTCGCGGCATCAGGTGCAATCGATTGTGGGTCCGTTGTCGAGGGGTCAACCGGGCCTTCGTATGTAAGGGTTAGCGGCTTGCCTCCTCCTGCATCTTTGATGTAGTCGCATTCCGTAGAGTAGTCCGGAGCTGTGGCGAAAGCGGCCAGCGTAGACGCGAGGACGGTCGCTGCTTTTAATACCGCCTCCCCTTGGCCCGTCTGGGTCGTGTTGACGCCTTTCAATCGACCGTCCTCGTAAAGGTCAAATTTGATATCTGAGTCGGTGAAAGTACCGCGCAAGTCAGCTAGGTCCACCGATTGTGGTTTTGCTAAGTCGGCGCTATGCAACACGTTGGGAGCGACGGTGTTTGCAACGAGCGGCTGCTTCTTCGCATCGCAAAGCACAGTGCGGGTCACCTTAACTGTTACTTGCGATTTAGCCTGGTAGTAAGAAACGTGAGCGTCAGGCAAAGACCCACAGCCAGATAAACTTACGATAAACCCAGCTGTGGCACTGATAAAGAGTCCGCTGCGCGGGTTTCTGACTAAAAAAAGTTGTAGGTTCGATGCTAAAAAAATCATGGGTCCCTCCAGGGCATGCAGGTTTGAGCGCTACGAATCTGTTCATGGGGTGCAGCCCTTTCCAGCGTAGCTTCATTGCTCAGACCTTATATAAATTTCCTTGAACCGTTGTAGGCAGGTCGTGGTGCTGTGTCAGCAGCTGGCCTTTCTCTGAAGCGCTTGTGGCCTCCGTGATCAACAACCGCGATCGCACCTTCACCTGCGGCAAGCTGCAGCGGCGAAGGGAGGAGGTTGAGTCACCCTCGATCAATCAGGCCCGCCAAGGCTTATGCTTTCTGGCCCAGCTGAACATCTGAGTGAGGTCGGCGAAGAAACTGATGGCTTGCCGGTGAGCGCCGCGATTTACCACGTGCCTGTGCCTCGGCGGTTTTCTTTTGCTCGTTGGGATTGATTTGCTGAGCGATGAGCGCCCGAGCTTGGTTACGCGCCTTGCGGATGTCCGTCAGGGATTTGTTTGCCCAGGACCCGCAGGCGTATTCTTTGTTCTGGTCGCCCCACCGATAGCGATAGAAAAAGCTGACCGAAACGCCGTCTCTAAGCACGGAAACTCGACCGGCGAGATTGCCATCCTCCCGGAGAATCCGGCCGGCATCATTGGCGGTCAGCGACTCGAGTTCTTTTATGGTGATTTTGGCCATAAAATCGGTTCCCCGTACTTTTCCCCCCAACAAAAACGTCGGCTCTTATGGACGTTACTGGACCTTTGTGGAGCAGAACTCCGCTGAAATTCAAGTAAATACTAGCTCTGAATATTCCAGAGTAAAATTTTGAAAGCTTTCAAGAAGTACGAAAAAAGAGATGGGGTGCTAGGGGGCGAGTGTTCGAATCACTCCGTCCCGACCATATAATTCAATGACTTAGCCCAACTTTAGCGAGTTGGGCTTTTTCATGCGCAGTGAATTTTGCAGGGGGATCCAGTTTCCTGTGAGTTCACGCCGTTTTTGGCCCTTTTTCGCGCTGCCTTTGGCACCAATCCTGTTTGATATTTATCTTCTTTCTCAGCTTTTTCGCATGTCAGATAGCCTTGCCTAATGCCTTGTTCCCGGGGAATTAGGGCGTTTTCCCTCACCCGCGCCGCGGCGCTAAATCCTGGAAGCTCAGTTCCGATTATTCGTTCTTAAAGGTCACCATCCCAAATCAGCGAAACCGGCTGTAAGTCACGCGGGCCGTGCCTTTGAAGACAAACGGAAGCAGCGAAAGCCGGACTTCCGAATGTGCGCTAGGGAAACGGAACAGAGCGCGGGGAGGGCGCATCTATTCGAATTGATTGCTGACGGGCTGTGGGCCTCCTGAAGACCCGTTGATTACAAGGCCCAGGGGCCGATTTGGAATCAAACCATCGCGTCCGAGAGCTTGCCTCATACCTCCAAATTCGACGTTTTTGGGCCCAAACCGCAGTGCCAAACAGACCGCAAATTCACCCGACTTCTTGCTGTTTTGGTGACAAACCATTTTGCAGGTAGTTGGCACCTTCTTGATTGACCTGGTCCCAGGAAAGGCTCACCAGCCTTGGCTCCAGCGGTCTGATCCCAAACCTTTTACCGTGGCCCGGTTGGTGCCAAATCCGCTGCTAACTCACATTTCCTCTTCAATAAAGTCAGACACTCAAGCCGATCACCCCGATCGGCTTTTTTGCGCCCGCACAAAACTACCCGCTGATTTCACTGACAGACACCCAGCGCCGCTCCTCAGCCGCGACCCGAATCGCCGTCGCCAGCCTCTCAACTTCAAACGCCTCCTCGAAATCAGTCCCCGTTCGCCCGTTCCCGGCCAACGCCATGATCAGCTCATGCGCTTCCAGCGTTTTCAGCTCGTTGTAACCCAGCTGATGTCCCGGCGCCGGGCTGAATGCTGCGTAGCCGGGCAAGTCCGGTCCTGCGAGTAAACGCTGGAAACCACCCTGGCCGGCGCGACACAGGCGTAGCTCGTTCAAACGCTCCTGATCGAACGCCAGGGTGCCTCGGGTGCCGCTGATTTCGAAGCTCAGATGATTCTTGTAGCCATGCTTGAGCCAACTGCTGCTGAAGGTGCCGCGCGCGCCGCTGGCAAAGCGCAGCAACGCATGGGCCTGATCGTCGACCGCAATGCGGCGTTGTTCCTGGCTGCCGGTTGTGGCCGGGCGTTGGCCATGGACGGTCTGGGAGTCGGCACACACCGCTTCGACATCACCCATTAGATAGCGCGCCATGGCGAGCAGGTGACTGCCCAGATCTGCCAGGGCTCCACCGGCATGTTCGGGTTCGCAGCGCCACGACCAGGGGGAGGCTGGATCCGCCATGAAATCTTCGCTGAATTCACCTTGAAAGCTGATGATCTCGCCGAGTTCGCCACTCAGGATCAGCTCGCGTGCCAGGCCGATGAGCGGGTTGTGTTGGTAGTTGTAGCCGACCCGGGTGACGACGCCGGCATGCTTCGCCGCCACGTGCATGGCATGAGCTTGTTCAAGATTCACCGCCAATGGCTTTTCGCAGTAAACCGGTTTGCCGGCAGCAAGAGCGGCCATGGCCATCGGGTAGTGCAGGTGATTGGGTGTGGTGATGGCGATGAGGTTGACCTTGGGGTCATCGATCAATCGCTGCCAGTCGCCATGGGCCTGCTCAAAACCCCAGGCGGTGGCGCAGGCTTGTGCGCGTGCGGGATCGGCGTCAGCCAGGGCGGCCAGGCGAAGGGTGAAGGGCAGTTCGAATGCCCCGCCGACATTGCGAAAGGCCAGGGCGTGGGCGCGCCCCATGAAGCCCGTGCCGATAAGGCCGATTCCGAGTTCACGCATGACAGGATCCTTTGAGTTCTTGTTTTCAGAGATCCTGTTTATAGAATAAATATTCCCTGCGTTCAAATAATGGAATAAATATTTTGAATTGCGCGTTTGCGGGGATGACGGTGTTCCGGTCAGTCCTCGAACCCGACTTGCTCGTGAATCTCGTCCACCTTCAACTCCAGTCGATAGGCCACGGCGATAAACAGCGCCTGGCACAGGCACAAGGTCGCACTCAGAGAACGGAACGCAAACGAACTGCCTTCGTTGACCAGCAGCAGGGTGTTGGCGCGTTTGGCCAAGGGCGAGAGATTGCTGTCAGTGATGATCAGGGTTTTCGCCTGATGGTGTTGGGCGATGCGCAGGCAGTGCTGGGTTTCCTTGCCATACGGCGTGAAGCTGATGGCGATCACCAGGTCATTGGCACGCACGCTGCGCATCTGCTCGCGATAGCTGCCGCCGAGGCCCGAGACCAGGTGGATGCGCTTGTTGGTATGTTGCAGGTTGTAGACCAGATAATCAGCCACCGCGAACGAGCGGCGCACGCCGACCACGTAGATATTGTCGGCATTGACCACCAGATCCACGGCTTTTTCGAAGGCCTGGTCATCCAGTTCCTGGCCCAGGCGTTCGATGCCCGACAGGGTGGCGTCGATGCACTCGCGGGCCAGGTCGCCGCCGCTGGCTTTCTGCGACTTGTTGGCGATCATGCTGCGAATGCGCTGCTGGTAGTTCTGTACCGGCGTGGCTTTGTGGGTATACGCCTCGCGGAACAGCGCCTGCATTTCACTGAATCCGCTGAAACCGAAACGCTGGGAAAACCGCACGATGGCCGACGGATGCACTTCGCACTCGCGGGCGATGTCGCTGATGCGGTCGACCATGATCCGGTCGCTTTGCTGGCTCATGTAACTGGCGATGCGTTTGAGCTGGCGCGGCAGGCTTTCGTATTCAGTGGTGATGAGCTGCAGCAGACGCTCGGCATTGATCGGGGGGCTGGCAAGATCGCTCTCGGGCGTGCTCTCGGCGGTAGCCGGCTGATCGGTGCGGGACATAAATAATCCTTCTGGCTTGTTCTTATAGGAACGGTTACGTCTCGTCCCCTGACAATAGTTTGGCTGTGCGCAGTCTACAGGCTCGGCCCCGACAAAATCTTGGGCTTGCGCCAGCGCGATGCCTGCTGAAACGATGCACTGCGTCTGGAGCGCCCGCACTGAAGCTTATTGGAAAAAATATTCCACGTGAAAAATAATTGGAATATTTATTGATTGTTCGATCCGGCTCGTTTTAGTCTGCATCCACCAAGAGTGTCCGGCGCGGTCATCGCGTTGGGCACGGGCTGATAAAAATAACAGGAGCCAGCATGGGCCAGACTCGTTTTGCCAGTGGACGTCAATTGGATCTGATTTGCCTCGGGCGCCTCGGCGTCGACCTCTATGCGCAGCAAGTCGGGGCACGGCTGGAGGATGTGAGCAGCTTCGCCAAATACCTTGGCGGCTCCTCCGCCAACATCGCGTTCGGCACCGCCCGGCTGGGGCTCAGGTCGGCGATGCTGAGCCGGACCGGCGACGATCACATGGGGCGTTTCCTGATCGAGTCGCTGGCCCGTGAAGGCTGTGATGTCAGCGGCATCAAGGTCGATCCGGAGCGTCTGACCGCCATGGTGCTGCTCGGTCTCAAGGATCGGGAAACCTTTCCCCTGGTTTTCTACCGTGAAAATTGCGCCGACATGGCGTTGCGGGCCGAAGACATCAGCGAAGCCTTTATCGCCTCCAGCAAAGCCTTGCTGATCACCGGCACCCATTTCTCCGCCGACGGCGTCTACAAGGCGAGCACCCAGGCGCTGGACTACGCCGAAAAGCACAACGTCAAACGGGTGCTGGACATCGACTACCGTCCGGTCCTGTGGGGGCTCGCCGGCAAGGCGGACGGCGAAACCCGTTTCGTTGCCGATCAGAACGTCACCCAACATGTGCAACAAATCCTCCCGCGCTTCGACCTTGTGGTCGGGACGGAGGAAGAGTTTCTGATGGCCGGCGGTTCAGAGGATTTGCTCACCGCGCTGCGCAATGTCCGACGATTGAGCGCGGCAACCCTGGTGGTCAAGCTCGGCCCGCAAGGTTGCACAGTGATCCACGGGGAGATTCCACAACGTCTTGAAGACGGCGCGATTTATCCCGGCGTGCGAGTCGAAGTGCTGAACGTGCTGGGCGCCGGCGATGCGTTCATGTCGGGTTTCCTCAGCGGTTGGCTGGAGGACGCAAGCGACGAGCGTTGCTGCCAGTTGGCCAATGCCTGCGGTGGACTGGTGGTGTCGCGTCATGCCTGCGCGCCGGCGATGCCGACCCGTGCCGAACTGGATTACCTGTTCAGCAGCCCGGTGCCGATTACCCGTCCGGATCAGGACGTCACCCTGCAACGCCTGCATCAGGTCAGTGTGCCGCGCAAACAGTGGAAGCAATTGTTCATCTTTGCCTTCGACCATCGCGGGCAATTGGTGGAACTGGCCCAGAAGGGCGGACGCGACCTCGGCGCCATCGGCGAACTCAAGCAACTGTTCATCAAGGCCGTGGAGCGGGTCGAAAGCGATTTGCGCGAGCAGGGCATCGAAGCCGATGTCGGGCTGCTGGCGGATCAGCGTTTCGGCCAGGACTCGCTGAACGCCGCGACCGGCCGTGGCTGGTGGGTGGCGCGGCCGGTCGAGGTGCAGGGTTCGCGGCCGCTGGCCTTCGAACACGGGCGCTCGATCGGCAGCAACCTGATCGCCTGGCCGCAAGAACAAATCATCAAATGCCTGGTGCAATTCCACCCGGACGACGAACCGATGCTGCGGCTGGAGCAGGAAGCGCAGATCAAGGCGCTGTATCAGGCGTCACAAGTCAGCGGTCACGAACTGCTGCTGGAAATCATCCCGCCCAAGGATCACCCCTCACCGCATCCCGACGTGTTGTATCGCGCGCTCAAACGCCTCTACAACCTGGGCATCTATCCGGCGTGGTGGAAGATCGAAGCGCAAAGCGCCGAGGAATGGCAACAGCTCGACGAACTGATCCAGGCACGCGATCCCTATTGCCGAGGCGTGGTGCTTCTGGGCCTGAATGCCCCGGCGTCAGCGTTGGCCGAAGGCTTTCAACAGGCCAGTCAGAGCCAGACCTGCCGCGGGTTCGCCGTGGGCCGGACGATTTTCCAGGAGCCGAGCCGCGCCTGGCTGGCCGGGGAAATCGACGACGAGACGCTGATCCGCCAGGTACAGAGCACCTTTGTCGAACTGATCGATGCCTGGCGTACGGCCCGGGCCTGAGCCGCGGTTGAACATTCTAGAAATAACAATAAAAGGTGCAGCCATGCCCGCTATCCGAATTGGCATCAACCCGATTTCCTGGAGCAACGACGACCTGCCGTCCCTCGGCGGTGAAACACCGCTGAGCACCGCCCTCAGCGAAGGCAAGGCCATCGGTTATGAAGGCTTCGAACTCAACGGCAAGTTTCCCAAGGACGCCAAAGGCGTTGGCGACGTGCTGCGTCCGTATGACCTGGCGCTGGTGTCCGGCTGGTATTCCAGTCGCCTGGCGCGGCGTTCGGTGGCCGAGGAAATCGACGCGATTGCCAGCCATGTCGAGCTGCTGGCGAAGAACGGCGCGAACGTGCTGGTTTACGGTGAAGTGGCCGACTCCATTCAGGGCCAGCGAATTCCGCTGGTCGAGCGCCCGCGTTTTCACACCGAGCAGGCGTGGCAGCAATACGCCGACAAGCTGACCGAACTGGCGCGCTTCACTCTGTCCCAAGGCGTGCGTTTGGCGTATCACCACCATATGGGCGCCTACGTCGAATCGCCGTCGGACATCGACACCCTGATGGCGTTGACCGGTAATGAAGTCGGGCTGTTGTTCGATTCGGGCCATTGCTACATGGGCGGCGGCGAGCCCTTGCAGGTGCTGCGCAAACACCTGTCGCGCATCTGCCACGTGCATTTCAAGGACGTGCGCAAACCGGTGGTGCAACTGGCGCGCAACAACCTGTGGAGCTTCCCCGACTGCATCATCAACGGCACCTTCACCGTGCCAGGGGATGGTGACATCGACTTCGCCGAGTTGCTGGACGTGCTGCTGGCGGCCGACTACCACGGCTGGCTGGTGGTCGAGGCCGAGCAGGATCCAGCAGTGGCGCCGAGTTATGTCTACGCGAAAAAAGGCTTCGACACCTTGCGTGCGTTGCTCGACGAGAGGACTGCGCGATGAGCCTGCTGGTCAAAAGCAATGCCCGTGGCCGGACCATGGTCGAGCTGGCTGAAGGTGAACTGCAATACGTGGGTTTCGCCGCCTACCGATTGAGCCTGGGTGAAACCTTGCCAGTCGCAGCGGGTGACAAAGAGTTGTGCCTGGTGCTGCTCAGCGGTCGGGTCGGCATCCACGGCGAAGCGCCGGGGCAGGGGGCATTCAACTGGGACAACCTCGGTGATCGCCAGTCGGTGTTCGAAGACAAATCCCCGTTCGCCGCGTACCTGCCACCCGGCAGTCAGGCGCAGGTGGTGGCATTGAGTGATGCGCAAGTAGCGGTTTGCGCCGCGCCCGGTACGACCACCACAAATCTCGACCCGCGCCTGATCAGGCCTGAAACCATGAAGCGCAGCGTGCGCGGCAAGGGCGCCAACACCCGTTATGTCTGCGACATCCTGCCGGACAGCGAGCCGGCCCATTCGCTGCTGGTGGTGGAAGTCCGTACGCCGTCGGGGCACTCGTCGAGCTATCCGCCGCACAAACACGACACCGACGACCTGCCGCACCAGAGCTTTCTCGAAGAAACCTACTACCACCAGATCAACCCGCCCCAGGGCTTCGTGTTCCAGCGGGTCTACACCGACGACCGCAGCATCGATCAGGCCATGGCCGTGGAAAACAGCGACCTCGTCGTCGTGCCCAAGGGCTATCACCCGGTCAGCGTGCCGTATGGCTACGAGTCCTACTACCTGAACGTGATGGCCGGGCCGAAACGCGTCTGGCAGTTCCATAACGATCCGCAGCACAGCTGGCTGCTGGATCTCTGAATTCCAACTTTCGCACGGAGAACAAGAACAATGAGCGACGCCCCGGTCATAGGCCATTACATCGATGGTCAGGTGCAGGACAGCGGTAGCGAACGATTCAGCGATGTCTTCAATCCGGCCACCGGCGGCGTTCAGGCGCGGGTCGGGTTGGCCAGCCAGGAGACCGTGGACGCTGCCGTCGCTTCGGCGCTGAAGGCATTTCCCGCCTGGTCCGAGCAATCGTCCCTGCGCCGTTCGCGGGTGATGTTCAAGTTCAAGGAATTGCTCGATCGTCATCACGACGAACTGGCTGAAATCATCAGCCGCGAACACGGCAAGGTGTTTTCCGACGCCAGAGGCGAAGTCACCCGAGGCATCGAAATTGTCGAATTCGCCTGCGGTGCGCCGAACCTGTTGAAGACCGAGTTCAGCGACAACATCGGCGGCGGCATCGACAACTGGAACCTGCGTCAGCCACTCGGCGTCTGCGCCGGGGTCACGCCGTTCAACTTCCCGGTGATGGTGCCGCTGTGGATGATTCCGCTGGCGCTGGTCACCGGCAACTGCTTCATCCTCAAACCGTCCGAGCGCGATCCGTCCGCCAGTTTGCTGATGGCTCGGCTGTTGACCGAAGCCGGTTTGCCGGACGGCGTGTTCAACGTGGTTCAGGGCGACAAGACGGCGGTCGACGCCTTGCTGCAGCACCCGGACATCGAGGCTATTTCGTTTGTCGGTTCGACGCCGATTGCCGAGTACATCCACCAGCAGGCCACCGCGCGCGGCAAGCGGGTGCAGGCGCTGGGCGGCGCGAAGAATCACATGATCGTCATGCCCGACGCAGACCTGGATCAGGCGGCGGATGCCTTGATCGGCGCGGCTTACGGTTCGGCCGGTGAGCGCTGCATGGCGATTTCGATTGCGGTCGCGGTCGGTGAAGTCGGCGATCAGTTGATCGCCAAACTGTTGCCGCGCATCGATCAGTTGAAAGTCGGCAACGGTCTGCAAGGCGACAACGACATGGGGCCGCTGGTCACCGCCGAACACAAGGCCAGGGTGGAAGGCTTTATCGATCAGGGCGTGGCCCAGGGCGCGCAGCTGATTGTCGACGGCCGCCATTTCAAGGTGCCGGGGGCCGAGGCGGGCTTTTTCGTCGGCGCGACGCTGTTCGATCACGTCACCACCGACATGAGCATCTATCAGCAGGAAATCTTCGGCCCGGTGCTGGGCATCGTGCGCGTGCCGGATTTCGCCAGTGCCGTGGCGTTGATCAACGCTCATGAATTCGGCAACGGCGTGTCGTGCTTCACCAGCGATGGCGGGATCGCCCGCGCCTTCGCCCGCAGCATCAAAGTCGGGATGGTCGGCATCAACGTGCCCATTCCGGTGCCCATGGCCTGGCATTCGTTCGGAGGCTGGAAGCGCTCGCTGTTCGGCGATCACCACGCCTACGGGGAAGAAGGCATTCGTTTCTACAGTCGCTACAAAAGCGTGATGCAGCGCTGGCCCGACAGCATTGCCAAGGGCCCGGAATTCAGCATGCCGACGGCCAAATAAATTATTTGCGCGGAGAACAACAAGAATGAGTACTCCACTGCGTTTTGCCCTGAACCGAATGGTCGCTCCATGTTTGTCCCTGCCGGCGTTCATCGAGTTGGCGGTGACTCTCAAGGCCGATGCCATCGAGATCCGCAACGACCTCAAAGGCATCGAGATCGAGGACGGCACCGCGCCCGAATACGTGCGTGAGTTGTGCACGGGCCACGGCATCAGCGTGCTGTCGATCAACGCGTTGTATCCGTTTGACGTATGGAATGACGAGCGCCGCGCGCAGGCCTTGAAGCTGGCGGCCTATGCCCGCAATTGTGGTGCGCGGGGGCTGGTGATGTGCCCGTTGAACGATCGCGCCGATCCGCGCAGCGTCGCCGAACGTGCGGCGGGCCTGCGCACCGCGTTGAGTGAGCTGGCGCCGATCCTGCGCCATCACGGTCTGCTGGGTTTCATCGAGCCGCTGGGTTTCAAAGCCTGCTCGCTGCGCCGCAAACGCACGGCGGTGGAGGCGATCAAGTCAGTCGGCGGGCTGGATGTGTTCCGTCTGGTGCACGACACCTTTCATCACCATTTGGCCGGTGAGCAGGAGTTTTTCCCTGAGCTGACCGGGCTGGTGCACATCTCCGGTGTCGAGGAGACCGAGGCGCCGCTGGCGACCCTGGGCGATGGTCACCGGGTGCTGGTGGGCGCGGACGACATTCTCGGCAACGCGGCGCAAATCAACAGCCTGCTCGCTGGCGGCTACAGCGGCTATCTGTCGTTTGAACCGTTTGCCGATAGCGTCCATGGCCTGGCGGATATTCAGACGGCGATCGGCGCGAGTATGGACCACCTGAGCAAATCCCTGAGTTGACAGTGCCCCTCGCAGGGATCGGATCTGAATTTGAAAGGTGCGGTTATGACCACAACAAGACTGACCATGGCCCAGGCCCTGGTGAAATTCCTCGATAACCAGTACATCGAGGTCGATGGCGTTCAGAGCAAGTTCGTCGCCGGAATCTTTACCATTTTCGGCCACGGCAACGTGCTGGGCCTGGGGCAGGCACTGGAGCAGGACAGCGGTGACCTGATCGTCCATCAGGGCCGCAACGAACAAGGCATGGCCCATGCGGCAATCGGTTTCGCCAAGCAGCATCTGCGGCGCAAGATCTACGCCTGCACCTCGTCCGTGGGGCCGGGCGCGGCGAACATGCTGACCGCTGCCGCCACCGCGACCGCCAACCGGATTCCCTTGCTGCTGTTGCCGGGTGATGTCTATGCCTGCCGTCAACCGGACCCGGTGTTGCAACAGATCGAGCAGTTCCACGACCTGAGCATCAGCACCAACGATGCGTTCAAGGCCGTGAGCAAATACTGGGATCGCATCAACCGTCCCGAACAATTGATGACCGCAGCGATCCACGCCATGCGCGTGCTCACCGACCCCGCCGAAACCGGCGCCGTGACCCTGGCCTTGCCGCAGGACGTGCAGGCCGAGGCCTACGATTATCCCGATTACTTCCTGCAAAAACGCGTGCATCGCATCGAGCGTCGTCCGGCCACTGAAGCGATGCTCGGCGATGCCGTGGCACTGTTCAAAGGCAAGCGCAAACCGCTGATCATCTGTGGTGGCGGCGTCAAATACTCGGGCGCCAATGCGGCGTTGCAGGCGTTTGCCGAGCGCTTCGATATTCCCTTCGCCGAAACCCAGGCCGGCAAAAGCGCGCTGGTGTCCAGCCATCCGCTGAACGTGGGCGGCATCGGCGAAACCGGTTGCCTGGCAGCAAACCTGCTGGCCAAAGAAGCGGATCTGATCATCGGTGTCGGCACTCGCTACAGCGATTTCACCACGGCGTCGAAATCCTTGTTCCAGCACCCTGACGTGCAATTTCTCAACCTCAACATCAGCCCGTGCGATGCACTGAAACTCGACGGCGTGCAACTGCTGGCGGATGCCCGGACAGGTTTGTCGGCGCTGGCCGAAGCGCTGGGTGACTACCGTTCCGGCTGGGGCGATCAACCCCGTCAGGCACGGGCGCAACTGGATGAGGAAGTGGATCGCCTGTATCAGATCGACTACCAGGCCCGGGATTTCATCCCGGAAATCAACGACCACCTCGATCCGGCGGTGTTGCGCGAATTCATCGAGCTGACCGGTTCCTGCCTGACCCAGAGTCGCGTGCTCGGCGTGCTCAATGAAACTCTTGCCGATGACGCAGTGATCGTCGCCGCCGCCGGCAGTCTGCCCGGCGACTTGCAGCGCAGCTGGCGCAGCAAGGGCGTTAACACCTATCACGTCGAGTACGGCTATTCGTGCATGGGCTATGAGGTGAATGCCGCGCTGGGCGTGAAGCTCGCCGAGCCTGAGCGCGAGGTCTATGCGCTGGTAGGCGACGGCTCTTACATGATGCTGCACTCGGAGCTCGCCACCTCGATCCAGGAGCGACGCAAGATCAACGTGGTGCTGTTCGACAACATGACCTTCGGTTGCATCAACAACCTGCAGATGGGCAACGGCATGGACAGCTTTGCCACCGAGTTCCGTTTCCGTAACCCGCAAAGCGGCAAGCTCGACGGCACTTTCGTGCCGGTGGATTTCGCCATGAGCGCGGCGGCTTACGGCTGCAAGACCTACAAGGTGAACACCGTTGAAGAGTTGCAGGCGGCGCTGGCCGATGCACGTTTGCAGACGGTCTCGACCCTGATCGACATCAAGGTTCTGCCCAAGACCATGATTCACGGTTACCTGTCGTGGTGGCGGGTCGGCGTGGCGCAAGTCTCCACCAGCGCCCGCACCGACGCGGTGGCCAAAACCCTGAACGAACGACTGGCCAAGGCTCGTCAGTACTGATTGCCCTGAATCGAACAACTACAAGGAATCCTTTCATGTCATTGCTTTCCCAAGCGTTGCGGCTAGGCGTCATCGGCACCGGGGCCATCGGCCAGGACCACATCCGTCGTTGCAGCCAGACCTTGCTCAACAGTCAGGTCGTGGCGGTTACCGACATCAATCTGCAGCAGGCGGCCAAGGTCGTGGCTGACCTGAAACTGACCGCCGAGGTCTATCCCGATGGCCACGCGCTGATCCAGGCGCCGGACGTCGACGCGATCCTCGTCACCTCCTGGGGCCCGAGCCACGAAGAGTTCGTGCTGGCCGCGATTGCGGCGGGCAAACCGGTGTTCTGCGAGAAGCCGCTGGCGGTCACCGCCGAAGGCTGCCGCAAGATCGTCGAGGCTGAAGTAGCCCACGGCAAACGGCTGGTGCAGGTCGGTTTCATGCGTCCTTACGATGAAGGTTATCGCGCGTTGAAGTCGGTGATCGACAGCGGCCAAATCGGCGAACCATTGATGCTGCATTGCGCCCACCGCAACCCGAGCGTGGGTGAAAACTACAAGACCGACATGGCGATCACCGACACGCTGATCCATGAGCTGGACGTGCTGCGCTGGTTGCTCGACGATGATTACGTCTCGGTGCAGGTGGTGTTCCCGCGCAAGAGCAGCAAAGCCCTCGCGCACCTGAAGGATCCGCAGATCGTGCTGTTGGAAACCGCCAAGGGCACGCGCATCGACGTGGAGGTTTTCGTCAATTGCCAGTACGGCTACGACATCCAGTGCGAAGTGGTGGGTGAGACCGGCATCGCCAGACTGCCGGAGCCGTCCCAGGTGCAATTGCGCAGCGGGGCCAAGCTGTCCAACGCGATTCTGATGGACTGGAAGGATCGCTTCATCGCGGCCTATGACGTCGAGTTGCAGGCGTTCATCGATGGCGTGCGGGCAGGGCAGGTCGGAGGGCCTTCGGCGTGGGATGGCTTCGCCGCTGCTGTTGCCGCCGATGCGTGCATCGAAGCGCAGAACAGCGGAGCGATCGTCAACGTTGCACTGCCTGATCGCCCGAGGTTCTACGGTTAACGCTGCTCCCACAACCACCGCGTTTTCCCGAGACGCGGTGACATAACAATAAGAAGGAGTTCAGACATGCGCATCGGACTTGTCGGTTACGGCCATGGCGGCCGGTTTTTTCATGCTCCGCTGATCAGCAGCCTGCCGGCGGCGACGTTTGTCGGCGTGGTCACCCGTTCAGCGGAGCGCCGACAGTTGCTGGCGGCGGAGCATCCGGGTGTGCCGGCCTTCGACAGCATCGGCCAGTTGGTGGAAGCCGGGATCGATGTGCTGGTGGTATCGACGCCCCTCAAGGGCCGGCCGGCAATGGTGCTCGACGGCATCGAACACGGCGTGGCGGTGGTCAGCGACAAGCCGTTCGCCGCCGACTGGCAGCAGGCGCAAACCCTGATCACCATGGCCGAGCGCCAGAATGTACCGCTCAGCGTCTATCAGAACCGGCGCTGGGACTCGGACTTTCTAACCGTGCGCAAACTCATCGAATCCGGCGCGCTGGGCCAGGTCAGCCGGTTCGAATCGCGGATCGAGCGTTATTCGCCGTCGTCGGTTAACAACGGCAGCGGCGGTGGTTTCCTGCGCGATCTGGGCAGTCATCTGGTCGATCAGGCGTTGTTGCTGTTCGGCCCGGTGACAGGGGTCTACGCCGAACTGGACTACCTGGAAAAAGACCAGACCTTCGATCACGGCTTCTTCATGTCCCTGACCCACGCCAGCGGCGTGACCTCGCACCTGGGCGGCAGTTGCCTGCAAAACAGCCCCGGCCCGCGCTTTCGGGTGAGCGGCAAGCTGGGCTGTTACAGCGTCGAGGGTCTGGACGGGCAAGAGGCCCAGGCACTGGCCGGGCTCTCGCCGAAAACCGAAGGCGAGCGCTGGGGCGTCGAGGAGCACCGCCGTTGGGGCTGGTTCGAGCACGGAGACGAGCGTGAGCGGGTTCCGTCTGAGCGCGGCTGCTGGAGTCAGTTCTATTTGCAGCTACAAATCGCGTTGCAAAACGGTGGCCCACTGCCCGTTGACGCCCGTGATGCACTGGCGACAACCCGCGTGCTAGACGCTGCGCGCCTGAGTTTCAAACGTCATCAGGTGGTGGAACTGAGCGAGTTTGCAAGCCATGGAATAAAATCATAATAAAATTCTAAAACAGGTTGATATGGAAAATATTTTCCAATAAAGTCGATTCCAGATTCACTGTCTCGGGATACGTTTTCAACGCTTCGACTGCTTGTCCGCTTACTGAAATCGTCATGCCTCATCCATAAAACCAACAAGAATGTGGAGAAAGACTTTTCATGAAGACCAAGACCCGCTTTGCCTCACTGGCCTTGTCCCTGATGTTCGCCAGCGGCGCTGTGCTGGCCGATATGAAGATCGGCGTCAGCATGTCCCAGTTCGATGACACCTGGCTGACCTACCTGCGCGAATCCATGGACAAGAAAGCCAAGTCCTATCCCGACGGCGTCAAGCTGCAGTTCGAAGACGCCCGCAGCGACGTGGTCAAGCAACTGAGCCAGGTCGAAAGCTTCATCAGCCAGAAGGTCGACGCCATCGTGGTCAATCCGGTGGATACCGCCGCCACCAAAAAGATCACCGAAGCCGCAGTGAAGGCCGGCATTCCGCTGGTCTACGTCAACCGCCGCCCCGATGACCTGAACCTGCCCAAAGGCGTGGTAACCGTTGCTTCCAACGACCTGGAAGCCGGCGAGATGCAGATGCAGTACCTCGCCGACAAAATGGGCGGCAAGGGCGACATCGTGATTCTGCTGGGCGATCTGGCGAACAACTCCACCACCAACCGCACCAAGGGCGTCAAAGAGGTGCTGGCCAAATACCCGGACATCAAGGTCGAGCAGGAGCAGAGCGGCGTCTGGCTGCGGGACAAGGGCATGACGCTGGTCAATGACTGGCTGACCCAGGGCCGCAAGTTCGACGCGGTCGTCTCCAACAACGACGAAATGGCCATCGGTGCCGCCATGGCCCTGCAACAGGCCGGCGTCGCCAAAGGCAGCGTGTTGATCGCGGGTGTCGACGGCACGCCGGACGGCTTGAACGCTGTGAAGAAGGGCTCGCTGGCCGCTTCCGTGTTCCAGGACGCCAAGGGTCAGGCCGACGGTTCCATCGATACCGCGGTGAGAATGGCGAAGAACGAGCCGGTCGAGCCGGCGGTCTGGGTGCCGTTCCGCCTGATCACGCCGCAAAACGTTGACCAGTTCAAATAGTCCGTCCGTTCAATAACAACAATAAGCCCGCAAGGTGGCGACCGCGACCTTGCTGATGGAGTACCTGATCATGTTCGCTTCAGCGACTGCTTCGAGCACCCCTGTGACGGGGAGCCCGCCCACTGCACTACCTGTCGAAGAGCCGTACCTGCTGGAGATCCTCAACGTCAGCAAGGGTTTCCCCGGTGTGGTGGCGTTGTCCGATGTGCAACTGCGGGTACGCCCCGGTTCCGTGCTGGCGCTCATGGGCGAGAATGGCGCGGGCAAATCTACCCTGATGAAAATCATCGCCGGCATTTACCAGCCAGACGCCGGCGAGCTGCGCCTGCGGGGCAAGCCGGTGGTGTTCGAAACGCCGCTAGCAGCGCTTCAGGCCGGGATCGCGATGATCCACCAGGAACTCAACCTGATGCCGCACATGAGCATCGCCGAAAACATCTGGATCGGCCGCGAGCAGCTCAACGGCTTTCACATGATCGACCACCGGGAAATGCACCGCTGCACGGCGAAACTGCTGGAGCGCCTGCGGATCAACCTTGACCCCGAAGAACTGGTCGGCAACCTGAGTATCGCCGAGCGGCAGATGGTCGAGATCGCCAAAGCCGTGTCTTACGACTCCGACATCCTGATCATGGACGAACCGACGTCGGCCATCACCGACAAGGAAGTCGCCCATCTGTTCTCGATCATTGCCGACCTGAAAAACCAGGGCAAAGGCATCATCTACATCACCCACAAAATGAACGAAGTGTTCGCGATCGCCGATGAAGTGGCGGTGTTTCGCGACGGGGCCTACATCGGCCTGCAGCGGGCCGATTCCATGGACAGCGACAGCCTGATTTCGATGATGGTCGGTCGCGAGTTGAGCCAGTTGTTTCCGGTGCGGGAAAAGCCGATCGGCGATCTGTTGCTGTCGGTGCGCGACCTCAAGCTCGATGGCATTTTCAAGGGTGTGTCCTTCGACCTGCACGCCGGGGAAATCCTGGGCATCGCCGGGTTGATGGGCTCGGGCCGGACCAATGTGGCTGAGGCGATCTTCGGCATCACGCCCAGCGACGGTGGCGAGATCCGCCTCGATGGCGAGGTGGTGCGCATCAGTGATCCGCACATGGCGATCGAGAAGGGCTTCGCGCTGTTGACCGAGGATCGCAAGCTCAGTGGTCTGTTCCCGTGTCTCTCGGTGCTGGAGAACATGGAAATGGCCGTCCTGCCGTATTACGCCGGCCACGGGTTCATCCAGCAAAAGGCCTTGCGCGCCTTGTGCGAGGACATGTGCAAGAAGCTGCGGGTTAAAACCCCGTCGCTGGAGCAGTGCATCGACACCCTGTCGGGTGGCAATCAGCAGAAGGCCTTGCTGGCCCGCTGGCTGATGACCAACCCGCGCATCCTGATTCTCGACGAGCCGACCCGCGGCATTGATGTCGGCGCCAAGGCCGAGATTTACCGGCTCATCGCCTACCTCGCCAGCGAGGGCATGGCGGTGATCATGATTTCTTCGGAGCTGCCGGAAGTGCTCGGCATGAGCGACCGTGTGATGGTCATGCACGAGGGCGACCTGATGGGCACCCTCGACCGCAGCGAGGCGACTCAGGAGCGGGTGATGCAACTGGCTTCGGGCCTGTCCTCGGTTCATTAATGGATACCGCTGGTGGCCGAGGCCGCCGTCGATGATGCGATAGAAAGGTGAGTGGTTATGAACGCGATACTGGAAAACAAACCGGCCACGGCACCGGTCAAGAGTCGCCGGCGCTTTCCGACGGAGCTGAGTATTTTCCTGGTGCTGATCGGCATTGGCCTGGTATTCGAACTGTTCGGCTGGATCGTGCGCGATCAGAGCTTTCTGATGAACTCCCAGCGGCTGGTGTTGATGATCCTGCAAGTGTCGATCATCGGCCTGCTGGCGATTGGCGTGACCCAGGTGATCATCACCACCGGTATCGACCTGTCGTCGGGCTCGGTACTCGCGTTGTCGGCGATGATCGCGGCCAGTCTGGCGCAGACCTCGGATTTCGCCCGGGCGGTGTTCCCGTCACTGACCGATTTGCCGGTCTGGATTCCGGTGATTGCCGGGCTCGGTGTCGGGCTGCTGGCGGGGGCGATCAACGGCAGCATCATCGCCATCACCGGGATTCCGCCGTTCATTGCCACGCTGGGCATGATGGTTTCGGCCCGAGGCCTGGCGCGTTACTACACCGAAGGCCAGCCGGTGAGCATGCTGTCGGATTCCTACACGGCGATCGGCCACGGCGCGATGCCGGTGATCATTTTTCTGGTGGTGGCGGTGATCTTCCACATCGCGCTGCGCTACACCAAATACGGCAAATACACCTACGCCATCGGCGGCAACATGCAGGCGGCGCGCACCTCAGGCATCAACGTCAAACGCCATCTGGTCATCGTCTACAGCATCGCCGGGTTGCTGGCGGGGCTGGCCGGCGTGGTGGCTTCGGCTCGCGCCGCCACCGGACAGGCCGGGATGGGCATGTCCTATGAGCTGGATGCGATTGCCGCCGCAGTTATCGGTGGTACCAGTCTGGCGGGCGGGGTGGGGCGCATCACCGGCACGGTAATCGGCGCACTGATCCTGGGGGTGATGGCCAGCGGGTTCACGTTTGTCGGGGTCGATGCTTACATCCAGGACATCATCAAGGGACTGATCATCGTGGTCGCGGTGGTGATCGACCAATACCGCAACAAGCGCAAGCTCAAACGCTGAAGTCCATCATCCCGGCCTTGGAAAAGGGATGCGCGTAAAACAGTCAAGCCGATCGGAAGATCGGCTTTTTTGTGTCTGCGAAAACTGCAGAGGCGGCAAAGTCGTTCAGGGTTTCTTTTCTTCCATCCCATTCTTTGATTCGCTGGATGTTTGCGCATCCTTCTCTGTCTCATGGGTCTCTGCACCGGAGTTCGACCCCGAGGCTTCTTCACCCTTTTTGTCGGCCTTGTCTTCCTTGGATTCGGTGCCTCCCTGATTGACTCCAGGAATGCCGGTTGGCGGGACGCTGCTTCCCGCCATTGCAAGCGGTGCGGTGGCAGACAAAAGACTTCCAAGCATGAGGGCTGCAATGGTTCTGTTCATCGTCGGGGCTTCCGCGTCGGGTGGATTTACCTTGGAAAATCAGAGGCGAAACAAAGTGCCGAGCGGCTGACGGGCGGGAGAGGTGGGAGACGGGTGGCTGTGTAGCCGCGCATCTGTGTGGAGAGCCTCCGGTCGAGCATGGCTGCAACAGGCGGCAAATTGCTGGCCCCGAATGTTTCAAGTCCCGGCAAACTCGCCTTTTTTCAAAAGGTTAGGTGGGCTATATGCGGACGATTGTCATCACCGTAGCAACGCTTTCCCTCGCTCTGTTCGCGTTGGAGGCCCAGGCCAGGGAACTGAGCAAGAGCCATCGTTTTGCGTGTACCTGGGGTTCGGATATTGCCGCCGGTGCGCAACAATCGAAGCTTTCGGGCATTTCTCTTTATGGTGCGCGAAAGCGCTTGCAGGCGCGCAAGTTCCAGCAACCGTGGATGCGCATGACCGCCATGGGCATCACTGAGCAGACCTACGACAGCGCGTCGCGGCTGAAGCCGGCGGCCGTCAAGCAGACCTACTACGAACAGTGCGTTCGGCACGAGCTGGCCCAGCGTTGAATGAAAAAGCCCGACCTGAAGAGGTCGGTCTTTTTCATGTCCGGTGCAATGAGAGCGTCACTTGTCACTTTCGCAATTGACCATCCACGACACGCCAAAACGATCCACCAGCATGCCGAAGCGCGCGGCCCAGAAGGTGGCTTCCAGCGGCATGTCGACACGACCGTCCTTGGCCAGGGCGTTAAACACCCGCTCGGCCTCGGCGATGCTGTCGACATTCAGGGAAATCGAGCAACCGCTCATGCCTTGGGTCGGGCGGTCGGGGGTGGTGTCCGACGCCATGAGCATCTGATCGCCGACTTTCAGGCAGGTGTGGATGATCAGGTTGTGATGCTCTTTGGGGACATGTTCGGCGGCTGGGGTTTCGCCGAAGGTCATCATCGCTTCGAGTTTGCCTTGCAGGCATTGCTCGTAAAACGTGAAGGCCGCGCGGCAGTCGCCGTTGAAGATCAGGTACGGGTTGATTTTCATGAGGGTGCTCCCGAATAGGCAGTTAGACGCGGCGCGGCCGGGTGTGCCGAAGCAGCGTCATGGATTGACTCCATCCAGCAAAGCGTTAGAACGCCGGATTGCCAGCCGATGCTGCAAGAATTTCCTTTCGGGGTGACCGATGGTCTGCGGGGAGGGGCGTCAGGAGTCGCGCGGGTTCCTCTGTACCGCGGCGCCCGCCACTCGGGCGGCAGGTCGGGTCTGCATCAGCGCATCAATCGCTTTGCGATAGTTCTGTCCGCCCAGCGCCATGCTGTTGTTGTGCGTTGCGCCGGGCACCAGCAACAGGCGTTTCGGTTGTCGGGCGGCGGCGAACAGTTGCTCGCTGAAGCGTGACGGCACGAATGCGTCGGCCAGGCCGTGCACCACCAGCAGCGGCATGTGGATCTCGGCGATCTTGTCGATGGAATCGAATTTCTGCGACAGCAACCAACGGACGGGAAGAGAGGTGTTGGCCACGGCAGCCGCGACATCCGCCAATGAGGTGAAAGTGGATTCGATGACCAGCCCACGCACCGGCAGTGGGGTGTGATGGCTGGCAGCATCGCGGCCGAGTTCGGCAGCCAGATCGATGGCAACCGCGCCCCCCAGCGAATGCCCGTAGATTAGGCGTTTGTTCCGGTCCGGTTGCAACAGCTGGAAGCGTTCCCAGGCCACCCGCGCATCTTCGTACACCGTGCTTTCCGACGGCAGGTCGCCATGACTCTGGCCGAAGCCGCGATAGTCGATGGCCAGTACCGAATAACCTGCTGCGCGCAATTGCTCGATACGAAACAGTTGCCCGGTGAGGTTCCAGCGTACGCCGTGCAGATAAAGGATGGCCGGAGCATCGGCGCGCTCCGCCGGCCACCACCAGGCGTGAATGTTTTGCCCGGCCTTGAAGCTCTTCGGTTGCAGGTCGAGTTCCTGCACGCTGCCGGGCAATCCGTGATACCAGCCGGCGGTGCCCGGTTCGATGCGAAACAGCAGCTTGCGTTCGGTGTGTTCCAGCACGGCACAACTCGCCGGCACGCCGATGATCAGGGCGACCATGCAGGCGAACGCCAGACGGCGGCGTCGAAGTCGGGTCATGAAGGCAAGGAACATTAAACGTTTCACCACGGCGCGGACAAAGAACGCTTTTTACCAGATGCCTTGACCCGTGCGTGACATTTTCGACCACCGCACGCCTGCAACGATTACAAAATACTGCAGCGACTCAGTCGATCTTCAGCACAATCTTGCCGATGTGGTCGCCCGCTTCCATGTGCGCATGGGCCTTGGCTGCGTCGGCGAGCGGGTAGACCTTTTCGATGATCGGCAGGCAGCGTCCGGCGGCGAGCACCGGCCAGACGTGTTCGCGCAATTGATCGGCGATGGCGGCCTTTTCCGCCGCGGTACGGGCGCGAAGCAGGGAACCGGTAACCACCGCACGCTTGCCGAGGATCGCCAGCAGATCGATGTCATTGGCCCGCGCGCCACCGAGGAACCCGAGCATTACCAACCGCCCATCCATCCCCAAGGCGCTGATGTTCCCGTTGAGGTACGAGCCGCCCATGATGTCGAGGATCACATTGACGCCCTGGCCGGCGGTTTTTTCAGCGATGACAGCCACGAAATCCTGTTCCCGGTAGTTGATCGCTTCGCCGCCCAGTTTGCGGATCGCTGCGCATTTGTCGGCGCTACCGGCGGTGGCGAAGGCTTCGATGCCAAACTCGCGGCATAGCATCAACGCGGTGGTGCCGATGCCGCTGGTGCCGCCGTGAATCAAGGCGCGCTGACCTCGGCTGGCGCCGCCGAGACCGAACAGGTTGGCCCACACCGTGAAAAAAGTTTCGGGAATGGCCGCTGCCTGAATCCAGTCCAGCCCATCGGGGATCGGCAGGGCCTGGCCGGCCGGGACCGTGCAGTATTCGGCGTAACCTCCGCCATTGGTCAGTGCGCAGACCCGGTCACCGACCGCGAATGTGCTGACACCGCTGCCAATTGCCACGACCTCGCCGGCCACTTCAAGGCCCGGAATCGGGTTCATGCCGGGCTTCATCGGGTATTTGCCGGCGCGTTGCAGAGCGTCGGGGCGATTGATGCCGGCGGCGCGCACGCGGATCAGTATTTCGCCCTCTGCGGCGGCCGGCAGCGGAACGCGTCGGGATTGCAGAACCTCGGGCCCGCCCGGTTCGGTGATTTCGATTCGGGTCATTTCGGTAGGCAACGTCATTTTCGATTCCTCTTGAAACAAGTGATCAGTAGATGGGAGCACAGGCAGGGCGCAATGATTCCCGTCATTGGGCGCAGCAGCGTTGTTCGACGGAGGAGGGCAGCAGTTTTATGGCGTGCTCAAGTATCAGCGCGATCACGATGGCACCGCCGGCAATCACAAAGAGCAGCACATGCTGTCCGCCCGTGGCGTTGAACAGCGCCGAATAGGCGAAGCCGGCCAGCGCCTGAAACGTGGCGAACGACACCGTGGCCCGGCTCCACGCCACCTGTTGGCGATGATGATCCGGCACCAGCTCATGCACCCGTGCCAACGCCAGCGGGACAATGCCCGGCGGAAACGAACCGAGGATCACTGCCAGCAGTGCCAGCGCCAGGACCGAATGCGAAATGGCCAGCAAGCCAAGGGTGATCGCCTGCACCACCAGCACCAGACGAATGCCGGTCCGCGCGCCGAGATGATCGGCGAGGAAGCCATAACTCACCGGGCCGACGATGGCGCCCAGACCGTACATGATCCAGACCAGCGCGCCGACGTGCGCCCCGGCGCCCAGGCCACGGGCGACGTAATCCACCAGGAAAACCATGGCCGGCACCAGCCCGGCGGCCATGAACGCGTACTGGGCAAACAGCAGATAAACAGCAGGCGGTGTCGGCTCGACCGGATCCAGCTGAGCCGTTGCGGTGGTTGCATGGGGCAGCTCCGAAGGCCAGCCGAACCAGCTCAAAGCCGTCAGTGCCAGCGACAAAACTCCCAATCCCAGCCACGTCGCTTGCAGGCCCAGATTCAGCAGCAGCGGGACGATCGTGCCGGAGCCAGCGATGCCAAGACCGATGCCGAGGAAAATCGCCCCGCTGGCCAGGCCTTTGCGCGCGGCCGGTACATGCGGCAGCACCGTCGCGGCCACCAGCACCATGATCGCGCCGCCCGCGATGCCGGACAGCAGGCGCCAACCGAAATACCAGCTCACCGACACCGGGTACGCACAGGCGAAAAACGCCACGGTTACCGCCAGCATCATCAGTCGCAAGGCATTTCTCTGGGTGAGCCGACGTGCCAGCGGTCGGCCGAGGAGGGCGCCGATCAGGTAACCGACCAGGTTGGCCGCGCCGAGATAGACCACATCATGGGCGGAAAACCACTGCGCCTGAATCAGCGAAGGGATGAGCGGCGTGTAGGCGAAACGCGCCAGACCGATGCTGACCAGGCTGGCGCAGAGTCCGGCGAAGATCGCCAGCCAGACACTCGTGTCCGGACGTTCGGGCGAAGCAGTTGAAGTGCGCATGACGGCAATCCTGTGGAAAGGTTTATGGCGTCCAGCATATCGGCTATTGTTGCTGCGTTAATGCAGCAAGTTTGCGTTGTAGTGATGCGTTTATGCATCAATGGAGAACGGTATGAATTGGGATGACGCACGGGTGTTTCTTGCGGTTTGTCGCGAGTCGACGTTACGCGGCGCCGCGCGCGTGCTGGGCGTGGATCAGGCGACAGTCGGGCGACGCATCACCTCACTGGAAAAGTCGCTGGGCGCGACCTTGTTCCTGCGCACCTCCGAGGGCTATGCACTGACGGCCGTCGGCGAAGCGGCGCTCAAGTCGGTGGAAAAAATGGAGCATTCGGCGCTGGAGCTGGAGCGGCGAATCCAGGGCCTGGACGACCGTCTGACCGGCAGTGTGCGGGTCAGCACCACCGATTCGCTGGCCATCGATTTCCTGATCCCGGCCATCGCGCAGTTGCACGAACGGCATCCGGACGTGCGCGTGCAACTGGACGCCTCCACGCAGATCCTCAGCCTGGCCAAACGCGAAGCTGACATCGCCGTACGCAATACCCGCCCGGACAACCCGGACCTGATCGCCCGGCGCATCGCGCGTTGGCCCGTGGGGCTGTTTGCCTCGCAGGACTATGTCGACAGGCATGGTGTGCCGGCGCCGGGCAGTGCGTTTGAGGGCCATGATCTGGTGGTGTACCAGCCATATCTGCAAGGCAACAAGGACCTGACCCTGGTGACCGAGCCCGTGACTCGCGGGCGGATCGTCGCCGGTCTGAGCTCCAGTCTGCTGGTCCGACGCTCGATTGCCGCCGGTCTGGGTGTAGGAGAAATTCCGGTCTACATGGGCGAGCGCGATGGTCTGCTCAGACTGTGGCCGGAGCGTACGCGGCCGTTGCCTTATGAAGTGTGGCTTGTGACCCACGCGGATCTGCGCCATACCGCGCGGGTCAGGGCGGTGATCGAGCAGATTGTCGAAGCGTTTGCGCTGGAGAATGAGTAGTCCTTGATGCCGTGTAGGACGGCTACATCAGCTGACGATCTTGCCTACAACAGCGCCAGAATCCGCTGGCTTGTGAGTTTTTTGGCCGGGCCCTATCGTTTCTCACACCCGGAGTGAACAGGTGAAATGCTCCGAGGTGATCAATCCAGGGAAGTATTGATAAACGTCAGAGGTGCGGAATTGATTGCAAGGGAAGTCAGCCAATTTCAAGCAAGCGACATGGCCGGGCAAACGGATAGAACTGAGTCTATGACCTACATAACGCGAGACGAATTCAGCGCCAGGATCGAGGTCATCGAGACAAGAATCGATGCACGGATCGAATCCATGTCCGCCAAGATCGATGGCTTTCTGACCCAGCAGGCCGAGCGGGACAAGGTGCGGTTGGAGCAGGAGCAATCGCAGGAAGCTGCTCGATTGGAGCTGGAAGCAACTCGGCTGGAGCGAGAGCGCTCTCAGGAAGAGGCTCGGCTGGAGCGAGAGCGCTCTCAGGAAAAGGTTCGACTGGAACAGGAGAAGGCTCGGAAAGAGGCTCGGCTGGAGCGAGAGAGGGCTCAGGAAGAAGTCCGCCTGACTCGGGAGCGGTATCTGGAGAACCTTCGCCAGGAGCAAGAAAGGATTCGGTTGGGAAGGGAAAAGGCCAATGAAAAAGCCTGGCTGGAGCGAGAGAAGATTGAGCGAAGAATTCGTCTGGCACAGGAAAAGGTTCATCAGGAGCGCGACAAGCGTTATGCGTTGATGACGGCTCGTATGGATCGATCCCTGGAGCGTATAGACGAAGCAATGAGAATGGTCTCGACGAACAAGGCGAACTACTGGGCCGCGACCACCGTACATTTTCTGGGGATGGTTGCCATTCTCGTCGGCTCCTACTACGCGAACCAGTCAAACGTGCTTGTCACGATACAGACCACCCTGGCCATGATTCAATCGGTGAAAGAGGCTGGAAACCCTGCGCCGGCAGTGCTGATGACCTTGCATGCTGAATGAAAAACGGCCTTCAACGAAGGCCGTTTTTTCGAGCGATGAAAACCACGGGCTTATGGCATTTCCGGCAATTCCTGCGGGCGCAGGTCAAACACCAGGACCTCGGCATCATGGCCATTGCTCAGGGTCAGTGCCTGTTCTTCACGAACCCGCACGCCGTCGCCTTCCTTCAACTGCACGCCGTTCAGTTCAACGCTGCCGCGAGCAACGTGCACGTAGGCATAGCGGTTGGCAGGCAGCTTGAGGGTGGCGCTTTCCTCACCATCGAACAGTCCGGCATACACTCGTGCATCCTGGCGTACTTTCAGCGAGCCGTGGCTACCTTCGGGCGAAATGATCAGTTGCAGGCGACCGCGTTTTTTCTGTTCGCTGAAGTGCTCTTGCTGGTAACGCGGTTTCGCGCCGCTGACGTCCGGCACGATCCAGATCTGCAGGAAGTGCACAGGCTTGGTCGCCGAATGGTTGAACTCACTGTGGGCCACGCCACTACCAGCGCTCATCAGTTGCACGTCGCCGGGGCGGATCACCGAACCGGTGCCGAGGGTGTCCTTGTGTTCCAGGGCGCCTTCGAGCACATAGGAGAAAATCTCCATGTCACGGTGCGGGTGCTGGCCGAAGCCCTTGCCGGCGGCAACGCGGTCATCGTTGATCACCAGCAGGTCGGAAAAACC
>Ga0247818_10000073_pt1 | contig 52951 bp, 43 predicted proteins | sample 13C_Glucose_Day1_FD_192424 | JGI IMG/M metagenome (GOLD analysis project Ga0247818, IMG submission 192424) | Soil microbial communities from agricultural site in Penn Yan, New York, United States - 13C_Glucose_Day1 | ecosystem: Environmental > Terrestrial > Soil > Agricultural land | place...
ACCAGCACGATCTCGCTGTCTTCAATGGCGGTCACCCGCAGCACTTCCTCCTGCTCGATCGCCACTCCATCACGTGCCTTGGCACGCAGCCCGTTGACTTCCACCAGCCCCTTGGCCGGCACCAGGTAGCCCCGGCGTGCGGCATCGAAACGGTACTCGGCGGTTTCACCTGCACGCAGGGTGGCTGCCACCAAGCGCGCATCGGTGCGGATCTGCAGGCTGTCCTCATCGCCCGCACGGCCGCTGGCCAGGGTCACGAAGCCTTCACCACGCTCCCCTTTGGGGAACGGCCGGCTACCCCATTGTGGTGCTTCGCCGGTGCGCTCCGGCACGATCCAGATCTGGAAAATACGTGTGTCGACGTCTTCCAGGTTGTACTCGCTGTGCACGATGCCGGTACCGGCGCTCATCACCTGTACATCACCGGCTTCGGTACGGCCTTTGTTACCCAGGCTGTCCTGATGGCTGATCGCGCCCTCACGCACATAGGTGATGATTTCCATGTCGCGGTGCGGGTGCGGTGGAAAGCCGCTGCCGGCAGCGATCAGGTCATCGTTCCACACCCGCAGGTTGCCCCAGTGCATGCGTGCCGGGTCGTAGTACTCGGCAAACGAGAAATGGTGGTGGGCGTCGAGCCAGCCGTGGTTGGCGTGGCCGAGGCTTTCGAACGGTCGCAGTTGCAGCATGGTCGTGCTCCTTGAATCAGTGGAATGAGGCCATGATGCGCTAAACAAGTATCGAAAATAAGCGTAAATATCGGCTTAAAATAATCAGTAAAATAGATTTGTCTGGATGGCGTGTTTTATCCGTTTCATCGCCTAATCCACTGATCTGCAAGCATTCGCTGGCGATTTTTTGTCGATGCGGCGAACATGCCCGCTGATTTTGTTCATCAACGGAGTGACCGTGGCCCAAGAGCAACCCAAGGCCCCCGCCGACCTTACCCCTCCTGCCCAACTGCCCTGGTTTCGCCGCCTGGCGGCCCGCCTGCTGGGGCGTGGCCTGACCCGCCTGCAGGCCCAGCACCGCGACTCCTGGTTCCTCGGCCACGCCAGCGGCCAGCGCAGTGGCCATGCCGATGGCGTGCGTGAAGGGTTCGAACGCGGGCGGGTGGAAGGTTACGAGGCCGGGCGTCAGGTGCTGGTGATCCGCGATACCCGGCCCGACACCGCCGCGGTGCCGGGCCGGGATGACAACCTGTTCGATGACTGGCGGCTGCCCCTGACTGCCGAGCTGAAAAAGCGCTTCAAGGCCGATGTCGCCCAGCGCTTGCCCGCCGAGGCGCAGCCCAGCGCCGCGCAATGGAAGCTGATTTTCAGCGACACACCGTCCACCTGCGTGGTGGCCGGGGCAGGGGCCGGCAAGTCCACCTCGCTGGTGCTGCGCATCCTGCTGTTGCGCCATTACCTGGGCTACGAGCTGGATGCGATGACCGTGGTCACCTTCACCCGTGAGTCGCGCAAGGACTTCATCAAGCGCCTGCTGCAGGTATTCGCCTTGTGGCAGATCAACCTGCAACCGCTGCAGGCCCGCGAGCTGGTGCGCACGTTCCATTCGCGCATCCTGCCGCTGGTGCGCAGCTTGCCGGGCTTTGGCCAGGTGCGCGCGTTCGAAACGCTGGGCAACGAGATGCCGGCCGGGCGTGAGGCCGAGGCCGAGAGCAACCCGTTCGACCTGCGCCTGAACGATGCCCAGCGCCAGCAGCTGAACCAGTGTTACAGCACCCTGCTGGGCGAGAACCCGCGGTTTGCCGAGCTGGTTGGCCTGTTGCGCAGCGAAGCCCTGCAGCTCAAGCCGCTGGACCCGAACAACCCCGATGTGCAGAAGCGCGCCCAGGTGACCCAGCTGGCGGCCCAGCGCGACGAAGAACTGTGCGACGTGATCGAGGACCTGTGGTTCGCCGCCGGTGCCTGGCCGATCAAAGGCATCGAGCCCTGCCGCGAGACCATCGAGATCCGTGGCAGCCGCTTCCATGTGCATGGCCGCCTGGCCGGCCAAGGGCCTTTGCTCGTGCTGGGCTTCGACCCGGCGGAGAGCGCGCAGTACCAGCGCCCTGGCGCCAAGCTGGCAGTGCGTGCCGAGTGGGCGGTCAAGCGCACCCTGTTGCAGGCCTTCTGCGACCAGCCGCTGATCTGGCTCGACAACTACGCCATGGCCCGGCGCCTGGCAGCCTCGCTGGCCGGTGACGCCGTGGCCGGCCCCGGCTTCGAATACAAGGTCAAGGGCGAACTGGCCCCGGCGCCACTGCTCGATGCCTTTGTCGGTGCGGCGAATTTCATCGAGAACCTCGGCCTGGAGGTGAACACTGCCGTGGCGGCGATGAGCTTCCCCTCCGGCGACAGCGATGCGCTGTTCTTCGAGGCATTGGCCCTGTACTGGAAGGCCCTGGAGGCGCACCTGCTGGACCAGTCGCCGCCGGTGATGAGCTACAACCGCATGTTCGCCTTGTTCGGCGAGAACAACCCGGAAAACCTGCAACTGCTGCCCGACCCGTTGCTGCGGCCGCTGGCGCACCTGATGATCGACGAGTTCCAGGACGTGTCACCGCAGATCGTCAGCTGGCTGCGTGCCAGCCTCGCCGAGATCCGTCGTCGTGGCCCGGCGATGCACACCGGGCGCCATGCCCAGCATTCGTCGCTGTTGTGCGTGGGCGACGACTGGCAGTCGATCTACGGCTGGCGTGGCAGTTCGCCCAAGTACTTCATGGAGTTCACCAAGGCCTTCCCGTCACCGGCCAACACCCGGGTGATGCTGGTCGACAATTACCGTTGCCAGCAGCAGGTGATCGATGCGGCCGAGCATCTGGTCAAGGGCACCCCGGCGATTGCCGGCAAGAAAGCCCGGGCCAGCGGCCCGGCTGCCGAGTTGCCGGGCACGCCGGTCAAGGTGTTCGACCGTGACGAGGCCGCGCTGGGTGAAACGCTGATCGAGCATTACCAGCGTGGCGAGACGGTGATGATGCTGTACCGCAAGGGCAGCGACCGGGCGCTGATGAACGAGCACCTGCAAGGCGTACTGCACGCCGAGGCGGCGCTGCCGGCCGAGCAGCGTCGGCTGCGCCAGTTGACCTACCACAGTGCCAAGGGCTTGCAGGCCGATGCAGTATTCATGCTGGGCGACTGCCAGTACCTGACCAGTTCGCCCTACAAGAACCAGGTGTATCGCCAGGCCGGGCTGGGCAAGGCCGGTGATGCCCAGCCGTTCGATACCGCGCAGAAAGAAGAGGTTCAGCGCCTGGCCTATGTAGCGGTAACCCGCGCGGTGCAGCACTGCTACTGGCACGTGGAAGCCGCCAACGGTGAAGTGGCAGCGGCGCCGCGCGCGTCCAGCCAGGTGGATGGCAGGCAGGCGTTCTTCGAGGACTTGCGCGGGCAGTGAGGGTCGGTGACGGTTAAGTCACGGTCGGTGACGGGCCAGTGGTGTGCCTGAGGTTGCGCCAAGGTAACGTGTCGGAGCCCTGAATGGCCCGGCGCAAGGGTTGCCGCTGGCGACAGGAGGCGAAGGGGCCGGCGGCGTATTCGGCCTGGCATGGTCATGCCAGGCTTCAGTCAGGAAGCGTACCCATGCGTTCTTCATCGACACCCAAGGATCACCTGCTGGACCTCGACGGTATTGAAATAGCGGTACGGACCTGGGGGAGGGAAGACGGCATCCCCGTGCTGGCCTTGCATGGCTGGTTGGACAACGCCGCCTCGTTCGAGCGCCTGGCACCGATGCTTGACGGCTGCTTCGTGGTCGCCCCCGACCTGGTCGGCCACGGCCGCTCGGACCATCGCCGCCACGACAGTGGCTACTACCTGTGGGAACATGCCCAGGACATGCTGGCGGTTACCGACAGCCTGGGCCTGGCGCAATTCCATGTGCTGGCCCATGGCATGGGCACCGGGGTGGCGTCGTTGCTGGCGGCCATGACCAGCGGTATTGCCAGCATGACCTTTCTCGACGGCATGGGCGCACCGTTCACGGTGGCCGAGGATGACCGCGTGCAGCACCTGGCCCGGGCCTACCGGCTCAAGCGCATGGTGCAGCGCAGCCAGCTGCAGGGTTTTGCCGAGCCGGACGTCGGCCGTTTCGAGGACCTGGACACGGCGCTGGCGCAACGCCGCGAGCGCCTGGACACCGAGCTGTCGGAAGAGGCGGCACGGCTGCTGGCACTGCGCGACCTGCTGCAACTGGGCGAGGGCTATTGCTGGCGTCACGACCCACGTCTGGTGCTGCCCGAACCCATGCCGCTGACCGAGCGCGAAGCCTGCGACCTGCTCAGCCAGATTCGTTGCCCGTTGTACCTGCTGTTCGGTCGCCAGGGGGCATTCACCGGTGACGCCTTTACCCGGCGCCAGGCGGCCTTGCCCAGCCAGGCGAAGATCTCCTGGCATCCGGGCGGGCACCACTTCCACCTGGATGCGCCGGATCGCGCGCTGGTCGATCAGTTGCTGCGTATCCTGGCCCGCCATGAAGGGGGCGTGCTGCAACGGTTGGTAAACGAGTAGGTGAGCATGGTCATGCCGTGCGGACCTGGGCTATGGTGGCTGTGGGAGCTTAGCTGCGAACACCGGCGCAGCCGGTGCCATGCACCGCGTTGGATTCTTCGCGGCTGAAGCCGCTCCCACAGGGTACCTGGATCGCTTGCGAATCAGGTTCCCTGCGTGACAGCGCAGCCCAAAGGGCTGGGCGAGCCTCTACAGGAATTCAGCGGCCACAAGGAGCCTTGGCATGCGACCGTTCACCATCAAGCATATCGACCACCTCGTTCTGCGCGTCAGCGACCTGGATCGCAGCGTCGCCTTCTACACCGAACTGCTCGGCTGCACGGTCAGCCGTGTGCGCAAAGACCTGGGCATGGTCCACCTGGCCACGGGCACGGCAATGATCGATCTGGTGACCCTGGACGGTCCCCTGGGCCAGCCTGGCGGCGCGGCGCCGGGGGCCGAAGGGCGCAACCTGCACCATTTCTGCCTGCGCATCGAGCCGTTCGATGAGGCTGCACTTACGGCCTACCTGCAAGCTGCGGAGGTTGAAGTCGAACCTGCCGAGAAACGCTATGGCGCCGAAGGCGAGGGGTTGTCGCTGTACTGCTACGACCCCGATGGCAACCAGGTGGAGTTGAAAGGGCCGGTACCGGCAACGGACGCTCCATGAGTAACCTGCACTCTCGCGAGCACTGGATCGACACCGCACAAGCCAAGTTGTTCGCCCAGGAATGGGCGCCGCTGCAGGCGCAGGGCGCGCCTGTCAGCCTGCTGCACGATTCGCTGGGTTGCGTTGCCTTGTGACGTGAGTTCCCGGCGCAGCTTGCGCAAGCCACCGGGCGTCGGGTAACAGATCGCGCAAGGTTCAAGTGGATATCCCGGCAAAGCCTATTATGCTTCAGTTACCTTGCTGCGATCCGAGGCGGCCCGCCTCGTCGTGCTTCGCATATCCAAAGCAAGCCCCCCAGGGCCTGGGTGCGATGGTGAAAAAGATATGAGGTGCTCCCGGCCTGCATGACGACAAGACGGAGGCACCCCATGGCGGTTCTCGACAGCACATCCACGGGCAGCGCGCCCCAACGCGGTATCACCCGGGAGGAGCGCAAGGTCATCTTCGCCTCGTCCCTGGGCACGGTATTCGAATGGTACGACTTCTACCTGTACGGCTCCCTGGCGGCGATCATCGCCAAGCACTTCTTTGCCGGGGTCAATGAAACCACCTCGTTCATCTTCGCCTTGCTGGCCTTTGCCGCCGGCTTTGCCGTGCGGCCATTCGGCGCCATCGTGTTCGGTCGCCTGGGCGACATGATCGGGCGCAAGTACACCTTCCTCATCACCATCGTCATCATGGGCCTGTCCACCGCCGTGGTGGGCCTGCTACCCAGCTATGCCACGATCGGTGTGGCCGCCCCGATCATCCTCATCAGCCTGCGCCTGCTGCAGGGCCTGGCATTGGGTGGCGAGTACGGCGGCGCGGCCACCTATGTGGCCGAACATGCACCCAAGGGCCGGCGCGGCTTCTTCACCGCGTGGATCCAGACCACCGCCACCCTGGGGCTGTTCCTCTCGCTGCTGGTGATCATGACCTGCCGCACAGTCATGGGTAACGAGGTGTTCGAGGCCTGGGGCTGGCGGGTGCCGTTCCTGCTGTCGATACTGCTGCTGGCAATCTCGGTGTACATCCGCATGCAACTCAACGAGTCGCCGGTGTTCATGAAAATGAAGGCCGAGGGCAAGTCGTCCAAGGCGCCACTGACGGAATCCTTCGCCCGCTGGGACAACCTCAAGGTGGTGATCATGGCGCTGCTCGGCGGCACCGCCGGCCAGGCCGTGGTGTGGTACACCGGGCAGTTCTATGCGTTGTTCTTCCTGTTGCAGATGCTCAAGATCGAGCCGCAGACCGCCAACCTGCTGATTGCCGGTTCGCTATTGATCGGCACACCGTTCTTCATCTTCTTCGGCAGCCTGTCCGACCGCATCGGCCGCAAGAAAATCATCATGGCCGGCTGCATCATCGCCGCGCTGACCTACTTCCCGATCTTCAAGGCACTGACCCAGTACGGCAACCCGGACGTATTCGTCGCCCAGGAGCAGAACCCGGTGGTGGTGATGGCAGACCCTGCCCAGTGCGCGTTCCAGTTCGACCCGGTGGGCAAGGCCAAATTCACCAGCTCGTGCGATATCGCCAAGAGCCTGCTGGCCAAGCGGGCCATCCCCTATACCAACGAAGCGGCCGAACCCGGCAGCGTGGCGCAGATCCGCATCGGTGAACGGGTGCTGCCAAGCTTTGATGGCAGCGGCCTGGCGGCAGCGGACTTCAAGGCACGCAGCGACGCCTTTACCGCAACCTTGACCGGGGCGTTGAAGGAAGCCGGCTATCCGGAAAAGGCCGACCCGGCGAAGATCCACTACCCGATGGTGCTGTTGCTGCTGACCATTCTGGTGATCTACGTGACCATGGTCTACGGGCCGATCGCGGCCTGGCTGGTGGAGCTGTTCCCGGCGCGTATCCGCTACACCTCGATGTCGCTGCCTTACCACATCGGCAACGGCTGGTTCGGCGGCTTCCTGCCGACCGTGGCATTTGCCATGGTGGCGGCGACCGGGGATATCTATTACGGCTTGTGGTACCCGATCGTGATTGCGGTGATGACGGCGGTGCTGGGGATATTCTTCCTGCCCGAAACCAAGGACCGGGATATCAACCACACCTGAGATTGATAGTGGCAGGACTGGCCTCTTCGCGGGTGAACCCGCTCCCACAGGGCTATCGCTGCACTTGAGGGCAGCGGGGTACCTGTGGGAGCGGGTTCACCCGCGAATGGGCCGGCACAGGCACCCAATCAGTCAAAATACCCACGCAAGCCAAACGCATACCCGGTATCCACCCCAGCAGCCTCACCGCGGCTCCAGCGCTTCTTCAACACGAACTCGAACGCCGGCTCATACAGCCCGTCACGCACCAGCGCACCCGCCAGCACTTCCACGTCATACCAGCCATTGTCCAGCTCGATGATCGGCCGCCCCGGCACCTGGTAGCGGGCCATCAGGTCACCCAGGGTCTTGGGCGTGAAGTGCTGCAGGATGCGCCAGGTGTACAGCATCAGCGCACCGTGCTCGACTTGCAGCACATAGCCATTACGGCGGTGCTTCAGGCGGCTGCCGGGTTCGCGCAGGGCCGGCGTATGGTTGTCCAGGGTGAACAGGATGCGGTAGGGCAGGTTATCGACCCCGGCCAGTGGCAGCACGACCCCTTCGCGCACGGCCTGGTCACCGCTGTCGCCGTGGGTGAAGGCATGGGCCAGGTCGTCGGGCAGTTCACGTTGGTGTTTGAAGCGCTCGAGCAGCTGGATATCGCCGAGCAGAAAGTAGTCGACCAGGTCGTTGAGCACTTCGCTGAATTCGTGGCGCATCTGTTTTCCTTGTTGGTGCGCATGAGGGCTATGGCAAATGTAGCACTTCAGATTGGCTTCAGATTGCCCCCGGATACTGCCCCCAAGACCTGACTTGAAAGGGGGACAGCCATGACCCAGGCAGACAGCGCCAGCCTGTTTCCGCTGGCTATCGGCAGCCACGGCGATCGCCTCGCCCACATGACGCTGACACACCCGGGAGAGCCGGGGCGCGAGGAGCTGGAACAGTTCATTCACGCCCGCTTTGCCTGCGCGCACCACGCCGACGTGCAGCATTACCTGCCCGAACTGCTCGGCCTGCATGACAGCCACGGGCGCCTGATGGCCGCCGCCGGCATACGCCTGGCCGGCAGTGGTCCGACCTTCATCGAGCGTTACCTGGATGAGCCGCTGGAAGTGGCCGTGACCCGGCTGTCGGGCAGCCCGGTGAGCCGTGCGCAGTTGGTCGAAGTGGGCAACCTGGCCGCGCTCACCGCCGGCAGCGCGCGGATCATGATCATCGCAGTGACCTGGTTGCTGGCTGCCCGCGGCTTGCAGTGGGTGGCCTTCACTGGGGCCGCGACCCTGGTCAACAGCTTTCATCGCCTGGGCCTGGTGCCCACGGCGCTGGCCATGGCCGACCCAGGCCGGCTGAATGGCGATGCCGACAGTTGGGGCAGTTACTACGCGCAGCACCCGCAAGTGTTCGTCGGCAATATCGACTACGGCCATGCAGCCCTGGCCCGCAGTGGCGTTTTCGAGCGGCTGGGCTTGCCCGCGAACGTGCAGGAGGCCGGCCATGCCGCGTGAATGCCAGTTGTTCAGGGAAGTGTTGCAATTGCATGCCCGCCACCGAGGGGCGCAACCGGCGTTGCTGGGCCTTGGCAGACAACATACCTATCAACAGTTGCTGGACGAGGTCGAGCAACGACGGGCCTGGTTGAGCGCGCAGCCACCGGGCACCTTCGCCCTGGCCCTGGAAAACGGCCCCGAGGCGCTGTTCTGGGACCTGGCGGCGCTGTTCGCGGCGCGCCCCATCGTCATCCTGCCGGCGTTCTTCAGTAGCGCCCAGCGCCGCCACTGCCTGGCACAGAGCGGGGCGGTGCTGGCGCTGGCTGATGAGACCTTCGCTGACGATTTGCACGCCAGCGGCTTCACTGCCGGTGAGCGCTTCTGGAGCCGGCAGCCGCCAGCGGCCGTGCCCTTGCCGCCGGGCACCGCGAAGATTACCTACACCTCCGGTAGCACCGGTGCACCCAAGGGCGTATGCCTGAGCGCCGAGGCCATGCTGCGGGTAGCGGGTGAACTGGAGGCCGCCAGCCGGCCCACGGCGCCAGGCAAGTACCTGGCAGTATTGCCCCTGGCGGTGCTGCTGGAAAACCTGGGCCTGTACGCGGCCCTGCTGGCCGGGGCGAGCATTGCCCTGTACCCGCAGGCGCAATTGGGTTTTCGCGGTGCCAGCCAGGTCGACTTCAAGCAATTGCTGGGCGCCATCGCCTTGAGTGGTGCCGAAAGCCTGATCCTGGTGCCGCAACTGCTGCTTGGGCTGGTCACCGCCATCGAGCGCGGCCTGATGCGTGTCGGCCCGTTGCGCTTCGTGGCGGTGGGCGGCGCGCGGGTGGCGCCGAGCCTGCTGGCCCGGGTCGAGGCCGTCGGGCTGCCGGTGTTCGAGGGCTATGGCTTGTCCGAATGCGCCTCGGTGGTGTGCCTCAATCGCCCCGGGGCGCACCGTCCGGGCAGCGTCGGGCGGCCGCTGCCGCATGTGCAGGTGCGCATTGCCGAAGATGGCGAAGTGCACGTGGCCGGTTCGACGTTGCTCGGCTATCTGGGCGAGCCACCCTTCAGCGAGCCGTGGTTGCCGACCGGTGACCTGGGCCACTTCGACAGCGACGGCTTCCTGTACCTGGCCGGGCGCAAGAAGCACCAGTACAGCACCAGCTTCGGGCGCAACGTCAACCCCGAGTGGGTGGAGGCCGAACTGACCCAGGGCGGGGTGATCGCCCAGGCGTTCGTCCACGGCGAAGGCCTGGCACACAACCTGGCGCTGATCTGGCCGCTGGACCCGCAGGCTGACGACCACACCCTCGAACAGGCCATCCGCCAGGCCAATGCCGGCCTGCCGGATTATGCCCGGGTGCATGCCTGGCGGCGCCTGCCCGAACCCTTGAGTGCCGCCGGGCAAACCCTGACCGCCAACGGCCGGCCACGCCGCGAACAGATCCTGCGGTGTTACCAGTCCCTGTTATCCGACCTTCAATGATCCGCGAGGTTTGCCATGCTTTTCTTCGATACCCTGCAGCAGGAAACCGCCGACGAGCGTACGGCATTGTTCAGTGTCCCGGTGATCCGCGACGCGCTGGCCGGCAAGGCCAGCCTCGAGGCTTATGTGGCCTTTCTCACCCAGGCTTACCACCACGTGCGGCACACCGTGCCATTGATGATGGCTTGCGGGGCCCGTTTGCCGGTGCGGCTTGAGTGGCTGCGCGGGGCAGTGTGCGAGTACATCGAGGAGGAGTACGGCCATGAGCGCTGGATTCTCGATGATATCGCCGCCTGCGGTGGCGACCCGCATCAGGTGGTGGGCGGCCGGCCGGCATTGCCCATCGAGCTGATGGTGGCGTTTCTCTACGATCAGATTGCCCGCGGCAACCCGGTCGGGCTGTTCGGCATGGTCAACGTGCTCGAAGGCACCAGCATTGCCCTGGCCACCCAGGCTGCCGGTACCCTGCAGAGCAGCCTCGGCCTGCCGGACCAGGCGTTCAGCTACCTGAGTTCCCACGGCGCCCTGGACCAGGACCACATGGTCACCTACCGTGACCTGATGAACCGCCTGGACCAGCCCGAGGACCAACAGGCGGTAATCCACGCTGCCAAAGTGGTGTATCGCCTGTATACCGCCATGTTCGAAGGGCTGCCGCGCGCCGCGCAGCAGGAGGTACAGCATGCGCTTGCCTGATTGCGTGGCGGTGCTTACCGGCGCCAGCGGTGGCATCGGCCTGGAACTGGCAGCCCAGCTATGCAGTGCCGGTGCCCGTGTACTGGCGGTCAGCCGGCAGCAGGGCAGGCTGACCGAACTGATGGCGCGCTACCCCGGGCAACTGCGTTGGCAGCAGGCCGACCTGCGCTGCGCCGAAGGCCGCCGTGACGTGCTGGAGGCGACGCGGGCGATGGGCAGTTGCAACCTGTTGATCAACGCCGCCGGGGTCAACCGCTTCGCCTTGCTCGAACAGATGGACGAGGCTGCCCTGGACGAGTTGTTCGACCTCAACATCAAGGCCGCCGTGCAGCTCACCCGCCTTTGCCTGCCGCTGCTGCGCGAGCAGCCCAGTGCGCTGGTGGTGAACGTGGGGTCGATCTATGGCTCGATCGGCTACCCGGGCTATGCCACCTACTGCGCCAGCAAGTTTGCCTTGCGCGGGTTCTCCGAGGCATTGCGCCGCGAGCTTGCCGACACCTCGGTGAACGTGCTGTATGCCGCACCGCGCACCACCCGCACGACGATGAACAGCAGCGCCGCGCAGGCCCTGAACCAGGCGTTGAAGGTAGGCGTCGACGACCCGCATGACGTCGCCCGCGCGGTGCTCGACGCGGTACAGGCCGAGCGTAGCGAACTGTACCTGGGCTGGCCGGAAAAACTCTTCGTACGCCTGAACGGCATGCTGCCGGGTGTGGTCGATCGCGCCCTGCGCAAGCAACTGCCGCTGATCCGTCGCTACAGCACCTGGCACAGCAAGGAGTCGAGCAAATGAAACGTCTGATACTGGCCAGTCTGCTGGCCATCGCCCCGTTCACCTGGGCCCTCGACCAGAACGCTACCCAGCAACTCGATGCCATCCAGCAGCGCTGGGCGGTGATTCGCTACAACCTGCCCGAGGCTCAGCGTGCCGAGGCGTTCGAAGCCCTGGCGGTGCAGTCGGCGGCGTTCGTGCACCAGCACCCGGGTTCGGCCGAGCCACTGATCTGGGATGGCATCGTCAACAGCAGCTGGGCTGGTGCCACCGGCGGGTTGGGTGCACTGGGCAAGGTCAAGGCCGCCCGCGCCAGCCTGGAAAAGGCCCTGGCCATGGACCCCAAGGCGCTGCAGGGCTCGGCCTACACCAGCCTGGGCGCGCTGTACGACCAGGTGCCCGGCTGGCCGCTGAGCTTCGGCGACCAGGCCAAGGCCGAGGCCATGCTGCGCCAGGCGCTGGCGATCAACCCCGACGGTATCGACAGCAACTACTTCTGGGCTGACCACCTGTACCGGCAGAACCGCTACGACGAAGCCCGCGCCGCCCTGCAGAAGGCATTGCAGGCACCGCCCCGACCCGGGCGGGAGCTGGCCGACCAAGGCCGGCGCGGTGAAATCGATGCTTTACTCAAAGCGATCAAGGACAAACAGGATTGAGCATGCGCCTGCTGCTGGTAGAAGACGACGCCGCGCTGGGGGAGGGGATCTGTGACGGCCTGCGTCGCGAGGGCTATACCCTCGACTGGTTGCAGGATGGCGCCAGCGCCTTGCATGCCCTGTGCCACGAGGAGTTCGACCTGACCATTCTCGACCTGGGTTTGCCGCGCCTGGATGGCATCGAGTTGCTGCGGCGCCTGCGTGCGGCCGGAAAGAGCCTGCCGGTGCTGGTGCTGACCGCACGCGACGCCACCGAGGACCGCATCGCCGGGCTGGACGCCGGCGCCGACGACTACCTGGTGAAACCCTTCGACCTCAACGAACTCAAGGCCCGCTTGAGGGCCTTGCTGCGGCGCAGTAGCGGCCGCGCCCAGGTGCTGATAGAGCATGCCGGGGTGTGCCTGGACCCGGTCAGCCAGCAGGTACGCTACCTGGGCCAGCCGGTGGTGCTCACGCCCAAGGAATACCTGCTGCTGCACGAACTGCTGGCCCAGCCGGGCAAGGTGTTCACCCGCGAACGCTTGACCCAGTTGCTGTATGGCTGGGATGAAGAGCCGGAGAGCAACACCCTGGAGGTGAATATCTACCACCTGCGCAAGAAGCTGTTCAACGGCCTGATCCGCACCGTGCGCGGGATTGGCTACCTGGTGGAACGCAAGGCATGAGCTCGCTGCGCCAACGCACCTTGTGGCGGGTGATGCTGCTGTTGCTGGTCGGCAGCGGGTTGCTGGCGCTGTACAACTACCACGACAGCCGCCACGAAATTAACGAGGTGTACGACGCCCACCTGGCGCAAAACGCCCGGCTGCTGCAGGGCATCATGAGCCTGCCGGTGCAGGAGCAGAGCCGTGACGAGTTGTACCGCGCCTTCGACGAGGCCTTGAGCAAGGCCGGGCAGCACAAGGTGGGGCACCGCTACGAGAGCAAGCTGGCCTTCCAGGTGTGGGCCGACGACGACGGGCTGCTGGTGCACACGCCCAGCGCGCCGCAGTTGGGGCAGACGCCGCGGGTGCCGGGTTTTGCCGACGTGGTGGTCGATGGGCGCCGTTGGCGCAGTTTCGTCTTGCCCGTGCCGGAAAAACACTGGGTGATCTGGGTGGGCGAGCGCAACGATGTGCGTGATGACCTGATCGAACGCATCGTGCGGCACACGCTGTTGCCATTCCTGTTCGGCAGCCTGGCCCTGGCCTTGCTGGTGTGGGCGGCCATTGGCTGGGGCCTGCGGCCGCTGCAGAACATGGCCAGGGTTATCCGCGCCCGCCACGCCGAGTCGCTCGAGCCGTTGCAGCTGGTGCCGTTGCCCAAGGAGCTGGAACCGATGCAGGCGGCGATCAACCGCCTGCTCGGGCAGATCGATGACCTGCTGCGCCGTGAGCATCGTTTCATCGCCGACGCTGCCCACGAGATGCGCACGCCCTTGGCCATCCTGCGCCTGCATGCGCAGAACGCCCTCAATGCAGAAAGCGCTGCGGAGCGGGACAAAGCTCTGCAGTTCCTGATGGGCGGTGTCGACCGCCTTGCCCGGGTGGTCAACCAGCTGTTGACCCTGGCCCGCCTGGAGCCGCGGCCGGGCCGGCATGACTGGCCGCGGGTGGACCTGGAGGGCGTGGTGGCCGAGACCCTGGCCGAGCTGACCCCATGGATTCTGGAGCGCGGGCTGGAGCCTTCACTGGACATCACCGCCGGCGACTACCACTTGCACACCGACGCTGGCGCGCTGGGTATTGCCTTGCAGAACCTGGTGGCCAATGCCGTGGACCATTCGCCGGCAGGCGGTCGGGTTACCGTGACACTGCAGCGGGAGGGGCAGGCCCTGGTGGTCAGCGTCGACGACGAAGGGCCGGGTATCGCCGAGGTCGAACAGCAGCGGGTGTTCGAGCGTTTCTACAGCAAGGGCTCGACCAATGGCGCCGGGCTGGGGTTGTCGATCGTCAGCACCATCATGACCCGCCTGGGTGGCAGCGTGCAGTTGCGCAACCAGCTACCGCACGGGTTGCGCGTAACCTTGCGGCTGCCCGTGGGGCCGTGAACAGCGCTAGTGCTTTTGGGCGATCTGGATCAGGTTGCCGCAGGTGTCGTCAAACACTGCCACGGTGACAGGCCCCAGGGGGGTAGGCGGCTGGGTGAACTGCACGCCCGCCGCGCACAGCCGGGTGTATTCGGCCTGGATGTCACGCACGCCAAACGAGGTGGCGGGAATGCCGTCCTGCCTGAGCGCGGCCTTGTATGCCTTGGCGGCCGGGTGCGCGTCGGGTTCGAGCAGCAACTCGACGCCGTTGGGGTCGTTGGGGGAGGTCAGGGTCAGCCAGCGGTGGCGGCCCATGGGGATATCGTGCTTTGGCTCGAAACCGAGCACGTAGTGGTAGAAAGCCAGGGCTTTGGCCTGGTCGTCGACGAGGATGCTGGTGACCACGATCTTCATGAACGCACGCCCTATGCCTGGAACCGTTGAGTATCAGTAAAGACAATCGGGGGCTTTTGGCCAAGTTCCTGCTGGTTCACCCGCGAAGAACGTGACGCGACGAGACGCACGCCGTCCCTCGTGAAAACCTGTTCAAGCCATAGGTAAATCCTTCATCAGCCAGCCCCCATCCACCCGTTGCCAAGGGTAAAGTGGCAGGCACGATTCCAGCGCGCCCAGACCGGCGTCAGAGAGGTGCCCGTGGCGGCCTATACATTGCGACAACTCAAGTACTTCGTCACCACCGTCGAGGCCGGCAGCGTGGCCGAGGCTTCACGCCAGCTGTACATCGCCCAGCCGTCCATTTCCACGGCGATCAAGAGCCTGGAGGAAAGCTTTGGCGTGCAGCTGTTCATCCGTCACCATGCCCAGGGCGTGTCACTGACGCCCAGCGGCAAGCGCTTCTATGCCAAGACCAGGTCGCTGCTGCAGATGGCCCACGAATTCGAGCAGAATGCCCTGGCCGACAACGATACCGTGGCCGGGCAGATCGACATCGGCTGCTTCGAAACCGTGGCACCGCTGTACCTGCCGCGCCTGATCGCCGGCTTTCGCCAGCGTTACCCGGGGGTGGATATCCGCCTGCGCGACGGCGAGCAGCAGGACCTGATCCAGGGCCTGACTGCAGGTACCTTCGACCTGGCGTTCCTCTACGACCATGACCTGGACGGCACCATCGAGGCCGAGCCGCTGATGCCGCCGCAGAAACCCTATGTGCTGCTGCCCGAGAACCACCGCTTCGCCGGCCAGGCCCAAGTGTCGCTGCGTGACCTGTGCCCCGAGCCGATGATCCTGCTGGACGTTGCCCCCAGTCGTACCTACTTCGTCAGCCTGTTCAACGAAATGGGCCTGACGCCCAACATCGTCTTCAGCTCGCCATCGATCGAGATGGTGCGCGGCATGGTCGGGCAGGGCTTCGGCTTTTCGCTGCTGGTGACGCGGCCGCATTCGGAGTACACCTACGACGGGCAACGCCTGGCCATGCTGGATATCGCCGAGCCAGTGGCGCTGTCAGGGCTGGCGGCAGCATGGTTGAAGCGTGTGCAACTGACCAAGCCGGCACAGCTGTTCGTGGAGTTCTGCCGGGAACAGTTGGCGAAGTTCTGAAACAGGCACGCCATGCAGAAGCATGGCGTGCCCGCTGATCAAGGGTTGACCTGATAGCCGCGCCCTTGCAGGCACCCGGCGTAAGCACTGGCGTGGGCCTGGGCTTTCGCTTCGTCCTGGCCGCGCCGGTCCTGACGGCGGTCCTGACGCTGGCGCATGCCACCGACCGCAGCACCGGCGGCGGCCACTTCACCGGCGCGGTTCTGCCGGTATTCCTGTTTGGCATCATCACCGACCCGGTCATACAACTCGTCGTGCTGGTTGCCGCGCACCTGTGCGCCTGCCGCACCGGCAACCGCGCCGGCGGCAGCACCGCGTACCCGGCCACCGACATGGGGGTCGCTGGAGGTCGCCGCACTGTTCGCGGCATTGGTGGCGACGGTATTGCAGTCATTGATATCCAGTTGCATCTGCTGGCTGCTCTGGCCCTTGAGCGGCACCACCGACTGCGCCTGGGCTGCCGATGCCGCGCACAGCAGCACCAGCAGGCAACTCCACGTGAACGTACGCATGGCAAACCTCCAGCGGGTGGGGATCCCGTTTCACAGGATAGTTCGACTTTGCTGTCAATGATGGCGGTTTTGCCGGGATGGTCTAAACCGGATATCAAACGTGGATCGCTCGCGTATCACGGCGGGAATCCGGGCCACCTGTGGAAACCCCATGAGCCAGACCCAGCACCTGATCATCTGTGAGTACTGTGACACGGTGTACCACCGTGCGCCGCTGCTCAAGCACCAGCGCGCCGTTTGCCAGCGCTGTGGCGGCGTGCTGTACCGCCACACTTCGCTGACCGTGGAGCAACGGCTGGCCCTGAGTGTGACGGGGGGCATCCTGCTGGTGTTGGCCAATTTCTACCCGGTGATGACCATCGGCATGCAGGGGCTCACCCATTCCGCGACATTATGGGACTCGGTGCAGATCCTCAGCCACGGCAGTATCACCTTCATCGCCCTGGTCATGGCGTTGTCCATCATCTTTGCGCCGGTGCTGCAGATCGGCCTGCTGTGCTGGCTGCTAGGCTTCGCCCTGGCGGGCCAGCGCGCCCCCGGCTTTGCCCTGTGCATGCGCAGCCTGGAAGGCCTGAGGCCGTGGAGCATGCTGGAAGTGTGCTTGCTGGGGGCGATGGTGGCGGTGATCAAGCTGGCGGGGTTGCTTGACGTCATACCCGGCATCGGCCTGTTGGCGCTGGCCGCGCTGAGCATGCTGATCATCCATGTCGCCGGCAAGGATATCCGCGACCTTTGGGAGCAAGTATGAATACCCCGGCCAACGCCGACGACCTGGGCCTGTGCCTGTGCCATGGCTGCGGTCAGGCCTGTGAACTGGGCAGCGGCAAGCACACCTGCGACCGCTGTGGTGCCGCCATCCACCGACGCAAGGCCAATGCCATCAGCCGCGGCTGGGCGTTTCTGCTGGCGGCGCTGGTTTTCTACATCCCCGCCAACCTGCTGCCGGTGATGCACACCGAAATGCTCGGCAGCGGTAGTGCAAGCACCATTGGCGGTGGCGTGCTGGAGTTCTGGGAGGCCGGCGCCTGGGACATCGCGCTGATCATCTTCATTGCCAGCGTAGGCGTGCCGGCCATCAAGTTCTTCTCGCTCGGGCTGTTGCTGTTCACCGCCCAGCGCGGTTCTACCTGGGCCTGTCGGCAGCGCTCGCAGCTGTACCGTTTCGTCGAGCTGATCGGCTACTGGTCGATGCTCGATGTGATGGTGGTGGCGCTGGTGGCGGCGCTGGTGCAACTGCGCGGGCTGGGCACCATCGAGCCGCGAGTGGGCATCCTGTTTTTCGGCATGGTGGTGGTACTGACCATGTTTTCTGCGATGAGCTTCGATCCACGCCTGATCTGGGATAGCCGTGCCAACGAGGGAGGCCGCATTGATGGTGCAACAGACTGACAAGCGCGAGGGAGCGGGGCAGGTTGAAGTGCACACCCGGCGCTGGAGTGTGTCGCTGGTATGGATCGTGCCGATACTGGCGATTCTGATCGGCGCTTCGCTGGTGGTGCGCAACTGGATGCAGCAGGGGCCAGTCATCGCCATTTCCTTCCACACCGGGGAAGGGCTGGTGGCGCACAAGACCCAGGTCAAGTACCGCAGCGTAGTAATTGGTGAAGTCACCACGGTGGACCTGGCCGACGACAAGAAGAGCGTGGTCGCCAAGGTCCAGCTGTCCAATGACGCACGCGCGTTCGCCACCCAGGGCGCGCGCTTCTGGGTGGTGCGGCCACGCATTGGCGTGGGCGGCGTGTCCGGTGTGGATACGCTGCTGTCGGGCAGTTTCATCGGCGCGGATTCCGGCGAATCGAAAGTGCCCGAGAAGTCCTTTGTCGGCCTGGAGCTGCCACCGCCGATCACCTACGACGAAAAGGGCAAGCGCTTTGTCCTGACCGCCAGCGACCTGGGGTCGCTGGATATTGGCTCGTCGATCTATTACCGCAAGATCCCGGTGGGCGAGGTGGTGTCCTTTGCCCTGCAGGGCGATGGCAAGGGCGTGGAGATTGGCGTGTTCGTGCAGGCCCCCTACGACAGCTTCGTCACCGCCGATACCCGCTTCTGGAACGCCAGTGGCGTCGACATGCAGATCGGTGCCAACGGCCTGAAGATCGATACCGAATCACTGTCGTCCATCCTGGTGGGCGGGCTGGCCTTTGGCTCGCCCGACCTCGCCCCGCAAGCCGAGCCCGCTGCCGACCAGGCGCGCTTCCAGCTGTTTGCCGACCGCGACACCGCCCTGGCACCGCCCAGTGGCCAGGCGCAGTACCTGCAGTTGCGCTTCGACCAGGCCATGCGCGGTCTGTCGGTGGGAGCCCCGGTGGAGTTCAAGGGTGTCGAGTTCGGCAGGGTCACTTCGGTCAAGCTCGACTACGATGCTGCCCGGCAGACTTTCCCGGTGGTGGTCGATGCGGTGATCTACCCGCAGCGGTTGGGGCCGGTGCACCGCAAGATGCTGTCCGTGTTCAAGCATGCAGAAGGCGACATGGACGGCGCACGGCGGCTGATCGGCACCTTCGTCGAGCACGGGCTGCGGGCCCAGGCGCGCAGCGGCAACCTGATCACCGGGCAGATGTTCATTTCCCTGGACTTCTACCCGGATGCCCCCAAAGTGGCCTTCGACAAGACTGCCGACCCCATCACCATCCCCACATTGCCCGGCAGCCTGGAGCAGTTGCAGGAGCAGCTGCAGCGGGTGGTGGAGCGCATCAGCAAGTTGCCGCTGGAGAGCATCGCCAACAACCTGGATGGCAGCCTGCGAGAGTTGCGCGCCAGCCTCAAGCAGTTCAATGGCCAGACGCTGCCGGACGTGAAGGTAGCGCTGGACGAAGTGCACAAGACCCTGCGCACGGCCAATTCGGCCATCTCCGAGGACTCACCGCAGCGCGAGCGGATGGGCGAAACCCTGGACGAACTGGAGCGCATGTCGCGTTCGCTGCGTGACCTTGCCGATTACCTGGGCCGGCACCCCGAGTCGCTGATACGTGGCCGGCCGAAAGCCGCCACTGCCACCGACCTTGAACCCTGAGGAGACAGCCGATGCATCGACTGCGCAATGTGTGTGGCGCCGGCCTGCTGGCCGTGCTGTCGGGCTGCAGCAGTACCCCGAACAACTATCACACGCTGGTACCGAGCGAGCCGATGCGCGACGGCGGCCAGCGCATCCAGGTGGAGAGGGTGGCCGTGCCACCGCAGGTGGACCGCCCGCAGCTGGTGGTGCGGCAAGGGCAGAGTGGCCTGGCCATCCTCGAAACGGAGTGGTGGGGGGCCAACCTGGTAGATGAGTTCCGCAGCGCCTTGCAGGACCAGTTGGGCGGGCCGGTGGGGGGCGGCAAGGCGTTGTTGCGGGTGGACGTGCAGCGCTTCGATAGCGTGCCGGGGCGCTACGCCTCGCTGGAAGCGGTATGGCGCCTGACACGTTCGGGTGAGGCCGAACTGACCTGCCGTACCTCGCTGCAGGCGCCAGCGGACAACAGCATCGCCAGCCTGGTCAATGCTCACCAGGCCAACCTGCGCAAACTGGCCGAGGTGGTGCGGGGCAGTGCCAGGCAGGGCAGCTGTGCCCGACCTGCCTGACGGGCACCTGTGGGAGCGGCAGTGTGTCGTGAAAGGGGCGCAAAGCGCCCCCGGCAATTTCAACGACAAAACAATCAGTTCAGGCGCCCAGCGTTCTGTGTCTTGCCACTACTGACCGTCTCCTGCTCCCGCTCGGCCTTGTCCAGCGGCAAGTCGTCGAACTCGCGCAGGCCATCCTTGCGGTACGGGTCGCCAATCCAGCGCGGTGCCACCACGAACTGCGGGCTCACCAGGCTCTTGGCCGGTTCGTAACGGTCATAGCTCAGCCCGGCCAGGTCGGACAGGGTATGGATCAGGTGCGAGCTGCTGTAAGGGCGGTCGGCCATCGCCTGCAAGTCGCGCGGGTGCTCGGCCTGCCAGCTGGGCGAAGTCCACAGCAGGAAGGGGATGGTGTACATCGGCCGGGTCGGCGCGCCTTCGTTGCGCCCCAGGCGGTCGTGGTTGCCAGAGCTGTATACATCTTCACCATGGTCGGACAGGTACAGCAGGAAACCATTGGCGGTACTGGCCGAATAACGCTTGATCAGGCTCGACACCACGTAGTCGTTGTAGCGCACCGCGTTGTCATAGAAGTTGTAGGTTTGCACCTGGTCGTCCGTCAGCTTGGCGGGCACCCCCTGGCGGTCGTTGAAATGCGCGTAGTCGTCGGGGTAGCGGTAGCGATAGTCCATGTGCGTACCCAACAGGTGCACGATGATGAACTTGTTCGGCGCCGGGTCCTGCAGGGCCTTCTCGAACGGTGTCAGCACCACATCGTCGTACTGGCTGGCATTCTGGTTGCGCTGGTTGTTCAGGTACACCGGCGCGTCCGTCTGCTGCGAAAAGGTGGTCAGCATGGTGTTGCGCTTGGTCATGGTCTGCTGGTTGGTGATCCAGAAGGTCTTGTAGCCGGCCTGCTTCATCAGGTTGATCAGCGACGGGTCGGTGAGGAAGCGGTCCGGGTTCTGCTCGTTGCCGAAGGTGAGGATCTGCTGCATGACTTCGATGGTGTACGGGCGTGGCGACACGACGTTGCTGAACACCGTCAGGCTCTTGTCGCTGGCGGCCAGCGCATCGAGGTTGGGTGTGGTGTCGCGGTTGTAGCCGTACAGGTGCATGTGCTCGCGGGTGGTGGATTCGCCCAGCACCAGCACCAGCGTGCGTGGCGCTGCACCGCTGTTGTCACGCAGGTTCTGCAGGGGCGGCAGCGCGGCGTTCTGGGCCAGCAGTTCCTGCATGTTGTCCAGCTGCTGGCGGTACTGGCGGTAGCCGACCAGTAATTGCCAGGGCACGGCGGGTTCCATGCGCTGTTGCACTTTTTCCGCCGCGTCGGCGAAGCTGCGCTCCTGGGTCACCATCTGCTTGTAGAACGGGTACACCAGGTTGGCCAGCAGCAACAGGGCGACCACCGGCAGGCGGCTGCGCAGTGGCAGGCTGACCGGGCGTACGCGCTTCCACAACAGCACCGCCACCAGCGTGTACAACAGCAGTGCCAGGCCCAGCCAGGCGCTGAAGTACTGGCTGAAGTACTCACCGGCCTCGGCGGTGTTGGACTCGAACATCACGAAGATGACGCTTTGCGAGAACTCCTGGCGGTAGATGCCGAAGTAGCTCAGCCCCACCAATGAAGCGGCCCACAGCACCAGGCCGATGACCGCTGCCGTGGCGCGGGTGAAGCGCGGCAGCAGCAGTACCGGTGCCAGCCACAGGCTGCTGAGGAAGAATGCATCGCGAAAACCGGCGAACCCGGTGGTGCCACTGAACAGCAGCAGCGCCTGGGTCACGCCCGAGAAGTACCAGAAGAACAGCAAAAGCCAGCCCAGGCCGGCCCAGTCCACGCGCTTGGGCGAGGAGGGGGATGGAGTGTGTGACACGTATGCCTCGTCGTACTTGGCAGCCAGCGGATGTGCCCGTGACCGGAAAGGGCGTGACGCTAATCTGCCGGGTGTGAAAATAACGTCAACGAGACGCTGGCCCAGGCAAGGTATGATGTGCCCAGCCAAACCAGACTGACAGGTCGAGTGAGAATGAACCGTCGCAAGAAGATCAAGCAGCTAATGCAGGCGCATGCCAAGAAGGCCAGCGCCAAGCTGGCGCCGCGCAAGCCCAAGTACATTTGCAAGGCCGACCGGTTGAAGATGGAGGCCGAGGTGGCGGGGGATACCCCAGGCCTTACGGAGAACTGATGCCTGTCACGCGACCCTGTGGGAGCGGCCTTGTGTCGCGATAGGGCCGCAGAGCGGCCCCAGGTTTCAGCATTACGGCAACCAACGCTGGGGCTGCTGGGCAGCCCTTTCGCGACACAAGGCCGCTCCCACATCGAGCGCGCCAACTGCGGATCAACGATCAACGGCGGTAGTAACGGTGGTCGTCATTGTAGCGGTGGTGCATGGCCCGCTCATGGCGGTGCTCCCAGTCGCGGCGCCGTTCCCAGTCGCGTCGGCGTTCCCAGTCTCGCCGGCGCTCCCAATCACGGCGGGCCTGCTCGCGGCGCCACTGTTCGCGGCGCCAGTCGCTGCGGTGGTCGTGCCAGCGGTCGTCATCGTGAGCCAGCAGCGTGGCTGGCTGTGCATCGGCCACACTGGCTACCCTGGACCAGGGGTTGCCGGCAGGCTGCAACGGTGATTGAACCGCCGGGGCAGCCACTACGGGCGCCTTCATTTGTGTTGCCGATGCCGTGCCCATCGCCGCGAACGAGAACAGGCCGAGCAGCATCAACCTTGCGACATGCATTTTCATGAGCGAAGCCAACCTCTGATAACAATTGAGCCATCTGGCCAGCAGGTGGTCGGCGAACCTTGTCTCGCGTTCCGCTACCTTTCTGTGCCTCCCACATAGACCGGTAAACGGGAAAAAGTTCGCAGCGGCAACAAGTTGTACAACTTTTGCGCTTCAAAAAAGATGGTCACGTGGCAGCGGGGCTCATTTACCATGGCGGCTGTTTTCAGCCATTGCCAAGGATACCCGCCATGAGCCCCCCTCAGTTCCGTACCCCCACAGCCGCCGACGCCGAACGCTGCTACGCCATCGAGATCGGTGCCTATGAAGGCGATGAGGCGGCCACGCTGGAGAAGATCCGCACCCGCATCGCGCAATACCCGCAGGGCTTTCTGGTATTGGAAAACGCGGGCGAGATCGTTGGTTTCATCAACAGCGGCTGTGCCCACGAAGTGGTGATGTCCGACGAGGCATTCAAGGAGCTGGTCGGGCATGACCCGGCGGCGCCAAACGTGGTGATCATGTCGGTGGTGGTGGACCCGGCGCACCAGGGCAAAGGCTACGCCAAGCGGTTGATGGAAGAATTCATCCTGCGCATGAAAGCTGCGGGCAAGCTGACCATTCACCTGATGTGCAAGGAGCAGCATGTGGCGTTGTACCAGAAGCTGGGGTATCAGTACGTGAAACCCTCGCCGTCGGACCACGGCGGCATGGCCTGGCATGAGATGGTCATGTTCCTCTGAGTTCGCAAAACACGGAGGCTTTGCCAGCGATGGGCCGCAAAAGCGGCCCCTGATGGCCGCTTATTCGCCGCTGACCAGCTGGCGTGCCAGCTGGTTGTGGCGCTCCAGCACCCGTGGCAGGTCAACCGTGGCCAGCTGGCCGTCCTTCACCACCACACGGCCATTGATGACACTGGTATGCACCTGGGTCGGGGTGCAGAACACCAGCGCCGCCAGCGGGTCATGGTGGCCACCGGCATAGGCCACGTGGCCGAGGTCGAAGGCGACGAAGTCGGCCACCATGCCTGGGGCCAGGGCTCCGATGTCATTGCGGTTGAGCACCTTGGCACCGCCGAGCGTTGCAATTTCCAGCGCCTCGCGTGCAGTCATCGCGTCGGGGCCGAAGCCCACCCGTTGCAGCAGCAAGGCCTGGCGCACTTCACCGATCATGCTGGCGCCGTCGTTGGATGCCGAACCGTCGACCCCAAGGCCCACCGGCACCCCGTGGTCGCGCATCTTGCGCACCGGGGCGATGCCCGAGGCCAGACGCATGTTCGAGCATGGGCAGTGGGCGACACCCGTGCCGGTGCGGGCGAACAGCTCGATGCCATGCTGGTCGAGTTGCACACAGTGGGCGTGCCATACGTCGTGGCCGACCCAGCCGAGGTCCTCGGCATACTCGGCAGGGGTCATGCCGAACTTCTCGCGGCTGTAGGCGATGTCGTTGACGTTTTCGGCCAGGTGGGTGTGCAACGACACCCCGTACTGGCGCGCCAGCACGGCAGCTTCGCGCATCAGGTCGCGGCTGACCGAGAACGGCGAGCAGGGCGCCACCACGATGCGGCGCATCGAGCCGTGGCTGGCGTCGTGATAGTCCTCGATAAGGCGCTGGGATTCCTTGAGGATGTCGGCTTCCTTTTCCACCACCGAATCAGGCGGCAGGCCGCCCTGGCTGCGGCCCACGCTCATGCTGCCGCGCGCGGCGTGGAAGCGCATGCCGATCTCGTCGGCGGCATGGATGCTGTCGTCGAGCTTGCAGCCGTTGGGGTAGATGTACAGGTGGTCGCTGGAGGTGGTGCAGCCGGACAGGATCAGTTCGGCCATGGCGGTCTGGGTCGACACCGCGATCATTTCGGGGGTCAGGCGTGCCCAGATCGGGTACAGGTTGGTCAACCAGTTGAACAGCTCGCCGTCCTGGGCCGCCGGCACCACGCGGGTGAGGCTCTGGTACATGTGGTGGTGGGTGTTGACCAGGCCAGGGATGACCACCTTGCCGGCCATGTCCAGCACCACATCGGCGTGCTGTGGCAGGGTGTCGCTGGGGCCGACCTGGCGGATCAGGTTGCCTTCGATGAACATTCCGCCGTTCTTGATCTCGCGGCGCTCGCCGTCCATGGTGACCAGAAGTTCGGCGTTTTTGATCAGTAACGTTCTTGGAGCATTTGTAGATGACATGGCTTAAGCCTGCCGCAATACGCATCGGCGATTACCGATGTCATAGGCGCATGGCATTGTAAGCAAGAGTTTTGCGGATTGTATACAGGGGTGGTGATCCTGTGCTGGCCTCTTCGCGGGTAAACCCGCTCCCACAGGTACTACACAGAATTCAAGCACTGTGCAGTACCTGTGGGAGCGGGTTTACCCGCGAAGAGGCCAGCACAGGCTACCTCAATGTCAGATCAAACCGCCCCACGGCTGGCGACCCCATCCACCAACCGCGCAATCCCCAGCGGGTTGGCACTTTTCAGCGCATCCGGCAGCAGCGCATCCGGGTAGTTCTGGAAGCACACCGGGCGCAAGAAGCGGTCGATGGCCAAGGTACCGACCGAAGTGCCACGGGCATCAGAGGTGGCCGGGTATGGCCCGCCATGCACCATCGCGTCCGATACCTCGACGCCGGTCGGGTAGCCGTTCAGCAGCAGGCGCCCGGCCTTGCGTTCCAGCAGCGGCACCAGCGTGGCAAAGGCGCTCAGATCGTCCGGCTCGGCAATCAGGGTGGCCGTCAGCTGGCCTTGCAGGTGGCGCAGCGCTTCGGCCAGTTGCTGGGCATCGGCGACTTCCACCACCACGGTGGTTGGGCCGAACACTTCTTCCTGCAGCAGTGGGTCGCTGTCCAGCAGCAGGCTCACATCAGCCTTGAACAGCTGCGGCTGGGCCTGCTTGCCGGCTTGTGGCTGCCCGGCCAGGTGCTGGATGCCAGGGTGCGCCAGCAGGTGCTGTACACCGTTCTGGTAGCTGCGCAGGGTGCCGGCGTTGAGCATGGTCTGCGGTGCCTGGTCGGCCATGCGCGCCACCAGTGTGTGCACGAAGCGCTCGAACTGCGGCGACTTGATGCCCACCACCAGGCCCGGGTTGGTGCAGAATTGCCCGCAACCCAGCACCACCGAGGCGGCCAGTTCGCCGGCTACCTGCTCGCCACGGGTTTGCAGCGCCTGGGGCAGGACGATTACCGGGTTGATGCTGCTCATTTCGGCGAATACCGGAATCGGCTGCGGGCGCGCAGCAGCCATGTCGCACAGGGCGCGGCCACCACGCAGCGAACCGGTGAAGCCTACCGCCTGGATGGCCGGGTGCTTGACCAGAGCCTCGCCCACGCCGGCGCCATAGATCATGTTGAACACGCCTGCTGGCATGCCACTGCCGGCTACCGCGCGGTCGATCGCCGCGGCCACGTGGGCGGCGGTCAGCATGTGCCCGCTGTGGGCCTTGAACACCACCGGGCAGCCGGCCGCCAGCGCCGAGGCGGTGTCACCGCCGGCGGTGGAAAAGGCCAGCGGAAAGTTGCTGGCACCGAATACGGCCACCGGGCCGACGCCGATGCGGTACTGGCGCAGGTCCGGACGTGGCAGCGGGGTGCGCTCGGGCAGCGCGCGGTCGATGCGCGCACCGAGGAAGTCGCCACGGCGCACCACATCGGCGAACAGCCGTAGCTGGTTGCTGGTGCGGGCGCGCTCGCCGCGGATGCGTGCCTCGGGCAGCGCGGTTTCGCGCATCACATGCTGGACGAAGTCATCAGCCAGTGCGTCCAGTTCATTGGCGATGGCGTCGAGGAAGGCGGCGCGCTGTGCCGGGCTGGTGCTGCGGTAGGCCGGGTAGGCGGCCTCGGCGGCCAGTACGGCAGCATCGACTTCGTCGCCGGTCGCCTGGTGGAAGGCGTATGGCAGCGGCTCGCCGGTGTGGGCGTCGACGCTGTTCAGCAGCACGTCACCGTTGCCGCTGAGCTGGCCGGCGATATGGTTCAGGCGATGTTCGATGGACATTTCGTTTCCCGTTGGCAATGACAGTCGTTGGGCTGGGACTGTAGGGGGTGAAATGTGTGCTGAATAATGATTAATGCGGATCAGGTGATAACAGATCGTTATCGCAACGGCCTTCTCCAAAAGTTTCCATCGTATGCACGGCCCCCTGTGGGAGCGGGTTCACCCGCGAACACCGGCGAAGCCGGTGCCATCCACCGAGTCGCCTGCTTCGCGGGTAAACCCGCTCCCACAGGGACCGCGCAAATGCTCGAAAGCGCGTGGGTCACTCGGCCATCTGCAACTCCGGCAACTTCACCCGGAACGCCCGGGTAAGCCCCAGCAGCACCACAAGGCCCATGCCCATCCAGCACAAACCGATGGTGAACGACAGGCTGGTCAGGCTGCTCCACAGCCACAGCGTGCTGAGAAAGCCCAGGCCGGGAATGGCGCCATACAGCAGGTAGTTGCGACCACCACGCAGCTTGTGGTCGACAAGGTAGTGCTTGACCACGGCCAGGTTCACCGCCGAGAAGGCGAACAGCGCGCCAAAGCTGATCATGTTGGCCACGGTGTCGAGGGTGATCACCAAGGCAATCAGCGACAGCAGGCTGACCAGCAGGATGGCCGTGGCCGGTACGCGCTTTCTCGTCACCAGCTGGCCGAACGCACGGGGCAATGCACCGTCGCGGCCCATGGCGAACAGCACCCGCGACACACTGGCCTGGGACACCATGGCCGAGGCGAAGCAGCCGGCCACGTAGGTGGCGGTGAAGGCGGTCACCAGCAGTTCGCCGCCGACCCGGCGCATCACGTCCACCGATGCCGAGTCCGGGTCGGCGAAGCTGCCCCAGTCAGGGAACACCATCTGGGCGCAATACGACACCACCAGGAACAACATGCCGCCGATCAGCGACACGGCGAGAATCGCCACGGGAATGCGGTAGGTGGGGTTGCTGGTTTCCTCGGCCATGGTCGAGACCGCGTCGAAGCCCAGGAACGACAGGCACAGCACGGCGGCGCCGGTCATGATCAACGGCACGCTGAAGCCTTCGTGGTGGAAGGGCGCCAGCAGCGACACCGGCTGCGCCTGCCCGCTGAGGTTGTGGATGGACAGGGCGACGAACACGATGATGAACACCAGTTGCATCACCACCAGGATCCAGTTGACCCGGGTGATCGACTCGATGCCGATCAGGTTGAGGAAGGTGACCAGGGCAATGGAGCCCGCCACCCAGACCCAGGCGTGGATGGCCGGGAAGTACTCCGACATGTAGATGCCGATCAGCAGGTAGCTGAGCAGCGGCAGGAAGATGTAGTCGAGCAGCAGGGTCCAACCGGCGATGAAGCCGATATGGCTGCCGAAGGCCTTGCGGGTGTAGGTGTAGACCGAGCCGGAGTAGGGGTGGGCCTGGACCATGCGGCCGTAGCTGTAGGCGGTCAGCAGCATGGCGGCGAGGGTCAGCAGGTAGGCGGTGGGCAGGTGCCCCTTGGTCATCTGGGTGACCAGCCCGTAGGTGGTGAATACTGCGAGGGGGACCATGTAAGCCAGGCCGAACAGCACCAGGGCGGGCAGCCCCATGGACTTGCGGAAACGGCCGTTGCTGGCGGTGGGTTGCGACGGGCTATGTGCAGGGCTATGGGCTGTACTTGTTGTTGTATGCATTGCTAACTCCTGAAAAGGGATGCAGGACGCCGCGGTATGCGAGCGGGCTCGATACCGGTGGGTGTTGTGCAAGGAGGTCGAGCGAGTGGCTCGCAGCGCTGGGGCGGGTTGATGCTCCCACACCCCGCCGGTACCCGGAATCACCCTTTGGGGTGAGCCGGGAAACGGCTTTGCCTGCTCACCCCAAAGGGTGATTTCGGTGTTTGCAATGCCATGGGAGTATCTGGCCAACGACGCACCGCACTGGCGGCGGTGCCTTTACTTGAGACGGCAGGCCCACAGTGACTGATCAATTGCTTTCGCAACAGTGGTTCGAGCACCTGGCCAAGGTCACCGAGGCGATCGGCCGACCGGGCTTTGCCGCCACCCTGTTTGCTGCACTTGGCGTGATCCGGCCGATCCAGGCGACCACGGTGTACCTGTACCCGCACGACGGCATGCCCTGCGCGCTGTTCGAGCAGGACGACAAGGCGCCCTGGCAGCCCGAGGGCAATGTCAGCCGCTACCTGTCCGGTTTTTATCTGCTCGACCCGTTCTACGGGGCCTGTGTGGAGCAGGTCGAGTCCGGTTGCTACGGCCTGTTCGAAGTGGCGCCCGATCAATTCGAGGTCAGCGAGTACTACCAGTCGTTCTACCGGCACTCGCACCTGGAGGATGAGCTCAACTACATCCTGCAGGTCGCACCCAGGCAGAGCCTGGCGGTATCGCTGGCGTTCACCGACAAGCTCGATGGGCAAACCCGTGCGTTGTTCGCGCTTATCACGCCCTGGGTGCTGGCGGTGCTCGGCAAGCACTTCGCCGGGCTGGACAGCCGCGCCGGGCGCTTCGAGAACATCCTCGAGCAGCGCATCCACGCGGCGCTGAACAACTTCGGCAGCTCGCTGCTGACCGAGCGTGAATGCCGTATCGCCCAGTTGATCCTGCGTGGCCACTCGACCAAGTCGCTGGCCGAGCGCCTGGCGGTGTCGGAGGACACCATCAAGTCACACCGCAAGAACGTCTACGCCAAGCTCGACATCGGCACCCAGTCCGAGTTGTTCTCCCTGTTCATCGACGCGCTGGCCAATGCCCAGGGCGTGCTGGGCAAGGACCCGCTGGAAAGCTACATGGGCAAGCTGCGCTGAGCGCAAGCCACCCTGCAACCCCACCGCAAAGGAAAACCAACAATGAATGCGCCTTTCGCCCCGCAACGCCAGACCCGCGACTACCAGGCAGCCGATGCCGCGCACCACATCCATGCCTTCCTCGATCAGAAGGCGCTGAACGCCGAAGGGCCGCGCGTGATCGTCGGCGGCGAACGCCTGCACCTGTGGGACAGCGAGGGCAAGCGCTACCTGGACGGCATGTCCGGCCTGTGGTGCACCCAGCTCGGCTACGGCCGTCGCGACCTGACCGCCGCCGCTGCCACGCAGATGGACCAGCTGGCCTACTACAACATGTTCTTCCACACCACCCACCCGGCGGTGATCGAACTGTCCGAGCTGCTGTTCAGTCTGTTGCCGGGGCACTACAGCCACGCGATCTACACCAACTCCGGCTCCGAGGCCAACGAGGTACTGATCCGTACCGTGCGCCGCTACTGGCAGGTAGTTGGCCAGCCGAACAAGAAGATCATGATCGGCCGCTGGAACGGTTACCACGGTTCGACCCTGGCTGCCACGGCGCTGGGTGGCATGAAGTTCATGCACGAAATGGGCGGGTTGATCCCGGATGTGGCGCACATCGACGAACCCTACTGGTACGCAGAGGGCGGCGACCTGACCCCGGCCGAGTTCGGCCGCCGCTGCGCCCTGCAGCTGGAGGAGAAAATCCTCGAACTGGGTGCCGAGAACGTTGCCGGCTTCATCGCCGAGCCGTTCCAGGGCGCCGGCGGCATGATCTTCCCGCCGGAAAGCTACTGGCCCGAGATCCAGCGCATCTGCCGCCAGTACGATGTGTTGCTGTGCGCCGATGAAGTGATCGGCGGCTTTGGCCGCACTGGCGAATGGTTCGCCCACGAGTACTTCGGCTTCGAGCCCGACACCCTGTCGATCGCCAAGGGCCTGACCAGCGGCTACGTGCCCATGGGCGGGCTGGTGCTGAGCAAGCGCATTGCCGAGGCACTGGTGGAGCGGGGCGGGGTGTTCGCCCACGGCCTGACCTATTCCGGCCACCCGGTGGCGGCGGCGGTGGCCATTGCCAACCTGAAGGCGCTGCGTGACGAAGGCATCGTGCGCCAGGTAAAGGACGACACCGGGCCGTACCTGCAGCGCATCCTGCGCGAGGTGTTTGCCGACCACCCATTGATCGGCCAGGTGCAGGGCGCCGGTTTGGTGGCGGCGCTGCAGTTCGCCGAGCACAAGCCGACGCGCAAGCGCTTTGCCAACGAGAACGACCTGGCATGGCAGTGCCGCACCTTCGGTTTCGAGGAAGGGGTGATCATTCGCTCGACCCTGGGCCGGATGATCATGGCGCCGGCGCTGATCGCCAACCACAGCGAGCTGGATGAGCTGGTGGATAAGACCCGCATTGCCGTGGACCGCACGGCGCGCATGGTCGGCAAGCTCTAAAAACCTGCGAGAGCTCCGCAGCCCCTGTGGGAGCGGGTTCACCCGCGAACACCGGCGAAGCCGGTGCCATGCACCGAGTTGCATTCTTCGCGGGTGAACCCGCTCCCACAGGAATCATGTAGGGCGCTAGATAAAGATCTGCTCCAATGTTCATCAGGAGTACAAATGTACACCCTCGAATTCTGGCAACAACGTGCCTCGGACCTCTACCTCCCGGCAACTGCACTGATCGACGGCAAGCCCGTCAGCGCACAGGACGGCGCCACCTTCGCCGCCATCAACCCCGCCACCAACAAGGTACTGGCCCAGGTCAGCGCCTGTGGCCAGGCCGAGGTCGACCTGGCCGTTGCCAGCGCCCGCCGGGCTTTCGAGCAAGGCCCGTGGGCGCGCATGGCCCCAACTGAACGCAAGAAAGTGCTGCTGCGCCTGGCCGAGCTGATCATGGCCCATCGCGAAGAACTGGCCCTGCTCGACTCGCTGAACATGGGCAAGCCGGTCATGGACGCCTACAACATCGATGTGCCGGGCTCGGCGCAGGTGTTCGCCTGGTACGGCGAGGCGCTGGACAAACTGTATGACCAGGTGGCACCCACCGCGCCCGACGCCTTGGCCACCATCACCCGCGAAGCCCTCGGCGTGGTCGCCGCCGTGGTGCCGTGGAACTTCCCGCTCGATATGGCCGCCTGGAAGCTCGCCCCGGCACTGGCTGCCGGCAACAGCGTGGTGCTCAAGCCCGCCGAGCAATCACCGTTCTCGGCCCTGCGCCTGGCCCAGCTGGCGCTGCAGGCCGGTGTGCCGGAAGGCGTGCTGAACGTGGTGCCGGGCCTGGGCGAACAGGCCGGGCAAGCGCTGGGCCTGCACCCGGACGTGGATTGCCTGGTATTCACTGGCTCCACCCAGGTGGGCAAGTACTTCATGCAGTACTCGGCACAGTCCAACCTCAAGCAGGTGTGGCTGGAGTGCGGCGGCAAGAGCCCCAACCTGGTGTTCGAAAACTGCCAGGACCTGGACCTGGCGGCGGAAAAGGCGGCATTCGGTATCTTCTTCAACCAGGGCGAGGTGTGCTCGGCCAATTCGCGGCTGTACGTGCAGCGCTCGATCCATGACGAGTTCATCGAGCGCCTGCAGGCCAAGGCGCGCCAGTGGCTGCCAGGCAACCCGCTGGACCCGGCGAGCCGGGCCGGTGCGATTGTCGATGCCGGGCAGACGGGCCGCATCGAAGCTGCCATCGCCCGCGCCGGGCAGGAGGGGGCGCGGTTGGTATGCGGTGGTCGCCGCCTGACTATCGACGGTTCGGACAATTACATCGAGCCGACCATTTTTGCCGGGGTCGATGGCCGTATGAGCCTGGCGCGGGAGGAGGTATTCGGGCCGGTGCTGGCGGTCAGTGCCTTCGACAGTGAAGAGCAGGCCGTGCGCCTGGCCAACGACAGCATCTACGGCTTGGCGGCGTCGGTGTGGAGCGATGACTTCAACCAGGTGCACCGAGTGGCACGGGCGTTGAAAGCCGGCACCGTGTCGGTGAACACGGTCGATGCGCTGGACGTGACGGTGCCGTTCGGCGGTGGCAGGCAGTCCGGGTTTGGCCGCGACCTGTCGCTGCATTCGTTCGACAAGTATTCGCAGCTCAAGACCACCTGGTACCAGTTGCGCGCCTGATACCCTGAAGGCATACCCAGGACCTGTAGGAGCGGCCTTGTGTCGCGATAGGGCTGCAAAGCAGCCCCAGGGTTTCAGCACGGATGCACAAATTGCCGGGGCTGCTTTGCAGCCCTATCGCGACACAAGGCCGCTCCTACAAGGGCCAGTGCTGGCTAGAAGAGCCATGCAAGACTAAATTTCTTCTCTAACCCGGCAAAAAGCCCGTCCGCCCTCTACACTGCTGCGGGTATCAGCCAAGGCAATGTGCCATACATGGAGTACCTGTGATGGGCTGCGTGTCGAATGGTCGTGCTGCTGGCAACGCCGAACGTGGCATTTCACTACAGTGGCTGGTGGCACTCGCCATCGTACTGGGCATGTTGTTGCTCGGCGCCGCCCTGGCCTGGCAGGGCTATCACGGCATTCGCCAGACCTTGGTGGCCGCAGCGGGTGATTCTGCCCAGCAAATTGGCAAGACCATCGACGAACGCGCTCGGCGCCTGATCGACCCGGTGCACAGCAGTATCCGCCTGCTCGCCCACAACCCGTCTGCGCAAAACTCGGCGCAGCGCCTGGAACGCTTGCCGCAACTGGTCGAGACGCTGGAAGCCAACCGCATGCTCAGTGCTGCCTACATGGGTTACCCCAGTGGTGATTTCCTGCTGGTGCGGCGCCTTCGCGATCCGCAGTTGCTGCAGCGTTTCGCTGCGCCGCCGGGCTCGGCATTTCTGGTGCAGAGCGTCAGCCGTGAGGGTGGAGCGGTGCAGGGTGAATGGCGCTTCTACGACCGCGCGCTGAACCTTTTGCAGGCCCAGGCCAAGCCCCAATACCGCTACGACCCGCGCACGCGCCCATGGTTTGTCGAAGCCAGCGCCCAGCCCACCACCGTGCTGACCCACCCCTATGTGTTCTTCACCACCCGCGAGATCGGCCTGACCATGGCCCAGCGCAGCGTCGACGGTGGGGCGGTGATCGGCATGGACGTTTCGGTCGACGACCTGGCCAGCGAGACCCAGGGCCTGCGCATGACACCCGGCACCGAGATCGTCGTGGTCGACGATCAGGGCAGTGTGGTGGCCTACCCGGAACTGCAGCGGGTAATCGTGCACGAAGGGCAGGCCGCACGCTTGTCGCGTATCGGTGAACTGGGCATTCCCAGCCTGGAGCATCTTTACGCCGACCTGCCGCAAGGTACCCGGCCGCAGCCTTACCAGGTGGACGGCCAGACCTGGTATGGCATGCGTGTGCAACTGACCAACCTGGCCGGGCAGGACCTGCAGGTGCTGATTGCCGTGCCAGGCCATGAATTGCTGGCCGGTGCGCGCAAGGTACTGCTCGAGCAGTTGCTCTGGACCGCTGCCCTGATAAGCGTGCTGCTGGTGCTCGGTGGTGTGCTCGGCCGGCGTATCGGCCGCCCGTTGCGGCTGCTGGCTGAGCAGGTACAAGGCCTGGCAGGCTTTGATTTCAGCCGCGAAGTCGGGGTGCGCTCCCGGGTGTCCGAGGTGCGTGAGCTGAGCCGCGTGCTTGGCCGCATGTCCGGGACCATCCGCAGCTTCCAGGCGATTACCCTCACACTCAGCAGCGAGCGCGACCTGGAGCACATGCTCGACGGTGTGTTGACCCATCTGGTGGAAGCCGCCGGGGTCGATGCCGGCGTGGTGTACCTGTTCGATGCCGAACACGCCTTGCTGCGCCTGGCCGCCGCCTGCCGTGGCGAGCAGTACCCTGGCGAGCTGGCCGTGGACGAGACGGCCCAGCAGCACCTGGCCGCGGCGGTGACCCAGGCCCTCGGCCTGCATGAGGGCAGCATGGCCCTGGTGTTGAATGACCGTAGCCAGGCGCTGTTGGGCATTCTGGTCCTGCAACTGGGCGATGGGCATGTACACGAACAGGCAGGCCAGCCGTTCCGCAGCTTTGTTGCGGAACTGTCCGGGGTGGCGGCGGTGGCCATCGAGACGCGCCAGCTGGCCGAAGCCCAGCAACGCCTGCTGGATGCCATGATCAAGCTGCTGGCCGATGCCATCGATGCCAAGAGCCCCTATACCGGCGGCCATTGCGAGCGGGTGCCACAACTGGCGCAGATGCTGCTGGACCAGGCGGTGGCGGCCGAAACCGGCCCGTATGCCAGCTTCAGCATGACCACGGCTGAACGCTACGAATTCCACGTGGCGGCCTGGCTGCACGACTGCGGCAAGGTCACCAGCCCCGAGTATGTGGTGGACAAGGCGACCAAGCTGGAAACCTTGTACAACCGTATCCACGAGGTACGCATGCGTTTCGAGGTGCTCTGGCGGGATGCCGGGCTGGCCTATTGGCAAGGCCTGGCCAGCGGTGGCGACCAGCAGGCGCTGCAAGCCACCCTGGCGCGCAGCCAGGCCCAGTTGCAGGACGACTTCGCCTTCGTCGCCCAGGCCAACATTGGCGGCGAGTTCATGCAGGACGCCGACATCGAACGCCTGCAGCAGATTGGCCAGCGCTGCTGGCAGCGCCATTTCGACAACCGCCTGGGCATTTCCCGTGATGAAGCGGAACGCTTTGCCGGCGTACCTGCGCCTGCGCTACCGGTTGACGAGCCACTGCTGGCCGACCGCCCTGAGCATCGCGTGCCCTGGGGCCCCCGCAAGCCGCCGGTGGCCAAGGACGACCCGCGCAACCGCTGGGGCTTCGACATGCGCCTGCCGGCCTGCGCCAGCAATTACGGCGAGCTGTACAACCTGGCGATCCGCCGCGGCACGCTGAATGATGAGGAACGCTTCAAGATCAACGAGCACATCGTGCAGACCATCATCATGCTCAGTTCCTTGCCGTTCCCCCGCCAGCTCAAGCGGGTGCCGGACATTGCCGGCAACCACCACGAGAAAATGGACGGCAGCGGCTACCCGCGCCGGCTGGGCGAGCAGGACCTGGGCATTGCCGAGCGGGTGATGGCGATTGCCGACATCTTCGAGGCGCTGACCGCGGCCGACCGGCCCTACAAGGCGCCGAAGACCTTGTCCGAGTCGGTGAAGATCCTGGTAGGCATGGCCCGCGACGGGCACATCGACGGGCAGTTGCTGGAGCTGTTTCTCAGCAGTGGGGTGTACCGCCAGTATGCCGAGCGCTTCCTGCGGGCCGAGCAGATCGACGAGGTGGACGTGGCGTACTGGTTGGAGCAGATGCGTTGCCCGGCTTGAGCAAAAGTCCCCGATCCACCCACACCCCCCATTTCTTCGAAGACACCTTGATCCAGGTGCAGATGCCCAATGGGCGCAGCACGTTGCATTAAGGCTTTATTGATGTGTCGCCAGGGCTGGCCTCTTCGCGGGTGAACCCGCTCCCACAGGATCACCACAGACTTCAAGACTTGCACAGTACCTGTGGGAGCGGGTTTACCCGCGAAAGGGCCGGCTCAGGCACTCCAGATATTTCAGGGGGATTGAATAATGACCACAGAAGACACTCAATTCACTGTCGGCAAGACCACGTTCTACCAAAGGCGCAGATGGATGATGCCGAGCTGGGCATGAAGCAGTGAGAGTTTGCCTCCGGGGCGCATGAGGGCCGCAAGGCGTTTGCCGTGGCAGTTTTAGCGCCTGTGAGATCGAGCGCCGCCCGCGCGGCGCTTCGCGGGGCAAGCCCGCTCCCACATTTGTTGCAACGTGCCAAACCTGTCAGGCCATGGTTGCCAGCCTTGTTGCCTTTGTGCGGTTTCCCGGCTGGCGCTACCGCCGCTTCTCCGGTCTCAAACTCTCCACCAAAGCGGGCAACGCCTCTCCCACAGGCATGGCCACGTTGCAACAAATGTGGGAGCGGGCTTGCCCCGCGAAGCGCCGCGCGGGCGGCGCTCGATCTCACAGGCGCTGCAAAATTGCCGGCCTTACCTTACTTCACTCATACCCCTGCGCCCCGGCAATATGCCGCCCGGCCACATAGCCAAAAGTCAGCGCCGGGCCCAGGTTGATGCCACCCGACGGATACCAGCCGCCAAACACGCTGGCCATGTCGGTACCCGCTGCATACAGGCCTGCAATCGGCTGCCCAGCCTCATCCAGCACCCGGGCATTGCCGTCGGTGCGCAGCCCGGCAAAGGTACCAAAGCAACCGGGCTGCACCTTCACCGCATAGAACGGCCCTTGCTCGATGGGCGCCACGCAAGGGTTTGGCCCTTTGTGCTGCGGGTCGCCCTGCTTGCGGTTGAACGGCGTGGAACCACGGCCGAACGCCGGGTCCTGGCCGTTGCGGGCATGGTTGTTGAAGTCGCTGACCGTGGCGCGCAACCCTCCCGGGTCGATGCCGCAGGCCTGGGCCAACTGCTCAAGGGTGGCCCCTTGCTTGAGATAGCCGCTGCGCACGTGCGGCCACACCGGCAGCGGCGCCGGGCGGGCGTGGCCCAGGCCGTAGCGGCGCAGGAAGCGATGGTCGCAAACCAGCCACGAACACACCTCTTCGCCCTGCGGCACCGCCGCGACCATCGCTGATACATAGTCGTAATAGCCATGCGCTTCGTTGACGAAACGCTTGCCGTCGGCCAGCACGCCGATGATGCCCGGTTTGCCGCGTTCGATGATGTGCGGGAAGTGGCCAACGCTGCCGTCGCGGTGCGGCACTCGCGAAACCGGCGCCCAGGCCACCGGCGACTTCAGGTCGGTGGCGACCACACCGCCGGCCGACTCGCCCAGGCGCAGGCCATCGCCCGAACAACCCTTGGGGGGCAGGGCCAGGTTGTCATGGCCGCTGGCATCGCGCGGAAACAGTTGCCGGCGCCGGGCGTTGTCGTTAGGGAAACCACCCGCCGCGAGCACCACGGCCTTGGCACGGATCAGTTGCTCGCCCTGTGGTGTAGCCACCAGCGCCCCGCGCACCTCGCCATCCTCGACCAACAGGCGTTTGGCCGGTGCCGACTCCTGTAGCTGCACGCCCAGGTCCTGCGCCGACCTGGCCAGGCGGGCCACCAGTGCCACGCCGTTGACCAGGTGCATCGCCCGGCCATACCGGGCCAGGTGGTACAAGTGGCGGCCAAAGCGTTTGCACACGTGCAGCAAGGCCTTGGGCGAGCGGGTCATGTTGAGGAACGCGGCAAGGTCGGCACCGGCCATTATCGGCATGCCCATGAACGAGGTTTCGCGCATGGTCTTGCGTAGGCGTGGCAGTAGCGCACCCACCTCGCGGGCGTCATAGGGCGCGGCAATCACCTGGTGCCCGCCCTGGGCCGCGCCCGGTGTGTCGCCATGCATGTCGGGGATGCCGTTGCCGTCGGCAAACTGCAGCGCCGTGTGCTTTTCGAAAAACGCCACCATGTGCGGGCAGGCTTCGAGGAAGGCGTCGACGCGTTCGGCGTTGTAATACGCCCCCAGTTCATTGCGCAGGTAGGTACGCGGCTGCTCGATGTCTTCCTCGATGCCGGCCCGGCGCGCCAGCGGGTTGCGCGGCACCCAGGCCCAGCCGCCGGACCAGGCGGTGGCGCCGCCGAACACTGGTTCCTTCTCCACCACGATCACCTTCTGCCCATGCCACGCAGCCGTCACGGCCGCAGCCAGCCCGGCGGCACCAGAACCTATGACCAGTACATCGCATTCGGTTTCGTAGGGAGCGGAAGGCATTGCGGGATTCCTGTATTGTTATTGGAACAAGGTTCCACATTCTTGTCGGCAGTGAGTCTGTCCGCAAGGGCATGACGGCCTTGCCGGGCAAGAAATGGGCGATAACCGGACAGTTCCTACAGCACTAGCCGCGGTGGCTATCAGCGGTATGGAATCATCTTCTAGAATTCGCAAAAATTTTCAGGGACCTGTGTCATGGCTGGTAGTCAGATCGAACGCGCCTTCAGTCTTGTAGAAAGCCTTACCGGTGAGCCGCAGGGGCTGCCGTTGCAAACCCTGGCCGAGCGCCTGGACATCCCCAAGAGCGCCACCCATCGCATGCTCACCGAGCTGGTGCGGCTGGGCTATGTGCGGCAGAACCGTGACAATAGCCGCTACCAGCTGTCGGCCAAGCTGGTGGCGCTGGGCTTCCGCTACCTGGCCAGCAGTGGTGCCGACATCATCCAGCCGATTCTTGACCGCCTGGCCCAGGACAGCGGCGAACTGGTGCGCCTTGGCGTGATCGACGGCGCGCGCCAGACCTGGATCGCCAAGTCCCAGGGCGCCCGCTCCGGGCTGCGCTACGACCCGGACATGGGCCGCGACGCACCGCTGTTCTATACCGCGTCCGGGCATGCCTGGCTGGCCAGTCTGGATGATGAGCAGGCGCTGCAGATGGTGTTGCGCCAGGGCATTGCCGACCCGGCGCAGTTCGGCCCGAATGCGCCGCGCTCCACCGACGAATTGCTCACCTACCTGCGCCGCGCCCGCGAACGCGGTTATGCCTGGGTCGAGGAAACCTCGGCCATTGGTACCTCGGCCCTGGCTGCGGTGGTGCGCCGCCCGCAAGGTGACGAGGTGATCGGTGTGCTGAGTATCGCCGGGCCCAGTGCGCGCCTGGCGCAAAGCCGCCTGGCAGAACTGGCGCCGCTGTTGCTGGCGGCGGCGGAGGAACTGTCGGCGGCCAGCCGGGCCAGTGAGTTGTTTGCCTGAAGTGCATTTCCGGTCGATTACCGCACACTCTGTTCTGCGGCTTCTTCTGAAAAGCTGAACCTGGTTCTAAATTGTTCAATGTGGATTGTGGAATCAGATTCCGGAATCTGCATGACAACAATGACAAGAGGACAGGCTGTTGAACGCACCCCTTCGTATTGCCTTGATCGGCGCCGGCATCATGGGCCGCCAGCATTACCAGCATTTGCTAAATGTGCCGCTGGCCCAGCTGTGCGCTGTGGCCGACCCGGGCCCGCAGGCGGAGGCCTTCGCTGCCGAATGCGGCGTGCCCTGTTTTGCCGACCACCGCCAGATGCTGGAGCACGCACGCCCCGAGGCAGTGATTGTCGCCAACCCGAACAACCTGCATGTCGCCACCGCCCTGGATTGCGTCGAAGCTGGTGTACCGGTGCTGGTCGAAAAACCGGTGGGCGTGCATCTGGATGAAGTCCGCGCGCTGGTGGAAGCCTCGCGCCGCCACAATGTACCGGTGCTGGTCGGCCATCACCGCCGGCATAACCCGCTGATCGCCAAGGCTCACCAGGTGATTGCCGAAGGCAAGCTGGGCCGGTTGATCAACGTCACCGCACTGTGGCAGTTGCAAAAGCCCGACAGCTATTTCGAAACCCCGTGGCGCCGCGAGCCGGGTGCCGGTTTCTTGCTGACCAACCTGATCCATGACCTTGACCTGCTGCGCCACCTGTGCGGCGAAGTGGTGCAGGTGCAGGCATTCACCCGCAACGATGTGCGCGGTTTTGCCAACGAAGACAGCGCCGCGGTGCTACTGCAGTTCGCCAATGGCGCATTGGGCAGCCTGACCGGCTCCGACGCGGTGGCCGCGCCGTGGAGCTGGGAGCTGGATTCCGGCGAAAGCCCGGTCTACCCACGCCAGGATGGTCAGCCGTGCTACCTGCTGGCTGGCACCCGAGGGGCACTGAGCATTCCGCAACTCAAGCGCTGGCACTACGCCGAGGTCGGTTCGGGCTGGCACACGCCGTTGTTGCAGAGCGAGGAATGCATCCCCGCCGGCGAGGCATTGACCTTGCAGCTGCAACACTTCGTGCGGGTTGCCCGGGGTGAACAGGCGCCGCTGATCGATGCCGCCGACGGTGGCCGCACCCTGGCGCTGATCGAGGCGATCCGCCTGGCAGCGGAAACTGGCCGGGCCTGTGCGCCCGAGCACATTGCTTGACTGGTCTGGTGACGATAATGACTGATCGAATTTTCTCCCTGGCGGCCCTGACGGTACTCGAACTGCCCCCGCCGGACATGGTCGAGGCAGCAGCCCGCGCCGGTTACAGCCATGTAGGCCTGCGCCTGGTGCCCGCCACCGAGCAAGAGCAGCATTTCCCGCTGGTGGCCGACGCCGACCTGCGCCGGCAGACCCAGGCGCGCCTGCGCGACACCGGTATCAAGGTGCTCGACCTCGAGATCCTGAGGCTGAAGCCGGAAACCTGTGTAGCCGACTTCGAGCCGATCCTGGCGGTGGGCGCCGAGCTGGGCGGCACGGAGCTGCTGGTGGCAGGCAACGACCCTGATGAAGCGCGGCTGACCGAGCGCTTTGCTGCGTTGTGTGACCTGGCGGCGGGGTATGGCATTCATCCGCATCTGGAGTTCATGCCCTGGACGGATGTGCGTGACCTGCGCCAGGCCATGCGGGTGGTGGCCAACGCCGACCGCGCCAATGGCTGCGTGCTGGTGGATGCCTTCCACTTCAACCGCTCCGGTTCTTCACTGGACGATCTGGCGCAACTGGCGCCTCAGCGCATGCGCTATGCCCAGCTGTGCGACGTTGCCGGCCCGGTGCCGGCCGACATGGACGAGATCCTGCGCCAGGCACGCAACGAGCGGCGCTTCCCGGGTGAGGGCGATGCCGATCTGGTCAGCTTGCTGCGCGGCTTGCCGCCAAGTGTGCCGTTGAGCCTGGAGATCCCCACACGGCAGTTGCTGGAGCAGGGCATGAGCGGCGAACAGCGCGCGCGGATGGCGCTGGAGAAGGCCATGGCAGTGTTGGCCAGAGTCTGATTGACAGAGCGCGGCGCTTGGCACGGGCTACCGCCCGTGTTCGCTGGCACGCCCGCTCCCACAGGGATCGCGCCAGCTTTTAGAAATGGAGCAAGACAGCTGCTCCCACAGGTACAGCGCATGGATTGAGCCCTGTGGAGCCCTTGTGGGAGCGGCTTTAGCCGCGAACACCGGCGCAGCCGGTGCCAGGCACCGCGTTGGATTCTTCGCGGCTGAAGCCGCTCCCACAGGTACAGCGCATGTCCTGACTCAGGCGCTCTCGACCTTGCGTGGCGCCATGAAGTACATCCACACCAGCGCCAGGAAGTACATCGCCGGGATCATGGTGAACAACACGGCATAGTTGTTATTGGTAGCGGTCAGCACGCTACCGACGATCTGCGTCATGAACATCCCGCCAATCGCCGCGCACATGCTGCCGAAACCGAACACCGTACTCACCAGCTGCTTGGGCGTGTAGTCCATCACCAGGCTCCAGATATTCGCCGTCCATGCCTGGTGCGCGCCCACCGCCAGCGAAATGGCCGCCACCGCGACCCACAGGCCACTGGCGTTGGCTGCAAAGATGACGCTGACCATGGTGCAGGCGAAGATCAGCATCGACACCAGCCGCGCCGTGGTAGCGCGCATGCCACGGCCGATCAGCCAGGATGACAGGATGCCACCGCCGATGCTGCCGAAGTCCGCCGTCAGCCAGATGATGATCAGCGGGATGCCCATCTGGGTCACGTTGATGCCCAGGCTGTACTGCTGATTGAGAAACGGTGGCAGCCAGTACAGGTAGAACCAGAACACCGGTGCGGTAATCGCGTAGGCCACCGCGAAGGCCCAGGTGCCACGCAGGCGCAGGATACGGCTGAACGGCACGCGGGTCGGCTCGGGCTCGTCATCCTGCTGGATGTACTCCACCTCGCTCTGGCGCACGCGCGGGTGATCTTCAGGGTTGTAGTACTTCAGCACCCACAGCACCACCCACACCAGGCCCAGGCTGCCCATGGCGATGAACGCGGCCTGCCAGCCCCACACGGCCAGAATCAGCGGCAGCAGGGCTGGCGTGACCATGGCGCCGACGTTGGTGCCGGCATTGAACAGGCCGGTGGCGATGGCCCGCTCGCCTGCCGGGAACCACAGGCGCACGGTCTTCACGCAGGCCGGGTAGTTGGCGGCCTCGGTCAGGCCGAGGATGAAGCGGCAGACCATGAAGCCAGCGGCCGAGGTGGCCAGGCCGTGAGCGCCGGTGGCCAGGCTCCACAGCAGCACGGCGAAGAAGAACGCGCGTTTTACCCCGACCTTGTCGATCAGCCGGCCTTGCAGCAGGAAGCCGACCGCATAGCCGACCTGGAACCAGAAGTTGATGTTGGCGTAGTCCATCGCCGTCCAGCTCATTTCCTTGGCCAGGACCGGCTGCATGATGCCCAGCGCGGCACGGTCGATGTAGTTCAGGGTGGTGGCAAAGAACACCAGGGCAAGCATGCCCCAACGGGTCTTGCCGACGCCAAAGGCGCCGCGAAGCTTGTCGCCGATCGAACCCTGGGGCATCCGGGGGGCGGCGGGGGTGATCCTGGAGTGGTTCATAAACTGCTCGATTCTTGAAATTGTATTGGCTGCGGTGCTACGGGTACGTGACCAAGTCCCAGGCAGGGGGCACGCAAGGCCGGTGCATGGTGAGCAGTGGAGGCGGCAGCGTCAATTCAAGGGAGGGGCTAGTGTTCGGTTATCGAACGGTTGCGTTGGCCTGCGTGATCAATGAAGGATGTTGAGATGACGGGGGACTGGCTTAGCGGGGCAGGTTGTCATGATCAGGAAAGTGTCTCGTTCAGCTTGTCACTATTGGGTGTGTGATCTCAACGCCGTAAGTCGCAGCGCCCTCCATGGGCAGTACCGATAGAGCAGTCGACCGCCACGTGCCAATCGCATACTGCCACTCCATGATGTTTCAGTGCTCAACGGTTGCGGCGTGACGAGACCTCTGTTGGTGAGCGGGCGAAAGAATACAGGTAAATATTCCTACGATACTTATCCGAGAATCTTACAAATGAAAGTGCATAGGGCTAAGGCGTAAATTTTTAGTTTGCGACAGTCCATGGGTGCTACTGGAAGAAATAGTTCAATTAAATCTTTATGACGCCGATTGTAGGACGTTTCCGAATTGACTCGGGTAGGTGGAATTTAGCTAATATTTGCGCATTCGGGGTTGTGTGGTTTGATCGTGGATTGTTGTTGATATGGATCAATGCGTTGTCGGTGGGCGAGTTGCTCTTGTGTGAGAGGGCGCGGTTGGCTTGGCTGCAAAATGGATGTGGTTCATCGACTATAGACTGTTGTGCGTTTTTTTGTAGGACGTTTCCTAGTTTGGTGTGAGGGGTAGCAAAAAAGCAAAACATGGTACACATTTGGTGGGGAAATATTTTGGGATGCCAGCGGGGTGAGGCGCCATTACTGAGTGAGCCCAGTCTCACCAAGTGGTGACGGTTTGATTCGGGGCATCTATATCCGGGACTACTTTCGGGAGAGATCATGGCTTCAAATAGCTTTCAGAATGAGGTGCCAAAGGCGCGCGTCAATATCAAGCTTGATCTGCATACAGGCGGTGCTCAGCGCAAGGTGGAGCTTCCGCTAAAACTCATGTTGATGGGGGACTACAGTAATGGGAAGGAGCAGCGTCCGCTGTCAGAGCGGCCCAAAGTAAATATCAACAAGAATAATTTTGATAGTGTGCTGTCCGACCTCTCTCCGAGTCTCAAGCTTGTTGTTGAAGATACGCTGTCGGGCGACGGTGGCGAGACGCCGGTCGAACTGAGCTTTCGGCGCATGAAGGACTTCGAGCCAGAGCAGGTTGCTCGACAGATCCCCCAGTTGCGTGCACTGTTGGCGATGCGAAATTTACTGCGCGAGCTGAAGGCCAATCTTCTGGATAACGCAACGTTCCGTGCTGAACTGGAGCGGATACTTAAAGATGAAGCGTTAAGTGACGAGTTGCGTAAAGAACTCGCTGCCCTTGCATCGCAAAGCGAACGCTAGAAACCATCATCTCGACAGACGGGAAGCTAAAAATGTCCGAAGAGCAATCTTCTGCGCAATCGCGTGGCGCCACCGTGCAGGTGGAAGAAAACCAGAGCGTCTATCACGCGCTGTTTGAAAGAATAAACCTTGAGCCGCTTGATCAGATGGGTGGCATTGAAGCGTTCCAAAGTGTCGATGCGTTGTCAGAAGCGACGGCTAATGAGCGCGTGACTGCATCGGTGAGCGTTTTTCTGGACCGGCTCAAGCAGGTCTCTCCGAAGGTGGAGAAACTGGACAGGGCTCTGCTGGATGAACACATTGCCTCAATTGATGCTCAGATCAGCAGTCAGCTGGATGCGGTCATGCATCACCCGGATTTCCAGAAGGTCGAATCCATCTGGCGCGGCGCGAAGTCATTGATTGACCAAACGGACTTCCGTCAAAACGTCCGAATTGAGCTGCTCGATATCAGTAAGGAGCATTTGGCGCAGGACTTTGAGGACGCGCCTGAGATCTCGCAAAGCGGTTTGTATCTGCATACCTATACTCAGGAATACGATACACCTGGTGGTGAGCCCATTGCGGCGGCGGTTTCGAATTACGAGTTTGGGCGAGAGCCGCAAGACATTGCATTGTTGCGGAATGTCTCGAAAGTGGCGGCTGCATCGCATATGCCATTCTTATACTCGGTTGGTCCGGAATTTTTCGGAAAGAACACCATGGAGGAAGTTGCCGCGATCAAGGATCTGGGTAGTCACATGGATAGGGCTGAGTATATTAAGTGGAACGGTTTCAGGCAAACTGACGATGCCCGGTATACGGGCGGGATGACACCGCGCACATTGGGGCGTCTTCCCTATGGGGCTGCCACGAACCCTGTGCGATCTTTCAACTATGAGGAGCGAGTCAAGGGGCCGGACCACAGCAAGTATTTGTGGATAAGTGCAACCTTCGCGTTCGCGGCCAACATGGTCAAGAGCTTCATCGCTAATGGTTGGTGCGTGCAGATTCGCGGACCACAGTCCGGTGGCGCTGTCACGAACTTGCCGATCCATTTGTACGACCTGGGGACAGGTAGTCAAGTCAAGATCCCTTCGGAAGTGATGATTCCGGAGACCCGAGAATTTGAGTTTGCCAACCTGGGCTTGATTCCACTTTCGTATTACAAAAATCGCGACTACGCGTGTTTTTTCTCGGCCAACTCAGCGCATAAGCCGGCCATCTATGACACAGCGGAAGCCACGGCAAATAGCCGTATCAATTCGCGGTTGCCCTATGTGTTCCTGCTTTCTCGCATTGCGCACTATTTGAAACTGATCCAGCGGGAGAATATCGGTACAACCAAAGACCGTCGCCTGTTGGAGTTGGAACTCAACAGGTGGGTAAGCGGTTTGGTCACCGAGATGACGGACCCAGGGGATGACTTACAGGCTTCTCACCCACTGAGGCAGGCAAAAGTGGTTGTCGAAGACATTGATGACAATCCGGGCTTCTTCAGGGTCAAGTTGTTTGCTGTGCCGCATTTCCAGGTTGAAGGTATGGACATCAATCTTTCCTTGGTTTCGCAGATGCCCAAAGCAAAATCTTGATTGCGGTTGCAGGAGTGTATGACGTGAAAATCGATCGGCCTTTATGGGCGTCCGGCGTGGTGTTGTCTGCGCAGCAATTTCAGCAGCAGGCCCGCTTTGAATCGTGGACTAATCAATGTATTGCCTCACTGGCCCTGGTTCACCCTTGGGGCATCCGTCATGTAGCGTTTGATGCAGAGGCGCTGAGGTTGGGCAAGCTGATGGCCACTCGGCTTCAGTTGTGCCTGCCAGACGGTACTTTGATTGACACCGATCGGTTGGATCGACTGCCCGGTGCCCTGGAACTCTCTCGGGTATTGCCCGGTGATATCCAGACGGCAACGGTTGTGCTCGCTTTGCCACTGGAACAGGCCAATGGTAACAACTGCCTGTTTGAGGGCAACAGCGTCGAGCGGCCAGTCAGATATCACCAGGTATGGCGTGATACCAAGGATCTGTACACCGGCGAAATGCAGTCAATCAGCGTGCTCGAACAGGCGCTGAGCTTGCGTCTGGCTGACGACGATAATGCGGACTATCTCACGTGCCCGGTGGCCCGTTTGCTGCGTGATGGCCGGGATGGGTGGGCAATTGATGATAGCTACATCCCGCCCTTGCTGAGATTTGATGCTCATGCCGGGTTGTTGCTTCAGCTCGACAACTTGCTGACCCAGCTGTCCGCCAAGCGTGAGCGGTTGATGGGGATGCGTCGGGAGAGCAACCAGCGCATGGCGGATTTTGCTGTTGCGGATGTCACGCTGTTCTGGTTGCTCAATGCGCTGAACACGTATCAGCCAGTGCTGGCTGACCTGAAAGCGCAGCCTGGTCGGCATCCGGAACAGGTGTATCAGCAGTTGGTGAAGTTCGCAGGCGGTCTGCTCACCTTTTCCTTGGACCAGCATATCGAGGACATACCTGCCTACCAGCACGCAGATCTTGAAGCAGTCTTCCCGCCGTTGATGCGTACCCTTTCTACATTGCTGGAGGCGAGCCTGCCGTCACGTGTGCTGGCCTTGTCCCTGGAGGCACGCAGCGCAAACCGTTGGCAGGTTTCCCTGAGCGATCCACGCTTGCTTGAGCCAGAAGGTGCTGACTTCTATCTCTCGGTTCGCTGTCGGCTGCCGGCCGTTCAAGTTCAAAGCCAGTTCCCCCGGCTGTGCAAGGTCGGCTCCCCCGATGATGTGGATCATCTCGTCAATGCGGCGCTCGATGGCGTTCCTCTGAAACCTTTGAGCCATGTGCCGGCGGCAATACCGCTGCGTCTGGATAATCAGTACTTCGCACTCGACCTTAGCCATGCAAAAGGGCGTGCGATGCTGGCTGATGGGGTCTGTGCGCTCTATGTTCCGAGCGTGTTTCAGGATGTCCAGCTCGAATTGTTCGCGGTGCTTCGCTCATGAACCATGCGACCCCACAGAACGCCGCAGCCAAGGTGGATATAGACGCGCTGATGCAGGATACCTATCTGCTGGTAGTCGAGTTGCGACACGGTACCGAGGCGCACAGCAGCCCGCAGTTATGGTCGCGCTGTGTTGCTGATGTCGAGCATGTACGCGCCACGCTTCAGGAGCGTGGCCTGGATCGCCGTAGCATCGATCTGATCAGCCATGCGCAATGTGCGCTGCTGGACGAGACGGTGCTTGCTTGCGCGGAGGGTCGAGCCCATGAGGATTGGGCGATGGAGACCTTGCAGGCAAAGTTCTTCAGCAGCCACCAGGCGGGTGAGTCGCTCTACGAGGATATGCGCACTGCGCTGCGCGAAGCCTCTGTGCACCCTCATGTACTCACTGTATTTCATCGAGTCCTGATGCTTGGATTCCTGGGGCGCTACCGAGAAGTCAATCACCCGGAGCGCCAGCAGTTGTTGACTGCCATCTCTGCCGAGGTGCCGCCTCTGGTCACAAGCCAGTCGTTGGTCATCCCGTTAGGCACTGGTCCGCGGATGCCGATGTGGCATTGGTTGCGCTCTCCTCTGGTTCACATCGTGATGGCCGCTGCCCTGTTGGTAGGCGCCTGGTGGGGGCTTGATAACGCGTTAGGTGAGGCAGTGGCCTCTCTCTTGCCGGTGCAGGAGTGAGCGTAATGCCGGGGATACACAGACAAGGGCTTTGGCTATGGGCCGGTGCGCTGTCCTTGTTGTTGATTGCCACGTTGCCGCTGGCTGCAGCGGTTCAAGCCATCGCGGCTCTGCTAGTCAGTGCTTTGGTGATGGTGGGTTGGCGCCGGATATCGCGTGCTGCCGGAAAACGTACACAGCTGCAGTGGAGCAGTGGTGCCAGCCTGCCTGCTGGATCGTATCGTCATCCCGTTGTTCTGGTGGTCGGCGATAGTTTGACTGAACTGTTTGAGGCCTCGTCTGCCGAGCAGTTGGTTCCACGAGTAACAGGGGAGGGGTGTTATGTGCCAGTGCCCGACCTTTCGAAGTTGCCCGCAACTGTAGCCGATCTCTTGCTGGAGCGGCCAGAGTGGGGTGGGCAGCTCAGCATCATGTGGGTCGTGACCCCCAGTGCCCATACAGACGGCGCAGTGCTTGCGAACCAGATACAAAGCTTGTGCCACCAGGTCGCGATACTGCGCAAGCGAGGTACACCGCTGCCGCTGCTGATTGTGAGCTATTTCCACAGCGCGAGCGGGGCTTCGCCCTGGTTCAGCTGGGAGGCTGAAGAGTCGAGTGTGCGAGTACGAGAGGCGGGTGACTGCCTGAGCCTGTCCGAATGGCAGCGCAGGGGCAAAGATCCTGAGCACCAGGCTGACCGACTACGCACCACGGTGCAGTTGAACGCTGCCGTCGGTTGGCTGAACGAAGCGTGCTTGGCGGAAATGGACACAGAAAGTCCCCGTCAGCAGATCGCAACTGCGCTCACCCTTGCGGTTGCATTTGTTCCGAGGATTGAGGGGGCGCGTGACAGCAATCTTTGGCACCGCTGGCTCCAGCAGCGGACCGGCCTTTCCTACATTCGTGATGGGGCTAATCACGCAAACGCGTCGTTACCCTTTCCTGATTCACTGCTTCATTTGCTGCCCGGCAGGGCTCCGTACAGTCCGCGAAGCAGGGCTGTGGTGATTGGGGTCTGGTTGTTGGTGCTAGCGGCTTGCGTCGCATTGATCAGCTCGGCGAGGCAGAACACGCTCCTGATACGTCAGGTCACCGATGATTTGCGACGCTACAGCACCGCTTCGCTGAGCCCCGATTCGGCCAGCGTATCGCAGCGCCAGGAGGCACTGATGGTGCTTCGCCAGGATGCGCAGCGCCTGGATCACTACTACCGCCAGGGGGAGCCGTGGTCACTTGGTATCGGGCTGTATCAAGGCGAAAGATTACGTCCGTCACTGCTGGCGGCGATCAACGGCCACCGCATCCCGACCGTGCCTCAAGGCCTGCCTGACAAGCCACGCACGGTTCGCCTGGACAGCTTGTCGCTGTTCAACAGTGGCAGCGCGCAGTTGAAGCCAGAGTCGACCAAGTTCCTGGTGAATGCGTTTGCGGGCATCAAGGCCCAGCCAGGTTGGCTAATCGTGATCACGGGCCACACGGATGCGACGGGCAGTGACGAACAGAACCTGCGCTTGTCGCGAGCACGCGCCGCTGCGGTTCACGACTGGATTCAACACATGGGTGACATACCCAGCAACTGCTTCGCAGTACAAGGCTTGGGGGCGAGCGAGCCCGTTGCAAGCAATGACACGGAACAAGGACGGTCGGCCAATCGCCGAGTTGAAATTCGCCTGGTGCCGGAGGCGGGGGCTTGTCAGTCCTCGACTACGGCCTCGGGATTGCAACCCCTGTCGCACTTCGCGACGCCCAACGCTTGAAATGAGGAACTTCTAAATGGCTATTCCTGTTTACCTGTGGCTGAAAGACGATGGCGGCTCTGAAATCAAAGGCTCTGTCAATGTCAAAGATCGCGAGGGCAGTATTGAAGTGGTTGCCCAGGATCATGATCTCTATATACCGACTGATAACAACACCGGAAAGTTGACGGGGACCCGGATTCATACCGCTTTCGTATTTACCAAGGAAATCGATTCGTCCACGCCTTACCTCTATAAGGCTGTCACGACTGGGCAGACGCTGAAAGAGGCCGAATTCAAATGGTACAAAATCAATGATGCCGGGCAGGAGGTTGAGTATTTCAATACCAAGCTGGAGAACGTCAAGGTCGTAAAGGTTGCACCCAAAATGCACGATATCAAAGACCCTGCGAAGGAAAAGCACAATCACCTGGAGTTGGTCGAGCTTCGCTACGAGAAGATTATCTGGACTTACAAGGATGGCAACATCATTCACTCCGATGCGTGGAGTGAACGCGCCACCGCCTGATAGATATTGGCCAGCAGCCAATGGTGGTTGATGGTTTCCAGTGTCTTGGGTTGAGCGCCCGTGCGCGGGCGTTCAGCCAAATACACCTCAGATATTCAGACGCGCTCGCACTTGTGGCGACATGCTGATCATTGACGACAAGGATGCCCTGTATGGCACACGATCCTACACGCCTGCTTCGCCGGCTAAACGCCTATTGTACCCAGGCACTCACGGCAGCAGCTTCACTTTGCCAGGCACGTGGGCACAGTCATATCACCGTTGAACACTGGCTGTTGAAATTGTTTGAACAAGGCGAGGGCGATCTCGTGGTCATCGCCCGCCGATATGAGTGGGATATGGATGCCATCTGGCAGGGACTGCTTGACCACTTCAATACATTGCCGCGCAGCGTTCTCAGCAAACCTCAGCTGAGCGGTGAAGTGCGGCAGCTGATCACCAATGCCTGGTTGTTGGCATCGCTGGATCGTGACTGTGAGCAGTTGCGATCCGTTCACTTGCTGGGGGCGCTATTTGAAGCGCCAAACTTGCTTAAGTGTTCAGCCGCTTGGCCTGCATTGAGCATCGGTCCTATGCAATCGGAGCAAGTGAAAGCGCTGCTTGAATTCGATTCGGAAGAACGTCAATCAGAGCAGAATTCATTGTTCAAGCCAGAAGTGCCAGGAGAGTCTGAGGCTGTGGGCGGCACAGGTGGTGATTCGGCACTACTCGCCATCTTGGATCAGTTCAGCCATGACGTTACTGCCAAGGCTGCAGCAGGGCAGATCGATCCGGTCTTCGGTCGCGACGATGAGATCCGTCAGGTGATCGATGTGCTGAGCCGTCGGCGCAAGAACAACCCCATTCTGGTAGGCGATCCAGGTGTCGGCAAAACCGCGCTGGTCGAGGGGCTGGCTTTACGCATCGCCAGCGGCGATGTCCCCGATAGCCTGAAACCGGTGTGCATCCGTACGCTGGACCTGGGGTTGCTCCAGGCGGGCGCCGGGGTCAAAGGCGAGTTCGAACAACGCTTGAAGAACGTGATCGATGCAGTCCAGCGGTCAGAGACTCCGGTGCTGCTGTTCATCGATGAAGCCCACACCTTGATCGGCGCTGGCAACCAGGCTGGGGGCGCAGACGCGGCGAATCTGCTGAAGCCGGCCCTGGCGCGTGGCGAGCTGCGCACCATCGCTGCCACCACCTGGAGTGAATACAAGCAGTACTTCGAGCGCGATGCGGCGCTGGAGCGTCGCTTCCAGATGATCAAGGTCGATGAGCCAGATGATGCCAATGCCTGTGTGATGCTGCGAGGGCTCAAAGCGCGTTATGCCAGCTACCACGGCGTGCATGTTCAAGACGCTGCGGTGCAGGCGGCGGTCAGCTTGTCTCGCCGTTTTTTGACGGGGCGACGTTTACCGGACAAAGCGGTGGATCTGATTGATACCGCCTGTGCGCGGGTTCGCATGAGCTTGGACTGCGAACCTCAGGCTCTGGTCCAGCTGAAGTCGCAGAAGATGGCTTTCACCGCAGAGCGGATGGCGCTGGTAGACGACGCACAGCTTACCGGTAATTCGGATGAATCTCGCTTGGCGAAGATCACTGACCAACTGGTGCAGCTGGAGAGTCAGCAAGCCGCGTTGGAGTTGCAGTACCAACAAGAGCTCGATCTCACCCACCAGCTGCTCAATGCTCGCCAGGCCGAGCAGGTCGATACAACTGTCTGCGCTCGTCTACAAGAGCAACTCAACTACGTGCAGGGCGGTCGGCCACTGCTGTCACTCGACGTGTGCGCCCGCAGTGTGGCTGAAGTGATCGCCGACTGGACGGGCGTGCCTCTCGGCAGCTTGCTGAAGGACGAACATGCCAGCTTGTTGAACCTGGAAGATCAGTTGGCCGAGCGTGTTGTTGGTCAAGACCCCGCGCTGCTTGCGCTTGCCCAACGGTTGCGTGCCGCCCGAACGGGCCTCACTGATGACAAAGCACCGATGGGCGTGTTCCTGCTGGTCGGGACCAGTGGTATCGGCAAGACAGAGACGGCCCATGCATTGGCCAGCAGCCTGTTCGGTGGTGAGAAATCGTTGATCACGCTGAACATGTCGGAGTACCAGGAGGCGCATACCGTCAGCCAACTTAAAGGTTCGCCGCCTGGGTATGTGGGCTACGGTCAGGGCGGGGTGCTCACCGAAGCCGTCCGCCAGCGCCCTTATAGCGTCGTGTTGCTGGATGAAGTCGAGAAAGCCCACCGTGATGTGCTCAACCTGTTCTATCAGGTGTTCGACCGCGGCTTCATGCGTGATGGAGAGGGAAGGGAGATCGATTTTCGCAATACGGTCATCCTCATGACGTCCAACCTCGGCAGCGACCTGTTGCAGGGTTGTGTCGAGCGGCAGCCAGATACTGAAGACGCCGCTCTTCATGAACTGTTACGGCCAGTATTGCGCGAGCACTTTCAGCCCGCACTGTTGGCGCGCTTCCAGACCTTGATCTTCCGCCCGTTGGGGGGCGATGCACTCAAACGCATAGTCGCCATCAAGCTCGATCAAGTGGCCAAACGCTTGCTGCGCCATTACGGCCTGCAATGTGAGGTTGATGACACGCTCTACGAAGCACTGGTCGCCGCCTGCCTTTTGCCCGATACCGGCGCTCGCAACATCGATAGCTTGCTGAACCAGCAGATCCTGCCGGTGCTAAGCCAACAGTTGCTGCAGCGCCAAGCCCTCGGTCAGCCAACACAAGCTGTGACGCTCGGGTACTGCGAAGACGCTGGTATCAGTTTGAGCTTTTCGGATGACTACGATCCAGCGCTGCTGGCTACCGAGAGGGCCTGATCATGGCGACGCCAATAATGGGTTCCAGCCACAACCGCTATCAGCTAGAAGTTGAAGACCTTACGGCCGAACTGGATGTACTGTCATTCAAAGGCGAGGAATGGCTAAGCCAGCCATTCAAGTACACCATTGCGTTCACTTCCCAAGAACAGGATATCGAGGCGGCGCAAATCCTCGGGAAAGATGCCAGCTTCTATCTGGGCAAGTCTGAACTGACCACTCAGCTTCCAATGCCTGACGGGGCATCACGCACAGTGCATGGCGTGATCACGGGTT
>Ga0247818_10000078_pt1 | contig 52222 bp, 48 predicted proteins | sample 13C_Glucose_Day1_FD_192424 | JGI IMG/M metagenome (GOLD analysis project Ga0247818, IMG submission 192424) | Soil microbial communities from agricultural site in Penn Yan, New York, United States - 13C_Glucose_Day1 | ecosystem: Environmental > Terrestrial > Soil > Agricultural land | place...
GCCGGTTCCGGGAACAGGCTCAACAACGCCAGGTACACCAGCGACGCCAGGCCCAGGGTCACCGGCAGGCTGATGTCGATGCCGCCCGCCAGATTCCCCAGCGGTCCGACAAACTGCCCCGGCAGGTTCACAAAGCACAAACCCACCAGTGCGCTCGGGATCCAGGCCCCCAACCCACGCCAGTTCCAGCCATGGGTGAACCAGTAACGACCGCCTTTCTCGCCACGGGTGAACACCTGCAGGTCATCCGGGCAGTAGAAGCCGCGACGCACCAGCAGACCGATGATCATGATCACCATCCACGGGGTGGTGCAGGTAATGATCAGCACGGCGAAGGTGGACACGCTCTGCACCAGGTTCGCGGCGAAGCGCCCGATAAAGATGAAGGCAATCGACATCACGCCGATCAGCAGCGTGGCCTTGACCCGCGACAGCACCCGCGGGAACACGCTGGACATGTCCAACCCGGTGCCATAGAGCGAAGTGGTGCCGGTGGACATGCCGCCGATCACTGCAATCAGGCACACCGGCAGGAAGAACCAGCTCGGCGAGACCGCCAGCAGCCCGCCGACGTAGTTGTTGGCCGCGATGTAGTCCGGCGCCTTGATCGCCACGATGGTGGCGGTGGTCAGGCCGAACAGGAACGGGATGAAAGTGGCGATCTGCGAGATCACCACCGCCGCCATGATCCGGCGCTTGGAGGTGTCTCGGGGAATGTAGCGCGACCAGTCGCCGAGGAACGCGCCGAAGGAAATCGGGTTGCTCATCGCCACCAGCGCCGCGCCGATGAAGGCCGCCCAGAAACCCGGTTGTCCCAGGCTGACGGTGCCGGCGTAGTTCACATCGAAAGGCCCGGCGAAGGCGAAGATGCCCAGCAGGAACAGCAGGCTGGCGCTCCACACCGCGATCTTGTTGACCCACAGCAGGAAGCGGAAGCCATAGATGCAAACCGTCAGCACCAGGATCGCGAACAGACCGTAGGCCAGGCCCAGGGTCAGGTCGGTTTCCGGAAGACCGATCAGGCGTTTGGCGCCACCGATCAGCGCATCTCCCGAACTCCACACCGAGAGCGAGAAGAACGCGATGGCGGTCAGCAACGACAGAAACGACCCGACGATCCGCCCGTGCACGCCGAAATGCGCACCGGAAGACACGGCGTTATTGGTGCCATTGAGCGGGCCGAACAGGCCCATGGGCGCGAGGATCAGCGAACCCAGTAGCACGCCGAGCACAATCGCCAGGACGCCGGCCTGGAATGACAGGCCGAACAGCACCGGGAAGCTGCCGAGCACGGCGGTGGCAAAGGTGTTGGAACCGCCGAAGATCATCCGGAACAAGTCCGTCGGGCCCGCGGTGCGTTCATTGTCCGGGATCTGTTCGACCCCGTGGGTTTCAATCTGCGTAAGGCTTTGGTCGTTGTTGTTGTTATTCATGATCTGCTCCGATCATAAAGGCGCGCCCATCGTGCGTGAGCGTCACCTGTTTGGCTAAGGGGGTGGCAGCCCTTCCGGCATCGCGGACAAATGTTCGTGGCAGGCCAGCCATGGGCCTTGTTGTTGTCGGCGAAACACAATCGTCTCGCGCTCCTGGCTGAAGTGTTGCTCCCCTTGCATGCGCAGCTCGGTGGCCACGTCATGGATAAAAATCGCCACGTCACCCTGCAGGCTGACGAAGGCGTTGCTCGAGGTGCATGACCGCACCTCGAAGCCATCCTCGGTCCGCCAGCTGTCCCACAACGCCTGATAGGCATCGCGTGACAGCAGCGGCTGTTCGAGGGTGTAGAACACGAAGCTGGCATCGGCACTGAACGCACCGAAGTAGGCTTCGCGATCGTTACGGGCAAAGGCGGCCACCAGATCGGCAGCGGCCTTGAGTACCTGATCGCGTTCGTTCATGACCGTTCCTCAGCGGTGGGTCACGCCCGGCAGCACGCAAAGCATTTCGTACAGCAGGTTGGCGGCCAGCAGCGAGGTGTTGCCGGTGGTGTCGTACGCGGGCGAGACTTCTACCAGATCGCAGCCGATCAGGTCGAGGCCTTGGCAGCCGCGCACGATTTCAATCGCCTGAATGGTCGTCAGGCCACCGATTTCCGGGGTGCCGGTACCGGGCGCCCAGGCCGGGTCGATGCCGTCGATGTCGAAACTCAGGTAAACCGGACCGCCGCCGACTTTCTCGCGAACTTCGGCCATCAGCGGGGCCAGGGATTTGTGCCAGCACTCTTCGGCCTGAACCACGCGGAAGCCTTGTTTGCGGCTCCAGTTGAAGTCTTCGGAGGTGTAGCCCTGGGCGCGCAGACCGATCTGTACCACGCGGTCGCAGTCGATCAGGCCTTCTTCGGCGGCACGACGGAAGGTGGTGCCATGGGCGATTTTCTCGCCGAACATGTGATCGTTGACATCGGCGTGGGCGTCGATGTGCACCAGGCCGACCTTGCCGTGCTTCTTGTGGATGGCACGCAGGATCGGCAGGGTGATGGTGTGGTCGCCGCCCAGGGTCAGCGGGATCACATTGTGTTCGAGAATATTGTCGTAGGACTCTTCGATGATCCGTACGGCGTCCAGTAGGTTGAAGGTGTTGATCGCCACGTCACCGATGTCGGCCACCGACAGCGAGTCGAACGGGGCAGCGCCGGTGGCCATGTTGTACGGGCGGATCATCACCGATTCAGCGCGGATTTCACGTGGCCCGAAACGGGTACCGGGACGCAGCGAGGTGCCGATGTCCAGTGGGACGCCAACGAAGGCAGCATCCAGACCGGCAGCGGTTGGCACATGGGGGAGTCGCATCATGGTGGCGATGCCGCCGAAGCGCGGCATTTCGTTGCCGCCCAGTGGTTGGTGAAGAATCTTGTCCACGGGTAAGGCCTCATCGTCGTTGTTTTATTTATGTCGGTTGCTCCGCTCGGGGAGAGGCGGGCACCGCTGTGGGCCGATTCTGCGAAATGTAGTGGCCGGGAAGAATCGCTAAGGGCAAATACTTAGTTCAGATTTTTCTAAACTAATGGCGGAGGGGGCGATAGACTTGCCAGCTTGAGAGATGTGTTGTCTGGGCGGGCCGTTCGCCAGCAAGCCGGCTCCTACAGGTCGGCGCTGTCCTGAAGCATTGATTGATTCTGTAGGAGCCGGCTTGCCGGCGAACGGTTGCGCAGCAACCGCCCATCAAACAACGCGGACTCACAGAAATACGCGACGGAGCCCCCATGGCCAACGCTTTACCCGACCTGAAACTGTTACGCATCTTCGTCAGCGTGGTCCGCCATCAGGGGTTCGCCAACGCCCAGCAGGAGCTCAACCTCTCGACCTCGGCCATCAGCACCTACATGAGCCAGCTCGAGGCCGCCCTCGGCCTGGTGCTGTGCCATCGCGGTCGCGGGGGCTTCAGCCTGACCAGCAAGGGTGAGTTGTTCCATCAGGAAACCTTGCGTCTGCTCGGCGAACTTGAAGGTTTCGAGCAGTACGCCGCCGCCCTCAAGGGTGAACTGCGCGGTACGCTGAACCTGGGGGTGATCGATTCCACCGTCAGCGACAAGGCCTTGCCGTTCGCCGAAGCCATCGGCGCCTACACCCAGGAGCACCCGGCCGTGCATTTGCACTTGTCGGTCATGAGCCCCTACGAATTGCAGCTGGGCGTACAGGACAATCGCCTCGACCTGGCCATTGGCGCGTTCTCCACGCGCATGAGCGGGCTGGTCTACATGCCGCTGTACCGTGAGCAGCACTGGTTGTATTGCAGCAGCCGGCACCCGCTGTTCACCGAACGGCGTATCCCCGAGCAGGTCATCACCCAGCAGCGCATGGTCGGCCGCGGTTACTGGAGCCAGGCGGAACTGGCGCGCCACGGCTTCAAACACAGCGCGGCGACCGTGGAGAGTATGGAAGCCCAGTTGATTCTGGTGCTCTCCGGCGCCTACATCGGTTATCTGCCGGAACACTACGCCCAGGCCTGGGCCGACAAGGGCGACTTGCGGGTGCTGCTGCCGGCGACCTTCGGTTATCAGGCGCCGTTTTCCATGATCGTGCGCCGTGGCCGCAGTCGCGAGCCGCTGATCCAGACCTTTCGCGACTTGCTTAAAGCACAACTGAATCAGGCTTGAGAAAATGTCCAGAATCCAATGCCCGCGCTGCCTGCGGCCACACAGTCACTGCCTGTGCCCGCTGATCCCGAGCATCGATAGCCGCACCCGCGTGTTGCTGTTGCAGCATCCCAGCGAGGTGAACCATGCGTTGAACACTGCGCGCCTGGCCGCGTTGGGCTTGAACAATGCCGAGTTGATCGTGGGCGAAGTGTTCGAGGATTTGCCGGCGTTGTTGAATCAACCGGGCTACCGGGCGCGGTTGTTGTTTCCTGCCGATGATGCGCAGCCGTTGCAGGCATACACCGAAACCGAGGAGCCGCTGTTGCTGGTGGTTCCGGACGGCACCTGGCGCAAGGCCCGCAAGATGTTGCACCTCAATCCATTGCTGGCGGGGTTGCCCAGAGTGACCCTGGCGGAGGGTGGCGTGTCCCGCTATCGGCTGCGCAAGGCACCGGGGCCGGGGGCGTTGTCGACGGTGGAGGCGATCGTGCAGGCGTTGCAGACGCTGGAAGCGCCCGTCAGTTTTGAACCGTTGTTAAAGCCGTTCGAGGCGTTGATCGAGGGGCAGATTGCGGCGATGGGGGAGGAGACCTTTCAGCGTAATCATGGGCCGAGATAATCATTGCCTGTGCGGGCCCCATCGCGCTATCTCAGTTCAGGCAGGCGAGCTTCGTTTTTCACTTCGGCCTGGGCGGTCGCGTCGGCGGGCAGCACCACACGCTGTTTGCTCAGCAACTGGCCCATGTTCGCCAGCACGCGGTACATCGAGTACTCCTCGACGTAGCGCACTTCGGTGTAGCGACGGTTGGCGTTGTACAGCTCGTTTTCACTGTCGAGTACATCGAGCAAGGTCCGTTGGCCAAGGCCGAACTGGTCCTGATAGGCAGCACGAACCCGGGTGGTGGTCTCGGCGTACTCGCGGGCGGTCGGAGTTTGTTTCTTCGCATTGACCATGGCGTTCCACGCCAGGTGGATGTTCTCGTTGAGCTGGCGCAGGGCGTTGTTGCGGATGTCCATCGCCTGATTGATCCGGTGCGCGTTGCCGGCCAGGCGGGCCTTGTCGCTGCCACCGCGGAACAGGTTGTAGTTCATCACGATCCCGACGCGCCATTCGTTGTCGTGACCTTCCTCGCCTTGCACGTTGTTGTTCGCGCCCACCGCGGCTTCGGCATCGAAGCGCGGGTAGAACGGCGCCTTGGAAACTTCGTACTGGCTCTGGGCCGATTGCACATCGGCCTGGGCCGATTTCAGGTACGGGTTGTTATCCACCATGCTCTGCTGGGCTTCCGACAGGCTGGGGGGCAATTCGCCGCGAATCGACGGCAGCGTTTCCAGTTCATCAGGCATGCGGCCCACGACGGCGAAGAAGTTCGATTCGGCATCGGCCAGATCGACCTCGGCGGTGTCGAGGTTGTTCTCCGCCAGGGCCCGACGGGCGGTGGACTGATCGGCGTCGGCGTTGCTGCCGATACCGCGCTGGGTGCGCAGGCCGATCTGATCGTTGACCCGCAGGTGCGCTTGCAGGTTGTTCTTGGCCAGGGTCACCAGTTCACGGCGCTTTAGCACCTCGAGGTAGACCTCGATAGTGCGCAGGGCCAGGTCCTGAGCGGTGCCCTGGGCGTAATAGGCCCGGGCGTTGACCACGCCTTTGGTGCGCTCGACTTCATTGGCGGTATTGAAACCGTCGAAGAGCATCTGGCGCAGACGCAGTTCCGACTGGGTATAGGTGAGGATTTCCGTGTGATGGTTGCCGAACGCCCGGGTGTTGGTGTTATCGCTGTACCCGCGCCCGTAGGCGGCATTCAGGTCAACCGATGGATAAAAGCCCCCTCTGGCGACTTTCACATCTTCATCGGCCGAAAGGCGACTGTCCACCCGGGATGCCAGCTCCGGGTGAGTCGCAATGGTGCTCTGGATCGCTTCGGTCAATGACATCGCCTGCACCTGACCCGTACAGGCCAAGGCCAGAAGAATCGCGCTGTAAAGAGAGGTCAAAACGCGCATTTGCCTACCCCTGAAGTCCTGGATGGCGCTGGTTGGTAGCCAAATATTTGACGATTTTTATCGTCCAAGCCATCTCATGCTTGCAACATAAAAGCTAAGAGCATTCCAGAGCCGACCTAAGAAAGATTTCTCATAAAACCTATGCCAAAAAAAACTTATGCGCTTTGCAAAATCCAGCACATTGTTTATTACGAAATCCCTTGATTCAGGAGCGTTAGGGCGCTTCTCAGGGCTTGAAGAATGTTCAATCCATTTATCGACATAGGGCGGGAAAGTGCTGGAAGGGGGAGGGAGGCGTGACGGTGTTGAGGTGACGGTTTTTTGTCATCTGGCGCTTTAGCACCGTTACGCATTACTTCCAGGCAGGTTGTTGCGCAAGTGGGCCCCGATGCCGTCGTTTGCATAGGGTTTTCCCGACCGCACAGGTTGCCTGGGAGTGACACGCTTGGATACCCGTCTGAACTGAAGCCTGAACCGAAAAAACCCGCCAGTCCTGTTGAAGGGACTGGCGGGTTTTTTATGGCGTGGAGTGCAGCGCAAGTGTCCGACGAACGGTAGCGAAACCTGTAATTTGTGACAGTAGTCAAAACACTACGACTGCCGTTAAATCAATCCACGGATAAGTCAATCGGTCCGTTTAATCACTGTGTGCAGCGCTCTTGAATGATTGCTCAGGCAAGCAAATATCAAGTTGTCGAATATGCACCGGATCACTTTGGATTGGGCGTCAAATCGCTACCAGAGTGTAATACCCGAAGACTGAAAGGAGCTATGAAATGACCATTCTTGAAAAGCCAGCGACAAAAGAAAAAAGACTGCTCAGTTACAGGAAAGGACTTCGGGGTGTTCCTCTGGAAGATATAGTTGCGCCTACCCCCACTTCTATCGTGTTGTTGCCAGCAACCACTGACGACTTGGGGAATCAACTTCATACTAGAGATCAAGGTCTTCCGATGGAATTGAGTTTTTCCAGGTTTCCCACGTCAAATTATCCGGACAACTCAAACATCAGTGTGCAAGCGTTATTCAACGGTACCCCTGTAGGAAGCCCCTTGGACGGGGTTACGCCGTTGAAGGATGAATTTTTCGATCAGACACTAACTGTGCCAGCAGGTCACACAGGAACGGCGCGTGAGCACGAGGTGCAATACCGTGTCAAATATCGTTTGAATGATGACGACTCATTGAAGCTAATCGTCAGAGTAGATACTCAGGCGCCTGCACTCACGACGGAAGTCAAAGTGCCTGACGAAATAAAAAATGACGGTATTACCGCAGAGTATTTTGACAGTGTGAACTTCGTATTGCTGGAGTACATCAGTACATATGGGGACGCAAAGATTGGCGATGTCGTGGCGTTCTGGATCAAGGAGTCTGGGGCGCCAGTCGCAAACGCGACGCTCATTGATTCCTTGACTAGAACAGATCTTGCTATTCCTTTGAAGACCGAAAAACTGACCAAGACATTGGTTGGGATTGACGACGGAAAAGTAGAAATATATACGGTCGTGACCGATCGTAAAGGTAACAAAAGTCAACCTTCACCGATGCTTGAAGTTGATGTTTCGCTATTTCCCGCTCCTAAGAGCGAAGTGGTTAGCGTTGATTTGCATGACGATGACAATGTTATTTTGTTTGAGGATGCTAGATCACCGGTGACTGCTGTTCTCAATTACCAGAATTTCAAATCTGGCGATAAATGGCGGCTGTCGGTAGATCATCAGACACCAGCATTGGAACCCGATATTACTGTTGTTCCATCCACAAATGGTTTTACTTATAAGTATCTACAAAACGGGAATGATGGCCCGAAAACTGTTGATTTTACCTGGCAGGTAAGACGCGGCAATAAACTCTATCCCGAGACTCCCCATAACAAACAGCTGACGATAGACCTGAGAAAACCCGGCGTACAGCCTGATCCCGATAACCCTGGGTTACCAGGTTCGCCTGACCCTAAATTGGAATTGATAACGGTTCAAGGTGTTCATCCGACGAAGTTAAACTACCTTATTAAACAAGATGCTGCTAATGGCGCGATTGCATTCGTAAAAATCCATGAAGGTCACAAAGCTGGCGACGAGGTTCATCTGATTTATCATGGTGCCGAAGTAGAAGAGTCTGACGGTGGCGTGGTGAAATTAGATGGCAAAGAAACCGATGATACGGTTTTGCAGTTCCGCATTCCCGCGGATTATGTCAAGGGGACAGGCAATACTAGGGTGGCGCGTGTCGAATACATTGTTAGTCATGATCTAAATGCCACAACTGCTCGCTCGGGTGTTAAATATGTAGAAGTTTATGTAGACGAAATTCCTATGCCGCAGGGCGATTTTGCCATTACTGGTGATGCAGGGGATGGCCCTGAGCTGTATTGTGGTTCTTTGGAGCATAATGCGGATTTAGGAACTATGGCGGTTCAAGTGAAGTTTCCACCTAGTCCAGAGCTTAAGGATACGAAGATTAAGTTTTTGGTCATGGGGTATGAGAATGTGACTGATGGAAGCGGCAAAAATGCGCCGGGGTTGTTAATTCCTGGTGCAGTAGATACGGTGGAGAAAACTCCAACCGCTGCCGAAGCGACGGCAGGTTTTAGTGTGTATTTCTCTTATCACGTCTTCGAGAAAATTAAAAATGGTTGGTGCGAACTTAATTGTATCGCGGTTCAGCAAGGTTACATCACACCCTCCGGCCCTCGGTTGTTCCGGGTAGGTATGGAACTCGGGGGCGGCGATTTCTGCAAGCTTCCCTGATCGAAAAAAAGGAGGCGCTGATGCGCTAATGCCAGTCAGTTAAGGAAACTGTAGGAGCGAGCTCGCTCGCGATGGACTCAAGAGCGCCGCGTTTAGCCAGTAAACACGCGTTATCGTTAACGACCATCGTCGGAACGCCGCCCGGAGCAAGCTCGCTCCTACAGGGGCTGCATTCGCTTAACTGATCGGCATTAGGCGCTGATGCGCCTCCTTTTTCTCATAGTGTCTTTACCGTGTTGTGGACTGACTGAGAGCAGGAAGTTTTCCTCAAGTGTTTGCAGATTAGTCCTACATTTTTTTGTAGGAATAGGCGCTATCGTGCGTCCCCCCTCGTAGTCCTCCAGCCGGCTTTTATTCAGCGATGACGGGTTGATGGACAGGACATCACAGGAAAGGATTATGACGATCGACAAGGTAACGTTACGCCCACCTGTAATTACAGGTTCCAACGGGATGCTGGCATTGGTGCCGGCATTTTTTTTGATGAGCTCTTCGGCTTTCGCTGCGGTGTTGGTCGACAACGGGACCACCCTGGATATCGACTCGACAATCGCACCCATCGACTATGCGGTGAGAAATAGCAGCACGCTGAACATGATCGATGCGACGACCTGGAGCGTATATGTCCAGTCGGGTTCTACCCTGAACATCAACCAGGCGACCATCATCGGTAATCCGGGGCAAGCGGGAATAACGATCAACGGCAGCCAGGCCACCCTCAATCGAGCGAACGTTACCAGTGACGACATCGCGTTGCTGGTAAATCGGCAAATCGGATCCACCCAAGGCTCAGTGGTGAGCGCTGCCGACAGCGTATTGAGAGGTGTCATCGCCGGAGCCGCCGTGACGGGTTTCAGTACCCTCAACCTGATCGATACCGAAGTCACGGGGACGGGCGCAGGCAGTTTCGGCTTGATCGTTGCGGGCGGCAGCGCTCGTGCATCTGCCAACACTCGTATCAGTGGCGATGCGGCAGGTATACGGTTTGAAACGGACCCACCCGTGGGGGATGCATCGCTGGTGCTGGATGGCTCAAGCGTAGAAGGCCGCAGCGGTCCGGCTATCCTGGTGGACGACGGTGTCGGAGCCAATATCGAGGTGTTGAACAATTCTACCTTGCACGGCGGCAACGGCACTGTGCTGCAGCTCCAGGGCGCTTCGACGGCCGCCATGAGAGTGGCCAACAGCGCCCTCCAGGGCGATGTGCAAGTCAACGGCAACAGCACCGCCAACCTCACGTTCGATCAAGGCCAGATGACTGGCGACGTGCTGGTCGAACAGGGCTCGACCGCCAATGTCACCTTGCAAAACCAGTCCCGGTTCACCGGACGTCTGGACAACGCCACCGGGGTGACCCTCAGTCAATCGGCCTGGATAATGACCGGCAGTGACACCGTCGGCTCGTTGACCCTGGACAGTGGCAGGGTTGATTTTGGCAATCAGCCAGGCACTTTCCGCCAACTGAACGTTGGGACCCTCGACGGCACCGGCACGTTTGCGATGAAGGGGGATTTTGCCACCGGTGGCGGTGACTTTCTGAACGTGACCGGCGCGGCCAATGGTCAGTTCGGCCTGGAGGTGGCCACCTCGGGCCGGGATGCCGCTTCCCCGCAACAATTGGCACTGGTGCGCACCGCCGCCGGTGATGCGCAGTTTTCCCTGGTCGGCGGTCGGGTGGATCTGGGGACATGGTCCTATGACTTGGCCAGCAACGCCGACGCGACAGGCGGCACCGATTGGTTCCTGGACCCCACCACCAAAACGGTCAGCCCCGGTGCGCAGTCGGTGTTGGCATTGTTCAACACGGCGCCCACCATTTCCTATGGGGAGCTGAAGTCGCTGGAAAGTCGCATGGGCGCATTGCAGTCGGACGGTAATCTGCATGGCGTCTGGGTACGGCCTTATGGCAACAAGTACAACGTCGCCGAGGGCTCGGGTGTGGGTTATCGTCAGCTGCAGCAGGGTATTTCCGTGGGGGCCGATACGCGCCTGGGTGATAGCCAGTGGCGGGTCGGCGTGCTGGCCGGTACCAGCCATTCCGACCTCGACCTGCAAGGGGGGACGTCCGCCGACGTCGAGAGTTACTACATCGGTCCCTACTTCAGTTGGCAGAATCCGGACAACGGCTATTACGTCGACGGCGCCCTCAAGTTCAACCATTTTCGCAATGATTCCAGCGTCCGCTTGAGCGATGGCACAAAGGCCAAGGGCGATTACAACAATTCAGGCGTGAGTGTGTGGGTGGAGGGCGGCCGACATATCAAACTGGACAATGACTGGTTTGCCAAACCCTTTGCCCAATTGTCGGCGGCGGTGTTCGAGGGGGCCGACTATCGACTCGACAATGGCATGGAAGCCGATGGCGATCGTACGCGTTCATTGCGTAGCAAGTTGGGTATCTCCTCGGGCCGCGACTTCAGGGTGAGTCGCGACACAGTCGTACAGCCGTACGGACATGTGGCGATGGTTCATGAGTTCGCCAACGACGACGACGTGCGAGTCAACGGCAACACGCTCAATACCGATTTGTCGGGCAGCGGTTTCGAGGTCGGCGCGGGAGTGGCAGTTTCGTTGTCGCAGAACATGCGCCTGGACGCGGGTGTCGATTATGGCAAGGGTGAACATGTCGAACAGCCGTGGGCGTACAAGGTGGGCGTGAGCTATCAGTGGTAGCGCCTCGGTGAATTGAAAAAACCGCTGCAAGCGGTTTTTTCATGCCGGCTTTTCAGTGGCCTAGTCTTCGGTGGCGTTTCCTGACGGCAGGACATTGATGGTCCAGGGGTCAGACTCGGGATTGTCGTCATAGTCTGCTACGGCGATGAACTTATACTCGGTGCCGGGTTCCAGTCTGGTAACGAGGCGGGCCCAGTTACCCTCATAGTCTGTCGGTTCTAATGCATCGCGAATCTCATCGTTGATCTTGATCCTGATGGCCTTAAACGGCGCAGCAGTGCCCCGGACGACGACAAAGTTGTAAGGGGTGTTGCCGTTGTCAGCGATCAGATCGTCCGAGTCGTATACACGTGTATTGTGCGGCTTGACAGTCGATGCCACGATAAACGTCCGGGGCGGGTCAGTCACTTTACCAAGCGCTTCGGCGGTGAGGCTGTAGGAGCCTTCCGTCACATCGAGCGGGATTTCCCAGGCGCCATCAATGGGGTCGGCCGGCGCGGTGGCGTCTTCTATCTCTCTGTCGTGATTAAGTAGCTGAACGCTTGCGCCGGATTTGGCATGTCCCCGGATAATCAGTTTGTTTTTGTAGGTGGTGTCGCCTTCGGGGACCGAGGGGCCAGATTCGGATTCGAGAACTTCATCGAGGCTCAGCTCCACCTCCACTGCCACGATAAACGTCCGGGGCGGGTCAGTCACTTCACCAAGTGCTTCGGCGGTGAGGCTGTAGGAGCCTTCAGTCACATCGAGCGGGATTGTCCAGGCGCCATCAGTGGGGTCGGCCGGCGCGCTGGCGTCTTCTATCTCGCTGTCGTGATTAAGTAGCTGAACGCTTGCGCCGGATTTGGCATGTCCCCGGATAATCAGTTTGTTTTTGTAGGTGGTGTCGCCTTCGGGGACCGAGGGGCCAGATTCGGATTCGAGAACTTCATCGAGGCTCAGCTCCAAGTCCGACGGCTTGATCAGGACGAACGTTGCGGATTCTTTGCCATCCGGTGCCCTGATCTTGATGTTGTAGGTTGTTCCCGCTGTCAGCCCATTAAGGATGAGTTCAAAAACACCGTCAGCATTGACCAGTTCCTTTTCCAGTTCATCCTCTCCGTCGAGCGCTATAACTTCTACACTGGGAGGAGCATTGCCAGTGATCTCCACCGAATCGCCATGGTAGGTATCGCCGCTTTGGATAGGGCCTGCGTCGCCGACGACGGTGTTGATGATTGGCGTCTCGGTTGCCAGGAGGAAGGTCCTGGCCGGAGAGGAAAAATCTTGAGGCGGATTTTTTTCTATAGCGGTAAGTCTGTAGCGCTTGAAGTCCGACAGAGTGAACGTTTTGATCCAGCTGCCCGACGATCCGCTTGTCACTTCCTCGAATTTGCTCGTGCTATCGCGCAACCAGAGTTCCGTGTTAGGCGCAGCCATGCCCTTGCCTGTCAGGGTTTTATCGTAAGTAATGGTGTTTTGCCCGACAAGTGTGTCTTTGGAGTCACGGATTTCAGTAAAAGTTACTGTTGCTGTTGTATCGGTTGGTGTATCAGGCGTGAGCGATGAGGCGCTCGGTGGTTTTGCGGTCATGGCGACGACTCCGTTAGTTGGTGAGATGACAGAGTGATTTAAAGCTGGAAGTACGCGGGATAGCTACTGTCATAAGTAACAGGTACTTGCGGTTTTCCGATGAGTGGTTGCATATTTCGCGGTTAAGCAACGGGCAAACTGCTTATCGCAATCAGTGCTAAATAAACTGGTATTTTTGACAGTTGTTCCTGCGTGACTGTGTTCTTAGAGTATGGACTTCAGTCTTCATCGACCGTCTACGACCGAGAGGCACATCATGACAAGCAACAGTAATTCCCTGGCAACTCAGGACTCCCCCTGGAAGGACGCAAGTTTTTTCATTAATGGCGAGCCGGTGCAATGGAACTCGCCAGGTGTCGGGTTGCGACGCGGGCAGCCGAACGATTTTAAAGTTAACGCGCCAGGTTTGAACGGGACGCAGGTCAGTCTTGGTTTGGTCAATGACGAAGGCCTGGTCATTGAAGCCAAACCGGCGTTCGATGCCTGGGTGTCGATAGTGGATGATGAAGCAAGCTGGACGCTTACGCCGGCGGACCAAAGTGGTCGTGTGAAGTTAGTGTTGATAAGCAGGCAAGTTCCTGAATTTCTGGAGTTCCCTTGCTGGGTGCTGTCATCGAATCTGGCCGATGAAGTGGACGCTACGATGGGCAATTCCGTGGTGCCCATCCCCGAGGCGAACAAAGTGTTTTGGCCGAGCCTGGGCATACAGTTGAATCTTCGAGCGAAACCTGGCAGCCCCATTGCAGGTTTTCCACTGGAATTAAAGGTAGAGGTCAAATCCCCCGGACTGTCCGATCCCGTCACCAGCAGACCCCCAGTGATGACGCTGAATACCAGTCATCGATGGGAGGTGTCCGGGGTAGCAGGCTCTGAGGCGGCAACCTTTGACCTTGTACTGTCGGGACAAGGGATGACGCCGCTTAAAGTGACAGACTGCACCATGCATTCAGCAAACCTGCTGGATTATGCAACGATCACAGTGGGCGGAGATCCAATCCCGGCGGAGGGGGCCCAGTTCTACGGTGGTAAAACACGAACGCTGCAAGTAGTTCCGAAACCCGGAAGCCCACCCCTGCCTGCTTTGAATTTGTCATTTCGCCCATTAGAGGGAAATCCAAATCAAAACTACTTTAAGTTCGAACCAGGCTTGGGTTTTCCAAATCCCGGTTTTAGCTGGGAAGTGACCTGCCAGGAATTTATAACGGGCACGTTTGAATTGATAACGGCAGGTAGTGGCACGACGGCGCGTGTATTGTGCAGGCTAAATCGATAGAATTCTGTCGCTGAGGTATTCGGAGACAATGCTGTTCGTGATTATCTCCGAATACGAAACGGTTACTGTCAAAAATTATAGGCGGACGTTGTGTTGCTCGACATCACATCGGCTCCGGCGGCCCGATCAACCGCCCCATGACGCCAAACACCCCCAACCCCTTGATCGCCGACAGTTCCCCTTGGGTCTCGACGCTCTCTGCAATCAACGGCAAGTCAATACTGTTGGTCGCCCGAAAGATCGCCTCGATAAACAGCTGCTTGTCACTCTGCACATCGATATTTCTAATATACGCGCCATCGATCTTCAAGTACGCCAACCCCATTTGAGCAAGATTGCCAATCTGACTGAAGCTGCCGCCAAAATGCTGCAGGCCGAGGCGGTAACCGGTGTTCGACAGGCTGTGGCTCAGGCGTTGCAACTCTTGCGGGGGTGGCAGTTGGCGTTCGTCGATTTCCAGGGTCAGCAGCGGGGCCAGTTCAGGCAGTGAGTCGAGCATGTCGAGGATCTGTCGCAGCTGCTCCTGATTGCGCAGGGTGCTGCCCGACAGGCTCAACGCCAAGGGCCAGCGGTTGACCAGGAGGTAATCGAGGGTGGCTTCGAGCATGGCCAGGTCGAACCGCGCCGACCAGCCGAGACGTTCGACCCACGGCAGGAAGTGCCCGGCGGCTATCGCCTTGCCCCGGGGATCCAGCAGGCGCGCGAGGACTTTGTGATGCAGCACCTGGCTGGTGTCGGCGCATTGCACCACCGGTTGAAAATACAGCTGCATCTTGCCTTCGGTCAGGGCTTCGTCGATCCAGGTTCTCCAGTCGTATTGGGTCTGGTCGGGCACGCTAACGCTGTGGCTCAGGAGGATCCATGGCCGCTCGGGATGGCCTTGGGCTTCAGTCAGCGCTTTATCCAGTCGCAGCAGCACATTCCTGGCGGACTCGCCGGGCTGGAAAGCGACAATCCCCAAATGCGCCACCGGCATGCAATCGCTGGCGCCGGTCAGGCGCAGGTTTTCCAGGGTGGCGCTGATTTCGCCGGCCAGGCGTGCGGCATCCTCGCTGCCCAACCCCGGTGTCAGCAGGCTGAATTCGCCACCGCGATTACGTGCCGCCAGCCAGGTACGACGCTCCGGCACCTGAGTCAGGCGCATCAGCAATGCGCCGACGGTGCTGATCAAGGCGTCGGTGCGCTGGCCACCGAGGCGCTGGTTGAGGCCGACCAGATCGTTGATCCGCAGCATCAGCAAATGGCCGTCACTGCTCTGCTCGCCAACCAGCAAATAGTCGGCCAGCTGTTCATCGAGCAAGCGTCGGTTGGCGAGGCCGGTCAGGCTGTCCTGATAGGACTGCGCACGCAGCTTTTCACTGCGCGCGGCCTCTTCGGCGAATAGCGCCCGGAGCTTCTCGACCATCTGGTTCATGGCCAGCACCACGCGTTTGAGTTCAGGTGTACGCGGCGGTCTGGGCACGCTGAGGAACTCGCGTTTGCTGATGGCTTCGGCCTGTCGCACCATGGCCTCGAGCGGGCGGAACTGCCGCCGCAACAACCAGCTACCGAGCACGGCGCTGAGCAATCCGCACACCAACAACCAGATCAGGGTGCCCAGTGTGCTGTCCCAGAGTCTGGCCAGGGCGAACTGCGGATTGCTCAGGACTTCGACGCGCGCGACCTGTTCCCAGCCACGCGTGATCAGTGCGTCGCCACCTTGCGGGTGAAGGTTGACCAGGCTGACGAACCAGCGGGGAATGTCCTTGGCCAATGCCGGGGCGCTACGTTCGACCAGCACCTGCTCATTCTCGAGGTTGATGATCCGGATGCTGCTGAAATAGCCGCTGTCGAAAATCGCACTGACCATCAACTGGATCATCGCCGGGTCGTGGATTTGCGTGGTCAGCGATAACCCCAGCGCCGTGGCGGTGTCCTGGGCGTGGGAGCGCAATTGGCCGAGCACCTGTTCCCGGGAGCTTTCCAGGCCGACAAAAAAACTGCCGCTGAACGCCACCAGCAGGAACAGGCAAATGGCGAGAAACAATTGTTTGCGCAACGACATGAACACGCTCCTTGCGGTGTCGACTGGCCGTGGGCATGCCTGGCTATTCGGGCGCAGATGCCTGAAGTCTAGGTGGTGTTTGTGGCGGGGCAGGGCAGTCGTCGGCGTTTCACGCAAAAAGATCGCAGCGTGCGGCCGCTCCACCTACCGGGCCCACCTGCAATATAGCGATATATTGAATCGACGCGGGCGCTGCCGAAGGCCGCGATCTTTACCGGATGCGTTTGAGGTTCAAGACTTGTGCAAGGTTTTCAGCCGGAGGATATAAATCGTCACCAGCACCGCGCTGGTCAGCATGAACGCGCGTGCCCAAGGCAGCGGCACCAGGTAGCAGGAGAGCAGGATGCTCGCCCACATCAATCCGATGGCGTACGCCTTGCCCTTGAGCGGGATGCCATTGCCGTCGAGGTAGTTGCGAATCCAGGGCCCAAGCCGCGGGTGCTCCACCAGCCAATGGTAGAAACGCGGGGAACTGCGGGCGAAACAGGCCGCCGCCAGCAGCAGGAATGGCGTGGTGGGCAACACCGGCAGGAAAATTCCGATCACCCCCAGCGCTACGCTCAGCCAGCCGATGGCCAGCAGCACGTAGCGCAACATCAGGGAGCGGTTGCCTATGGGGTTGTCCATAGGCAAAACCTTAGTGGTGACGAGGCTTGAGGATCGCCGGTTTTTCGTCTGGCGCGTTGCACAGCAGGTACAGCGCGGTCAGGGCTTCCGGGATCTGCACGATCATGTCGTCCATCAGATTCGGGTCGGCCGCGATGTCGGAGAACTCGGGCTGTTCGTCGAACAGACCGGATCCGACCATGATCGGCAGCAGCATCTCGCTGACTTCGTCTTCGGCGGTTTCGAACCAGGCCGCTTCGCGCAGGAACACGCCTTCCATGAAACCGATGCACCAGCCGCGCAGGTCGGAATCATCCGGCTCTTCGCCCAGGTCCAGGTCGCAGGGCAGCTCGAACTCTTCATCGGACGCCAATTGGCGAGCGATATGAGCCTTGAGGGCCAGCAGGGTGGATTCGATCGCTTCACGCTCGGTGTCGTCGGCGTAATGCGGCTCTTCGGCGAAGAGCGCGTCGATCCATTCACGGTCCGGAACGCTTTCGGAGCAAATCGACAGCGCGGTAAGGTAGCCGTGGGCGGCCACGTAGTCCAGCGCCTCGTCATGCAGTTCGTCGGCGTCGAGGAAGACTTGCAAACGGGTTAGTTGCTCAGCGAAGGACATTAAAGGGCTACCTTGGGGAATTAAACAGATGCGGGAATTCTAGGCCTTCTTGAGCGCTTGGGCCAGCCGCGCGGCATATTTACACCCCGGCACACCGCTCCTGACTGGTGGAAAACGCCGAACCCTGTGTACCGATGGGTAGTGGAAACACCGAACCCTGTAGGAGCTGGCTTGCCAGCGAAGGCGTGTTCATGAGCGCTGCAAGGCTTGAGGCCGCCTTCGCTGGCAAGCCAGCTCCTACAGGAGATCGGCATTGGCTTGCGTGTGTCTTCTCAGCGGCACCCTATGGCAGACGGGCCTCGGGTATACTCGCGCGTTTTGTGATGCCCTGCTGGCGCCACGGCTGAGATGTGAAGCGTCATGCAATGTGCACTTACTATTCGTCAGTGCAGCCTGCGTGGTTCTGAACCAGTCTTGCAGGGATGTTTTTGGTGATTTCTGGAGTTTTTATGCTCGAACAGGCTCAACGCGTCCTCAAGGACATCTTCGGCTACGACAGTTTCCGTGGCCGCCAGGGTGCAATCATTGAGCGCGTGGCCAGCGGCGGCGACGCCCTGGTGCTGATGCCTACCGGTGGCGGCAAGTCCCTGTGCTTCCAGGTGCCGGCACTGCTGCGCGAAGGCTTGGCGGTGGTGGTCTCGCCGCTGATCGCGCTGATGGACGATCAGGTCGCGACCCTCGAAGAACTGGGTGTTGCCGCGGCGGCACTGAATTCCACGCTGAGCGCCGAGCAGCAACGGGACCTGGCCGCCCGGATCAAGCGCGGTGAAGTGAAGATGCTGTATCTCGCGCCCGAGCGCCTGGTCCAGCCGCGCATGCTGGCGTTCCTGCAAAGCCTTGAAATCGCCCTGTTCGCCATTGATGAAGCGCATTGCGTGTCCCAATGGGGCCACGACTTCCGCCGTGAATACCTGCAACTGGGCCAGCTGGCGGAGCTGTTTCCCCATGTCCCGCGCATCGCCCTGACCGCTACCGCCGACAAGCGCACCCGGGAAGAAATCGTCGATCGCCTGCATCTGCAGGACGCCGAGCGTTTCCTCTCGAGCTTCGACCGCCCGAACATTTTCTACCGCATCGTGCCCAAGGAGCAGCCGCGCAAACAATTGTTGGCGTTCCTGGCCGAACGGCGCAGCGATGCGGGCATCGTCTACTGCCTGTCGCGCAAGAAAGTCGATGAGGTTGCGGTGTTCCTCAGCGAACAAGGGTTCCCGGCGCTGCCCTATCACGCCGGCCTGCCCAACGAGACCCGGGCCCACCACCAGAAACGCTTCCTCAATGAGGAAGGCCTGATCATGGTCGCCACCGTGGCATTCGGCATGGGCATCGATAAACCCAACGTGCGCTTCGTCGCTCACCTCGATTTGCCCAAATCCCTTGAAGCTTATTACCAGGAGACCGGTCGCGGCGGCCGTGACGGCCTGCCAGCGGATGCCTGGATGGCCTACGGCCTGCAAGACGTGGTGATGCTCAAGCAGATGTTGCAGAACTCCGAGGGCGACGAACGCCACAAACGTCTGGAGCAGCACAAGCTCGACGCCATGCTCTCGCTCTGCGAAGAAACCCGCTGCCGCCGCCAGACGCTGCTGGCTTATTTCGACGAAGACATGCCCGAACCCTGCGGCCATTGCGACAACTGCGTCGACGGCGTGCAGACCTGGGACGCCACCGAGCCGGCCCGCCAGGCGCTCTCGGCAATCTACCGCACCGGCCAGCGCTATGGCGTCGGGCATCTGGTGGACGTACTGCTGGGCAAGGACAACGAAAAGATCCGCAGCATCGGTCATCAGCACCTGTCGGTCTACGGTGTCGGCAAGGCAATGGCCGAAGGCGAATGGCGCTCCCTGTTCCGTCAGCTGGTTGCCCGCGGCCTGGCCGACATCGACCTCGAAGGGTACGGCGGCTTGCGCCTGAGTGACAGCTGCCGGCCATTGCTCAAGGGCGAAGTGGCCCTGGAACTGCGCCGCGACCTCAAGCCGCAAGCCACAGCCAAAAGCAGCAAGAGCCAGGCGAGCCAGCTGGTTCGCGGCGAAGAGCGCGAGCAGTGGGAAGCCTTGCGCGCCCTGCGTCGCAAACTCGCCGAAGAGCATGGTGTGCCGCCGTACGTCATCTTCCCCGACTCGACGCTGCTGGAGATGCTGCGCAGCCAGCCGACTTCGCTGGCGGAAATGGCCACGGTCAGCGGCGTCGGCGCACGCAAACTGGAACGTTATGGCCAGGCCTTCCTCGAAGTGCTTGGCGGCCAGACCGAGGCGCCGCCAGTGGTGGCCGACGTGCGCCATGAGCTGATCACCCTGGCGCGGGCCGGCATGACCCCGCTGCAGATCGCCGGTCAACTGCAATGCTCGGAAAAGAACGTCTACGCCATGCTCGCCGAAGCGATCGGCAAGCAGCAGTTGTCGCTGGAGCAGGCGCTGGATCTGCCCGAAGACCTGATGGGCGAAGTCCAGGACGCGTTCCTGGACGGCGAGGGTGAATTGCCACCCGTATCGGAGATTGCCGCGCTGTTCGCCGGGCGAGTGCCGGAAGGTGTCTTGTACTGTGTTCGTGCCGCTCTGCAGTCGGAATTTGAAATCTGAATGATCTGGTACACAGATGTAACGATTCAGTTCATGGCGACCCTTGCCTATAGCCAGGGGGCATGCTTAGCTGACTAATAATTAGTATTTCTCTATTTCAGCTGATCATGAGTGTTTTATGCCGTTTACCGATCAACACCGCTTTGGCATGCAACTGGCCCAGATGTCGCGGGGCTGGCGTGCCGAACTGGACCGCCGCCTGGCTGGCCTCGGATTGTCCCAGGCACGCTGGCTGGTGCTGCTGCACCTGGCGCGTTTCGACGATGCACCCACCCAGCGCGAACTGGCGCAAAGCGTCGGCGTAGAAGGGCCGACCCTGGCCCGTTTGCTCGACAGCCTGGAAAGCCAGGGGCTGGTGCAACGTCAATCGGTACTGGAAGACCGCCGGGCAAAAAAAATCGTGCTCTGTGCCCCGGCTCGTCCCCTGATCGAACAAATTGAAACCATTGCCACCCAGTTGCGTCACGAACTGTTCGATGGCGTCGATGAAGCGGATCTGAAGATATGCATGCGGGTCCACGGACACATACTGGCCAATCTGGAAAAATCTTGAGGCATAACCGCGTACCGGTCCTTTGAGATACCCCGTTGGGCAGACTATAAAGAACTAGTCGGCAATATCGTGTTCGTACCGGATGTGCGAACACGTACAAGGTTGGTTGCGGTTATCCAAGGGATGCTCATGCTCGAGAGTTTGCACGTGGTATTGCGGTGTTGCGCCAGGCTGCTGCTGGTCGGTGGTGCTGTTTCCTGGTCGGCATTGGCGCCCGCGCTGGGCTTGGGGGAAATCACCCTGCATTCGGCGCTGAATCAGCCGCTGCGTGCCGACATCGCCCTGATGGACGCTGCGGACCTTGCGGAAGGCGAGTTGTCGGTCAGCCTGGCCACGGCGGAAGAATTCAGCCGCGCCGGCGTCGATCGGGTGTTCTTCCTCAACGATCTGAAGTTCACGCCGATCCTGCGCGGCAACCGCCGGCTGATCCGGGTCAGCTCCAACAAGCCGGTCAATGAACCTTTTCTCAATTTCCTGGTGCAGATCAATCAGCCCAACGGACGCGTGCTGCGCGAATACACGGTATTGATCGACCCGCCGGGCTCGCCGGGGATTGTGCCGGTGGCTGACGAACCGGATGCCAGCACCCAATCGTCCGCATTCCCGAGCGTCGAGCCGGCTGTTGCAGCGCCACCTGCGGTAAAGAGCAAAAAGCCGCCCGCCCCGCCCGTCGATCAACCAGCGGCTGCGCCTGTCAATGATGCTGTTGCCGAGCAACTGGCCGTCAGCGTCCTGAAGAACCAGGCGCTGCAAACCACGATCGATGAGCTGAATGTAAAACTGCAGGCTCAAAACGAACACATTGCCGGCCAGAAGAAACAGGTCACCGAGTTGCAGACTCAGTTGGCGCAAGTCAAACAGGCTTCGGCTTCGGTAGAGCCTGTTGCACCAGACGTCGCGGCTTCAGCGCCGGTTGTGGTTGAAAAGATCGAAACGACCCACTGGCCGCTGATCTTCGGAGTGCTGTTGCTGGTGGCCCTGGCGTGGCTCGGACTGTTCGTTCGCCGTCAGCGACAGCAGGTCCAGGCAATACCTGAATCGTTACCTGTTTTACCGTTACGGCATGAGCCGGTGTTGAATCGGGAAGCGCAGCCGCTTGCTCCCGCATCCGGCCAGGGCGAAGAGTCGTCGGCGGGCGACGTGCTGGAGGGGGTCGGCATTTATCTGGCCTATGGCCGTTTTTCCGAAGCGGCCGGTTTGTTGAGGGAGGCGTTGGTCAAGGAGCCAAACCGTACAGACCTGGCCGTGCAGTTGCTGGAAGTCCTGGGCAAACAGGGTGACGTGTCCGCCTATGAAGCGCAGGAAACCAGCCTGCGTGACGCTGGATTCGACCCGCAGAAACTTCAGGAGATGCGTGACCGTTATCCCAAACTGGGCACTGTCGCTGCCTTGGCCGTCGCTCCCTCCATCACGCCGCCCGCGGTTGCACAGCCCCAGGCAGCCACCGCCAGCGATGAGTTCCAGTTGAACCTGGATGACCTGTCGATGGATTCGAACTGGGACTTGATCAGCCCCTTCGACCCTTCACCGCCCGCCGCCGAATCCCCGAATGAGGCGGCACGGGCCCACGAGCCTGAATTCAGCTCGAATCTGCATGTCTTACCCGACGTGTTCGAAATGCCAGACGAGCCGACGCTGGATGAACCCGAGTTCGAGTGGGTGGCCGAACCTGATGCACAGCCTCTGGATGACGACTTTCTCAACGAATTCGCCGATGCCGACGGGTCGTTGGAGCTTGAACCGCTGGAGATTGAAACGATGGATCTTGAGCCGTCCGCACCGAGCAATGCAGGCAAACTGGAACAGGCCCAGACCTGCATCGATGACGGCGACCTGGACAGCGCCATCGAACTGCTCAACCAGCTGCTCAAGGATGGTGACGAGCCACTCAGGCAGACCGCCCGGAATTTGTTGGCCGGCATCCGCTGAAGATCAAAATCCTGTAGGAGCCGGCCTGGCATGGCATCACCGCGGTCTTTCAGATAGACCGCAGTGATGCCATGCCAGGCCGGCTCCTACAGGACAAACAATAAACCCGGTTATGATAGCGACGCCCTCCGCTCCAGGAATCCTCCCATCATGACCGCGCACAAACCGGAAATCGTCATCACTTACTGCACGCAATGCCAATGGCTGTTGCGTGCCGCCTGGCTGGCCCAGGAACTGCTCAGTACCTTTGGCGACGACCTGGGCAAAGTGTCCCTGGTGCCCGGCACCGGCGGGGTCTTTCACATTTTTTGTGACGAGGTGCAGATCTGGGAGCGCAAGACCGACGGCGGTTTCCCCGAGGCCAAGGTGCTCAAGCAGCGGGTCCGCGACCGGATCGATCCGGACCGCGACCTGGGGCACAACGACCGGACTCAGTGAGACGGGGCTTGTACCGCAACGGTCTTTTTGCTTGAACCGCCCGAGAGCCGGCTGGATACCACAATGGCGACGATGATCAAGGCACCGCCGATCAACATACGCAACGTCGGATTTTCACCGAACAGCAGCCAGGCCATGGTGATCCCGTAAACCGGCTCCAGGGCGAACACCACCGCCGCGGTTCGCGCCTTGATCACTGCCAGGCTGGCGACGAACAGGCTGTGCGCGACGCCAGTGCAGAACACTCCTAGCAGACCGATCCACAGCCAGTCGAGGGCGCGCACTTCACTCAACTGCGGTGCCGCCGCCGGCAACAGGCACAGCGCGACCACCACGTTCTGACATAACGCCGCCTGCACCGGCGGAATGCGCCCGGAGCTGGCGCGGTTGGTCAACGACAGCAGGGCGAACAGCAAGCCGGAAGCCACTGCCCACAGCAGGCCGGTGGTGGCGCCACTGGCCAGGTCGAAGTCCGGCGTGACCAGCACCAGCCCGATACTCACCAGCACGACCAGCAGGATTTCGTTGGCGCGAATCCGCTCGCGGAAGATCAGCCCTTCGAGGATCACGGTAAACGCCGGGAAACTGGCAAAGCCCAGGGTGGCGATGGCTACGCCGGCGACCTTCACCGCAATGAAAAAACTGACCCAATGCGCGGCCAGCAGCAAGCCGCTGAGCAACAACCGGCGCCAGTCCACGGCCTCGAGCTTCTGCCAGCGCGAAGTGCTGGCGAACCGCGCAAAAAACGCCAACGCCAGCACGGCAAACGCGGCACGCCCGAAAACGATGACGGCGGGGGAGGCGGCGGCGAGTTTGCCGAACACGCCGGTCAGGCCAAACATCAGTGCGCCGATATGCAGGGCGCCAAGGGCGGTACGGGGAGTCATTGCAATCCTTGATGAATTATTGAACCCGGCGGACGACTTCATCAACGCTGAGCGCCACCTGTGGCAGTTCCTGCATTGAACCCTGTGAAGGCCGCTGTGTCTGTCGGCAAACTATCGTTGTTTGTCGCCAGCCTCGCGCCGCAACTTACCAGGCGAGGCGCCAAATTCGCGCAATATCGCGGCCGCGAAGGCACTTTGCGAGCTGTAGCCGACCCGACTGGCAATCTCGCCGATGGGCAACGCCGAATCCCGCAGCATGCCTACGGCCATGTGCAGTCGTCGGCTACGGATATAGTCCATCGGGGTCTGCCCGCATTCGGCAACGAACCGCGCATGCAACCGGGCACTGGACAATCCGGCAATACGCGCCAGGTCGGCGACTTGCAGCGGGTAGGCAGCATATTGATCAATATGAGCATTGAGCGCCGCATAGGGCAGGCGCCGACCACCCACGACCTGCGGTTGGGCATTGTTGAGGCTGGCCAGCAACAGCACTGCACCCTGTTGCGCGATCACTGGATCATTGACCTGACTGGCCGCCAGCCAGTTCACCAGTTGGCTTTGCCCGGCATCCAGCGGCAAGCGCCCGGCGTTGTCGAGCAAACGCCGGCTGGCTTGCGCATGATCGCCCAGTGACTGCACGACCCACTCATCGCCGGGCACATCCAGCACCAGGCAACGGCTGCCATTGGCGCTGCCACAGGCATGGTGAAAACCGGACGGCACCACCACGAAACTCTGTTGAACCACCTGGCTGCCATGCCCGTCGACCTCGAAATCCAGCGCGCCCGACAGCCCGAACACCAATTGCGCGTGGTCGTGGCTGTGGACGATCAGCTCGTGGCTGTACTGGCGTAGCGTGAGGATCGGTCTCATCGCAGGTCTCCCGATTTAGGCTGCCAGTCTACACCGGGGGCATAGGCGATAGCTGTCACGGGACTGACTTGCCACTGTCATGGGCAATTAATCCGGCCGGCGCAAGCTTGCCCAAACAATCGCAGAGGGTTGCCCATGACCAGCGCCGAGTTCGCCAAACCCAGTCGCAAGCAACGTGTGCGGACCTTGTGGATTTCCGATGTGCATCTGGGTACCCGGGATTGCCAGGCCGAACATCTGTCGCAGTTTCTCAAGGGCTACCATGCGGACAAGGTCTACCTGGTCGGCGACATCATCGACGGCTGGAAACTGCGTGGCGGCATGTATTGGCCCCAGGCGCACACCAATGTGATTCGCCGGTTGTTGACCATGAGCAAGCGCGGCACCGAGGTGATCTACGTCACCGGCAACCATGACGAGTTCCTGCGCCGTTACTCGAAGCTGATCCTGGGCAACATCCAGTTGGTGGACGAAGCCGTACACGTCACCGCCGATGGCCGCCATCTGCTGGTGATCCATGGCGACCAGTTCGACGTGATCACCCGGTACCATCGCTGGCTGGCCTTCCTCGGCGACTCCGCCTATGAATTCACCCTGACCCTCAACCGCTGGCTCAATCATTGGCGCGCCCGTTATGGCTATGGCTACTGGTCGTTGTCGGCGTACCTCAAGCACAAGGTGAAGACAGCGGTCAGCTTCATCAGCGATTTTGAAGAAGCCATTGCCCACGAATGCGTCAAGCGCGGACTGCATGGCGTGGTGTGCGGGCACATTCACCATGCCGAGATTCGTAAGGTGGGCGAGGTGGATTACCTCAATTGCGGGGATTGGGTGGAGTCGTGCACGGCGTTGATCGAGCATTGGGACGGCTCGATCGAGTTGTACCGCTTGGCAGACGCCCAGGCGCGGGAGGCGCAGTTGAAGGCGGTGGAAGTCGCAGAGCCTGCTTAAAAATCAGTTGTACTGGTCGGCCCCATCGCGGGCAAGTCGAATCGTCGCGCCGCCGCTCCCACAACGAGCGAGGTGAACAAAAAATTTGTGAACGCTATAGAACCCTGTGGGAGCGGGCTTGCCCGCGATGGGGCCAGCCCGAACACTCCAGACCCATCAGGCTGGCGCATGCTCCGCCATCGCCGCCTTGTAAATCGAATTCTTCGGCTGCGCAAACAACCGCTCCATCATCGGCTCGAAGAAGCTCAACGGCAGCGTGTCATACGCCGGGTCAAACGCCGCCGCATCATATTTGGCGCAGAATTCTATCGTCGCCTGATACTGCGGATGGCCGCTGAACTGCTCGCGTAAATACCGATCCATGCCCAGATGATGAAAGAAATAATAACCCTGGAAAATCCCGTGCTTTTCCACCATCCACAAATTCTCGGCGCTGACGAACGGCTTGAGGATCGCCGCGGCGATGTCGGGATGGTTGTAGGAGCCCAGGGTGTCACCGATGTCGTGAAGCAGGGCGCAGACCACGTATTCATCGTCGCGACCATCGCGCCAGGCGCGGGTGGCGGTTTGCAGGGAGTGGGTCAGGCGATCCACCGGGAAGCCGCCGAAATCACCCTCGAGCAATTTCAGGTGCGCCAAGATCCGCGTCGGCAGTTGGCGGGCGTAGGCGCTGAAGTCTGCGGCGATGATCGCCCAGTCTTCCTGCGTGCCGTCCTTCATGTGGGTGAAACGGGCGTTGGCATTCATCGGTTGTCCTCTGTTGACCGATTGTCCCTAGAACGGCACGCGACCCAGGATCATATCCCGGTACATGACGAAATCGCCGAGCAGGCTGTAAAGCGGATGCTGAAAGGTCGCAGGACGGTTTTTTTCGAAAAAGAAATGCCCGACCCAGGCGAAGCTGTAACCCGCCAGCGGCAGGGCCAGCAACATCAGCCAGGCGCCTTTGCCGATCGTCAGGCCCAGGATGAAGATCACCAGCGTCGTGCCGATAAAGTGCAGTCGTCGGCAGGTACTGTTGCTGTGTTCGCTGAGGTAATACGGGTAAAACTCAGCGAAACTGCTGAAACGTCTGGTGTTTTCCACGCCTGCGATCTCTGTGGTTATTGTTCTGACTGCAAGTTGTGCTGCGGGTAGCGTATTTAAGTCTAGAGTGAACAATGGCATCAGCCACTGACAATGGGCGCCACTTTAGTATCCTTCGGAAAACCGGCCGCCGTAGCCTGCGGCTCATCATCTAAGAAAACGTCATGAGCGAACGAACGACATCTGCAAGCTGGGCAATGGGGATTGTCAAGGCACTGGAAATGGACGGCCTGGATTGCCGGATGCTGTTCAAGCAGCTGGGGCTCGACTATGCGGCGCTGGATGATCCGGACGCGCGCTTTCCGCAGGATTCCATGACGCGGCTGTGGCAGCGTGCTGTCGAGCTGTCCGGCAATCCGGCGATTGGCTTGAACATGGGCAAGGTGGTGCGGCCGGCCTCCTTCCATGTGGCGGGCTATGCCCTGATGTCCAGCCAGACCCTGGCCGAGGGTTTTCGGCGGCTGGTGCGTTATCAGCGGATCATCGCCGAAAGTGCCGACCTGAGCTTCCGCTTGCTGGATGAAGGTTACGCGCTGATTCTGACGGTCCATGGCGACCATCTGCCGCCCACCCGGCAGAGCGCCGAAGCTTCATTGGCCTGTGCCCTGGCGCTGTGTGGCTGGTTGACCGGGCGAATCCTGCAGCCGCGCAAGGTGCTGTTTCAGGGCGATGAACCCATCGACCTCGCACCCTATAGACAAGCCTTCCACGCGCCGATGGAGTTCAGCGCGCCGTATGACGCCCTGATCTTCGAACGCGCCGATATGGAGGCGCCGCTGCCGACGGCCAACGAAGCGATGGCGCTGCTGCATGACCGGTTTGCCGGCGAATACCTGGCGCGCTTCTCTGAAAGCCGGGTGACCCACAAGGCGCGGCAGGTGTTGTGCCGGTTGCTGCCCCAGGGCGAACCCAAGCGCGATACCGTGGCGCAGACGCTGCACCTGTCGCAACGAACCTTGCAGCGCCGCCTGCAGGAAGAGGGCACGAGTTTTCAGACCCTGTTGGACGACACCCGGCGCGAACTGGCGGAGCAGTACCTGGCGCAGCCGAACATGACCCTGCTGGAGATTGCCTATCTGTTGGGGTTCGCCGATCCGAGCAACTTTTTCCGCGCTTTTCGACGCTGGTTCGATGCCACCCCCGGCGAGTACCGGATGCGGCTGATGGAAACGCCGAACCCGGTCAATGACGCCAGAACGCCGGTATACACAGGACAAATACCGTAATGATTTCCAGTCGGCCCAGCAACATGCCGACTGAGAGAATCCATTTGGCGGCGTCCGGCAGGGATGCGAAGTTACCTGCCGGGCCGATGGTCTCGCCCAGCCCCGGACCGACACCGGACACGGTACTGGCCGCGCCGGTGAGGGCGGTCATCCAGTCCACGCCAAGCAGGGACAGCAGCAGGGCGATCACACAGATAGTGATGGCGAAGAAGAACGAAAAGGTCAGGATCGAGCGCACGATTTCTTCGTCGAGACGGTGACCGTTGTACTTCTGCTTTATCACCGCGCGCGGGTGGATCAATTGGTTAAGGTTGGCCTTGAGCAGGATATAGGCGACCTGGAAGCGGAAAATCTTGATCCCGCCAGCGGTCGACCCCGAGCAGCCGCCGACAAAGCCCAAATAGAAGAACAGCATCAGCGAGAAATTTCCCCACAGGCTGTAGTCCCCAAGCGCGAAGCCTGTCGTCGTCACCACCGAGGTCACGTTCAGCGCCACATGCCGCAGTGCGTCGAGCCAATGCAACTGGGTGGTCCACCAGTACCAGGTGCCGAGCACCAGCCAGGTCACCAGCAGCATGCCGAGCAAGCCTTGCACCTGCTGATCCTTGATCAGGGCCTGGCGATTGCCGCGCAAGGTCGCCACGTACAGGGTGAACGGCAGGCTGCCGAGAATCATGATGACGATGGCTACCCAGTGCACCGCCGGTTGCGTCCATTTGGCCAGGGACTGGTCGGAGGTGGAGAATCCGCCGGTGGAAATCGCCGACATCGCGTGGTTGATCGCATCGAAGGGGCTCATCCCGGCCCACCAGAACGCCAGGCTGCCGAAAATGGTGATGCCGACGTAGGCCGCGACGATCAGGCGCGCCACCATGTGCGAGCGGGGCATGACCTTCTCGGAACGGTCTGACGATTCGGTCTGGAACAGGCGCATGCCACCGATGCGCAGCAATGGCAGAATCGCTACCGCCATGCCGATGAACCCGATGCCGCCGATCCAGTGCAGCAACGAGCGCCACATCAGGATGCCGGGGGACATGTCATCCAGGCGGTTGAGCACCGTCGCTCCGGTGGCGGTAATGCCGGACATGCTTTCGAAGAACGAGTCGGTGTAGCTGATGTGCTGGGTCAGCAGAAACGGCAACGCGGCGAAAATGCACACCACCAGCCAGCTGCTGACGGTCAGCAGGTACATGTCCCTCGGACGCAGGTGCACATGTTCCGGGCGCCCGGGGATGACCAGGGCCAGACCGGCGACAAAGGTGATCATGCTCGCCCAGAGGAACGACGGCAGGTCGCCGGTGCGCTCGAAGATCAGCAGCGTGGCCATGGGCACGACCATGGCAACTGCCAGCGTGATCAGGAAGATGCCGATGATGAAACCAATGGTCCGTAAGGTCGGCAACGCCATGAAGTCCGCTCGGGCTGAAATAGGGAAGGGCGCCATTCTACCTGCGACGCAGGGCATGTAAACCGGCAGGGGCTGCGCACTTGCAGCTAGAATAGCCAATCATTTTTACAGGAGGTGGCCGATGCAGGCTCTAGACGCGTTGCTCAACCGTGTTTCCGTTCCACGACTGCTTGAACCGGCACCCACCCCGGAGCAGCGCGAAGTGCTGTTTGCCGCCGCGATGCGGGCACCGGACCATGGCCACCTGCAGCCTTGGCGCTTTCTGACCGTCGAAGGCGCGGCGCGCGAGCAGATGGGCGAATTGCTGGCCGAAGCGGCGAGGCTGCAGGACAGCGAAGTGTCCGAAGCTGCACTGGACAAGGCGCGCAACGGTCCGCTACGTGCGCCGTTGGTGGTCGTGGTGATCGCTCGTTTGCAGGACCACGTCAAATATCCAAAGTCCGAACAGCTGCTGGCGGCGGGTTGTGCGGCGCACGGGATTTTGTTAGCAGCCTATGCGCAAGGGATTGGCGCGGTATGGCGCACCGGTGAGCTGGCGTATTCGCCGCATGTGGCCCAGGGGTTGGGACTGGCGGAAGGGGAAGAGGTGATTGCGTTTCTTTACCTGGGTACGCCACAGAAAGAGCCGCGGGTGGCGGAGAAGGTTGATCTGGCCGAGTTTGTCAGCGCCTGGCCCGGTAGTCACTGAGGACCCGATTAACCTGTGGGAGCGGGCTTGCCCGCGATAGCGGAGTGTCAGGCGCCGGGATGTTGAATGTGCCGCAGCCATCGCGGGCAAGCCCGCTCCCACAGGGGATTAGGGTTGGACCACGGCCCCCGGCACCAACGGCAATTCCAGGCTGGCAATGAACCCACCCTGCGGATGATTGGCCAGCACCAGGCTCCCGCCATGCCGCTCCGCCGCACGACGGGCAATCGCCAACCCCAGGCCATGCCCCGCCGCCGTCTGTCCCGGTGCCCGATAGAACGGCTCCCCCAACTGGCTCAAATGTTCGGCCTCCACACCGGGCCCATGGTCGCGCACACTGACGACAATGCGCTCGCCCTGGCGTGACGCCTGCATTTCTATCGATTGCCCTACGGGGTTAAAGCGCTGTGCGTTGCGCAGCAGGTTGTCCACCGCGCGTTCGATCATGGTCGGCCAGCCTTTGAGGTTCAGTTGCGGCTCGGCCTCAAGGCGTACGTTCTGCTCCGGCGAACCGAGCTGCGCATCTTTTTGCAGGGTGTTGAGCAAGGCATTCAGGTCCACCTCCTCGGCACTGGCGTTGTCGGCATCGACCCGCGCCAGCACCAGGATTTCGCTGATCAGCGCTTCCAGCCGGTCGCACTCACGGGTCAGGCGTGGCCAGAGTTTTTCCCGTTCCTCGGGGTTGGCCCTTTCGGCCAGTGCCAGCGCAATGCGCAGTCGGGCGAGGGGCGAGCGCAACTCGTGGGACACGTCGCGCAACAGTTGCCGCTGACTGCCGATCAGACTTTGCAGGCGGGCGCCCATGCGGTTGAAGTCGTTGGCGAGCACGCCGAACTCATCACGGCGGTTGGCCAGTTTCACCAGGCTGTTCTGCTGATAGGTGGTTTGCCCCAGATCATGTACGGCACCCCGTAACCGGCTCAGCGGTCGGGTGATCGAAAAGGTCACCAGCAGACTGAACAAGGTCAGCACCACCAGCGCGATGCCTAATGCACTCAACGGCCAGAGCAGGCTTTCGCGGTGCCAGGCGTCCAGTTCCGGATGCGGGATTCGATAAATCAGCAGATAAGTGTCACCGGTTTTTGCGCTGGTGTATTCATCGGTCAGGCGACGCCATGGCAGGCGGCGATCGTCGTTGTTCTGCCGCGCTTCAAACGCGGCCGCGCGGCGGGGGAAGGTGCCGCGCACCACCGGATCGCCGCTCTCGTTGAGCACCTGAACGTCGATGTGGTACTGGCGCTTGCGCTGTTGCAGAAGATCCTGGGCTGCATCTTCTCCCTGGGCTTCGTAGGTTTGCGTCCACTGTTCGGCCAGGGTGTTGAGTCCCGGATGGCGACTGAGAATCCACGCGTCCTGGTTGAGCATGTGCCCGAGCAGAATCGACAACCCCGCAACCAGAGCGATGGCCAGCCAGAAGCTGGCCAGGATACGCCAGAACAATGAGCGCACGGATAATCCTCGAACAAACACAAAGCTAATGTAGGAGCTGGCTTGCCAGCGAAGGCGGCGTATCAGTCGACACAAATGTTGAATGACACACCGCTTTCGCTGGCAAGCCAGCTCCTACAATTTAAACCGGGTTGCACCGGAACCAACGGTGTTCAGCCGTTGGGTCCGGGGCTTGACGCATTATTGCGCTTTTTGCGGTTGTTGCGCCTTCCAGGCCTTGAACTCGGCCCATTCCGCGCGGCGCTCGGCCTTTTTCTTCTGGATCTCGTCGAATTGCTTCTGTTGATCCGGTTTCAGCAGGGCACGCACGTCGGCTTCGGCTTTCTTGTGGTTGGCGGCCATTTCATCTTTCATGGCTTTCTGGTCGGCTGGCGACAGTTTTTCCAGGTACTTGTCAACCACTTGCTTACGCTCGTGCATCTGCTCGCCCATGATCTTGCGGATCTGTTCGCGCTGTTCGCGACTCAGGTCCAGCTGGCTGTACGGGCCTTTGCCGTGCATGCCGTGCATCTGGCCGCCGTGGCGCGAGCCGTCCATCGGTCCCATCGGGCCGGCGCCTTCAGGCATGGCCATGGCAACGGTTGGCAGAGCGGCAGCGAACATCAGAGCGATAAGAGTCTTGCGCATGGTGAATCTCCTTGTCTCGTTCCCGGTACGTTCCGGATGAGTGCAGATTACGCATATCAAGGTCAGCGGCGGTCAGCGAAGCGTAAAGCTTGGGTAAAGACGATTTTGTACCGTCCTGACAAACGCCCCTCCGACAGACGCCGGCATGCTTGCGAACCAGGCGACGCGGTGTGTAGGAGCCGGCTTGCCGGCGAACGAGGCGACGCGGTCTGTAGGAGCCAGGCTTGCCGGCGAAGCAGACGACGCGATGTGTGAGATACACCGCCGTCGCCCTGTAGGAGCGAGCTTGCTCCGGGCGGCGTTCCGACGATGGATTCAAGAGCGCCGCGTTTAACCAGTAAATACGCGTTATCGTTAACGACCATCGCGAGCAAGCTCGCTCCTACAGGGGGACGTAGGGTTCAGAGACTGTAGTAATAGCCACGGCTACGCAGGGCAACGATGCGCGGCCGGCCATCGGGGTGCGGGCCGATTTTTTTGCGCAGATTGCTGATGTGCATGTCCAGGCTGCGGTCGTACAGGGTCAGTTTGCGGCCGAGTGCAATCTGCGCCAGATCCTGTTTGTCCAGCGGTTCACCGGGTTGCTTGAGCAGCGCTTCAAGCAGGCGGCTTTCGGAAACCGTGAGGGTGAATTCCTGTTCATCGATGCTGACCACGCCGCGCACCGGGCTGAAACACAGGTCGCCCAGTTCCAGCTGGCTGGACACCGCTGTCGGATGACTGCGGCGCAATACGGCGCGCAAGCGTGCTGTCAGTTCCCGTGGATCGCAAGGTTTGGCCAGGTAATCGTCGGCGCCGAGTTCCAGGCCGAGGATACGATCCAGGGGCTCGCCCCGGGCCGAGAGCATCAGCACCGGCAAATCCGGATGATCGCTGCGCAGTTGCTTGAGCAGTTCCAGGCCGCTGCCGTCCGGCAGCATCACGTCCAGTACCACCGCCGCCGGCGAAGTTTCAGCCAGCGCGCGACGTGCGCTGCGGCCATCGTGGCAGGCGCGGACGTGGAAGCCTTCCTGGCTCAGCCAACTGCTCAAGAGCTCACACAGCTCCTGATCATCATCAATTAATAACAACTCGCTCATGAATCACTCAATTTAGCCATTGCCGACGTTCTGCTTGCACCACTGGCGAAGATACCGCAGAGCAGGGCCAACCGCACCGATGACGAACCATTGTTGCCGGTCAGCCAATGGACGCGGCAGCGCACTGTTGGGCGGCTGACATGACCGGCATCAGACACAACGGCCCTTTGCGTATCGCGACCCCTGGTTCCAATACGGGTACTGGGCAGGTTGTCGGCCGGTGAAAGAGAATAATGAGCGTTGAGAGCGCGATGAACCGGGAAGGTTCATCGCGAAGGGGATATTACGGGAGGACTTGCTTGAACGGCTTGACCGACACGTTGGCGTAGACGCCTGCGGCGATATACGGATCGGCGTCGGCCCAGGCCTGGGCGGCGCTCAGGGAATCGAATTCGGCGACGATCAGGCTGCCAGTGAAACCCGCGGCCCCCGGATCATTGCTGTCGACCGCCGGGTGCGGCCCGGCCAGTACGATGCGACCTTCGCCTTTGAGCACTTGCAGGCGCTCAAGGTGGGCAGGCCGTGCGGCCAGGCGGGCTTCCAGGGAGTTGGCGACGTCTGTGGCAATGATTGCGTAAAGCATGTCAGTCCTCGGTTTTTGGCGTTGTGGTATCGGCGTCGTGCAGATGGCGGGACAGGTAAATGCCCTGTGCGACCAGGAACAGCAAGGTCATGCCCAGGCTGCCGAAGACCTTGAAGTCGACCCAGTAGCTCTGGAAGGTGAACGCGACAAACAGGTTGGCGGCGCCACAAAACAGGAAAAACCCGATCCAGGCGATGTTAAGTCGGGTCCAGACCGGCTCCGGCAGGGTCAGTGCGTGGCCCATGATGCGCTTGATCAACAATTGATCACCGACGAAGTGGCTGCCGATGAACGCCAGGGCAAACAGCCAGTTGACCACCGGGGCTTTCCATTTCAGGAAGGTCTCGCTGTGGAACGCCAGGGTCAGGCTGCCGAAGACCAGGCAGGCGATGAGGGTCAGCCACTGGCTCTTTTCCAGCTTGCGCTGCTTGATATAGAGCGCGCCGTAGACCACCAGGGAGCTGACGATCAGCATCGCGGTGGCGCTGTAGATGCCCCCGACCGTCAGTTGATGACCGGCGATATCGACGACCCGTGGATCAATCTTGAACACAATGAAGAACAGCAGGAGCGGGATGAAATCGATGAATTGTTTCACAGTGGCAGCCAGAAGCAGGATGTGGCGGCATAATAACAAACATATGGGCGCGCGATAGCGCCAGCTGATTTGAGGTAACACATCCCCGTGAATGTTGATTTGCACTGCCACAGCACGGCCTCCGATGGCGCCCTGGCGCCTGCGGTCCTGGTTGCGCGTGCGTTCGAAAAAGGCGTGCGAGTCCTGGCCTTGACCGATCACGACACCCTCGAGGGCCTTGATGAGGCCCGCAGCGCGGCGTCCGCGCTGGGCATGCAACTGGTCAATGGCGTCGAATTGTCCTGCACCTGGGGCGGCGCGACCATCCACGTGCTGGGCTACGGATTCGATGTGACTGCACCACCGTTGGTCGAGGCGATCGCCAGATTGCACGATGGCCGCTGGCTACGGTCCGAAGAAATAAGCCGCAAGCTGGCGTTGAAAGGCATGCCGGGAGCGCTGGACGGTGCCCGGGCCATTCAGCAGGAACTGGGCGACAGCGGCAACGCGCCGGCCCGTCCGCATTTCGCCGACTGGATGGTGCGCGAGGGTTACGTCAAGGATCGCGCCGAGGCGTTCCGCAAATGGCTGGGTGCCGGCAAGCTGGGGGACGTCAAGCAACACTGGCCGACCCTGGAAGACACCGTCGAAACCCTGCGCGCGGCGAAAGCCTGGGTCAGCCTGGCGCATCCCTGGCATTACGATTTCACTCGCAGCAAACGTCGCCGGCTGATTGCCGACTATATTCAAGCAGGGGGCCACGCGATCGAAGTGGTCAATGGCCATCAGCCCGCCGAGCAAGTGGGCAGCCTGGCGATTCTAGCCCGGGAGTTCGGTCTGCTGGTCAGCGCCGGCAGTGATTTTCATGGCCCTGGAGGCTGGTCCGAGATCGGTGAATATCGCCCGCTCCCGGAGGATCTGCCGCCATTGTGGTGTCGATTCAAACATGAGCCAATTATTGCCGCCGTCTGAACAGGTAGAGAATGTGAGTCAATTTTTCCAGATTCATCCGGAAAACCCGCAAGCGCGCCTGATCAAACAGGCTGTCGAGATCATCCGCAAAGGCGGGGTGGTGATTTATCCCACAGACTCTTCCTACGCCATTGGTTGCCAGATCGGTGACAAGAACGCCGTGGAGCGCGTGCGCCGCTTGCGTCAACTGGACGAGAAGCACAATTTCGCGCTGATTTGCAGCGACCTGTCGCAGTTGGGGCTGTTCGCCAAGATCGACACGGGCACGTTCCGGCTGCTCAAGGCGCATCTGCCGGGGCCTTACACCTTCATCCTCAACGCCACCCGCGAAGTCCCGCGCCTGCTGTTGCACCCGAAAAAACGCACCATCGGCCTGCGCGTGCCAGCCCATCCGATTGCCCTGGCACTGCTGGAAGAGCTCGGCGAACCGTTGATGAGCGTGACCCTGATCATGCCCGGCGACACCGACCCGATGAGCGATCCTTACGAAATGCGCCAGTTGCTCGAGCATCAGGTCGACCTGATCATCGACGGCGGTTTCGGCGGGATCAAGGCGTCCACCGTGATCAACCTCGCCGATGGCGAGCCGGAAGTCATCCGCGTCGGTTGTGGCGATCCCGCGCCCTTCATGGCCGAAGCCTAGATGTCCGCGGTAGAACCCGTCGACGATCAGGCCGGAGCCCAGCAAGAGCTGCCCTTCGCGATGGTCTATGGCCAGGCGGTCATGGAGATGCCGCTGGACCTGTATATCCCGCCGGACGCGCTCGAGGTGTTTCTCGAAGCTTTCGAAGGCCCCCTCGACCTGTTGCTGTACCTGATTCGCAAACAGAACATCAACATCCTCGACATCCCGGTGGCGGAAATCACCCGTCAGTACATGGGGTATGTCGAATTGATGCAGTCGGTGCGCCTGGAGCTGGCCGCGGAATATCTGGTGATGGCCGCGATGCTGGCCGAAATCAAGTCGCGGATGTTGCTGCCCCGTGCCGAAACCATCGAAGCCGAAGAAGACGACCCCCGCGCCGAACTGATCCGGCGCTTGCAGCAGTACGAACGCTTCAAGGCGGCCGCTGAAGGCATCGATGGCTTGAGCCGCGTCGGCCGTGACGTGGTGGTGCCCAAGCTGGATGCCCCGGAGGCCCGTGCGCGTAAGCTGTTGCCGGATGTGAGTCTGGAAGAATTGCTGATGTCCATGGCCGAGGTCCTGCGCCGGGGCGACATGTTCGAAAGCCACCAGGTCAGTCGCGAGGCATTGTCCACCCGCGAACGCATGAGCGATGTGCTGGAACGGCTCAAGGGCGGCGGTTTCGTGCCCTTCGTCGAGCTGTTTACCGCTGAGGAAGGACGCCTGGGGGTGGTGGTGACTTTTATGGCGATCCTCGAACTGGTCAAGGAATCCCTGGTCGAGCTGGTGCAGAATGAGCCGTTCGCGGCGATCCACGTCCGGGCCCGAGCCGAATAACGAGTTGAATCATGAACCTGAGTGAACCCCGCGAGCTCGCGCCACTGCTTGAGGCCTTTTTGTTGGCCTCGGGAAAACCGCAATCGCTTGAACGCCTGTTCGAACTCTTCGAAGAGGCCGAACGACCGGAGCCGCCTGTCTTCAAGAAAGCGCTGACGATTCTGGCCAAGTCCTGCGACGGCCGCGCCTTCGAGTTAAAGGAAGTGGCTTCCGGGTATCGCCTGCAGATCCGCGAAAAGTTCTCGCCATGGGTGGGACGTCTGTGGGAAGAGCGTCCGCAACGTTATTCCCGCGCCATGCTCGAAACCATGGCCCTGATCGCCTATCGCCAACCAATTACCCGGGGCGAAATCGAAGACGTACGGGGTGTGGCGGTCAACACTCACATCGTCAAGACCCTGCTGGAACGCGAGTGGATTCGCATCGTCGGCTACCGCGACGTGCCCGGCAAACCGGCGATGTTCGCGACCACCAAAGTCTTTCTCGATCACTTCAACCTGAAGAACCTCGACGATCTGCCACCGCTGGCCGAGCTGCGCGAACTGGAACCTGATCCGGTGCTGGATTTCGACGACGCCCCGGTGCCTGCCGGGTTGCAGGCATTGGCGGATGCCAGTGCCGAGCCGGAAGAGCCGAAGGAAGAAACCAGTTTCCATACGTTGTTGCAGGAGCTGGACACGATGGAGGAGGGGCTCAAGACGGATTTCGACGACATCCTGCGTGATGGGGCTGTGACTGATTCCGAAGAGGTGGAGGAACAGCCTGAGATCGAAGCTGAACTTCAGGTCGAGGTCGAGGCCACAGTTGAAGAAGAGCGGGAAGAAACGCGGCAAGAAGTGCAGGAAGAAGAGCGGGAAGATGATGTGCTTGGCGTCGCCGAAGCTCGCGAAAAACTCCTGGCCGCTGTCGCCGCTCTAGAGCAGCACAAACCCGAACCGGAGTTGAGCGACGAAGAAGTCGAAGCCCGGGCCCTAGCCGAAGCGATCGAAGCCGAACGCCGCGAACTTGAAGACTGACGCAAATCCATAGAGCTCAGCAGATCCCTGTGGGAGCGGGCTTGCCCGCGATGAGGGAGTGTCAGTTGACATCATTGTCGCCTGACCCACCGCAATCGCGGGCAAGCCCGCTCCCACAGGGAATTGCGTGCATAGGAATATCTGCGATGAGCTCAACCAAAGACCCCTGCATCAGCGTCTGCAAATTCACCGACGACATCTGCATCGGCTGCGGCCGCAGCAAGCGCGAGATCAAGGCCTGGAAGAAACTCGACAAGGTCGACAAGCGCACGGTACTGGCCGAGGCGGCGCTGCGGCTGATCAAGCTCGGCGCCACCGGCCGGCGGAAAAGCAAATAACCTGGCCCTCATCGACTAGTCTCTGATGCGCGAATGCTTCCATGAGCGTATGATTCGCGACCCTCCGGCGATCCCTTCGCCCGAGTGCCCAGCTTTCACTCTTCAGGCCCCTCACTTCTGAGCTGCCTGAACAGACCACACCGGGAGGTGCCCAGATGAGTATCAAAGACCAGAAAGACGACCAGGAAATCGGCCCAGCAGGCGAAAAACTGCAGAAAGTCCTCGCCCGTATCGGCGTCGGCTCGCGCCGTGACGTAGAAGCCTGGATCAGCCACGGCCGCATCAAGGTCAATGGCAAAGACGCCACCCTCGGTCAGCGCGTCGACATGCACGACGCCATCACCATCGATGGCAAGGTGATCAAGCGCGAAGAAGCCGCCGAGTCGGTACGCCGCGTGATCATGTACAACAAGCCCGACGGCGAAATCTGCACCCGCCTCGACCCGGAAGGCCGTCCAACCGTTTTCGACAAGATGCCGCGCCCGAAAGAAGGTCGCTGGATCAACATCGGTCGCCTGGACATCAACACCACCGGTTTGCTGATGTTCACCACCGACGGTGAACTGGCCAACCGCCTGATGCACCCGTCCTACGAAATGGACCGTGAATACGCAGTCCGTGTGCGTGGCGAAGTCGATGACGAAATGATCGAGCGCCTGAAGGCGGGCGTCGTCCTCGAAGACGGCCCGGCCAAGTTCACCGACATCAAGCAAGCCCCGGGTGGCGAAGGTTTCAACCACTGGTACCACTGCGTGGTCATGGAAGGTCGCAACCGCGAAGTCCGTCGTCTGTGGGAATCCCAGGGCCTGGTGGTCAGCCGTCTGAAGCGCGTGCGTTTCGGTCCGGTGTTCCTCAACTCCGACCTGCCGATGGGTCGCTGGCGCGAAATGAGCCAGTACGAAGTCGACATTCTGAGTGCTGAAGTGGGCCTGACGCCGGTGGCCATGCCGCAGATGAACGCCAAGAGCAAAGACAAGCTCGACCGCATGCAGCGTAAATCGTCGCGTCCGATGGGCAAGACCGAGCGCGTGCGTTCGTTGCGTCCAGCCATCGGTAACCAGACCGCTGCTACGCCGCGTGACTCCCGTGAACCGCAAATCGAAGGCGAGCGTCCAGCCCGCAAGCCAGCAGCACCTCGTGCTGACGGCGAGCGCGGTCCACGCACGCCACGTCCGGCCAACGGTCGCACCGAGCGCGGTGAAGGCCGTGGTGCGCCAAGCGGTGGTCGCAGCGATCGCGGTGCGCCTGCCGGTCGTGGCGAGTCTCGTGGTGATGCGAGTCGCGGTACGCCAGTGGCGGACCGTCCGTCCGACACCAAGCGCCCGGCCAAGCCAGCGCCGAAGAAACGCCCGGGGATCGTCCTGGTCGACAAGGACGCGCCATCGGGCAAACGCCGCGGTGCGCCAGCCGGCTCCGGCCAGCGTCCGGGCTTTGGTCGTCGCAAGCCTGAGTAAGCGGTAAACGCTTGATAAAAAACGCCAACCTTCGGGTTGGCGTTTTTTTTTGAGCCCGGCTTCGGTTTTGTAGTGCCTTTGCGGGCGCCATCGCGGGCAAGCCCGCTCCCACAGGGTCAGTGGGTGTACGCAAGGTCCGGATGCCCCCCGGACACTGTGGGAGCGGGCTTGCCCGCGATGGCGCCAGTAGCAACTCCATTGAGCTCGAAATGGAAAACCAGCGTTACGCCCTGTAACGAAATTCTGACGAAATCTCCTGGTTGGTCCTTTGGATTCATGGGTTTCCAGACACTGTAAGGAAATACTTCCATCTTGCGGTAGTCACGAACCCTTCCCAGCCCTCTGGCCCGCTTGTTTCAAAGCCTCATCAAGGATCAGATGCGCCCCATGCCTGTCGTGCAGGTGCATAACAAGAAGGAGGCGCAATGTACGCCGTGACTCGATTTCATCTCTTCCCGCGGGGCGATTTTTCTGGCGCCTCCGTCGATGACCCGCAAAGGTCTGACTCTTTTTTTGCAGCCGCCCGAGACACTCGGGGCGGACACAGGCAATCCCGGCAAACGACACGTTGATCCAACGGTGTCTGGCAGCAGGGGGTTACAGGTGTACAATGCGCCGCGTTTTAACTGTGACCTCCTGCGCATCTGCGCAAACCTCAAGGTTATCCGCCTTGTTCACTCCGCCACGTCACGAGCGTGTCGGGTCCGATTTCGTCACAGATAAAAACAAACAGGTGACGCATGACCGTTGTAAAAACGCTGGACTCCCGGTGCCTGCGCTGGGGTTTGATCGGCGCTGCTTGAAGCCGTAACCGAGCAGCAACGTCTAACGAACATCATCAAACCTTGCGTGAGACCCTTTTCATGAGTGGACAAAACTCGCATTCAGGCGAGCTGAAGCGCGGCCTGAAAAATCGCCATATTCAACTGATCGCCCTCGGTGGCGCGATCGGTACCGGACTGTTCCTCGGCTCGGCCGGCGTCCTGAAATCCGCCGGCCCGTCGATGATCCTCGGCTACGCCATCTGCGGCTTCATTGCTTTCATGATCATGCGCCAGCTCGGCGAAATGATTGTCGAAGAGCCGGTGGCCGGTTCCTTTAGCCACTTCGCGCACAAGTACTGGGGCGGTTTCGCCGGCTTCCTGTCGGGCTGGAACTGCTGGATCCTGTACATCCTGGTGGGCATGTCGGAGCTGACGGCCGTCGGCAAATACATCCATTACTGGGCGCCGGACATCCCGACCTGGGTCTCGGCCGCGGGGTTCTTCGTGCTGATCAACCTGATCAACCTGGCCAACGTCAAAGTCTTCGGCGAGGCCGAGTTCTGGTTTGCGATCATCAAGGTCGTGGCCATCGTCGGCATGATTGCCCTCGGCAGCTACCTGCTGGTCAGCGGCAACGGCGGCCCGCAAGCGTCGGTGACCAACCTGTGGTCCCACGGCGGCTTCTTCCCGAACGGCGTCAGCGGTCTGGTCATGGCCATGGCGATCATCATGTTCTCCTTCGGCGGCCTGGAAATGCTCGGTTTCACCGCGGCAGAAGCCGACCAGCCGAGAACCGTGATCCCCAAGGCCATCAACCAGGTGATCTACCGGATCCTGATTTTCTACATCGGTGCGCTGGTCATCCTGCTGTCGCTGACCCCGTGGGACAGCCTGCTGGCAACCCTGAACGCCTCTGGCGATTCCTATAGCGGCAGCCCGTTCGTGCAAGTGTTCTCGATGCTCGGCAGCGACACCGCCGCGCACATCCTCAACTTCGTGGTCCTGACTGCGGCATTGTCGGTGTACAACAGCGGCACCTACTGCAACAGCCGCATGCTGCTGGGCATGGCGGAGCAGGGCGATGCGCCGAAAGCCCTGGCGAAGATCGACAAGCGCGGTGTGCCTGTGCGTTCGATCCTGGCGTCGGCGGCAGTGACGCTGATCGCCGTGCTGCTGAACTACCTGATCCCCCATAGCGCCCTGGAGCTGTTGATGTCGCTGGTGGTCGCAACCCTGGTGATCAACTGGGCAATGATCAGCTTCTCGCACTTCAAGTTCCGCCAGCATATGGACAAAACCAAACAGACGCCGCTGTTCAAGGCCCTGTGGTACCCGTACGGCAACTATGTGTGCCTGGCGTTCGTGGTGTTCATTCTGGGCGTGATGCTGTTGATCCCGGGGATCCAGATCTCGGTGTACGCGATTCCGGTGTGGGTTGCGTTCATGTGGGTCTGCTACGGCATCAAGAACAAGCGCAGCGCGCAGCAGGTAACGAATACCGCTCCAGCCGTGAAGTAGATATAACTTGAAAACAATAAACCCGGCGATGGCCGGGTTTATTGTTTGTAGGAATTATCAATATTGTCTGTAGGATTTACTTTTCCGCTATCAATGTAGTTGCTGAATCTCGATTGCCGGGGTGCTGGATAAAAGGAGTGTAACTGGGTGCCCCCTGTTTCAACTGGCCGTGCTCATCCCAGTCGGTGGGCGAATTAAATGGAAGTACCGCTGCTTGATCAATATTGGCGCAGAACGAACTGTAGCGCCGCAGTTCCTCGTTCAAGTCGCGTCCCGATGCCGTACAGTCTGCCCAGATGCCGTGTACCAGATACGACTGCAGCACATCGAAACCAACATAACGAAAGGCATACTGGATCGGCCATAACAGCAAGTGGGTGTTGCCCTCTCGACCGTTAGGCGCGCATTCGTCCGCCGACGAGCCGGTCGTTACACACAGAAGCACTTTCTTTCCCCGACACACGCCTTGTTCGAAGCGCTGTTCACTCGAGTAAAGGCCGCCGTACACCAGTACCCGATCCATCCACCCCTTGAGCATCGCGGGGGCGCCGAACCACCACAGCGGAAACTGCACAATCACCAGATCCGCCCAATGAATCGCTGCCAGTTGACTCTCCACCTGCGCGGGCAGGGCGTCATTTTCGTAGCCAAAGCGCTGTTCGGCCTGTACGTCGAACCGATGACTGTTCTTGCGTGGGTGAAAGTGCCTGGCGTGCTCGCACGGGTCGAAGTCGTGCGCATACAAGTCGGTTACTTTGACTTTATGACCCAGGTTCTCAAAAGAAACGGTGGCAGCAGTGACGAGACTGTTATTGAACGATGCAGGTTCCGGGTGTGCACACACTATGTAGATATTCATTATTGATAATGATCTCCAGGATTGAGCGGGTACTTTTTTCACGGCTCAGGATAGACGTGAAACCCTTGAATACTTCGCTCGATTGTGTTCCAGGATGTAATTGATCAATACTGACTTTAATACCTTCATACTGATACAGAGTCAGGCGCGATGGCTGGTGAGGTGCTTCATCCGCTTTCGTGGCAGGGCTCAGCATGAAACCCGGTTGGGGGTGTATCAACCGGGTAAAGACGCTTATGCCATCCTGACTTCGTTCAACAGTTCGGGGTGACGATCAAGCACCTTGAGCAGCTTGATCAGGGCCAATGGGGGCTTGGTCTTGCCATTCTCATAGCGCGAAAACGCATTAACTCCGCCGCCGAAAATTTCTGCCGCCTCACGCTGGTCAAGATCGAGCTTTTTGCGCACGGTCGTGATAAAGCCCGGGTCGACAATGGCTGCATTGATCTGCTTCGAGAACGCACGCATTTCACGCATGACACGATCCGACTCAACTGCATCCAGGACAGACTCGGCACAGGCGGGGCAAAAATCGCCCGTCACCGCCGCAATGAAAGTGGTTTCACCTTTGTAGGTATACGGCAGGTCGCGGGTGTCATGGATGAGTTCAGCGGCGCCGCAAACAGGACATTTCATGTTTATAGCTCCTTAAAGGATACGATCAGCACGTCATCAATAACCGTCAGTTTCAGATACACGTCGCCTGCTTGTGTGCTTGGGCGGTACACGTCTTGCCAAATCGTGTGATCGGCGTGAGTGGTCATGCTTTTGTAGAAATCAGTTGGTGTGAGCGCCATTACCACCGTCAGCATTTCGGACAGATCAAGCCCCAGCTCATTCGCTCCAACTCGCGCCGCTTGCGTGGTGCGTACCTTACCCTCCTCGATCAAGATTTTGACGGTAGATAGCTTGCAGTGAGGGGTTCTTTTTTCCATTAGCTGAATTTAACCCAATAGGTTATTTTTGGCAAATGGGTTAATCGCTTTCTCGTGTGCAGCCAACCCCGCCAAGCGCTGCCAATGCTGGATAATGGAAGGCAGTCGCTAACGGCCTACCCTGAAAGGGTTTCCTGCTGCGGCGAGCTTTGAAAAATTTGAGTGAGAATCCGATGCTGAAGATTTCCAACAACGTGCATCTGCCGGATGCCGAGATCGAATTGACGGCCATTCGTGCCCAGGGGGCGGGTGGGCAGAATGTCAACAAGGTCTCCAGTGCGGTGCACCTGCGCTTCGACATTCCGGCCTCGTCCTTGCCCGAGTTCTACAAGGAGCGGCTGCTGGCGCTGCGGGACAGCCGGATCACCAGCGAAGGCGTGCTGATCATCAAGGCCCAGCAATACCGCACGCAAGAAGCCAACCGCGCCGATGCGCTGGAGCGCCTGACCGAGTTGATCCTCAGCGCCACCAAGGTCGAAAAGAAACGCCGTCCGACCAAGCCGACCCTCGGTTCGAAAAAGCGTCGGCTTGAATCCAAGACCAAGCGTGGCAGCATCAAGGCCGGGCGTGGCAAGGTCGACTTCTAGCGCGTGTCCCGCTGTTCGCGATGCTTCTCATTAAAGTGCTTTGGCGCCTGCCGGTAAAGGTAAACGCTCAGTGCCAGGCCGCTCAGGGCGGCGAGGGCCGCGAACAGGAAGATCGAAGCAAAACCGAAACCTGCCGCAACCGCACCCGCCAATGGCCCGGTAATCCCCAGCGACAAATCGATGAACAGCGAATAAGCCCCGACCGCCGCGCCGCGGCTGGAGGCCGGGACCAGGTTGACCGCTTCCACCCCCAGCGCCGGGAACACCAGCGAGAAACCGAAACCGCTCAATGCCGCGCCGGCCAGCGCCCAATTTGCGTCCGGTGCCAGCCACAGTAACAGCAAGCCCAGGGTTTCTACCGACAGGCAGGCGATCGCGACGCGAAAGCCGCCAAGGCGGTTGATCAGGTTGCCGAACAGCAAGCGCGCGCCGATGAAGCTGGCGCCGAACAGGCTCAGGCACAACACCGCGTTATCCCAGTGTTGCGTGGCGTAATACAGGGTGATGAAGGTTGCGATAGTACCGAAACCGATGGAACCCAATGCCAGTCCACAGCCATGGGGAAGCACACGCCCCAGCACATGCATGAACGGCAGCCGTTCGCCGACCACGATGGGCGCCGCGGTTTTCGGCCAGGACAGCATCAGGCCCAAGGCCGCCAGCAGCATGATGCTCACGCCCATGCTCCACAAGCCCAGTCGACTGACCAGCCACACACCCAGCGGTGCACCGATCGCCAGCGCGCCGTAACTGGCGATGCCGTTCCAGGAGATGACCTTGGCGGTGTTCGCCGCGCCGACCCGGCCGATACCCCAGCCGATCGAGCCTGAACCGACCAGGCTTTCCGCGCTGCCAAGCACCAGTCGGCCGATCAACAGGCTGATCAGGCTCAAGGTCGGCAGGCTCTGGGTCCAGGCCGACAGCAGCATGAACACACCGCTCAGGCCGCAACCGGCGAGGCCGTACATCACTGCGCGTTTGCTGCCCTTGTTATCGATGATCTTGCCGGCATAAGGCCGGCTGAGCAGGGTGGCCAGGTATTGCACGCTGATCACCAGGCCGGCGATCACCGCGCCGAAACCCAGGTCGCTGTGGACGTACCCCGGCAATACGGCCAGGGGAATGCCGACGTTGAGGTAGCCGATGAAGGTAAACAGGACGATGGAGACGACTTGCAGCGTGACCGCCAGGGGGCGCGGGTTTTCAGGCATGGGGTAAAGGTCCACGGTAAAGCAGGATAGATAGGCTGCTTATGATAGCGGCGCGAGCGGCCGCGGACCGTGAAAAAGTAAAACTATTTGCCGCAGAGGCTTATTCAGGGGTATGCGGAGCCAAAAGTTGCGTCGTGACCAGGGCGGCCAGCGCGTTTTCCTTGCTGCCGAAACGGGCGAGCAAGGCGGCTTGTTTCTCGGGGGACAGGCGATTCCAGATCGCGATCATTTTCTCGGCGGTGCCGATCAGAACGCTGGCCTGGCTCTCGTTGAATTCATTGGTCATGGGGCGGGGCTCTGGGGTTCAGGCGGTGTGGAAAGCGCATGTTAGCGCTTTCCACACGGTCTGGCATTGCAGGTGTATCAGTCTTCGCTGTCGGCCTGGCGGCGTTCAGTTGCTTCTTCCTTCTTGGGCTGTTGGGCACCGGCTTGTTGCGTGGTCGTCTGCTCAGTTTCGTGCAGGCTTGGGAAGGGGAGATTAGGAATCTCGTGCATATCGCGCTCCTCGCAAAGTCTGTTGATAGATCTGGGTAGATCCGCGCTTTTAAAAAGCCTGGGAAGGATACAGCAGTAGAAAAGACAAATAGACTTTTATATCCATTTGTTTCGACGGATGGGGTTGTATAGACAGGTCTGTTGCGTTGCGCGGCCGGGCAATACATACATCGCCTGATACACCGCCCCCTGTAGGAGCTGGCTTGCCAGCGAAAGCGGTGTGTCAGTCGATACATGTATTGGCTGACACACCGCCTTCGCTGGCAAGCCAGCTCCTACAGGGAGGGGGAGACCGGGGGAGAGGTTATCTGCAGACGTCAGCAATGGCCTCGGCCAGTAGATCCAGGCGCGACGCATCGATCCCGGCCACGTTGGCCCGGCCAGTGCCGACCATGTACACGCTGTGCTGATCACGCAGTTTTTTAACCTGCTCCGGCGTCAGCCCGGTGTAGGAAAACATCCCGCGCTGCACGCCAATGTGCGCAAAGCGCTCGCGCAATCCATGCGGCTCAAGCGCTTCCACCAGGCCGCTGCGCAGTTGGGCGATACGCAAGCGCATCGTCTCCACTTCATCAGCCCAGAGACTTTTCAGCTGCGGATCGCCAAGGATGGTCGCCACGACAGCGGCACCGTGATCCGGCGGTGTCGACCACAGGTTGCGGGCGATGTTGGCCAGTTGGCTGCGGATGTCCACCAGCTTGTCAGCGGTTTTAGCGCAGACAATCAACGCACCGGTACGGTCGCGGTACAGGCCGAAGTTCTTCGAACAGGAACTGGTGATCAGCACTTCCGGCAGTTCTGCAGCGAACAGCCGGGTCGACCAGGCATCCTGTTCCAGGCCATCGCCGAAGCCCTGGTAGGCAAAGTCAATCAGTGGCAACAGGTCTCGGCTGCGCACCACCTTCAACAATCGGCGCCAGTCGTCATGGGACAGGTCGAAACCGGTCGGGTTGTGGCAGCAGGCGTGAAGGAGGACGACGTCACCCTTGGGTGCTGCTTCAAGTGCCGCCAGCATGGCGTCGACGTCGAGACGGTTGTCGCTGCCCACGTAAGGGTAGTGACTGACCTTGACGCCCGCTGCGGCGAAGATGGTTTCGTGGATCGGCCAGGTCGGGCTGCTCAGCCACACGCCACGGCCCGGCAGGCACTGCGCGATGAAGTCGGCGCTCAAGCGCAACGCACCGGTGCCGCCCGGCGTTTGCGTCACACCGGCCCGTTGTTCGGCGATCAGCGCAGAGTCGGCACCCAGCACCAGCTCATTGATGACTTTGCCGAACGCCGGTTCGCCGTGGCCGCCGATGTAGGTCTTGGTGGCCTGGCGGTCCACCAGTCGCGCCTCGGCGAGTTTCACCGCCTGAGGGATCGAGGTCAGGCCCTGGGCATCTTTATAGACGCCCACGCCGAGGTCGAATTTGCGCGGGTTCGGGTCCAGCGCATAGGCCTCCATCAGGCCGAGGATCGGGTCGCCGGGTACTCGACCTATGGCGTCGAAATGCATTATTTGCGGCCCTCGGCGTCCTTGGCCACTTCGTCGGTGCGCGCGGCCATGATGAAGTCGTTGCGGTGCAGACCCTTGATGGAATGGCTCCACCAGGTCACGGTGACTTTGCCCCACTCGGTCAGCAGGCCCGGGTGGTGACCTTCGGCCTCGGAGATTTCACCGACGGCGTTGGTGAACGCCAGGGCGTGCTTGAAATTCTTGAACAGGAAAATTTTTTCCAGCTGCATCACGCCGTCGCGAACTTCGATGTTCCAGTCAGGGATCTGCTTGATCAGTACCGGCAGTTCTTCGTCGCTGACTTGTGGGGCATCGGCGCGGCAGGCTTCGCAGTGGGCTTGGTTCAATGTGGACATGATGGGTTCCTGAAATCGAATTATTGGAAATCGGCCGTCAGTCTCGCCACGCTAAACCAAAGCGTGGGTTCCGGACAGGCTCACTTGATTCTAAAAGCTGCGGATCACGCGGCTTTCGGCGGAAACTTCGGGGTGTGCAAGCCCAGCTGCATGCCTTGCTTGACCATGCTCATGATGTCTTCATGAGCCACATCGAACAGGCGCTTGAGGTTCGGCAGGACAAAGTACAGCGGCTGCAGAATGTCGATGCGATACGGCGTGCGCATGCATTCCAGCGGATCGAACGTGTGATGCTCAGGTTCGTCCGACAGGCAGTACACCGTTTCTTTAGGCGAGGAGAGGATGCCGCCGCCGTAGATGCGCATGCCTTGCGGCGTATCGACCAGGCCAAACTCGATGGTCATCCAGTACAGGCGCGCCAGGTACACGCGCTCTTCCTTGGTCGCCTGCAGGCCGAGTTTGCCGTAGGTGTGGGTAAATTCGGCAAACCAGGGGTTGGTCAGCAGCGGGCAGTGACCGAAAATCTCGTGGAAGATGTCCGGCTCTTGCAGGTAATCCAGCTCTTCGCGGGTACGAATAAAGGTCGCCACCGGAAACTGCTTGCTGGCGAGCAATTCAAAAAAAGTCTGGAAGGGAATCAGTGCAGGTACCCGGGCGACTTGCCAGCCGGTGGTTTCACCCAGAACCTTGTTGATCTCGCCAAGTTGCGGAATGCGGTCGTGGGGCAGACCGAGTTTTTCGATACCGTCCAGGTATTCCTGGCACGCACGCCCTTCGATCACTTTCAGTTGGCGAGTGATCAGAGTGTTCCACACCGCGTGTTCTTCGGCGGGGTAGTCGATAAAACCTTGCGCATCGGGCTCGCGAGCCACGTAGTGCGTCTGCTTCATGCTGCTCTCCTGCTAGGGGATTTCGTTCTTGTTATGTCCTGCTATGGACTTAGAAATACCCCAAGGTGTTCGGCGTTGCAGCAGGTGGTTTGCCGTGATCGAAGGAAAAATCTTTGATTTTCGTAAAGTATTCGTTACGGTTTACCGGGTGTCGCGCAGTTATTGAGATCTGCGGGTTTGAAATGGCGTCCAGGTGTCACATAATCTTGACGACTATCTGAGCGCCGCAGCAGAAAAACACGCTCAAAGGCATTGGCACACCTGTAGGAGCTGGCTTGCCAGCGAAAGCGGTGTGTCATTCGATACATGTATTGGCTGACACACCGCCTTCGCTGCGATGCGGCGATCCGACAAGCCAGCTCCTACATGTGTGCACGTGCATCAACTCAATCACCGCTTTTTCGGGCCTTTATATGCGTATCAAAGTCCACTGCCAGAACCGCATCGGCATCCTGCGCGATATTCTCAACCTGCTGGTGGAGTACGGGATCAACGTCGCTCGCGGCGAGGTCGGCGGTGAGCATGGCAATGCCATCTACCTGCATTGCCCGAACCTGATCAACATCCAGTTCCAGGCGCTACGGCCGAAATTCGAATCGATTGCCGGGGTCTTCGGGGTCAAGCGTGTCGGGCTGATGCCCAGCGAGCGTCGGCACATGGAGCTCAATGCCTTGCTCGGCGCGCTGGAATTTCCGGTGCTGTCGATCGACATGGGCGGCTCGATCGTCGCGGCCAACCGTGCGGCGGCGCAGCTGCTCGGGGTGCGCGTCGATGAGGTGCCGGGGATCCCGTTGTCGCGCTATGCCGAGGATTTCGACTTGCCGGAACTGGTGCGCGCCAACAAGTCGCGAATCAATGGACTGCGGGTCAAGGTCAAGGGCGACGTGTTTCTCGCCGACATTGCGCCGTTGCAATCGGAGCACGACGACAGCGAAGCCATGGCCGGCGCGGTACTGACTTTGCATCGCGCGGATCGGGTCGGTGAGCGCATTTATAACGTGCGCAAGCAGGAACTGCGCGGGTTCGACAGCATCTTCCAGAGCTCGAAAGTGATGGCCGCCGTAGTGCGCGAAGCCAGGCGCATGGCGCCGCTGGATGCGCCGCTATTGATCGAAGGCGAAACCGGCACCGGCAAGGAGTTGTTGGCGCGCGCCTGCCACCTGGCAAGCCCCCGTGGCCAGTCACCGCTGATGGCGCTCAACTGCGCCGGCCTGCCGGAATCCATGGCCGAGACCGAGTTGTTCGGGTATGGCCCCGGTGCCTTCGAAGGGGCGCGGGCCGAAGGCAAACTCGGGCTGCTGGAGCTGACGGCGGGCGGTACGCTGTTTCTCGATGGCGTCGGGGAAATGAGCCCGCGCCTGCAGGTGAAATTGCTGCGCTTCCTGCAGGACGGTTGCTTCCGTCGTGTCGGCAGCGATGAAGAGGTTTATCTGGACGTGCGGGTGATTTGCGCGACCCAGGTCGACCTGTCCGAACTGTGCGCTCGCGGGGAATTTCGCCAGGATCTGTATCACCGCCTGAACGTGCTGTCGTTGCATATCCCGCCCTTGCGCGAGTGTCTCGACGGGTTGACCCCGCTGGTGGAACACTTCCTCGATCAGGCCAGCCGGCAGATCGGTTGCCCGCTGCCGAAACTGGCGCCGGCGGCGATGGAACGGCTCAGTCACTACCATTGGCCGGGCAATGTCCGGCAGCTGGAGAACGTGTTGTTCCAGGCGGTTTCGTTGTGCGAGGGTGGGACGGTCAAGGCCGAGCACATTCGATTGCCGGATTACGGGGTGCGTCAGCCCCTTGGCGATTTCTCGCTGGAGGGTGGGCTGGACGAGATTGTCGGGCGCTTCGAGAAGGCGGTGCTGGAGCGCTTGTATTCCGAGCATCCGAGCAGTCGGCAGCTGGGCAAGCGGTTGGGGGTTTCGCATACCACCATTGCCAATAAGTTGCGTGAGTATGAGGTTGGCAAGACGGAGTCATAGCTGACTCTTGTTGTGGATGTGCCGGCCCCTTCGCGGGCAAGCCCGCTCCCACAGGGATCTTCAGGGTTCACACCATTCATGAACAACCGACAACCCTGTGGGAGCGGGCTTGCCCGCGAAGGGGCCGGCACATCCAACGCCCACGCCAAGCCTTGCCTCAAAGCGGCATGACACCGCCGGTTTTTCGTCTCCAACTCATTCCCCGATCCCCTCCAACCCCTTCAACTCCTTTGTTTGCCAGCCCCCACACCGCCAGAAAAAAGTTGGTCTGCAAATTGCTTATCGCTCAGCAGTACAGCACTGGGCGGCAAACATCCGGCATGCAGAGGAAAGAGTGTGGACAAGTACCTTTATGTGGCAATGACCGGCGCCAGCCAGAATGCACTGGCGCAAAAGGCTCATGCGAACAACCTGGCGAACATCTCCACCAACGGCTTCCAGAAAGACCTGGAGCAGGCGCGTTCGATGCCGGTGTTCGGTGACGGCTTTCCGGCGCGTGCGTTTGCCCTGTCCGAGCGGCCGGCCACTGACTTTTCCCCTGGCGCGCTGGTAGAGACCGGCCGCGACCTCGATGTCGCGGTGCAAGGCAACGGCTGGATTGCAGTGCAGAACCCCGACGGCGGCGAAAGCTACGTGCGCACCGGCAGCCTGAACGTCGACGCCCTCGGCGTGCTGCGGGCCGGCAACGGCATGCCGGTGCTGGGCAATGGCGGGCCGATTGCCGTGCCGCCCGAGCAGCAGATCGAAGTCGGCGAGGACGGCACCATCAGTATTCGCGCGATGGGCGAGGGCCCGCGGGTGATGGCGCAAGTCGACCGCATCAAGCTGGTCAACCCGGACTTCAAGAACATGACCAAAGGCCTGGACGGTTCGATCCATACCAAGGACGGCCAGCCGGCGCAGGCCGATGCCAACGTCAAGCTGGTGTCGGGATTTCTCGAGTCGAGCAACGTCAATGCCGTGGAAGAAATGACCTCGGTGCTGGCCCTGGCCAAGCAGTTCGAACTGCACGTCAAGATGATGAACAGCGCCAAAGAAGACGACCAGGCCATGGCTCGGGTCTTGCAGATCTAATAATCATCAGAACGTCGCGCCGTTAAACAGGCGCACGAGGAGAATCGAATGCTTCCGGCTCTATGGGTTGCCAAAACAGGTCTGTCCGCCCAGGACACCAACCTGACGACCATTTCCAACAACCTGGCCAACGTCTCGACCACGGGGTTCAAGCGTGACCGCGCCGAGTTCCAGGACTTGCTCTACCAGATCAAGCGCCAGCCAGGCGCCCAGTCGACCCAGGACAGCGAACTGCCGTCGGGTCTGCAAGTGGGTACCGGTGTGCGTA
>Ga0247818_10000080_pt1 | contig 51724 bp, 36 predicted proteins | sample 13C_Glucose_Day1_FD_192424 | JGI IMG/M metagenome (GOLD analysis project Ga0247818, IMG submission 192424) | Soil microbial communities from agricultural site in Penn Yan, New York, United States - 13C_Glucose_Day1 | ecosystem: Environmental > Terrestrial > Soil > Agricultural land | place...
ACTCGGTGACGTCACCGGTGACCACGTAATCGGCGCCCTTGAGGCGCTGGGCCTGGCCCTTGATCGCCGCTTCCTGCTGGATCTCGCCCATGTTGTCGCGATCCAGTACCGAGAAACGGTTGGTCTGTTGCAAGTGAGTGATCAGGATGGTCTTGGCCTGGCCGCCGAGACGATCAACGCCGTCGGAGAAGATCCCGCGCATGTAGCTGGAGCGGTTATCGAACTTGCCCACCGCCATCGGTACGCGAGCACCGGTCCAGACTTGCGTGGCGCTCTCGACCTTGGCCACCGGCAGTGCGCGGGAGCTTTCGGTGGCGCACCCGGCAAGGGAGCCGGCGAGGGTGCCGAGCACGGCAATCGCAACGCCTGAGACCAACATCCGGGAGATCATTCTCACTGTACATTCCTTCTGAAAAAACGGTGTGTCCCGGCACGGCAAGGCAGTGGGGAGCGGAAAAGGGGCGGCATTATGACAAAGTGCCATCATGGGGGACAGGTTTTTTTGACGCCAACGGATTGGCTGATCTGAACACCACAAATACCCCTGTAGGAGCTGCCGCAGGCTCGGGCCGCGATCGGACGATCTTTTGATCTTGTTTTTAAAAATCCAAGTCAAAAGATCGCAGCCTGCGGCAGCTCCTACAGGGGGATCGGTGTTAGTGGAAGTCGCGGCTTTGTACGCGGATGCCGTCGAGCAGCGGACTCAGGTCGCTCAGGCGGCCGGCGATCAGGTGTCGAACTTCGCCTTCCCGCTCCCAGCGGCCATCGACCTTGAGCAGTTGCGAGCCGACCAGCACCTGACGCTGACGCTCGGCCAGATCGCGCCAGACCACCACGTTGACGTTGCCGAACTCGTCTTCAAGGGTGACGAAGGTCACGCCGCTGGCAGTGCCCGGTCGCTGCCGCCCGGTGACCAGCCCGGCGATGCTCACCGGCCGACCGTGCTCGACGTCCAGCAACTCCTGCGAACTGCGGCAACGCCGCGCCTTCAGTTCACCACGCAGCAGCGCCAACGGGTGCGGCCCCAGCGTGGTGCCGATGGTCGCGTAATCGGCCTGCAGGTCCTCACCGACGCTCGGTTTGGGCAGCAGCACATCGGCTTCTTCCTGGCTCGGCAACCCGGCAAACAGACCCAGCTGTTTCTGCACCCCGGCCACTTCCCAGCGTGCGCGATGCCGATGCCCGGCCATCCCGCGCAACGCCCCGGAATCGGCCAACAGCGCCTGGGCGCGACTGTCGAGCGCGGCGCGTTCGCCCAGATCGGCGACATCGACAAACGCCCCACGCGTGCGCGCCGCTTCGATGCGTCGGGCATCGTCCTCGCGAAAGCCCTTGATCATCCGCAGCCCCATGCGGATCGCCGGTTGTGCTCCGCTGATCGGTTCCAGGCTGCAATCCCAGTCGCTGGCGCGCACGTCCACCGGACGGATCTGCAACTGATGGCGGCGCGCGTCCTGGAGGATTTGATCCGGGCTATAGAAACCCATCGGCCAGCTGTTGATCAACGCGCAGGCGAACGCCGCCGGTTCGTGGCACTTGAGCCAGCAACTGGCGTAAGTCAGCAAGGCGAAACTGGCGGCGTGGGATTCGGGAAAGCCGTAACTGCCGAAACCCTTGATCTGCTCGAAGATCTGCGCGGCGAATTCCTCGGTGTAGCCGTTTTTCTTCATGCCGGCGGCGAGGCGTTCCTTGTGCGGCTCGAGCCCGCCATGGCGTTTCCACGCGGCCATGGATCGCCGCAACTGATCGGCCTCGCCGGGGCTGTAGTCGGCGGCGACGATGGCGATCTGCATCACCTGTTCCTGAAACAGCGGCACGCCGAGGGTACGTTTGAGCACCACTTCCAGTTCCGGCGAGGGATAGGTTGTCGGCTCTTCCTTGTTGCGTCGGCGCAGATACGGATGAACCATCCCGCCCTGAATCGGCCCCGGGCGGACGATCGCGACCTCGATCACCAGATCGTAGAACTTCGCCGGTTTCAGGCGCGGCAGCATCGACATCTGTGCCCGGGATTCGATCTGGAACACGCCAATGGTGTCGGCGCGGCTGATCATCTCGTAGGTCGGTTTGTCTTTATCAGGGATCGTCGCCAGGCTCAGATCCAGATGCCGATGACGACGCAGCAAGTCGAAGCAACGACGGATCGCACTGAGCATGCCGAGGGCAAGGATATCGACCTTGAGCAACCCGACCGCGTCGAGGTCGTCCTTGTCCCACTGAATGATCGTGCGCTCGGCCATGGCGGCGTTTTCCACCGGCACCAGCGTGTCCAGCGGCTGTTCGGAAATCACGAAACCACCGGGGTGCTGCGACAGGTGCCGGGGGAAACCGATCAATTGCCCGGTCAGGCTCAGCACTCGACGCAGCACCGGGCTGTCGGGGTCGAAGCCGCCTTCGAGCAAGCGCGCCACCGGCGGTGTTTCGTCGCTCCAGTGGCCGCAGCAATCGGCCAGTGCATTGATCTGATCCGGCGGCAGCCCAAGGGCCTTGGCCACGTCGCGCACCGCACCGGCAGCGTGGTAGGTGCTGACCACCGCCGTCAACGCCGCACGCCGCCGGCCATACCGGCGGAACACGTACTGCAGGACTTCTTCGCGACGCTCGTGCTCGAAATCGACGTCGATGTCCGGCGGTTCGTTGCGTTCTTTCGACATGAAACGTTCGAACAGCAGCGTGGTGCGATCCGGGTCGATCTCGGTGATACCCAAGGCAAAACACACCGCCGAGTTGGCTGCCGAACCACGGCCCTGACAGAGAATCTGCTGATCGCGGGCAAAGCGCACCACGTCGTGCACGGTGAGAAAGTAGCTTTCGTAGCCGAGTTCGGCGATCAGTCGCAGCTCATCGTCGATTTGCTTGAGCACCTTGGGCTGCGGCCCTTGCGGCCAGCGCCAGGCAATGCCTTCTTCGGTCAGTTGGCGCAACCAGGAACTGCCGGTGTGCCCCTCCGGCACCAGCTCCTTCGGATACTCATAGCGCAACTCGCTCAGCTCGAAAGTGCAGCGCCGCGCCAGTTGCACCGAGGCGTCGAGCAGGGCCGGCGGGTACAGCTCGCGCAACACATCGAGGCTGCGCAGATGCCGCTCGCCGTTGGGGTGCAGGCGCAATCCGGCCTCGGCCACCGGGACGTGATGGCGGATCGCGGTCATGGTGTCCTGCAAGGCGCGCCGGCCACGGGCATGCATGTGCACATCGCCGCTGGCCACGGCGGCAATCTGCAGCTGCTCGGCCAGACTCAGCAGTGCCGCCAGCCGCCGCTGATCGTCCTGCCCGCGATGCAACTGCACCGCCAGATACAGGCGCTCGCCGAAAGTCTGCTTCAGCCAGCGCCCCTCCTCCACGTCATCGATGCTGTCCGGCACCCACACGGTGAACAATCCCGGCAACGGCTCGCTGAAATCCTCGCGCAGCACCTGGTACTGGCCCTTCTGCGTACGCCGCCGGGCCTGAGTGATCAAGCCGCACAAGGCCTGATAGCCCGCAAGATTCTCCACCAGCAGCAGCAGTTTCGGGCCGTTGTCGATGCGTATTTCGCTGCCGATGATCAGCGGCAGTTCAACCGATTTCGCCGCTTGCCAGGCCCGAACGATCCCGGCCAGCGTGCACTCGTCGGTGATCGCCAGCGCCTGATAGCCGTGTTTTTTCGCCCGCTGAAACAACTCAAGGGCACTGGAGGCACCGCGCTGGAAACTGAAGTTCGACAGGCAGTGCAGCTCGGCATAACCGTGGCTCATGCAAACCAGCCCTGCAGCCACAACGGACCGCCCTCGCCCACTGCCCGATAGGCCCAGCCCTGCTGACCGGCGCGGTTCTGGATCAGGTAGTAGTCGCGGCGCACATCGTCACCGTCCCACCAGCCGGACTCGATGCGCTCCGGGCCCATGAGGATTCGCGCCGAACCTTCCGGCACGCTTTGCGGTTCGCCGAGCAGCCAGCCCGGACGCTGCACGCTCGGCAAGCCTGTGCAACGCTGTTTGTCGACGCAGCTCTGCCACGCACATTCCGGGCGGTGGTCGGCCTGAAAGCGCAGGCCCTGCACCGCGTCATCGCCGAGCCGTGCGCGCAGGCGTTCGCGCAATTGCTCCCAGGGCAAGGTCTGTTGCGGACGATCATCGAACAGTTCCTGAAACTGCGGCACGAAACTCGGCAGGTCTTCGGCACGCAGGCGAAAACCGCGCACCGGCGCCTCGACCTGGACTTGTTCCAGTCGCCCGCGGGCCAATTCGAAGAGCATCGCCGGATCGCGCTCGGCGCTGAGCAGGCCGACCTTGATCAGCGTGTCCGGCAGCCCGGCGTGCTCCAGATGCAGGTCGAAACGCTGCACGCCGCTGTCACGTCCGCAGAGGAACGCCGACAGGTCAGCGGTCAGACGCCGTAACGGGAATAGCAGCGCCTGATGGGATTGCACGTCGAAATTCAGTTCGATGCGCACATCGAAACGATCCGGCGGCAGATAGAACCCCAAGGCCAGCGGCCGTGCCCCGAACAACGTGTCGAGATGCTTGAGCATCGACGCTTCGAAGCGCCGGGCCAGAGCCTGACGCGGCAGGCTCTGCAGCTGGTTCAGGTTGCGCAGGCCCATACGCGCCAGCGCGGTGGCGACCTGCGGCTCCAGTCCGATACGGTCGACGGGCAATTGCCCGAGGTGATGTTGCAAGGCTTCGCCGTCGGGCACTACCAGACCGTCGTAGGCGTTGGCCAGCACCCGCGCCGCCACCGGATTTGGTGCGGCGACGATGCGATGGCGGAAGCCCAGGTCGGTCAGTTCCTTGCGTAGCCGCGCTTCGAACTGCGTCCAGGAGCCGAACAGGCCCAGGCTCGATTCAATCTCGAACACCACGGTACGCGGGTAATGCACGCTGACCTGCGCGCTGAATCGATAGGCCCACGCGGCGAGAAACTGCTGCCAGTGCTCGACCTCGGCCAGGTCGTAATCGGCGGTGGCAAAGCCTTTGCTCAGCGCTTGTGCGGCGGTCATCGACTGGCCGGCACGCAGGCCGAGTTGACGCGCTGCCGGATTCACCGCTTGCAGCACCCGGCGCTGGGCCGGGCCACTGAGCAGCACCAACGGCTCATCGGGATCGGCACGCTGACGCAGCACGGCGTCGAGGGCCAATTGCGGGAACAGAATACACACCCAGCGCATGACGACCTCAGTGCCCCACGGCAAACGCAATCGGCGCCGTGCGCGCCAGTCCGCCACGGCACTTGAGCACGCGCAACTGGGCAGGTCTGGCATCAATGGCAATGCGCAACGCGGCCGGCGACGGGTTGATTGCCTCGCTCAGCGCACGCCAGGCAAACGCCAGGGTCTGGCCGGTTTCCGCCGCTACCTGCAAACGCCGCAACGCCCGATCATCGGCCTTGTGCGGCCAGCACAGCACCGCGCCGCAACTGCCGGAACGCAGGCATTGCTCCGCCGCCCACAAGGCATCGCGTTCGCTGGCCTGAATCACCGACAACTGACGCAGATCGACCCCGGCGTTCGCCCACGCCTGCGGGTACGGCACGAACGGAGGTGCCACCAGCACGATGCGCTCGCCTGCTGCCGACAGCCGCGCCAGCGTCGGCCACACCAGTTGCAGCTCGCCAACCCCGGGGCCGGCGAGGAGGATTTCGCTCAGCGCCGCTTCCGGCCAGCCACCGCTGGGCAGTGCCGCATCCAGCGCGGCATGGCCGGTGGGTTGCGGGCTGGCCGCCGGCGGCGCAGGCCGGCCCTTCCAGACCTGGCCGCCATTGAACAGCGTATCGAGTGCAACGACGGCGCCCATCAGCCTTGCCTCACCAGACCGCAAAACACCCCTTCGATCGCCAGATCCTGATCATCGCGCACGACAATCGGCTGATACGCCGGGTTGCGCGGCAGCAGGCGCACTGTAGTGCCGACACGTTCGAAGCGTTTGATCGTCACCTCACCGTCGAGTCGCGCCACCACGATCTGCCCGTTGAGCGCTTCGGGATTGCGCTTCACCCCCACCAGATCACCGTCGAGAATGCCGTCCTCGATCATCGAATCGCCCTGCACCCGCAGCATGTAATCGGGGGTGCGGGAGAACAGCGCCGGGTCGAGCGTCAAGCGGCTATGGATGTCGGCATCGGCACCGATCGGCGCACCGGCAGCCACCCGGCCGAGCACGGGAATGTCGAGCAGTTCCGGTCGCGGCGGTTGCCCGAGCAGGCGAATGCCCCGGGCCTGATGCGGATTGACCTCGATAAACCCGGCTTCGGTGAGCGCCAGCACATGCTTGCGCGCCACGCTGCGCGAGGCAAAACCAAAAGCCTCGCTGATTTCAGCGAGGCTTGGGGGCTGACCGTGTTCGGCGATGCGTTCGCGGATAAAGGTCAGGATGGCGGTACGGCGGGGAGTCAGGTTCGTCATGGAGTACATTTGTACTCCAGTAGGATTTTACTGACAAGCACCGCCAGTCGGCCTGGGTCGGCGATCCACAAAAATCAAAAGATCGCAGCCTCGTTTCACTCGTCAGCTCCTACAGAAGAAGACGACTCGGGAACCGTGTAGGAGCTGCCGCAGGCTCGGGCCGCGATCGGACGATCTTTTGATTTTGATTTTAAAAAGCAAGATCAAAAGATCGCAGCCTTCGGCAGCTCCTACAGGGAATGGGGTGTTTGTTACGAGATGTTTACGAATTTTTTACTATTGTTCTTCTACAGTTACGCGCGTTTTCGCGCGTGTTCTATTCGAGTAGAGGAATGTCTGTAATGGCTTTGGGCAAAGGACTGCGTTTACCGTCCATCACTTCCACCCGCCTGGTGCTGCTGTTTTCCCTGGCACTGGTGGCGCTGTACAACCTGGCGACCTGGAAGGCGCTGGGTACGCTGATCACCCTGCAAGGCGCGCACAAACTGGCGTTTTTCGCTTCGTTCGGCCTGTTCCTGTGGGCGGCGATTACCCTGCTGCTGACCCTGGTGTCGTTTCGCTGGACGCTGAAACCGCTGCTGAGCGTGGTCGCTCTGCTCTCGGCCTGCGCTGCGTATTTCATGAACGAATACGGGATCACCATCGACACGGTGATGATCCAGAACGTGTTCGAAACCAACCCCGGCGAAGCCGCCGCGCTGTTCAACGGCAAACTGCTGGCTTACGCATTGCTGCTCGGCGTGCTGCCAGCGGCGCTGATCTGGCGCTGGCCGGTGAGTTATCGGCCGTTGTTTCGTGGTCTGCTCAACAAGCTGCTAGTGATCGCCGCCTGTGTACTGGTGATCGGTGCCTCGGTGGGCGCGTTCTATTCGACCTACGCGCCGATCTTCCGCGAAGAAGACAAGCTCACCCACTTCATCAACCCGACCAACTACATCTACGCCATCAGCAAATACACCAAGCAACGCCTGGGCATCAAAAAGCACTTTGTGGTGCAGGCCATCGGTGAAGACGCGGTGATGAGCGCGAAAGCCGCCAGCCGCGAAAAGAAATCGCTGATGGTGTTTGTGGTCGGCGAAACCGCTCGCGCCGATCATTTTTCGCTGAACGGCTATGCGCGCGAGACCAACCCCGAGCTGAGCAAACTGGACATCCTCAACTTCACCCAGGTGCACTCCAGCGGCACGTCCACGGCGGTGTCGGTGCCGTGCATGTTCTCGATGTTCCCGCGTGAGGACTACAGCGACAAGAAAGGCAAAACCTACGAAGGCCTGCTGGATATCCTGCAACGCGCCGGCGTGCAGGTGCTATGGCTGGACAACAACAGCGACTGCAAAGGCACCTGCCTGCGCGTGCCGCACCGCGACATCGCGAAGAACCAGCCGGGGCCGTTCTGCGACGGCAACAACTGCCTCGATGAGGCGCTGCTGGCCGACCTGCAAAGCTACATCGACAGCCTCAAGGGCCACGCGATCATCGTGTTGCACGCCGACGGCAGCCACGGCCCGGAATACTACGAGCGTTATCCGCAAGCGCTCGAACGCTTCAAGCCGATCTGCCACACCAACCAGTTGGGCAGTTGCAGCCGTGATGAACTGGTGAACGTATACGACAACACGATCCTCTACACCGACCACTTCCTCGCCAAGGTCATCGAGTTGCTCAAGCGCAATCAGGACACCCTGGAGACTTCGATGCTGTACGTCTCCGACCACGGCGAATCGCTGGGTGAAAACGGCCTGTACCTGCATGCCGCGCCGTATGCGTTGGCGCCTGAGGCACAGACGCATGTGCCGATGGTGATGTGGTTTGGCAACAACACTCTGGCGCAACTGGGGATTGACCGCGATTGCCTGCAAGGCAAGACCGGACAGCCGGATCTGAGCCATGACAACCTGTTTCACTCAGTGCTGGGGTTGTTCGAGGTGAAGACCGCGCTGTATCAGCCGCGGCTGGATGTGTTTCATGGTTGCCGGCCATCCATGACGGCTGTGCATTAACCCGGAGTTGCACCTATACCTTTGCAGGAGTGAGCCTGCTCGCGATAGCGGTGTGTCATTCAACAATGATGTCGGCTGATACACCGCTATCGCGAGCAGGCTCACTCCTGCAAGGGCTGTGGCACATCAAGAATCGAGCTGTGCCAGATAGTCCCACGGGTAGATCCCGCGTTGATGGCCGTCGCTGAACACCAGTTGCACGCCGTAGCCCTGCGGGTTGATCTCGATCAGACGAACACGCTCATCCACCAGCGGAGTCATGCCTTTCAGGCGAAACGCGCGGCACTGCGAGCACGGGCACTGGCGGCGCAGTTCGGCGTGATTGAACACCGATTCACGTCCGTCCGGCCAGCTCAGGCGCAACGTCTGAGCGCTCTGCGAGTTGCCCACCGCCTGCGGGTTCATTGCAGTTGACTCAGGGCAATCCGCACCGCTTTGCGCACTTCCGGATCACCGTCATCCTGCGCCGCCTGCAACGCCGCCACCGCGCCGCGATCATGCAACTCACCGAGGGCCAGCGCGGCTTCCTTGCGCAGGTTGCTGATGCGATGGCCGAGGGTTTCGATCAGGGCGTCCAGCGCCGGCACAAAACGCAGGCGACCGAGGCTGCGGGTGGCGCGCAGGCGCACTTGCCAGTAGTCATCACCGAGAGCTGCGATCAACGCCGGACCGGCGTCGCTGTGGCCGACTTTGCCCAGGGTTGTCGCCGCTTCTTCGCGCACTTGCCAGGCAGCGTCCTGCAGCGCCTGACGCAAGGCTGGCAGCACCTCGGCGCCGGATGCCAGACCAAGGGCACCGGTGGCGGCGCGGCGCACTTCGGTGTCCGGGTCGGCGCTGGCCAGTTGCGCCAATGCCGGCAGTGCATCGAGTTGCTTGAGCCAGCCGAGCACGCCCACGGCTTCGCGGCGCACGTTGGCGTCGGCATCGCTCAACGCGGTGATGGCAGCCGGTGCAGCCTCGGCAAAACGCAACTCGCGCAGAGCCCGAAATGCGGCGATTCGCACGCTGGCTTCAGCATGATCGGTCCACGGCAGAATCACCCGGCCTGCGGCTTCAGTTTTGAGCAGGCTCAGACTTTGCGCGGCGGCGGCCTGCACTGCCGGAGATGGATCGGTCAGCGCCTGGCAGAGCGCAGCCACCACCGGTTCGTCTTCCCACGCCTCCAGCAGCCGCGCAGCTTCGGCGCGGACTTCTTCGGCCGGATCTTCACTGAGTTTTTCAACCAGCCACAGCAGGCCGTCCGGCTCCTCCAGATCAGCCAGTTCGATCAGGGCAATGCGTCGCACACCGGCATCGTCAGCGGTCAGACGCGGTTGCAGGGCGAGGATGTCGTCGTTGTCGGTCACAGCAAAAAATGAGGTCATAGGGCAAATCGCGACAAAGGGTTTTCGGGAGGCAGGCCGAGCGGGTTGAGGCGCGGCAGCGGTCGGGAGTTGTCGTGGCGCAGCAGGTCGAGGCAATGGCGCTTGAGGCGAGAAAATTCGGCGCTGGTCACCAGCTCAGTGGTGCGCGGACGCGGGAAGTCCAGGCGCAGGTCTTCGATGATTCGCCCCGGACGTGCGCTCATCACCAGCAAGCGGTCGGCGAGAAACAGCGCCTCGTCGATGTCGTGGGTGACGAACACCACGGTGGTACGAATTCGCGTCCAGATGTCCAGCAGCAGCTCCTGCATGTTCAAGCGGGTCAGGGCATCCAGCGCGCCGAACGGTTCGTCCATCAGCAACAGCCGTGGACGATTGACCAGCACCCGTGCGATCTCCACCCGTTGCTGCATGCCGCCGGAGAGCTGATCGGGCCAGCGTTCGGCGAAGCCGTCGAGGCCGACCAGTTTGAGCATTTCATCCGCCGCGCGTTGGCGTTCAGCCTTGCCGATGCCACGCATCTTCAAGCCGAAGGCCACGTTGTCGCGCACCGTGCGCCACGGAAACAGCGTGTGATGCTGGAAGACCATGCCGCGTTGTGGCGACGGCCCGGACACCTCGCCGCCGTCGACTTTGAGGCTGCCGGTATGAGCGCTCAAGTGCCCGGCGAGTGCGCCGAGCAAGGTCGATTTGCCACAACCGGACGGGCCGAGAATGCACACGAACTGGCCCGGCTCGATCTGGCAATCCAGACCTTGCACGGCTTCGAACGCGTGTTGACCTTCGCCAAGAACGATCGACAACTGGCGAATATCAATCCGCCCTTCGGGGGTTTGCATCGCGCTCATCAGGCTTTTCCTCGTGGTCGGTGCCAAGGCGTGAACCGCCCGCCCAGACGCTTGATCAGCAGACTGCTGCCCATGCCCAGCACACCGATCAGCAGCATGCCGACGACGATGTCGGCGTAGTTCTGAATGGTGTAGGACTCCCAGGTGTAGTAGCCGATGCCGAACTGCCCGGAGATCATTTCCGCCGTCACCAGGCAGAACCACGAGGTGCCCATGCCGATAGCGAGGCCGGTGATGATGCTCGGCGCAGCGCCCGGCAGAATCACTTCAAGCAAAATCGCCCGGCGCCCTGCCCCGAGGCTTTTTGCCGAGGCGATCAGCCGCGGATCAACGCCTTCGACGCCGTGCACGGTGTTGAGCAGGATCGGGAACAACGCGCCGGTGAAGGTGATGAAGACCATCGACAGCTCCGATGACGGAAACATCAGGATCGCCAGCGGAATCCACGCCACCGCCGGGATCGGCCGCAGCACTTCCAGCGGTGGCAGCAGCAGGTCTTCGGCCCATTTCGAGCGGCCGATGGCTAGGCCCAGGGCAATGCCGATGATCAGTGCCGCGAGATAGCCGGCGAACACCCGGCTGAGGCTGGCCGTCAGGTGCTGCAGCAGTTTGCCGGAATCGCCCAGCCCCAACGCGGCTTCGATCACGGCCAGCGGGGTTGGGACGTTGGCGAAGGTGACCAGGCCGAGGTTCCAGTGGTGGCTGGCGGCGAGCTGCCAGAACAGCAGGCAGAGCAGCAAAGAAACAGCCCTTGGAACCCAGCGCTTAACAGAACTGAACATAAATATTCCTTTCAACCGAGATCCCCTGTAGGAGCTGCCGAAGGCTGCGATCTTTTGATCTTGCTTTTTAAAATCAAAGTCAAAAGATCGCAGCCTTCGGCAGCTCCTACAGAGGGGCGCGGTGTTCTTCGGGTTAGCGGGTGGCTACGGCTTGGGTCGTGGCATCGGTAAAGTCGAAGACCTTGCCGCCCTGCGCCGCCGCATATTGCTGCGCCTGGCCCTTGAGCAGGAATGCGCTCAAGCGCCCCTTGGCATCACTGGCAAACCACGCCTGATCGGCGAGCAACTTGATACCGCTGTCACTGGCCTGCGCATACACCGCGCGGATGTTTTTGCCTTGCTGCTTCAGCGCGGCCAACGCGGTGAAGGCCGATTCCGCCGAGGCATACTGGCGCACCTTGTCTTCGCCGCGCACCCAGATTTCGGCGACGTGGCTGAAGTCTGTGATGGCTTTGCCGGTCGCCGCATCCAGCGCTTGCAACGGCGTTTGCGCGTAGTTGGCGAGTTGCGCGCTGTAGTCCAGATTCGAGGCCTTGAAGGCGGCGCGGAGGTACTGATCGTCGATGAAGGTGTTGAGGTCGAGGCCGCGATCAGCCTTCTTCAGCAGCTTCAGGGTGTCGATCGCCGTGCCCACTGCCTGACGGTATTCCGGCTTCCAACTCAGGTCGCGGGTCTGCACGCCGAGCGGGCCGTGGAACAGGTAGTTGACCTCGGCATCGACGCCGGTGACCTTGGCGATCAGCTCGCTGTACTTCTCAGGCTCAGCAGCCAGCAACTGATTGGCCTCGATGCTCGCCCGCAGGTAGGCGACGACGATTTCCGGGTACTGTTTCGCGTAGGCCTGATCGACCAGTGCACCATGGAAAGTCGGCGCATTGGCCTGGGCGCCGTCGTAAATCTTGCGGGCGAAACCACGGCTCGGGAACAACTCGGCGAACGGCACGAAATCGGCGTGGGCATCGATCTTGCCGGCCTGCAACGCCGAGCCGGCGACCTCCGGTGGCTGGGCGATGATGTTGACATCTTTCAGTGGATCCCAGCCCTGCTCCGCCACCGCGCGCAGCAACATGCCGTGGGCGGTCGAAGCGAATGGCACCGAGATGGTCTTGCCCTTGAGTTCGCTCAGCGCCTGCACCCCGGACGCGCTCGGTACCACGATGCCGTTGCCACTGCCCTTGATGCTGCCCGACAGCACGCTGATGAACAGGCTGTGCTTGCCGGCGGTTTCGAACGCGACACCGTTGAACGCGCCGGGGAAATCGGCCATGGCGCCGAAGTCGAGTTTGCCGGCGACCATCTCGTTGGTCAGCGGCGCACCGCTGGTGAAGTTTTTCCACTGCACATCGTATTTCGCGTCTTTGTAGGCGCCGTCGTGCGGCAGGTATTTGTCGAGCAGACCAAGCTCACGAATCAACAGCCCGCCGGCGGCGCAGTTGATCGTGGTGTCCTGGGTGCCGATGGCGATACGGATGGTTTCGGCCGAGGCCGACAGGGTAAATGAAGCCAGTACCAGACCGGCGATTGCTGCACGCAACATGAGTGTTTCCCCTCGAATCATTTATTGGATGTTCGTCTCCGCCGCGATCAGGGCGCGGTGGGAAACGAGGGGTTTTGGGTGAATCCAGCGTCCGGGTGTTCCGGGTAGCTCAGGGTGTCGTAAATCTTTGTAGGAGTGAGCCTGCTCGCGATAGCGGTGTGTCAGATGGCGCTGTGTTGGCTGACACACCGCTATCGCGAGCAGGCTCACTCCTACAGGGGAAAGCGCTTAGCGCAGGAGATAGGGGATGTCGACTTTGACGGCGCCAGTCGGGCAGTCCTTTTCACACGGCATGCAGTACCAGCACTCATCAAATGCCATGTAGGCCTTTTGCGTGGCCGGGTTGATCGCCAGCAGGTCCATCGGGCAGACGTCGACGCACACGGTGCAGCCCTTGTCGGCGATGCATTTGTCCTCGTCCACAGTGACCGGGGCGTTGGAGCGGAAGAAGATTTCCTGGGCTTGATAGGCCATGGTTCAGACTCTCTCTGGTGATGCATCAAGCGGCGAAAGCGCCCACCCGCAAGCGGTCGTAAGCCTGCATTTCTTCGGCATCGAGCGGGATGATGTACGGCTCGACGGGTTTCTTGAAACTGGTCATGCGGCCGTCTTCACCCTTCTTCAAATGACAGTGGCAGAACCACTCGTTGTCGTTGCGCTGCGGGTGATCGACGCGGTAGTGGTACAGCCCCCAACGGCTTTCGGCGCGGAACAGCGAGGCCCGGGCGGCCATTTCCGCGCAGTCGCGGATCACGCTGGTTTCCATCGCGCGCATCAGTTCGTGGGCGTTGTTGGCCTTCATCTGATCGAGGTCGCGCTCGATGTCGCTGAAGCGTTGCAAGCCGATCTGCATTTTCCTGGTCACTTTCGGCGGTTGCAGGTAGTCGTTGACGAAGCGACGCAGCTTGTACTCGACCTGCGCCGGCGGCAGACCCTGTTCGCGATCCAGCGGTGCGTAGACCCGCGCTTGCTCTTTCTCGATCTGCGCGGCATCCAGCGCCGAGAACTCGCGCCCGGCGACGAAGTCCGCGGCGTTGTGCCCGGCAAACCAGCCGTAGGTGAACGCACCGAGCATGTAGTTGTGCGGCACCGCGGCCATGTCACCCGCCGAGTACAAACCTTTCACCGAGGTCTCGGCCCGCTCGTTGACCCACACCCCGGACGCCGAATGGCCGCTGCAAAAACCGATCTCCGAAATGTGCATCTCAACCATCTGCGTGCGGTAATCGGTGCCGCGATTGGCGTGGAACTGGCCGCGACTCGGGCGTTCGTTGCTGTGCAGGATCTCTTCGATGTTCTGGATGGTTTCCTCGGCCAGGTGATCGAGTTTGAGAAATACCGGGCCGTTGCCGCTTTCCAGTTCCTGGTGAAACTCCCACATCATCTGCCCGCTCCAGTAGTCGCACTCGATGAAGCGTTCGCCCTTGTTGTTGGCGGTGTAGCCGCCGAGCGGGCCGGTCACATAGGCGCACGCCGGGCCGTTGTAGTCCTTGATCAACGGGTTGATCTGGAAGCATTCGAGGTTCGCCAGCTCGGCCCCGGCGTGATACGCCATGGCGTAGCCGTCACCGGCATTGGTCGGGTTTTCGTAGGTGCCCATCAGATAACCCGAGGATGGCAGACCGAGGCGACCGGCCGCGCCGCACGCAAGAATCACCGCTTTGGCCTTGATCACATGGAAGTCGGCGCTGCGGCAGTCGAAGCCCATCACCCCGTTGACCGTGCCCTCCTCGTCGGTCAGCAAGCGGGTGCAGACCAGCCGGTTGGTGATGCTCACCCGCGCGCGTTTCAACTGGCGATACAGGACTTTCTTGATGTCGTGCCCTTCCGGCATCGGCAGCACGTAGGCGCCCATGTGGTGGACTTTTTTCACGGCGTAATCGCCGGTCTCGTCCTTCTCGAACTTCACGCCCCAGCGATCCAGTTGCTCGATGGTTTCGAAGCTATGAGTGGCATAGGCGTACACCGCCGCCTGATTGACGATGCCGTCGTTGGCGATGGTGATTTCCTTGGTGTACTGCTCCGGCGTCGAGTGCCCGGGGATGATCGCGTTGTTCAGGCCGTCCATGCCCATGCTGATCGCACCGCTGCGCTTGACGTTGGCTTTGTCCACCAACAACACGCGCAAGTCGCGGTTCTTCTCTTTGGCCTTGATCGCCGCCATCGGGCCGGCGGTGCCGCCGCCGATCACGACGATGTCGTATTCCTGTTCCAAGGTCTTGCGAGTCATGTCACGCCCCTTTTTGCCGGTCGATCCGCAGGCGGTACTGGAACGCATCGCCACGGTAGTAAAGGTGTTCGAAGTCCAGCGGCTGGCCGTTGGCGTCGTGGGTCAGACGCTCGATGCGCATGATCGGCGAGCCGGCCTCCACGTTCAGCGCCTGGGTCAAATCGCTGTCGGCCAGCACCGCGTCAATCGCCAGATCGGCGTGGCCGAGGGCGATGCCGCAGTCGTTTTCCAGAATCAGGAAGATGTCGCGAGTCACCAGATCGGCCTTCTCCAGCCGTTCGCCGACGGCTTTGGGCAGGTAGGTAATTTCCAGCGAGATCGGTTCGCGGTTGATCAGGCGTACGCGTTTGATCTGCGCCACGGTCTCGCCTTCGGCGACTTGCAGGCGCTCGGCCACACGTTTGTCGGCGGGGATGAATTTGAAGCTGCGCAGGCGGTTGATCACCTCGTAGCCGCGCCCGGTCATGGACTCGGCAAGGCCTTGCAGGCTGCTGACGTTTTGAAAGGTTTTCGGCTTGGCGACGAAAGTGCCCTTGCCGTGGATCTTGAAGATCAGCCCTTCTTTCTGCAGATCGCCCAGCGCCTGGCGCACGGTGATGCGGCTGACTTTGAACAGCGTGCCGAGTTCGCTTTCGGAGGGCATCTGGCTGTCTTGCGGGTATTCGCCATCGAGAATGCGCGCACGCAGGACATCGCGCAGTTGGGTGTGCAACGGGACGCTACTGAGGGACAGGACGTTATCGGTCATCAGGGATCACTTGTCATAACGAGTTATGACGTGATCTTAGAGACGTTATGACAAGCTTGAGAAATACCGAATGGGCATAACCTTAGATGCTTCACACGATCGTTTTTTTTGTAGGAGTGAGCCTGCTCGCGATAGCGGTGTATCAGAGACGAATCCGGTGTCTGACACTCCGCTATCGCGAGCAGGCTCACTCCTACAGGGGGAATTGCTTACTACTGGCGCTTGAGGATCTGATCCATGACCCAATCGGTCTTGAGGGCTTGTTCGGCGACTGCCGGATGGTTTGAATCACCACGAATATGTGCATTCATGCCCAGCACGTGATGCCACTGAATGTGCTCGTGATGCGCGATTTCCAGGCTGATCTGCTCATCGGCAAATAGCTGCACCGGATGCTCGTCAAACACGGAGAACGCGATGCGACCCTGACTGCCAATGATCTCCACCCGGTCCTCGCGGCGATCCGCCACAAAGCTCCAGCAACCCATGCCCAGCGCTCCGGAGGCGAAGCGCCAACTGGCGCTGACTGCGTCTTCCGCCGCATACAAACCGGCCTGACGCGCAGTGAAACCGGCGACTTCGACGATGTCGCCGAGCAGGTACTGGAACAGGTCAAAACCATGGCTGGCCAGATCGGCAAAGTAACCGCCACCGGCCACGCTCGGGTCGGTTCGCCAATTGGCGCTGCCGTCCAGATCCGCCGCTGACGGCGCCTTGGTCAGTGTCCAGCTCAGGTGCCGCACCTCACCGATGCGGCCCTGCTCCAGCCATTGCCGCACTTGGGCAAAGCGCGGCAACGAACGACGATAGTAAGCAACGAACAAGTGCAGACCGGCGTCCGCAAACGCCTGCTGCATCTCGCGGCTTTGACCGGCGTTGAGCGCCATCGGTTTCTCGACGCAGCAATGCTTGCCGGCGGCAGCAACTTTCAGGCTGTAGGCATGGTGGCTGTCGGGCGGCGTGGCGATGTACACCGCGTCCACCTCAGGGTCGTTGATCAGCGCATCGACATCGGTGTAGACCCGGGCGATGCCGTGGCGCGCAGCGTAATCGCTCACCGCTTCAAGGCGCCGGCCCATCACCGCCACCAGCGCCGAGCCGGGCGCCTTGTAGAAGGCCGGCCCGCTCTTGCGTTCAGTGACGCTGCCGCAACCGATCATGCCCCAACGCACCACGTTCATGGTCAATTCCCTTTGTTTGAAACACTCAGCCGATGCGCAACGCGCGCAGATCGAGGTGGCCGTCCTTGATTGGCGGGCACCAGTAGTAGCCGCCGGTGATTGGCCGGCTGATGCGATACAGACCGTCAGTGATGCCGTCTTCCAGACCGCTCATGCGCCGCAGTTGGGCTTCGAAGGCGTCCAGCGAAACACCGAACGCGAGGAACATCAGACCCGCACGCTCGCCTTCGATCCACGGCATCGAACGCCGCACGACGAACGCTTCGGGGGCGAAGCTTTCCTGCGCGGTGCGTTTGACGTGGGCGGAGACCGGCGCGTCGTCGATCTCTTCGTTGTCGCTCAAGCGACGGCCCATGATGTTGTCCTTGTCTTCGGCGGACAGCTTGTGGAAACCCTTGAGGTCGTGCTGCCACTGCTGGATCGCGGCGAAGCTGCCACCGACCAGACCATCAGCGCCCTCGCCCAGCAACGCTGCAGCGATCGCAGCGTCCTCGTGCGGGTTTTCGGTGCCGTCTTCGTAGCCGGTCAGGTCGTGGCCGTCCTTGTGGCGGAAGGCTTCCTGGGCCTGTACCAGGCGCAGCGCCGGGGCCAGCGCGGCTTCGAAAGCGTTGCAGCGATTGAGCAATTCACCCCGGTCGACACCGTGCAGCCAGACCCACAGCGCGTGCTGGGTCGACGGGTTTTCCACGCCGACGCCGGTCATGGCCGGGAAGCTGCGCAAACCGTCGATCTGCACGTTCAGCGCTTTGGTCAGGGATTCACCGAAACCGATCACAGCCGACTTGCCGTCCACCAGGTTCAGCAGGTTGTCGATCGCCTGCGGCAGTGCTTCAACCGACGCAAGGGCGAAAAACAGGTGACGTGCTTGCGCAGGAACGGGGGTGGCGAGAATGCCCGGCTGGTAGTAACTCATGTGAACTCCTTGGGAAAGTGCGCGGGAGTTTACCTGTAGCCGGAGATTTTGTGGGGCTGAGATACTGATGAGTGGCGCACGGAAGCCTGTGGCGAGGGAGCTTGCTCCCGCTCGGGGGCGAAGCACCCGCAAACCCCGCCGGCATGGTGTGTCTGGAGAAATGGCGTGGCAGGTTTTGGGGCTGCTGCGCAGCCCAGCGGGAGCAAGCTCCCTCGCCACAGGGGATCGATGTCTAAGCGGTGCTTGTGTCATGCCGCCACGCACTCGGGCTCATCCCCGTCCAGCGCTTGAACGCCCGGCGGAAACTGCGCACGTCGCTGTAGCCGACTTCTTCGGTAATCCGCTCGATCGGCATGTCCGGATTGGCCAGCAGACTCATGGTCCGCGCCTGACGTACCTGTTCCAGCAGCGCTTCGAAAGTCAGCGCATGCTCGGTCAAACGGCGACGCAAGGTGCGGCTGCTCATGTTCAGATCGCCGGCGATCTTTTCGATATGGCTGCCCCGGCTCAAGTCCCGGGCAATCGCCCGTTCCACCGCCTGAATCAGATCGAGTTTCTGGTGTACCTGCGCCGCTTCCAGCTCCAGCAACGCAACCGCCTGACGCAACGCCAGCGAATGATGATTGGGCAGGTTGACGTCCAGCCACCGGGCATCGATCAGCATGCGATTGTGCAAGCATCCGAAGCGCACATCGGACCCGAGCAAGCGGTGGTATTCGCTCAGGTAATCCGGCGCAGCGTGCACAAACTCAACGGCGACAGCCTTGAAATCATGGCCCGCCAAGGCCCGGCCATACACCAGCAGGCTGGCGAAAAACTCCTCGACGGCGAACACCTGCACATCGGCAAACGGCAAGCGACATTCGGCATCGACGTGCACCTGATCGCCGACCACATCGACGCTGGACACCACGATTCCGCCGGAGGTGTGCTGATGGCGGATGCCGAGGGCAAAGGCGTCGCGCAAGGTCTTGCACAGCGACAACACATGCCCGAGCAAGCCCAGTGTGCCCAACACATTCTGCGCGCCGACCCACAACCCCAGCCCCTGATTGGGCAGCACTTTGAGCGCGCGCTGAATCATCGCCACGGCCTGGCGGTAGGAAATCCGCTGCGCCGGATCCTGCAGATCTTCGAGGCTGAAACCCAGGCCACGGCACAGGCTTTCGGGGTCGATGCCTTTGTTCTGCACGACTTCGGCGAGGGTTTGCAGGAGAAACGGCGAGACCAGCGCCAATTCGAAAGTGGGGTCTTGGACTTTTACGTTCATGGGGGCTGACATTCCGGATCACGCTTGATTGTTATTTTTGTTACCGGTTATGTCGAAGGAAGTTAGCACAGGGTTGGCCGACTGTCCGCAGAAGCCCCCCTAACTGTCCGCCAATACCCTGCCCCGCCGGGCGCCAAGCGCTTATTTCTAGGGTGCCGGACGGTCTGCGTACCGGCGCCACGTCCCACCACAATAATAATGAGGACAGCCATGAGCCCGAACCGCGCCATTTTCCCCTTGCGTCTGGCACTGACCTTGCTCGGTTGCACCGCGTCCCTGCAGGCCCTGGCCACCGAAGCCGGCGTCGACAACATCGGCCCCGGCACCGACGGGTTCTTCATGCTGCCGATGGAAGTCGACAGCCTTCCGCAGAACATGGTCGCGTTCAACCTCTACTACAACCATTACAAGTCGACCAAGCTCAACATCAGCTCGTTGGGCGGCAAGGTGCCGAATGTCGAAATCGAATCGACGGCGGTGATCCCGCGCATTGATTACCTGAGCCCGGTGCGCGTGTTCGGCGGGCGTCTGGCCGGCTACATCGCCCAGCCCTGGTTGAAGCAGGAAGTCTCGGTATACGGCCTCAGCGATACCCGCGAAGGCATGGGCGACACCACGATTGCGCCGATCATCCTGTGGGACATGGGCAAGAATCTGACCCTCGGCGCCGCCGTTGAAATCACCGTGCCCACCGGTGAATACAGCGTCGATCGGCTGGCCAACACCAGCAACAATTTCTACACCTACAAGCCGCTGTTCTCCTTCACCTGGCTGCCGACCGACAAGACCGAGGTATCACTGAAGACCACCTACAGCTTCAACGAGAAGAACAAGGACACCGACTACAAGTCCGGGCAGATTTTTCACTTCGATTATTCGGCCAGCTACAAGATCACCGACGATGTGATGCTCGGTCTCAACGGCTATTACCTCAAGCAGACCACCGACGACAAACAATACGGCCACACGGTGCAATTCGCCGGGCAAGACGTGAATGACGGCGTGCGCGGCCAAGTGTTCGCGATTGGCCCGGCGTTGCATTTCACCTTTCTCAAGTACGCCAGCGCGGAGATTCGCTGGGCCAAGGAATTTGACGTGGAAAACCGGCCGGAGGGCGAAATGCTCTGGGCCAAGGTCAGCATTCCCTACGCCTTCTGACCTCGACCTGTAGGAGCTGCCGCAGGCTGCGATCCTTTGACTTTGGTTTTTAAAAGCCAGATCAAAAGATCGCAGCCTGCGGCAGCTCCTACACGGGCGGTGTTGTTGTGGGCGAATCCGATGACAACGTGCGTCGATTTTCCCTTATGGGCAAGGGAAACGTCTGACATCTTTCCCGCCAGCGCTTCGGGATACTTCGCACTTCGTCTTGCCAGTGACGACAGCGAGCCACATCCCCCTTAGACTGCTTCACATTGATCATGGAGGTCATTATGAGCGCCGAACTTTCACTTATCGTTTCAGATTTCGAAACCCCAGAGCAGGCCGCCAGCTACGATCGCTGGTTCCGGGCACAGGTACAGGCCTCGATGGATGATCCGCGGCCCAACATCCCCCACGAGCAGGTGATGGCCGAGATGCGCGCCCTCATCGAATCGAAACTCAACAAAAACAGTGCGGGTTGACTGGCGACCTGAAGCTCGCACTCAACTCTGGCAAACCCTGAACTACATCGCTGACCGTAACGCCGTTGCGGCCAGTCAACTGAACGCCGCCATCGAAGCGGCTACCTCGGCCCTTCCACGTCACCCCTACCTTTATCGCTTCGGCAAGGTCGCCGGTACCCGGGAAATCGTTGTCCATCCCAACTACGTCGTGGTTTATCGGGTGACCGACCGGATCGAGATTCTCAACCTTTTGCACGCTCGACAAGCGTATCCCTAAGCTTTCCGCATCCACACAAAAAAAGGGCGACCCACCGGCCGCCCAAAGTACTACACGAGAGTCTTTTACAACGTCAGTTGCTCACGTTCCTCTTCAGTCAACTGCTGCCTGGCCTGTTCATCCAGCGCCCCTGCCCCCAACACCTGCACCGGGCTGTTCGGGTTGTATCCGGTCGCCGGGGCACGACTGGCGCCATCTCGGGTCGGCGTCAGTTGTTCGTTGCCGAAACTCAGCACTTGCACGGTGAACACCGACGCCTGGCTCTGCCGCGCTGCCGCTTGTTGCTGACGCGCCACGTCCTCAGCGGCCTGGGTCGCCGAAGACGCGGCGGAACTGGCCGAGGTGATCGCGCCGGTGTTCACCGACGCCACCACCGGTACGCCACTGGTTTTGCCCTGCACCGCGATGTTGGCGGCGTTGACCACGGTCAGCGCGGCGATGTTGACGTTGCCCGAGACGCGAATCCCCGCCTCGCCCGCATCAATGGTGCCCAGCGGCGCGATCAGGTCGATGTCGCCGGGCGCCACTTCGGCAATCGGGTTAAGGGTGGCGATACCCGCACCGGTGCTCGGCACCGATGGTGACAGCGTCACGTTGCCCCAAGTGTCATAGACGCGTTTTGGCGGGGTGTAGACCACGGTGGTTTTCGAGCCGCGACCGGCGTTGATGTCGCCCTCGGCGGACCAGCCGAGGATCGAGCCGCCGAAGGTGGTCATGATCCGGCTCTGGCCGAGCAGGATGCTGCCCTGCGAGTAGAGCTGAATGTTGCCCGAACCCTGGGTGATGATCCCGGCGGTGGACGGTGGCGCCGCGCCTTCGATGCCGAACACCTGACCGCCGCCCGGCGTGAGCATCTGGATATCGCCGCCGAACAGCGTCTTGACCCCTGCTCCGCCATACAGCGTGATGTCGCCGTCGTAGCGGAGCGGATTGCCCGCCACATCGGTGCTCGGGAACAGCGCAGCGATGGCGTTGCGACCGCGCAGATAACTGCCTTTGCGCGGGCCGTCAGCGTCGTTGTATTCCAGGCCGCCGGCGCGCAGTTCGGCGAAGTACACCTGGCGGGCGAAGATTGCCTGCTCGGCACTCGGCAGCGCGGCGTAGAACGCCTGTGCCTGTTCTGCGTTGCCGCTGAAGCCGTAGCCGAGCGTCAGCCAGCTCTGCAACTCGTCGAGGTAGGTCTTGACCACTTTGCCCGGCTGACCGTTGAGAGCGGCATTCGGATCAGCAAGGTTCTGCGGGTTCAGGTAACGCGCGATGAACCTTGTGTAATCCGGCCCCTGCGCGCCCACGCCCGCCTGCAATACCACGCTGGCACCAGGCCGCGGATCCCCGGCCATTATCGCGCCGAGGCTGGTAATGCTGGCGCGGTTTTCCATCAGGATGTTGCGCCCGGCATTGATATCCAGCGTGCCAGGGCCGGCGATATCGAAACTGCTGTAGAGAATGTCGCGACCTGCCGACACCCGCGATATATCTCGCGGGTCGTTATGAACAAACAGGTTGCCGGTCGAGGTAATGCCCTCCTGACCGACGCCCATTTCCTCGGGCTGCACGGCTGTCGGTTGGCCCAGGTTGGTCCCGGATGCCACGATGTCGCGACCGGCAATCATCCAGACAGGGCCGGCAGCTTCGTACCAGATGCGTTTCGAGGTATCGAAACTCAACGTCTCACCACTGCGTACCCCCACCAGATCGCCGGTCAGGGCATAGAACCGTGCGGGCCCCTGCACTTCACTCAAACCGGAATAGCTGTCGGGCCCAAAAGCGAACAATGGATAACGCGAATTACCTTCCGGTTTCACGCCGTCACTGCCGTAGTTGCTGTTGAGTGGCTTGTTGGGGTTATTGCTGGAAAAGGCGAGGAATGACGGCCTGAACGGGGTGGCGATGGCCAGCGGGCTGGCGCCGGACTGATTGATTGCGTAGCCGCCGGCATAGATGGAATCGCCCGCCAACAGTTCGAGTTGCCCGGATGTAGAAGGCGCCAAAAGCAGGGAATACGCGGTTTTCGGCGCAGCATTGCCGACACCGTAAGCCGCTGATGGCCCCGCATAAATCGAACCTTGAGCGGCAACGGCCCGAAGAATCGCCGGGTAGACAAAACGACCATCGGTGGGCGATGTATTGGCGCCCCTCACAGGAGACAGATTCCCATCGACCTGCGCCGACTGAGTGCTGGGCGTGAGATTGCCACCGGCGGAAAACAGATCGATGGCGGTGTGATCGGTCCACAGTGAGAAGCCGCTCAGGATGCCGCCGGTCAGGATATTAGCGTTGCTATCGAGCAGTGGCGTGGCGTTGAATTGGCTCACACGACCGGGATCGGCCGCCCCCCCCAATACCAGATCACCACGGGTGCTGAGACTCATGCCGGAGTCGCCGGGAATCAGCACCAGGCCACCAGAAGCGTTGCTGGTCGTCGAAGTGAAAGGATCCAGCGGTCGGGTTTCACGGACATCATGCAACTGCGAGTTGGCACCGTATTGCAGATTGATACCGCCCACCGCCCCTCCGGTCAATTGCGCTGCACCGCGCAAGTTGATCAGTGCGCCTTGCAGATCATGCCTCGGCGGCTGAGTCCCGTTATCCCCGGCCCGCGCTTGCAGCGATGGGTTGAATGCGCCGCCGAGGCGAATGTCCATATCGCCACCGCCGGTCATCTGCACGCTGCCATCGTCGGCGACACGCCCGGTGCTGCCCACGGCAACGATCAGCCCCTGGCTGCGTGGATAATTGACCGCATCTCCCAACGGTCTGAGCATCCCGGCGTCGCCACCGGCACGCAGGCTGATGTTGCCGCCGCCCAGGGTGCCGAATCCGGTGAAGCCGACCAGGTAAGGTTCGGTATTACTGTCAGGCGTCATCAACCGAGTAGCGTAACTGCCAAAGTTGATCCACCACGCTGTGGGCACATCCGGGTTGCCCGTGCCTTGGCGCCACGACCAGTTACCCACTGAAGCACTGGCGATCTGTTCGCGGAAACCGCCATTCACCGATTGTGCTTTCGTGCCGACGGAATCGCCGGAAACCGAGCCACCGGCGTTGATTGTCAGGTTGCCGCCCATCTGCGGATACCAGGCCTGATAGAGGCTGTCGCTACCGCCGTCGACCCATTTTTCATAAGCGGCACCGGCCGCGCCCAACACCGAATTGTTATCCGAAAGATGCCCGCGCGGCTGGTTATAGAGCGGATCGATATTCGCTGTTTGGGTGCCGGCGGTGTACACGCCGAACGGTGAATCCATGCTCAGATTGCCTGCGGCGATCAGGTCGAGATCACCCGTGCCGGTGCGCAGAACACTGAACATCTGCGTATGGGCCTTGGCCGTTTTCCCGGGATTGTTGCCGATGCACAGCTCTGGCTGCAGATCACAAATGAATTGAGCCTCCTCGGGAACCGGTTCGTAGTCCGGCCCCATTCCGCTGCCTGGCGCCCAGACCCACCGGGCCATGGGTACGCACAAGTCGGCAATCTGCTGGCAATACTCGAGCATGTCATCAGGGACCGGCTCGTAGGGAGTAAAGAAGGGATTATCGGGAGCCCAGACCAGCTTGCCCGTCGCCGTGGTGATGTTGACGCCGTAATGACTGTCCGCCAGCCGCAGATTGCCTTCAGGGGTCAGCGGTTTGACCGCACGGCTGTCGGCCGCAGCAAGATCGGCCCCGGCTACCGCGCGCATCGACCAGGACGCACTGCCCGACGGCAGCATGCTGGCCAGCGCCCAGTTCTTGCCTTGTTGTGTGCCGTTGAACGGCCGTAATTCGATCAGCGAAGTGCCTTCGGCGAGCTTCACATCGGTCATCGACGGAATCAGCGAACCGCGCAGCAAGGCCAGCTCGCCCTTTAATTTCACCCCGGAGAAGGTCGTCAGATCTGCATCGTAAACGCTGGGCAACGGCACACCCTTGGGCCAGTTCAGCGCTTGCAGGGCGGTGGCCTTGTTCAAACGAATGCCGGCCCCCAGGCGTGTGTCGGCAGGCAACGTCACGCTGTCGCTGAGCAGCGTACCGGCGGCATACAGCAGATTTCCGTTGCTGTCGTGAATCGCCCCCGTCAGCACGGTGCCGGCGCTGAAGGTATACGTCTCACCCAGCACCGCTTGAGTCGGCAGCAATGTGCCGCTGGCCAAGACCGCGCCCTGGAGGGTCACGTCGTAATTGAGCGTGACGCCTATCGGGAACTGTGTCCCTTCAGCCAGCGAAACACCACTGCCCGGCACGATCAGATCGCCACCGAACGGCTGCACACCGGCAATCAGTTTCCAGCCAGCGTCATCCTGGGTTTCCGGTGGCGGCGCGAAGCCGTCGTTGATGCTGCCGTAAATATCGAGGTTGCCACCGGCACGAATCACCAGGCTGCCGGCCTCCCCTGACCCGTACACCGACGGGTTCAGTCGCGTGTGCGGATTGAGACTGGCGTAACGATAGCCGGACAAATCCAGATCGCCCTCCACCACCAGATCACCGTCGGCTGTCTTGCTGGCGATTTCCACGCCCGGCCGCAGATGGAATGCATCGGCGTAGGTGGCGTTGTTCAGCCCGGCGAGTTTGCGTTGCAGCAAATCGTTGTTGCCCAGTGCGGCGTTGATGAAGTCGTTGCTGTCGCCATGAATGCGCTCGAGCATGGCCTGATCGATGACTTGATACGGTCGGCCACTGACCGCCGGATCGACGCCATCGCGGGCATCGGTATAGCGGCGCAAACCGTTGAGGCCGATGGATCGTGCGCCCTGAATGGTCAACGCACCGCTGGCGTCGATGGCGATGTCATTGCTGCCCAGACGCGGCGCGTTCAGCTCCAGCGTACCGCGCAGCATTCCATCGTGTTGCCCGGCGAGGAAACCGGGCACGGCATCAGTGCCGTGGCGCAGGTCGATGCGCGCGCCGCTGTCCAGCGTGAGCAAGCCATCGCCGGAACCGAGTTCGATCGTGGCACGGTTCGGCGCATCGATGATCTCCCCGTAGCTGTCGACCCGCAGTACGCGACCATGGGCATCGAGTACGCTGTTGCCCGCCAGGGTCAAACCGTTTTTCGCCGACAGACGAATGCTGCCGACACGCTCGCCGCTGGCGTCGATCAGACCAGCCACCGTCAGGCTGCCATTGTCCACCGAGACATTGACCTCACCGGCCTTGAGGCCGTCGCCGATCACCAGGTTGCCTTGTTTGAGTTGCAGGCTGCGGCTGCCGTAAACCTGCCCGGCATTCAAGCGCTGATTGAGCGCGGCGAACTGCTCGGTGGCGTCACCACCCAGACGCTGCGCGCGAATGTCCACGCCACCGGCCTTGTACGGCACCAGCGTGCCCCCGGCGTCGTAGTAACCGCTGCTGCCGCCGACAATCTCGCCTTGCAGATCGACCATCCCGGCCACGTCGGCCAGAGCGACGACGCTGAGGTTACCGGCCTGATTGTTCTTCGCCGACAGATCGATCCGCGAGCCCGCAGCCTGACGGATATTGCCGTTGGCGCTGTACAGCGATACGTCGCCGCCCCAGCTGTACTTGCTGACATCGTTGAACGGCAAGGTACGTCCGGCCAAGTCCAGCACGGAACTGCCACCGAGGGTCAAATCGCCTTCGGACTTCACCGTCAGCTTGCCGCTGGCCAATGCGATACGGCTGTCGAGCACGACATCGCGGGCTTCAAGGTTCAACTCCGCACCCAGGGCATTGGCCACGCTGGCAGCCCCGGCGCCGCTTACGGTCAGGCTATTGCCGGCCTTGAGCAGGCTGACTGATGCCGCCTCGCCAGTGAGCAACGGCGTACGCAGATTCAGATTACCTCCGCTGTAGCTGTAACCCTTGACCGGATCGTAGGCGCCCTGCTCCTGATACACCGCCAGGCTGCCCTTGTGATTGGCGGTGAAGCGCTCGCTGGCGCTCAGGTTGACGTTGGCGAACCCCAATGCCAGACGATTGTTCTGATCCAGACCGCTGGCCTGAGGCATCGGTCCGTAACCCAGCTCGATCCGCTGGGCCTGAATGTCCAGCGTGCCGCTGCCGGTGCCCGCGCCGCCCGTGATGACTGCGCCCGGGCTCTGGGTGGCGCCGTTCCAGATCAGGTTGGCGGTACGGATACTCGCCACGTCGCTGGCGTTGCCCAGACCGTAGATCGCCGGAGTGACCAGCACCAGATTCTGCAGTTTGCTCTGGCCGGTCTGTGGATCGATCGTGTCGAGGCTGACGCTGCCGTAGAAATTGAAGGCGTCGCGAGTGGTCAGGCTCAGGGTTTCCAGGGCCGGCGCGCCAAACTGCGTATCACCGCGCAGCAAGCGGTCGAGTACGTTCTGGTTGAGTGTGAGGCCGGCGGGCACGCGGCTGCCCGCCGCTGCAAGTGCTTCGGCGCTGCCGGCATTGACCGAGCCGACCGACAATGCCAGATGACGGGTGCCGAAACGCACCGCTTCACCGAGTTCGAACTGGTTATCCGTGGCAGCAGTGATACTGCCGTTCGAATACAGCAGGGCCGGATTGCTGCACACACTCGTTGCGCAAGTGCCGATCCGGATGCTGCCCGCGCCGGTGATGCCACTGGCCAGCTCCGGCGCCAGCACATTGGTCCAACCGTTGGAAACGATCAACAGGCTGGAACCTTTCGGCTCATAAACGTAACCGGCCAGCGAGTCGTAGGCCACGTTGCCACGCCCCAGCGTATTGATCCCGCCCCCCGCCTCGACCGTGATGCCGCCAAGCGTTGACGTGGTGCGCAGCAAAACCTGCGGCGCAGACAGAATCGCCCCTTCACGCAAGACAATACTTTCACTCGTGCCCAGGAAGCCGATGATGTTAGCGGTCGTGTTGTACAAGATATTCGGCATCGCACCGATGGTCAGCCGCCCCGCGTTGAGGCTGTTGAGCGTGTCGGCGTACAGCGACACACCGTTGAAACCAGGTGTCGATGCACGGCCCGCACCCAGTATCTCGAAGCTGCTCCCGGCGTTGCCGCCACGTACCACCGCCGTGCCGGCCATGCCGCCCTCGGCAGCCTCGAACAGCGTGCGCCCGTTGAACTGCAAGGCGATGTCTTGCTTGCCGCCGGGGACCAGGCGCAGATCCAGTATCTTGCCGTCCATTGGTGCCAGCGCGCGTGGCACACCGCGCCGGGCGGCGTCGCTCTGGATGAATTGAGAGAAACCGGTTTCGTTGTACTGCGAGTAACGACGCAACACATCGGCTGACGTGAGAATCACCTGACTGGCCAGGCTGTCACGCAGGCCGGTATTGGCAATCGACAGCTGCCCGCTGCTGGTCCATGAACCATTGCGCAGTGGCAACGCCCCCGTTGTCACGCCGGGTGCTGCCTGGCCGTTTACCTCAACCCGGAACGCACCAGGCATCAGGGCAAACGTTGACGGCAACAGTGTGTAAGTACCCGCCGCCAACCCCGGCACCCCGGTGCCAATGGTGATCTGCTGGCCAATGCGCGGATCGACCGCACCCGCTTCCGCCAGCATCGGCGCATAGCTGCTCTGGTTGCCGGGCACGATGGCATACACCGGGTTGCTCGCCAGTCCCGGCAGGCTGAAGGTGCCGTCAGCCGCATTGCGCACCAGCGGGTTGAAACGTGCATCGGTGGAACCCCCGCGACCGGACACGAAACCGGCGCCACGCAGATCGCCACCGCCGGACAGGTCGATGACCGCGCCGCTCTGCACATCCGCGTACTGCGTGCCGATCGACACGCCTGATGTTTCGCCAGTGATGCCGTTGAGCATCACGGATTTGCCGTTGTAGCGATAGTCGATACCGTCCGTGGTGCCGCCGTACGGCATGACCAGGCCGGCGCCGCTGACCGAGGTCAAACTGCCCGGCAGGAGACGAACCTCGTGAGTGGTGCTGAGCAAATCATCACCCAGTACGATCTTGCCCAACGGTGCACGCAAGACACCGCCCTGTTCGATGTCGGCGGCAGAAAGAATCAGCGTTCCGAATGCCGAGTACGGCACCGCAGTCGGTGCCGCGCCGTGGCCGCTGATCCGCAAGGTGTGTTGAGAAACCGGGACGGCGCCCTGATAACCGGCACGCACCTCAGCCTGAATACCGGTGGCGGGATAGATCTGCGCCGCACCGAGGTGCAAGTCGCCCGGCGTCCACAGCCTGGTTTTCTCCGCGCCATCATTCGGCGCGAGGAAGCGCAGGTCGCCGCTGCTGTCGAGGCTCACCAGACCGAAAGACCGACGGCTGTATTCAACGGCCGGCGCCTGCCGTTGCAGGATCGAACCCTGAGTCCCGAAGGACAGGCCATTGCCTACGTCCAACAAGTTCGCGGAGGCATTGAACGTCGCGTCAGACAATCGGGCCGTCGGGCCAGGGAGCAACCGTGGGCGCATCATGCTGAAGCCGGCAAAGTAGGTGCCCACCCCTGACAGACGCAGGTATGGAGCACTCAAATCAACCCGTGCCGAGCCTTTGGAATTCTCGGCAAGAGACAGAGCTCCGGCGAAGAGACTGAGGCTCTGATTCATGCGCAGATTGACGTCACCGTCAAACGACAACAGACCGTTGCTCAGCAGGCTGAGATTGTCGAAACCGCCCGTCATCAAGCCATCGGCACTCAAACGGGCTTGACCGTAACGCAAGCCATCGGCGCCTTCGCCGGGTTGCAGATTCGCGGGCAGCCGCTCGTTTCCTGCCGCTTGACCAATGATCATTTCCCTCGGCGAGCGCACCGCGTTGCTCGCCGAATCGGAATACAACGGGGTCTCCAGCGCCAGTTCCAGACGACCACCCGCCGCCCCGACGCCACCCGCCGCCGCACGCAAGTTGCCTTCAATGAAAAGACCGTTATAAGAACTCAAACTGATGCGCCCGCCGTCCGTTGCGATACGAGTCGGGCCTTGACCGGCGATATCCAGAACGGCCTCGGTGCCCGAGGCATCCAGCCGCGCGCCCGGACGCACAATCACGTAGGCATCGGCAGCCGTGGCGGTTGCCAGTTTCGAATCGATCTCGCCGCCGATGATGATGCTGCCGCCCTTGCCGACCTGCCCGTAAGTGCGGCCCAGGGTGTCGGTCGCCGTATTCGCACGCCCGGCGACATCCAGCACGGCCTGCTCGCCGATCCAGATCGAGCGGTCATGTGCGTTCGGATCCGCCGCTTGAATCGAAGTGGCCGGCTGGATCGAGCCGAATTGTTGCTGACGAATATCGATCGTGCCGCCCCAGGCATTCAGTTCACCGTCGACGGTGATCTGCCCGGCACCACGCAGCTTGATGCTCTGCCCCGGGTCGACGCTGATGCGCGAGCCACGGCCCAGGGTCAACGGGCTGTTGGCCGCGTCTATCAGACCGACCAGCGTCGCGCCACCTTGCAGTGACAGGCTGGCACCGGCGCGTTGGGTCAGCACGCCCTTGGTCGGGTTTTCCTGGAACAGCGTCGGTGTCCACAGCTCCAGCGCCGTTCGCGGATCGACGCCACTGACCTGATTGGGTGCCGCATCACCGAAACGGTACACCGGCAGGGTCACATCAATCGCGGCGCCTTCGGCGACGTCGAGCCCGCTGAGACCGATCAGGTTGTAGGCGGAGAACCCCTTGCTGAACAGGTCGGTGGACAGTTGCAGGATGTTGTCTGCCAGGGCTTTATCCGTCGGACCAACGAGAATTCCGTTGGCCTGCACCATCAAGGTGCCGCCGCCTGTGACGCCGTAACCGCGTAGTTCGCCATCGAGGTTCATACGGGTTTTGCCAGGTGCGGAAATGGCACTGGACTCCAGCATCAAATCACCGCCCTTGCCGCCCCGGGTCTTGCCATTGGCGAGTATGGCGCCACCGGAAGAAACGTCGAGCAGGCTGCCGGCAGCGACGTCGATATCAACGCTGCTGCGGATCGATATCAGGCCACCGTTCAGATACGCGAGGCTGGCGTTATCGTCCGGGTTGGTGCGCAGGTTGCTCCACAGCCCTCGGGTGTCGAGATGCACGCCCTCGGCGATGCGGGTTTGCGTCGTTTTTTCGGCTTTGGCCGCCAGGCGAGTGTCGGTGTTTGCGCCACCATTGAACTGATTGAGTACGTTGCCCAGACGCAGACTGCCACCGCGAGCAGTCAGGTCGGCGCCGATCTGAACATCCGGGGCGTACAGAGTGATGTCGCCACCGCTATCGACCGTCAGCGCACCGTCAACGGCGATATGATCCTTGGTCGAAACCTTGAGCGCACCGAGGCGGAACCCGCTGAGCTGATCGTTATCAAGATACAGCTTGCCCTTGCGGGCATCGGACACCGCGCCGGTGAGGTCCGGATCATTTCCGGCAACCGGGCGCGCGCCACCGATCTGCACCTGATCGAGCAATGGATTGAGGGTGTAGAGCAGGCCATTCGACGCCGCGACGAAGGTCGGGTCGTAACTGCCGACGATCAACTGCGCACGCCGGGCCAACGCGGTCTGGCTCTGCTGATAGCCGTCGAGCACCGGTTTCGGCGCCTGGTTCTGCCGTTCGCCCTGATACACCTCGCCGATCATTTGCCCGTCGACGACCGCATTGGCCGTGGCGATCACCAGTTGTCCGGCGTCGCGACCCACGGTGTAACCCGACTCGAAACGCGAGCGCGGGGCAATCAGCGGGCTGTAGTAATAACTGGTCTGCCCCCAGCGTTCACTGCTGTCTTCATAACCTTTGTAGAGGCCGGTGTAGAGCAGGTCCCCCGGCGCACGCGACACTTCATACAACTTGCCGTCGGTGCCACGCAGCCAGCTCTGGCGGATCTCGCCGCTTTGCACATCCAGGGTGCCGCCGGACAGGTTGATCAACGAACCTTTTTCCGTGACCACGTCGTTACCGGCAAAACTCACTGTGCCGCCCTGAGCCATCCACTCGCCGACACTGTGCCCTTGGGTGCCGAGATAACCGCCGACTTCCAGCAGACCACCGGCGGTGTACCAGCGATCGGTGGCATAACCGTTAGTGCCCGCCGGCACATACACCAGATCGCGCACATCGACCCAGATGTCATTGCTATTGAGCGCGCCTTTCTCGCGGTTGACCGAGGCATCGCGCTGCTCGTTACCCTGCACGTTGATCTTGATGCTGTTGTTTTCCATTGCCACTTTGACGCCGAGGGCGCCGGACACATCGATCATTGCGCCGTCGCGCACCAGGCTGCGGCGTTGTGCATTGACGGCGACCTGGCCGCCGGTGGCCAAGGTGATCGAGCCGCTCTGGAACTCGACAGTGCCGCCGCTCTGGATCTCGACGCGTGACTGGTCGCTACGGACCCGGTTATTGGCCGTGACGCCCGTCAGCGCGGCCTGATGCTGGCTGTCGAGGGCGGTCAGGTCACTGCTGTCGAGCATGATGGCCGTGGCGCTGCCCTGCCCCAGCGTGACGCTGCCGCTGCTGTCGGTGCTCGGGTTGGTCAGGTGAATCGTGCCCCGCGTCGCCACTGAAGTGCTGGCGAGCAACACACCGTTCTGCACCACCTCATGACCGGTCAGGGTGATGTCGCCGGTGGCGGACTGGATCAAGCCGTTGTTGGTGACGTTGCCCGCCACGGCACCGGCCTTGAAGCCGGGAATGACTTCGTTGCCGAAGGTGGTGGACAGCGCATTACCCTCGGTGCCCGAGCCCTTGCGGATGTAGAAACGGTCACCGGCGGCGAGCACGGTCTGGCCCTTGGCGGAGTTGATGCTGCCGTCGTTCTGCACTTCATTGCCGAGCAGCAGCGCATAGCCGCCGGCATCGGTGGAAGCCGCCGGCTTGTGGGTTTCAATCGACGCTCCGCGCTCCACCAGCACTTTGCCGGCCGCATCGGTGAAGGTCGGCTGACTGCCGGTGCTGTCGAAATACAGACCCCGGTCGCGGAACTGGATATCGGTGATATTCGCCGCTGCCGCCACCAGGTTGCGCACGTTGACCTGACTGCTGCCGCTGAAGACGATGCCGTTGCGGTTGATCAGCATCACCGTGCCGTCACCCTTGATCTGGCCCTGGATCTGGCTGGCCCGTGCATTCGGGTCGTTGACGCGGTTGAGCACTGCCCAGTTCGACTGCTGGGCGAAATCGACCGTGGTGTTGCGGCCGACGTTGAAAGTCTCCCAATTGAGGATCGCCTTGTCGGCGGTCTGCTCGATCTTCACCGTGGTCTTGCCATCGGCTTGAGTCTGCTGCGGGCCCTTGGCGTTCAGCCAGCCCTGGGTCAGGCTGTTGTCGACCTTCAAGCCACCCTCGCCGAGGCCGTCCGGTACAAACTGCACCGTGCCCAATGCGGCGGCACGCCCGGCAGCCTGCGCCGCCTGTTGCGCAGCAATCGCGGCAACCGTGTTGTTCAGAGTCTGAATCGAGCGCTGCAACTGCGCATTGGCCTTCTGCTGCTGGGCCAGCGGCGGTGTCATGCCCGGCAAGCCGCCCACGCTCGGACGTGCCGCCGCAGCCTGTTGGGCTGCGCCCTTGGCGGCAAACCAGCCCGAACTGAACGCCGTCTGCGCCTGCGCACTGCCCGCCACCAGACACAATGCCACCGCGTGCGCCAACGGCTTGAGCAGCCATAGCGACGGCTCGACGGTTTCACGCTTGGAGGACAGAACGTTGGTACGACGACGGGATGGGCGAGCGAGCATCACTACGAGATCCTTTTTTGATTGCCACATATGGCCGCAGGCGCGCAAAAACCTGCTGTTACGACATAGGCCGTTGGCGAAGGGCGCGACCGAACGGATGTCACACAAACTTCATGTTCGGCGTGTATTCGAGCCAAAAAAAATGACGGCAACCCAAAGGTTGCCGTCATCAGTGTTACGACCGCGCGAGCTTACAAAGGACGACCGATAGCGTTGCAGACGCTGGCGTTGTTGATGTCCAGGTTGTTGCCCGAAGTGTTGGTGACGAAGTTGGCGGTCACAGCGGTTTTCCAGGCGTTAGGCACAGCGACGAATTTGTGAGCCTGCGTCGCGGTGTTGTTGCCCGGGTTGCTGTAGTGGGTGGTCAGGAAGGCTTTGACGGCCGCGGCCACGTTTGCATCCTTGTAGCACTGACCGAAAATGAAGTTGGTGTAGGCAGCCAGTTTGTAACCCGAAGCCGGGTTAGCCACCACTGGCGACCAGTTGGCAGGGTTTGCAGCCTGGGCTGGCGTCGAAGGAGCCGACACCGACGACAGTGCCAGCGTGACGTTGAGCGAAGTTGGCTGAACGCCGTTGACGCGAGCAACAACAGCGTTGCTGGTAGCGTCGACACCGTCCGGACCGACATAACCGATCGAGCCGTCAACCGCGTTCACGGCGGTGGCGACATCGGCAGTGTTGGCGACGCCGACCCAGTTCGACGGCAGCGCCGAACCGGCTGGCAGACGCGCGTTGGTGAAGGTGGAGCTGGTGGCGAACTGAGTCGGGCAGACCGAGTTCAAGTGACGGCTGAGGATTTCCGAAGTACCGCTGGAAACGTTGCGGTAAACAACGCGAATCGGCGTGGTGTCGGACGTGCCGAGCAGCTGGCCCCAAGTGGTTTTGGCACCGGAGAACGCATCGCACAGCTGAGCGCTGGTCAGGTTCAGCGCGGTCTGGCCGGCTTTTTTGTACGGGATGGCAACCGAAGTGGCCACCGAAGGCAGTTGAATCAGCGGGCCGTACGAAGCGCCGTAAGTGGTGTTGTAGGTGCTGATTTCCGCAGCGCTGAGGATCGAGTCGCTACCGGCGAAGTGCACGGTGCCGGTGGTGCTGAAGCCGGCCGGGTTGTTGGTCAGGAAAGCGGTCTTGCCGGCCCCGCTACCCACGGCGGCGTAGCTGAAGCTGGCTGGCAGGATGCTGTCGGCCGAACCTTTGTACAGAGCGGCTGGCAGAGTGGCGCCACCACCGGTAACGGCCATGGCTTGAGCGGAAGCCAGGGCGGCGACGGTCAGGGAAGCGGCGATCAGAGTGCGCTTGAACATGAAGAATCTCCTTTTCAACGATGGTTGTGAACACAGGTTTTCAGGGGTCTTGCATGACGCTGGAAAGACTCACCGCTGACCTTCGCAAGCGGGGTCTGTGGTTAAGTCGCACTGAGAAATTCGCAGCTTCCAGTGACAGATAAAGGAAAAAACCTCGGGAGCTGCGCGGTGTTTTTCAGGGGATTTTCTCGGGTGTATGCGGGGGATTTCGAGGGCTCTGGATCGTGGGTTTGGCTGAAACTGGCTGCAGCCGTTGCGGGGTGGTTGCAGATGACAGAAAGGAGAACCCGAGGATGGGGGAAACCTGACTCGGGTGATGCTGAAGCCTTGGAAAAAAGTCTGAATTTTTTGTTGTCCGGACCGGCCCCTTCGCGAGCAGGCTCGCTCCCACATTTGAAATGCGTTCCCCCTGTGGGAGCGAGCCTGCTCGCGAATGGGCAAGCCCAGACACCATCAAAACACCAGACACACCACTACTGGACCAGTTGGTTGATCTCAATGATCGGCAACAACACCGCCATCACAATCACCAGCACCACCCCGCCCATCACTACAATCATCAGCGGCTCGAGCAACGCGGTCATGCCCATCGCCCGCCGTTCGATATCGCGGGACAGCGTTTGCGCCGCACGCTCAAGCATCGGCGGCAGTGCGCCGGTTTTCTCGCCGCTGGCGATCAGGTGAATCAGCACCGGCGGAAACACGTTCTCCACCCGCAACGCCGCCGCGAGGTTCACCCCTTCGCGAACCTTGGCCGTGGCGTCGCTGACACTCAGGCTGAGTCGATCATTCGATAATGTCTGCCGCGCCGCCTCCAGCGCGCGCAACAACGGCACCCCGGCACCGCCGAGAATCGCCAGGGTCGAGGCGAATCGTGCGGTGTTCAGGCCCAAGACGAAACGCCCGATCAGCGGCAATTTCAGCACCCGATGATGCCAACTCAACCGCGCCGCCGGATTGCGCAGATACAGGCGCCAGCTCCAGAAAGCGCCGGCGATCAGCGCCGCACACAACCAGCCCCACGCCCGAATGAAATCACTGGCGGTGAGCATCGCCAAGGTCAGCCCCGGCAAGTCCTGCCGCGCCTGGGAAAAGGCGCTGACCACCTGCGGCACCACGTAACTGAGCAGGAAAATCACAATGCCGATCGACACCAGCCCGACCACACCCGGATAAATGAAAGCGGTGAGGATCTTGCCGCGCAGGTTGTTGCGCTCCTCGATGTAATCCGCCAGCCGCTCCATGACCTGCGCCAGATCGCCAGACTCCTCCCCCGCAGCGATCAACGCGCGGTAGATCTCCGGAAAATCCCGTGGCCGTGCGGCCAACGACTCGGCCAGACGCATGCCGCTGCGCACATCGGCGCGCACCGCACTGAGGGTGTGAGCGATGTTTTTTTTTTCAGCCTGCTCCACCGTCGCGCTGAGTGCCGCTTCCAACGGCAGGCTGGCACCGAGCAGACTCGCCAGTTGCCGGGTGGCCCAGGCCAGGTCGTTGTCCGACATGCGCGCACTGAACAGACCGCCGCCGCCATGCTGGGCGACGTTGCTTTCCTTGTGCACCGACAACGCGGTCAACCCACGGCTGCGCAACACGCCGAACGCAGCGCCCTGACTGTCCGCTTCCAGATGCCCGGACTCGATCTTGCCGGTGGCGTCGGCGGCTTCAAAACGATAGCGATTCATCAGGCGTCCCGGGTCACACGGAGGATTTCTTCAGGGGCGGTGGCACCGCTGCGAATCCAGCGCTCACCGTCCTCGCGCAGACTGAACATCCCGGCCTTGGCCGCCGCCGCACGCAAGGCCTGCTCCCCTGCCCCTTGGTGAATCAGGGTGCGAATGTCGTCGTCGATGCAGAACAATTCGTGGATGCCGGTGCGGCCGCTGTAGCCGGTATGGTTGCATGCGGCGCAGCCCACCGGGCGCCAGGTGCCCGGGGCTGCCGGGTCTTCCTGTTTGCACTCCTTGCACAGCCGTCGCACCAGCCGCTGAGCCAACACCCCGAGCATCGACGAGGCCAGCAGAAACGGCTCGACACCCATGTCGATCAAGCGGTTGACCGCCGACACCGCGTCGTTGGTGTGCAGCGTCGCCAGCACCAGGTGACCGGTGAGCGAAGCCTGCACGGCGATTTGTGCGGTTTCCAGATCGCGGATCTCGCCGATCATGATGATGTCCGGGTCCTGACGCAGAATCGCCCGCAATGCCAGGGCGAAGGTCATGTCGATCTTGGCGTTGACCTGAATCTGGCTGATCCCCGGCAGGTCGTATTCCACCGGGTCTTCGACGGTGAGGATGTTGCTGGTGCTGGCATCCAGTCGCGCCAGCGCCGCATAGAGGCTGGTGGTTTTGCCGCTGCCGGTGGGGCCGGTGACCAGTACGATGCCGTGGGGCTGGCGGATCAGGTGATCGAGTTTGGCCAGCACCTGCGCGTCCATGCCGAGGGTTTCCAGGTGCAGACGCCCGGCCTGCTTGTCGAGCAAACGCATCACCACCCGCTCGCCATGCCCGGTGGGGACCGTTGAAACGCGAATGTCGATCGGTCGCCCGGCCACGCGCAGCGCGATACGACCGTCCTGCGGCAGGCGTTTTTCGGCGATGTCGAGTTGGGCCATGATCTTGATCCGCGACACCAGCGCACCGTGCAACGCCTTGCGCGGCGAGACCACGTCGCGCAGGGTGCCGTCGACCCGGTAGCGCACCACCGAATGGGTTTCGAACGGTTCGATATGAATGTCGCTGGCCTCATCGCGTGCGGCCTGGGTCAGCAAGGCGTTGATCATGCGGATCACCGGCGCGCCGTCCTGAGTGTCGAGCAGGTCGGTGATTTCCGGCATGTCCTGCATCAGCCGGTCGAGATCGACTTCGTTTTCTGCTGCGCCAACCACAGCGGCGGCGCTGCCGGTGTCGGCGTAGGCCGTGGCGAGCAGACCATCGAGTTCGTCATCGCGCACGCGCTTGAGCGACGTGTCACCGAACTGCCGCCGCACCTCGCTGATCGACCAGCCTGGCGTCGATGGGCACACGGTCAGCACGCCGTCGCACAACAGAATGCGTTGGGCCTTGGCCCAGGCGTAGGGAAGTGAACTCATCGCATGCCATCCCCAATCCCTGTGGCAATGCGATCCCCTGTAGGAGCTGCCGCAGGCTGCGATCTTTTGCTTTTAAAGATCAAAAGATCGCAGCCTTCGGCAGCTCCTACAGGTCCAAGGTCGTCCGCCATTCCTGTGTTTCTTGTGGCGAGGGGATTTATCCCCGATGGGCTGCGCAGCAGCCCCGAAACCTGACATCCGAATACATCTGACTGACCGCGTGCATAGGTTTTGGGGCCGCTTCGCTGCCCATCGGGGATAAATCCCCTCACTACAGGGTTACTTCTCAGATTGAGGACTCTGTTCAAAAGCGTGTGCTCCCTTCAATCGGCACAGCCTTGATCGTCGCCCTCGGCCCCATCCCCGGCACCACCGCCGGCACCCCCTGCGCCGCCGTCGGCAACTGCGGCGCCTGCATGTCCGGCATCGCCCAGCTGCGTTCCGGTTGCAGCCCGCCCTGCGCGCGGCGCATGAAGTCGTAGCGATTGAGGGTGATGCTGCGCCCCGCTTCGCTGTCGCGGATGATGTACGGGCGCAGGAACACCATCAGGTTGGTCTTGCTGATCGCCCGGCGTTCGTTGCGAAACAGCGCGCCAATCCCCGGCAGGGTTCCCAGCCATGGCACCGCTTCGTTGCTCTGGCTGTAGCCGTCCTGCAGCAAGCCGCCGAGGACCATGATCTGGCCGTCGTCGAGCAGGATGCTCGTGTCGATCGCGCGCTTGTTGGTGACGATCCCCGCCGACGTCGCACTGGCCGACGCGCGTTCGTCGATGCTGCTAACTTCCTGATAGATGTCGAGCTTGACCGTGCCGCCCTCGGAAATCTGCGGCCGAACATTCAGCTTCAACCCCACCTCTTCACGGGTCACGGTCTGGAACGGGTTGTTGCTCGTCCCCCCACCGCCAGTGACGTAGCTGCCGCTGACAAACGGAATGGTCTGGCCGACAAAAATACTCGCCGCTTCGTTATCGAGGGTCAGCAGGTTCGGCGTCGACAGCACGTTGGTGCCGCCCTTGCTCTTCAGCGCCCGGGCCAGCACTTTCAGGTCGAGAATCTTGCCGATGCCGGGGATATCGACGGTGCCGTTGACGTAACCGAGGTTCAAGCCCTGGGGCAGCACATCGAGGCTGGTCTTGCCGTTGAGATTGATCCCCGAACCGCCAAGATTCGCCCCGCCGATCACGCCTTTACCGCCGAGATTGCCGGTCTGCCACTGCACACCGAATTCGCTGGCATCGTCCTCGCCGACCTCGACGATCAGGCTCTCGATCACCACTTGCGCACGGCGCTGGTCGAGCAGATCAATCACCTCGCGCAGGTTGCGATACAACGGCTCCGGCGCGGAAATCAGCAAGGTGTTGGTGGTGGCGTCAGCCTGAATCGTCACCCCGCCGGCGCTGAACGCGACGTTCTGCTCGCTGGCCTGACTACCGCCGCTGCCGGTCGAATTGCTGCCCTGCGCGTAACTGCCGCCGGTGCTGCCAGTGCTCGACGTGGTCGAGGTGTTGCCACTGGTTTGCGTGCCGCTCTGCGCACCCGAACCGCCATTGTTGTTGCCGTTGCTGCCCATGGCACTGAGCACCGAGCGCGCACTGTCGCTGGTGCCGCTGTCGCTCTCACCAGTCAGCAAACCGCGCAACGCTTGCGCGAGTTTCGCCGCTTGCGCGTTACGCAAATAAACCACGTGCAGGTTGCTCGGATTGCTCTGCGCGTTGTCGAGTTTGTAGATCAGATTGCGCGCCAGTTCGGTGCGCTCGGGGCTGCCGGCGCGGATGATGATGGTGTTGGAACGCGGGTCGCCGATCACCGCGATTTTCTGCGTCGGGTCGTTGCCCGGCGCGTCGAGCAGATCGGCGACCATCGGCGCGATGTCGGCGGCGATGCCGTTCTGGATCTGCACCACGTCAGTGTCGATCGCGCTCGGGGTGTCGATGGTCTGGATCAACTGGGCGACGCGGGTGAGGTTTTCGGCGTAATCGGTAACGACGATGGTGTTGTTGCCGGGGTAGGCATTGATCGGGTTGTTCGGCGACACGATCGGGCGCAGCACCGGAATCAGATTCACCGCGTTCTCGTATTGCAGGCGGAAGGTGCGAGTCAGCATGCCGTTGCCAGCCGGTTTGTCCGGGCTGTAGATCGGCCCGCCGAGCAGTTTCGCGTCGGCCTCCGGCACCACCTGCGCGACGCCACCGACATCGACCACGCTGAAACCCTGCATGCGCAACGCCGCCAGCAACATGTCGTAAGCCTGGCGCGCCGGCACCTGTCCTTCGGAGACCAGCGTCAGGCTGCCCTTGACCCGAGGGTCGACCAGAAACTGCTGGCCGGTGGAACGCGACAATGCGCGCACCACCGCTTGAATATCGGCATCGACAAAATTCAGCGTCACCGGCTGATCGCCCAGCGGGTTGCTCGGCAGTGTGCTGCCGCGTGGGGCGCCGCCACTGCGCGCGCGTTCGGTGATGTTGTGCATCTGCCGTGGTTGCGGCGCGGTTTGTGCCTGGGCGCGTTGACGATCGAGCAGCGCATCACCGCTGCGTTGGGTGTTGGCCAGTGGCCGGCCAAGTTCGCTGTCCACCAGCAACGGTGGCTGGTTCGGCGGCGTGGTGGTGTTGCTGCACGCGCTCAATGCCATCAGCAACATCGGCAACGCCATGCGCGCCGGTTTGGATCCTGACCCCTTCATGAAGCTTCCTTAGCGCCCAGCGCCTGATCCATGCGAACGGTGCCTGACAATGTGCCGGCAGTGACTTCGGTCGAAGCGTTGTCGGCGCGTTGCAGACGCGCCTCGACCACTTGCAGAGAAAGTTGTGCCGGGTTGCTCAACAGCCAGTCGAGCAGCGCATCGGCCGGCGCCGCGTCGAACGTCAACTGCCAGGCGCCGGCCTCCCCGGCCTGCAATTGGTAGTGCCCGGCCAGGCCTCTGGCCTGCAGCGTCTGCTCAAGAGACTGCGCCAGACTTTGCCCTTGCGGACGCACGCTGACCTCGCGCAACAGCACTTCGAGGGCTTCGGTCTGCGCGCGCAACTTCGGGGTTTCGGCTTGCCAATAGCTGATTTTTTTCAGCGGTGGCTGAATCAATGCGACCCACACCAACAGCGACAGCAGCACCACCGCCATGCCGCCGACCATGCGTTTTTCGCGCAGGACCAACGCTTGCCAGCGGACTTGAAGCTGCGCGCTGAAACGCTGCCAACGGGCGCGATACGCCGCGAGCGATGCCTTATTCATCTTCTGCTCCGCTGTCGTCAGCGCTTTCGTCGTGGGTGGTGACTTCGTCGCTCGGGCGCAGCAGCCAGCCTTCATCGTCAGCCGTCGCACTGATCCCGACCTGGGCCAATGCGCTCTGCCATTCCTTGTCCTTATCATTGGCGCTGCGCCGGGCGTCGGCCAGCAGACTCAACTGCAAGGTGCCGTCGACAAACGTCAGGCGCTCGACCGTGCCGGCCATGAACGGCATGCCACTGCCGGCCTGCAACACCAGCCGATTGAACGGCTGCGCCGGATCCTCCGCCGCGCCCTTCTGCCGCGCCGCCAATTGCTGACGCGCCTGCTGCAACGGATTAAGGATCACCGGCAACTCGGGGAACGCCTGCTTCACCCGCTGAGTCATCAACGTCTTGAGCTGCTGACCCTGACTGGCTTCGCGGGCGGCATACAGGTTCAAGCCGATCACCCACACCGCCAGCGCCAAGGCGCAAAGCCCCAACGCCCGGCCCCAACCGCGATGCTCGGTGCGCTGCTGTTGCACCGCACCCTGCAGGCCCCAACCGGGCAACGGCCCGGTCCAGCGTTGCGCCTCGGCCATCGGCAATTGCGCTTCCGGCGGCGCTGCCGAACCGATCCAGTGCAGCGGCGTGCCGCAGGTCAGCAGCCAATCGCCAATCTCGTCGTCGAACAGCGGCTGCACCCGCGCCACCTGCACGCTTTCGCGCAATAACAAATGGCCGTCCTGCCGATAAACCACCGTGCCCGGCAGCACCGGCAAGCTGTACGCCGCCGGATACAAGCCGCGCAGATTCAGACCGGCCCGCTTCAACAATTGCCCCAGATGCTGCAAGCGTTGACGCGGCGCCCAGGCGATCTGCACCTGCCCCGCGTCATCGCGCGAACTGTGAGCGATGTGCATGTCGTTGCAGTCACCAAGCATCAAGGCCTGCGCCGCGCATTGCACCGCCGCTGCGGTTTTGTTTGCCGGTAACGGTGGCAGGTCGATGCTCGCCAACAGACTGTCCGCCGGGTGCAGAAAAACGCTGAGCGGGGGCTGCTTCGGTAACTGCCCCAGTTGGCTAAAGGTCTGGCGCTGCTCACGAATGACCTGCCCCTGCCGGTCCAGCCACGCACAGTCCATTTCACTGTCGAGACTCAACTGCGCCAGTGGCGGCAAGCTCACACGCAACTGACTCATACGCCCACCCGCGACCAGATCACTTGCGGCAAACGATCCTCGCTGCGGTGCAACAACGCATCGAGACTGACTCGGCGCTGATCACGCCGCGCCTCGCCACGCAGACGAAACCAGTCACTGGTGATGCCGACCTTGACGCTGGTCAGCTCCAGATTCGGCATGCGCAAGCGGTTGACGAAATCGCCACGGTTGATGAACCAGCGCCCGGCGTCACGCTCATTGATCAGCGCCTGCGCCCGCTCCAGCGACAACCCCGGCACATACGCGGCCAGCACCGGTGCAGTGGCGGTGTTGCCATTGAGCCAAGTGGTCGCCGGAATCACCGTGAGGTACGGCGCCAGTTTGCCGATGACCGCGTCATTCACGCCCTCGACGCTGCGTAAATCATCGACACTGCGCAGCATCGGCAACTTCGGATTCTGTGGCTTGCGCGACGCATTCGGCGACGTGGCACGGCCACTGTCAAAGGCGTTTTTGCTCGCGGTGTTTTCGACAATCTGCGGGTTCAACAGGTACGGATAAGAGCCGATCACCCGCTGACTGATGCGCTGACTCAACCCGGCGCTGATGCCGATCAACTCGCACAGCCGCTGAAACGCCTGCACCTGCGCCTCATCGACACGCTCGTTGGCCACCAGATTGCGCAGGTTGAACTTGCCCTGCTCGTCCTCCAGCCGCCCCTCGAAACCCTGCGCGTTCAAACGCTGCGCCCACGGCTGATCGAGCCGGGTCAACGGATCGCGCTGCCGCGCATCCCAGAGCAATTGCCGGCTGATCTCCAGACCACCGTGCAACACCCACCGCCCCTGCACCCGCTGCTGATCCGCCTCCAGCGCACGGGTCGAAACGCTCTGCCGGGTCAACATCCCCGCCGCAATCACCGCGACCACGGCCGCGATCAACAGCGCACTGATGATCGCCATCCCCTGCTGGTTCGATTGGCTGTTCATCACCGGCCTTACAGCTGCCAGGAACCGATATCGGCATTCACGCCGTCGCCGTCAGGCTGACCGTCGGCACCGAGGGAAAAGATATCGATCTCGCCATTCGCGCCGGGGTTGAGGTACTGATAAGGACGACCCCACGGGTCATTCGGCAAACGCTCCAGATACGAACGCCAGTTGCTGTTCTTCGCATCCGCCGGCCGCTCCACCAGCACTTTCAAACCCTGAGTCATGCTCGGATAAGTGCCGTGATCGAGGCGATACAACTTCAGCGCCTGCATCAAACCGCCAATATCCTGCTTCGCCGCCGTGGCCCGCGCCTGATCCGGCCGGTCCAGTACCTTTGGCACCACCATCGCCGCCAGAATCCCGAGAATCACCACCACCACCATGATCTCGATCAGGGTAAAACCCTGCTGCCCATGGGGCATCCGGCTCGGTCGTCCGGGCTGTTTGAACTGCGCGATATCCATCTCGACATTCCCTTGGCTTGATTCGATTCGACGCGCAGTGTTGCAAGAAGATATGTCAGGGATGTTGAAAATCCTCGGGAGTTTTCGTCGTCAAGCCGTCAAGGACGCGGGTTAGGGTCGAGGGCTGTATTTCGGTTTTGGGCCATTTATGCCTACGCGCTCCCGAGAAAACGGATTCACCCTGATTGAAGTGCTGGTGGCGCTGGCGATCATTGCCGTGGCGATGTCGGCGGCCGTGCGCGTGGCGGGGTTGATGACGCAGAGCAGTGGGGTTTTGCGGGATCGGTCGATTGCGATGATTGCTGCGCAGACACGCATGGCGGAGCTGCAACTGGAAGGTCGATTGCCGACCGGTGTGAAAGCCGTTGATTGTGATCAGGGACGCCTGCTATTGCGCTGCGAACAAGCCATCGCCACAGCCGAAAACGGCCGATTGCTCAAGGTCGGCATCCAGGTCTTCAACCGCAACCAGGACGCCCCGCCCCTGGCCCGCCTGGAAACCCTACTGAATCGCCCCCTGTAGGAGCTGCCGAAGGCTCGGGCCGCGATCGGACGATCTTTTGTTCTTGTTTTTTAATATCAAAATCAATAGATCGTCCGATCGCGGCCGAGCCTCCGGCAGCCCCTACACAAACATCTCAGGCAACAAAACAACGCATGCCCCACACGATATCCGCAATCAGCCTGAAACCCTGTGGGAGCGAGCCTGCTCGCGAAGGCGCCAGAATGAACACCCAATCAATCACCAAGTGTCCCCGACACCTACATCACCCCGGCAACTGCAAATTATCCAAAGCCCGATTCACCGCCAACTCCCCGAGCATAATCAACTGCGCAATCCCCGCCAGCGCGTGCCGCTGCGACACCGGCAACAAACTGGCAATGTTCTGCGCGAGGGTTTTGGCCGAAGCGAGTGTTTCACTGGCATCCACCAGCAGTTCTTCGGTTTTGTTGTCCGCCGTCACGGCATACATCCCACGGATTTTACGCGGCGGCGGCGTGGAACCGGGCGGACAGAGGTAATGATCGAGGGCGCGGTCGGCGGCTTCGTGGAGTTTTTTGGAATCGATGGATTCGTAGGGGGAAACCGAGGCGGTTTCGGGCGGGTTGGGTGTTGGTTTGATCATGAGTGAATCTCCAAATCTTAGAAAAGGAGCCATCATCTTTCGCTACCAAACGAAGGGGTGGTGGCCATACGAAGGTTGGTAGACCGGTGACTTGGAAAACCGGCGCGCCCGAAGACGCCCTGCGCATGGCCACCATAAATACACAGCCCCAAAAGGGCCTGCATCGGGTGACGCAATGCGCCAAGTCCAAGCCGGGCTACCAAACCCGATCGCTGATTCGTCAGCGACCGAACCACAATAGAACCCGCTCCCAAGGCGCACAAGCCGGCGGATTCTGGCGTAGCTGTAGGCAAAGGCGCAAGGATATGTAGCCTGAGAGAGTGTCTGGAGATGTTTTTTTAAACGTTGGCGTTTATCGGAGCCTCACTCAGTCACCTCGTCCTTCAATAAACCACCCCCAGGCTCGAACTACGACGTGGACAACAGTTCGGTTATTCGAGCAACTACGTCGCCTTCAAATCGCCAACCATCGCATGGACAAATGACTTACTGGATGCTGCACCGGTAAACTTGCATCTGTTTGAAAAATTCCTGCATCACTTCTGAACCTAAAATTGAATGGAGTCAGCATTTGGCTTATTACGTCTTCAACATCGGCTTACCCGCCACTTCCGAGTGGTGGGCACAAAATCTGGACCGAAAGGTCATTACGGCCGGCTACAAAGGCCAGTCAGGTGATCGTGGAGACATAATCCTAAATCAGCTTATTCCGGGCGACTGGGTCATCGCCTATGTCAACGGTCATGGGTATGTGGGTGCAGGGATAGTCCTCGGTTATGAAACATACCGATTGCACCTCCAACTTCCGAGTGGTTCCTTGTCGGACCATCGGCACGAACGTGCAGTTGACTGGCGATATTTTGTTGAGGATATAAGTCATGCAGTCAACATCGATGAGGCTAATCGGCAGCAGCCCCGACAAACCAAAGAGAGCATTGATTCAGAAAAACATGCCGAAAGGATGATTGGTGAAATCCAGGCACGCTCAGGGGACAGAAAAGGCAGGCATGGCAGGCTGCGGTGGGAGCTTGTCAGAGAAGCAGTATTTGACCTTGGGCGTGCTGTATCCGTGGCCGAGGTAAGGGCGCTGATCGCAATGCGAGATCCACAGTTCAATTCAGAAAATATCAGGCCCGATCTGGAGAAAATGTCAGTCAATAGCGATATCAGGGCCCATTATCAAGGCGTGAAAAAAGGACGCAGAAGTGATTCTGGGCATGCTGCCGACAGGCTATTCAAAACGTTCTCCTTCTCCGAGACAAAGGTTCGGTACGAACCCTATATTCCTGAGGTTCATGGGGTTTGGATACTGGAATACGACTTTGCAGGCAATGGCAAGGTATACCAGGCGCCGCAAACATTGATTGCACATGCTGCGACATTAGCTCGTCGAGAAGTCGACGCGATTGAGATGGCACCGATCGATAGCGAATTAGATGGTCGGAAGCGAGTATTGATGCAGGTTGCCATGCGGCAAGGGCAGTTTAATTTCCGTTCGTTGATGCTGGTCGCGTACGAAGAGAAATGCGCAGTCACGGGATGTTCTACGGTTGATGTGCTTGAAGCCGCACACATCATTCCATATCGCGGCATCCATACAAACCGAACTGATAATGGACTGCTTCTGAGGTCGGACATCCACACATTGTTCGATATGGGGCGTCTTTGGATTGACCCAAAAACGATGGCTGTTCGTCTCGCCAGCGATATGAAAAACACTGATTATTGGCAATATGAAGGAGTTAAAATTTCTCTGCCAAAATCTAGAAATGACTGGCCGAATCCTAAGCATCTGACCAAGCACATTGAAGACTCAAGCCCTGCAAAGTAGAGAAGACAACAAAAGAAAACAAAGGGGTTGATTTATTTTCTGGGAATAGATCAGTCCCTTTCCCTTCAAAGCAGGCGTCCAAACACTGGAAATTACTCCCCATTCAGCTAATTGAATGATAATAGGGCAGACTTATTTCTCTCTCACTAGCCTCGACAGCATTGAAAAATAAATCCGTCCCGTTTTCGTACACGCCTATCCAAAGAACAATCCCCACCAGACCAATCATCGCCATGAAAAGAAGTACTGTATCAACAACATTCAAACTCATTCGCCCGCCTAATAAATCTTCCCACTGACCCTGTACCTGTTGCACCTACAAGTGTTCAAACAAGGGAAAAAACCTGATGCCAGGTTATTTGAGAACTCCTGATTTACCCAAAGCAACAAGTAAAACCATCGCAAAAAGCAGCACTATAGCGCTCCATTGCATCCATACAAGTTTCTGCCTGAGTGAGGCCGGAAAGCTTGCTACATCCTCGATGTTAAGCGTGCCGCGCCTGATGTAGAAATTCGCATACGTAACGAGACCAGAGGCGCCACCTACCAAAAGCAATCTGCCCCACGCACCACCGTGCTTCAACGCAGCTAACCTAGTGCCGGCAGAGCTGTTTTTGAGGTGTTCAAGGATCACGTCCGTCTTGATGTGCGCAATGTGGAGCGCAATCCCGATCCAGATGAGCATTGAGATAATCACTAGGCCACACAACCCCCCGACTCCTAGTTCAGCGGTATTCATATAGTGACCTCATAAAATCCTTCCGCCAGTCGGCTCACCTGACACCCGTCTGTTTAAACATCAGCACTTATCGAGACTTCACTGTGCCTACGGCGCGACCCGCGCAGTTCAGAGGCGCTAAACGAAACCTGATTTAACAGCTATTCCGAAGCTGATCATGACCAACAACAGGCAAATAACGCTCCATTGCAGCACTACTAACTTACGCTTGAGATGGGGTGGGAAACTGGCCAAATCTTCGGAGCTTAGCTCGCCCCTTTTCAAGTAAAACCTGGGGAATGTGACGATGCCCGATATACCACCCACGAGCAGAAGCTTTCCCCAAGGTCCACCGTGTCGAAGTGGAGCGCGCGTCATGATGGCTGAGCAATTCTTTAGGTGCTCCAACATCAAATCCATCTTCGTATAGGCCAGGTGCAAACAGACTCCTATCCAAAGAATAAGCCCTGCCAGATCAACGACGGCAATGGATAGAAGTACCTTATCAACGACGTTCAAACTCATTTACTTGCCTCATAGATCTTCTGACCGGCCCACTCGCCTGTAGCCCCACCAAGGGCCCCACCAGCGTATGAACCTGCAGCTACGACGATGACGCCACATGCCAAGGTTGCCATGCCACCTGTAGGCACACCTAAGCCGACACAGATAATCCCCGCCGTGGAGCCGGTCAAAAACGCACCGGTAGCAGCACCGCCGGCCACTCCTCCGACGAAGTTACCACCCTCGGTATATTTGATCTTTTCACAGGCGTCTTTGTTACCTGCCGCACAGACTTCTTGAACCTTCATATAAGACGCCCCGCCCCCTACGGCTGTACCAATCCAGCCGCCGTACTTAACAACCTTGGCGGCTCTGGCGACACCTTCCGTATGAGTGGCGTAGCCAGGAATCTGCCCCGGAGCCCCCGCCAGACTCCAGTGATGCACCAGACTTTTGCTGGATATGCCGAGGGCTGATTTCAGGCTCGGATGATCAGGGAAGCCGATGCCCTTTCTGGTTAAACCGGTGAGCTGTCTATCAAGCTTGGCAAACAAACGCGCACGTTCAGCAAAGAACTCTGAGCTACGCAAGTGACCGTCACGCTGAAAACTTTTCTGGTGCAACGCTTCGATTTCCTTCAGCGAAGTTTTCACGTCCTCCAGGTTCTTGGCGAAAATCGATTCCCCCACACCGATTGATGTTGAACCTTGCGAAAGAATGGATTCAATCTCGCTCCGATAGCGAACCATGAAGCTCGCCTCTTCATCGCTCATGGGTTTGAGTGCCGCATCCACCTTCTGAGCCGCTTCCATGAGCAACGCTTCTTCACGCGTGCACTGCGGATTGTTCGGATCACTCAACACGATAAGTTGACCGGGCTTGGCATATCCGGTGACGTGAGGGTTGAGGCGCGTGAATTTCTCAAGCGTTGCCCCATCCGGCTTATCGAACAGTGCAGCTTCTAGCGCAGAGCGTGGCATGACTTGCTGAACGATGTAGAAACCGGGTTCAGCTGGCGCCTTCGCAGCAGCCGGTTTCTCCGCCGGAGCCTCGGGGTATTCCGCCCAGTATTTGGCGTGCAGGTCGGTCGGTTCTACGCCGCGATAGACCTTTTTTCTTGGCGGGTTAGGTAGTGCGGGCTTTGGTACATTTCCATATTCACTCATGCATCATCCTTGTCATTTCGGGAATCCTGACTTGAGGTTCTGACAGCCGAACGCTATCGGAAAGCCCAAGTGCTGGCTGTAGGACGAAGCCTAAAATGCTATGCCCTAGCTGCGGATTCCTGCCATTCGTGGGGGGCGCAGGATAACTGGTGAGGGGAAAAGGTTGTATGGCAGCAGATGGCCATCTCGTAGCGTTACCAGATGAATTGCGTGCGTTGATCTATTTTTCACACCCGATGGCTGCTTTCGGCCAAAAGCGGACGCACGTGCCGACTGCTCTCGAGCCATAGGTGCCATTTACGAGAGGTTTCTTTTTTCGAAAGCTGCGAGTCTGAAAGCTGACAACAAAAGCTTGGGCAGATGCGCGGTGTACATATAGCGATATGAGAGTCGCGATGCCTATATTGTTCGATTTGATCTGCGCGTTCGTGCTTACGCCAAGGAATTATTAGCCTGACCTACTAGACTCAAACTCCTGTTGTCTGAGCGCGGCGCTGGCTAGGGCTGCCACAGCAAACGTTGCGGGTGTAGGCAAAATGGCACTACTCTTCGCCCGAATGTCGTATATATCGTTTTTGAATCCAGAATGCCATGCGGGCGAAATTATTACTTGAAAGGTCGAAAAAGATGGTCGATAGAAAATTAAAAAAAGGTATCAAGCCAGTGCCAGACGAAAGATCATTAATAATAGCTGAACCCGCCGCGAACACTATCCCTAAAGTTTGCTTGGTAGATATGGACTCTGACGTTCTCAGTCTATTGAAGCAGAAGCGCTATGACTGCACGATTGCAACTCTGGGAGGAGAAGTTGAGACTCCAAAAAATAGGCCGGGCATGCAAAGTTTCCTTCGTCCACAGGTTCAGTTGCCTTCGAATCTTCATGAGTTTCACGTTGTCGTAGTGGACTTGGCGATGAATGAAGTCGTTGACGAGGTTGAAGCGCGCGCTGATTTGAAAAATACTAGCGGAAAAAAAGCGTACGCATTAGTAAGCTCTTATCCTGAGCAAGTATTTAATTCGAAAGGGTTTGGCGCTCAGAGGTTTTCGCACGAAATACGAGAGGTTCTCGAAAGGGAGTCTGTCGTAGTTATTTTTGCAGCGGAAAATCATAATGTTCACTATGATCTTGCAGAAATCGGAATGCATGGTACAAACATTGTACAGCAATTGGATTGCGATACATTACGACTGTGCGATGGCATAAAGAACTTTAAGAATAAGTTTGGTAGGACAGTACAGCTTTACAAGGAGAATACTCGTTTTCATTCGCTTCTTGGTAAATACCTTGATGGCGCCATGTATGAAGTTTTTTTCTATCCTCACACAGTTTTCAAAAATGGGAAGAGTGAGCCGGATGAAAATTTTGTACCTCTACTGACTAACGCTGCGGGAGAAGTTGTTGGGTATGCCGTGTTTGTTAATAAAGGCGCTGTGTTTGTTTTACCGCAAATAACTAAAAAACCAGATTTTCTCGTTGAATTATTTGACGAGCTTGCAGCAATTTTTCCAGAAGTACTCCCCTATAATGGTATGTTTGGATGGCTAGACGATGGGTCCTGTTCGCTCCCCGGCGAGGAGGATATCCGAAAGGAGCGTGCGGAAATCGAGGCGAAATTTGTAGCCGATATTGCCGAAAATGAAGCGGCACTTGACGGCTTGAGAAAAGAATTAAATTTCCTCAGAGTTATGCTTTCTGGTACCGGGGATGAATTAGTAGTTGCCGTGCGGGATTATCTTATATGGCTGGGTTACTCCTCCGCGAAAACCATGGACGAACACAGTGAAGATGTCTTGGAAGAGGATATTCAGGTTGAACTTGAACCTGGCCTGTTAGTGATAGAGGTTAAAGGTATAGGTGGTACATCTAAAGATAAGGAATGCGCTCAGATTTCTAAAATTAAAAATAGACGTCAAGAGGAAAGGAAGGCTTGGGATGTTACAGCTCTGTATATCGTTAACCATCAACGATACGTTTCCCCCAAACTTCGTACCAACCCTCCTTTTACAGAGAACCAAATCAAGGATGCGCAGCTGGATAAGCGAGGTCTGATCACTACGTATCAACTATACAATGCTTATTTGGATATCGTTCGTGGACTGGTAACTAAAGGTGATGTTCGAAAGCAGTTGCTTGAAATTGGGCATGTAAAAATCACCCCGCCTGAATTGATTGAAATAGGCATTGTCAAGGAAGTCTTTCAACAAGGACGAATAGCCATCCTACAGCTGGGTGAGGCGACCGTATCTCTTGGCACTAAGCTATACGTCCTAAAGAATGATGCCTACGAAGTTAGGGAAATTATAGGCCTAAAACTAAACGACTTGGATATGAATGAGTGTACAGGTGGTGAAGTTGGCATTCAGCTAGATGCTGCTATAAGAAAAGGGAGCCAGATATATATGTCTGCCTTCGCAATTTAGGGTTCAGACAATTGGAAGTACGATCTTCGGTCGTTATCGTAATGGGG
>Ga0247818_10000081_pt1 | contig 51567 bp, 43 predicted proteins | sample 13C_Glucose_Day1_FD_192424 | JGI IMG/M metagenome (GOLD analysis project Ga0247818, IMG submission 192424) | Soil microbial communities from agricultural site in Penn Yan, New York, United States - 13C_Glucose_Day1 | ecosystem: Environmental > Terrestrial > Soil > Agricultural land | place...
CACTTGATTGACCGCTTGGGTTTTGAATTCTTCGGGATAACGCGGGTTGCTCATGGCACCTCCTGATTGGCCTCATTTTAAGGCATGGAGGTGTCTACGAAACCCGGGGCGATTCACTGTCCAACAACTGGACACCTGCTGCTTCGGCCTTTTCGGACACGATCACCTTCTCGTGGCTGAAGTCTTCCCCGGTCATTTCGATAGGGCTGCCGTCAGGTATTTCAGGGTCGTGTAGGATGGCCAGCAGTTGATCGAGTCTTTCGATCTGCGGTCCTGCTTTTTCAGTCCATCGCGATGCTGCCCGCTCGCCCTCAGCTATTGCAAGTTGGGCGGCAGTGTATGTTTGTACAAGATTGCTACGGTCTTGTTTTATTATTTCTGCGGCGATCCTGTCACCCTTGCACATGAGGAGTTCGGAGCAATTGAGGCAATCGGCGAACTTGTTGCAAGGCCCGGCTCTCCAGCTTCGTCGGCAAATGCCGTAACGGCTGCGATGGAATGGCCCCTGACCATATAGCTCTGCTTCCCCAGAGGTGACTGGCTTAAGTGGAGTCTGTTTTTGGATGGTCCCGAGCAAAGCCGCTCCATTGGAAGCCGCTTTAAGCGGATCGTCGTCCAGGTAAGTTCGAGTCTGCCGGATGGTGGCGCGACTACTCCATTGGGTAAGCGTTTCTATTGAAACACCGTTATTGCGCCCAAGTCTGTTGAGGAGGTGACGAAGGCTGTGAGGTTTTAGGTTGATGGCGCCGTAGCCGTTTCTTCTGAAGAAGTTACCGGAATGTGTTGTGCCTTTCCCTGTCGACAAATGCTTGCCGTATGTATCTTTGCTGTAGGGTGCAAGTAGCACGGGACTGGTATTCAACTCAGGTGAAGTTTGAAATCGACGAAAACACAGCAGTGATTCGGACATTCGTAGCGGTGGTTGCGATGAATTTCTCGGGTTTTCCTGATATGGAAAGTGTGGATTTAGTTTGTTGTGCACTTCTAGCACAATGCTCCAAAGAGTGTCTAGTGTGAAGCCTTTCAATGAGCCACTGCCAGTGTGGAGTTTTACGAAGCTCATGCAGCTATTCGGGCTAGAAAAACCAAGCGCTTGTATTACTTGAAGTCTGCTAAGTACTTGATCGTCAGGTACTTTTGGACAATTCTCGTGCCGATAGAAATGGTCTGGATTAGTTTCCATGTAGCGCGCTAAGCGACGTCCCTCATTGGTCATTTCGCTTAACCTTTGAATAGAGTCGGTAGCAACAGTTGCCATCGTCTTCGGTATGGCTTTACGAGCGAAATGCGCCGATTTCGGTACCCAATACGCTAAGTAATTCTGGCGTTCTCCATCCTTGTCGGTGTCGTCGCGCAAGCAGTCGGTCCGTAGACGTAGGGTTTCGCCGATACGCATGGGCGCGCTCATAAGAAGCCCTGTAATGCAAGTAATCATTATGTCGTTGTCTATTAGCGCTTCACTGTCGCCTAGCGAAAAAACTTCAGCAATTGCTAGCAGCGCGTCTTGGTCTGGTAGCTTCTTCAATTTGGCTTCACTCGGCGCTTTTGCGCCGTTAATAGCATCGTAGCTGTGTTGTCCCACGTAAGGATTGCTCCAGAATCCTGGATCTACCTGAAGAATAAATAAATCCGCTAGCATCTTCAGAATTCTGTGAACATGGCTGCACAGCCCTTGGCGGCTGGGTAGGTCCACAATAGTACTGACGACCATTTCCCAGTGTCGTTGTTCAAACTTGGTGATGTCAGGCACTGTCATATCGTTTCGCAAAACGTACTCTATAACCCGAAGCGCTGAAATTTGCTGGCATATTGATTTTTGTGGGCGGAGCGTATGTCTATAGCGCAAGTAGGCTTTGGCAAACTCGGTGAACGCCGGGTGCATCAATTGATGCGTGTCGATGCGGCCGCGGGTTGGCAGGCTCCGGTATTCATGGCTGATAAAACGGATGCCTGAATATGTTGTAGGCCATTGATCTGCATCCCAAGAAAAATTCTTCAGATCAGACCACAGTGTTAAGTTGTTTTTTGCCATGTCAATGAAATCACTAAGATTTTGCTGGGCAAACATTTCGCGCTTAGGGGTGAATCGAATGGACTGACTCATGAATTTAACTCTCTTTGTGCATTGCTCGCGTTGCAACGTTCAATGCAGCTTTTGACAGCGTGAATGTCTGCTGAGAGATCTATAGGTATCAATATGTTTCGCGTCCCGCCAAATTTTAATACGTCCTGCTCCGCTGCTTGTCGCTCTTCTAACGCATTCAATACCTCTTGGTGTGGTGCATCCACCAAGGGTTCGAAATACCTACAGCGATAACAGGGTATCGGCACTGACGTTGTCGCGCAGAAGCTAAATTTTCCGCAGTGACCGACTGTTTTTAGAACTCCAGAACGGGCGAATTCCAACTTGCTGGTTAAGTCGCTGGCTCGCGTGGCCTGAGCCGTGGAGTCGATCAGGACGCCTGTGAAAGCCATTGCGAATGGACCCAGAGCATGCGCCATTGTTTCATCGAGTTGCCGTGCTTGTTCGGCAGGGTCATTGTAATAGGCATCTATCGACTGTTCAGTCGTGTGACCTAGCCAGTGAGAGAGCATGTGATGAGGTATTCCTTGTCGGGCAAGTTGTCGCGCTCGCGTATGGCGCATTCGCGTAGCAGTGACAACCATTGTCCGTCCAGTGCGTGGACTGGGGGGAGGTTGCTGTAACGAGTATTTAGTCTTTGACTCGCCAAATTCACAAGTTGGGAAGTTATTTTCCCATGTGAGGATTTTGGATATGCTTTCTCGACGCAGATGAAAAAGCTCGCTGTCCAGATTTGTCAAAAGGCTGAGCCTACTTTGGCCTTCAATGATTTGTCGAGACTGCCCGGCTCGAAATTCGCTGCAAAACAAAGGTAATTTTTTCAGTTGATCATCTGTAAGAGTAAGGCCCAAAGTTTTTTCGTAGAGCGTTTTTACTTCTCGGCACTGAATATGACATAAGTCCCACAAATGATTGGCTAGGGAGTGAGGCTCAAATTTGCTGTCTCTAAAACTTATTTCGGCCCCTTTATCCTTGCTGCCTGGAAAGAGAATAACTTTGCCTATAGGGCTCAGTTTATCCGAACCGTCGTTTTCTTTTATATCACCAATTTTCAAATTCGCAATCTGTACAGGCCTACGAGCATATTGCATTGAAAGCAGCTTGATGAGCGTAACTTGTGTGCCGGATTTCCCCCTGTCATAGTTATCCCAAACGAGGCTGAGCAGAGCATTATATTCCTCGTTGGTGAGCCAGCTTTTATTGGGATCGTCTGAAAGCACGTTGCGCGGGGTTGCGCGATAGGAAGAAACAGTATCATTCAGCAAGCTTAAGGCGCTCTGGCTGATAATGGCGTTGTCGCGTTCCGACCAATGTTGGAAAAAACTTAAGATTCTATTTTTGTTTCTATGGAATGTTGGGACTGTTAAAGCCTTTGCTATCCAGCTGGAGTCGAAAGAGGAAGTCGGGTATGTAATTAGACTTGTTCGAAATGCTGAGATGAGATTTCCGTAGCTAGCTGGCGCATAATTGCCTTGCGCTGTGAAAGATATCAAATGTTGTTTAAATGACGAACCTAGCGAGGGGGTTAGATAGGATAGCGCTTTGGCCATGTTGAATTTGTTCTGACCCGTATGAATAAGTGCATCTCCGTCCCAATGAAACGCACCAAAAGTACCGCACTGAACGCCAGGGCGCTCAGTGCGGTTGATATCGAGATCGAGATCGAGATCAAAAAATATGGGTTGTGCTGGCAAAGATGTTTTTCTTTTCATTGTAAAATCCTTGCAGTGTCGGAAGCGACTTTGCGGCCAATTTCATGAGATTTTTCTTCAATGTGGCGGCGGTTGTAACGTGCTGACATGGGCGAGTCTGGTACCCAGCCCATTAGTTGTTCTCTCAGCGTACGCTCTTCTTCAAAATGCATGCGTTCTCTGTCCGCATGTTTTGAAAAACGATAATTCCAGTCATGTCGTAGCAGATGGGGGTGAACTGGTTTAAGCGCTTCATATAGCTGTTTGAGGTTAGCAAGCCCTGCATCAAATGCCGTCTTGGGTAGTGCTTGACCTTGGCTGCGTCCTCCACGATGGACAACAAACATGAAGTTTTCTTCCGAAAATCCGACACTGGGTACGCCTGCTCGCCAGTGGTCTCGATAGATGATTAGCTGTTCCTCGAGGCTTCCCGATATAGGAACCCTTCGCCCCTGAGTTTTGGTAACTGGCTGATGTAATCGAGTGTCGAGTTCATCGTGGTGATTGCGCTCTATATCTAAGTAGGCGCTATCGGCGCCACTGGCTTCTATTAAATGCTTGAGCTTCAGACTTAGCAGTTCGCCCAATCGCATACCGGTTTCGTAAAGAACACGTAGCATCACAATATTGCGTAATCTTTGGCCAAAATTTTGGGGGTGTCGAACTCCCTTCAAGGGCTGATCGAATAGGTCCAACAAATTGTTGCGGGTTTCATTAGGCAGGCTCAGCCCTACAATCCGCTGCTCGCGTGCAGCTTTTGATCCGACCTTGCGCCTTGTTTTTCGCAAGAGCATGGTATTTTGAGCCTGAACCACCTCCCTGACGTCGTGGGTGTTTGCGTCGGCGATAACCTCATGTGTGAGCCAGCGTATATACCCTGCTGCATATGCAACATAAGTGTTGTACTTTGCGCTGCTGATGACTCCCGTCTTACTGGTCAACTTGCTTGCGCGCAGATAGCTTGTGAGGTCATCAACCTCCGCAGCAGTTAGAAATTTACGGCAATGGAAGCGATGGGCTAGGTCGATGTGTCTACGGGATTCCCATTCACAGACCCTCTTGATCGCTGCAAGGTAGACCTTTTGAGTTTCGTGCGTAGTAGAGGACCTGATTGCGCGGGCAATGAAAGCGGTTGGATAAAATAAAGGGAAGCCAGGTGCATCGGCTTCGTAGAGTTGAGAGAACCGCTCGCCACCAATCGCGATAAAGGTCTTAACGGTATAATTCATATTTACACCTCTGCGTAGTGGAAGAGAATGTCAATGCCGGTTTACATCTGATCGTCATTTTTTGCGGTGATTTTTAGACGATATGTTAAGATTCCACGCGTATTTAAAGGCGGCGATGCGATGACGGTTAACAAAACTATAGCTAACAGGATGGTAGTACTCGATACCGAAACCACCGGCATGCCGGTGACCGACGGCCACCGGATTATCGAAATCGGTTGTGTCGAGTTGATCGGTCGGCGCCTGACCGGCCGGCATTTTCACGTTTACCTGCAACCCGACCGCGAAAGTGACGAAGGCGCCATCGGCGTCCACGGCATCACCAACGAGTTTCTGGTCGGCAAACCGCGTTTCGCTGAAGTGGCCGAGGAATTCTTTGAATTCATCAAGGGTGCGCAGCTGATCATCCATAACGCGGCGTTCGACGTTGGCTTCATCAACAACGAATTTGCCCTGATGGGCCAGCACGATCGTGCGGACATCACGCAGCACTGCTCAATCCTCGATACCTTGATGATGGCCCGGGAGCGTCACCCGGGGCAGCGCAACAGCCTCGACGCCTTGTGCAAACGTTATGGCGTCGACAACTCGGGCCGCGAACTCCACGGCGCCTTGCTCGACTCCGAGATTCTCGCCGACGTTTACCTGACCATGACCGGCGGCCAGACCAGCCTGTCGCTGGCTGGCAATGCCTCCGACGGCAACGGTTCCGGTGAGGGCGCGGATAACTCCGCCACGGAAATCCGTCGTCTGCCGGCCGACCGTCAGCCGGCCCGGATCATTCGTGCCAGTGAAGATGACTTGGCGCAGCACGCCGCGCGTTTGGCAATCATCAGCAAATCCGCTGGTGCGCCGGCGTTGTGGTTGCAATTGGCCGAGGCGGAAGCCCAGGCGTAGGCCCTGGGAAAAGATCGCAGCCTCGTTTCACTCGTCAGCTCCTACAAGGAAATGCGTAATCCTGTAGGAGCTGACGAGTGAAACGAGGCTGCGATCCTTTGATCTTCAAAAAACCGCAGCACTGGCATGCCACGAATGACCCATTTCAGGGCATTACGCTCGCCACATCCGCTCCAACCCTCTACCCTGATGTGATTGGCAGGCTCTGGTCTGCCGCCTCAGGACACTGAGCCCCATGTATAAAGATTTGAAATTCCCGGTCCTGATCGTCCATCGCGACATCAAGGCCGACACCGTTGCCGGTGACCGCGTGCGGGGTATCGCCCGGGAGCTGGAGCAGGAAGGTTTCAGTATTGTCTCGGCGATGGATTACGCCGAAGGCCGGCTCGTCGCTTCGACCCATCACGGCCTTTCGTGCATGTTGATCGCGGCAGAAGACGCCAGCGCCCATTCCCATTTGTTACAGAATATGGCCGAGCTGATCGGGCTGGCGCGGGTGCGTGCGCCGGATTTGCCGATCTTCGCCCTCGGCGAACAAGTCACCCTGGAAAACGCCCCCGCCGATGCCATGGCCGAACTGAATCAGTTGCGCGGCATCCTCTATCTGTTTGAAGACACCGTGCCGTTTCTCGCTCGTCAGGTCGCGCGGGCGGCGCGCAAATACCTGGACGGGTTGTTACCGCCGTTCTTCAAAGCCTTGGTGCAGCACACCGCCGACTCTAACTATTCCTGGCACACACCGGGGCATGGTGGGGGCGTGGCGTATCACAAGAGTCCGGTGGGGCAGGCGTTTCACCAGTTCTTCGGGGAAAATACCTTGCGTTCGGATCTATCGGTGTCGGTCCCCGAACTGGGCTCGCTGCTGGATCACACCGGCCCCTTGGCCGAAGCCGAGGCCCGGGCGGCGCGCAACTTCGGTGCCGACCACACCTTCTTCGTGATCAATGGCACTTCAACCGCCAACAAGATCGTCTGGCATTCCATGGTCGCCCGGGATGACCTGGTGCTGGTGGATCGCAACTGCCATAAATCGGTGCTGCACTCGATCATCATGACCGGCGCCATTCCGTTGTACCTGTGCCCGGAGCGCAATGAGCTGGGCATCATCGGGCCGATTCCGCTGAGTGAGTTCAGTCCGCAGGCGATCCAGGCCAAGATCGACGCCAGCCCGCTGACCAAGGGCCGGGCGCCCAAGGTCAAACTCGCGGTGGTCACCAACTCCACGTACGACGGCCTCTGTTACAACGCCGAGCTGATCAAGCAGCAACTGGGCAACAGCGTCGAGGTGCTGCATTTCGACGAGGCTTGGTACGCCTACGCGGCGTTTCATGAGTTTTTTGCCGGGCGCTACGGCATGGGCACTTCTCGCGGTGAAGCCAGCCCGCTGGTGTTCACTACCCACTCCACCCACAAGTTGCTGGCGGCGTTCAGCCAGGCGTCGATGATCCATGTGCAGGACGGCGGGGCGCGGCAGCTGGATCGCGACCGCTTCAACGAAGCGTTCATGATGCACATCTCAACGTCGCCGCAGTACGGCATCATCGCTTCGCTGGATGTCGCTTCGGCGATGATGGAAGGGCCGGCGGGGCGTTCGCTGTTGCAAGAGATGTTCGACGAGGCCCTGAGCTTTCGCCGCGCCTTGGCCAATCTACGCCAACACATCGCCGCGGATGACTGGTGGTTTTCCATCTGGCAGCCGCCTTCGGCCGAAGGCATCAATCGTGTGGTCACCGAAGACTGGTTGCTGCACCCAGACGCCGACTGGCACGGTTTTGGCGGCGTGACCGACGACTATGTGTTGCTCGATCCGATCAAAGTCACCCTGGTGATGCCGGGGCTGACGGCCGGTGGCGCGTTGAGCGAGCGCGGAATTCCGGCGGCGGTCGTGAGCAAGTTCCTCTGGGAACGCGGGCTGGTCGTGGAAAAGACCGGGTTGTATTCGTTCCTCGTACTGTTTTCCATGGGCATCACCAAGGGCAAATGGAGCACCTTGCTCACCGAGTTGCTGGAGTTCAAGCGCAGTTATGACGCCAACGTCAGTTTGGCCAGTTGCCTGCCATGCGTGGCGCAGGAGCATGTCTCGCGTTATCAGGGTATGGGGCTGCGCGACCTATGCGATGAACTGCACGCCTGTTATCGCAGCAACGCTACGGCCAAGCATCTCAAGCGCATGTACACGGTACTGCCGGAAATCGCCGTGAAGCCGGCAGACGCCTATGATCATCTGGTGCGCGGTGAAGTCGAAGCGGTGTCGATCGATGCGCTGGAAGGGCGTATCGCGGCGGTGATGCTGGTGCCGTATCCGCCGGGCATTCCTTTGATCATGCCCGGGGAACGCTTCACGGAGACGACCCGTTCGATTATCGACTACCTGGCGTTTGCCCGCACGTTCGATAGCAGTTTTCCGGGGTTCGTCGCCGATGTGCACGGATTGCAACATGAAGATGAGGGCAATGGGCGGCAGTACACCGTCGATTGCATCAAGGAATGAGGACTTTTCCCAGCATGCAACCGGTCATGAATCCGAATCATCCAGGGCTGTCGGTGCGTGTGGCCGACGAAGGCTTTGCCGCGTACATCTGGGGCGCCGATTTCAGTTTTGAGGTCGCCGCCTACGGTGCGCCCGAAATCGGCCAGCCCGTGGAACAGTGGCGCGTTACCCCGATCACGCCCTATCGAAAATGCTACGGCATCGATCCCGAGGAATTCAGCAGTTTCCGCGATGCACCCGACAGTGCGATTTTCATGGCCTTCCTGGACGACGAGCCCGTGGGCCACCTGGTGATCAGCACCAACTGGAACGGCTTTGCCCATATCGACGAACTGGCGGTGCACGCTCCGGCGCGCCGTCATGGCGTGGCCAAGTCGTTGCTGGATGTGGCGCAGTTCTGGAGTCGCAAAAAGAAATTGCCGGGCATCATGCTCGAAACCCAGAACAACAACCTGGGGGCCTGTCGCTTGTACGAGCGTTGCGGCTATGTGATTGGCGGGATCGACCACCTGCGTTATCGCGGCATCGACCCCAATACCGCCGAGGTCGCGCTGTTCTGGTATCGATTGTTCGATAACCCGCTGGAAAATCCGATCAGTTCGCCAGCATCGCCGCGGCTTGTTCCGTGATGATGGTTAACAAAGTCTGGACGGCGGGCGATGGCTCACCGTTCTTCAGGGTCAGTGCGTAAAGACTGACCGGCACCGCAGGCGCCAACGGACACACATCCAGCCCCACCGATTTGGCGCCGAGGGCGGTGAAGGGGTCGACGATGGCCAGACCTTCGCCGGCCTCGACCATGCTGCGCATCATCTGATGAGTTTGTACCCGGGTCTGGATCACAGGCGCCGGGCGCAGCGCATGCAGTTTGTTTTCCAGCGCCGGGCTTAGCGGGTCATGGCCGTCGAGGCCGACCATGGCTTGGCCGGCCAGGTCCTGAAGCGAAATATATTTCTGTTTCGGTTGCAGCCAGCCATGGGGCGCCAGCAGTTGCAGTTTGCCTTGGGCAATCACCTGGCAATCAATTTCGGTCCGGTCAGGGTCATGCAGGCTCAGGCCCAGATCGCTTTCGCGCAGCAACAGGCTTTTGACGATGTCGCGGGTAGGCTGGCTCAAGAGGGTGCAAGGTACGTCGGGCAGGCGTCGGCGCAGGGCGGCAATGCTTTGCGGTAACAATTGCTGGGCCAGCGGCGGGGTGCAGATGATGCGTAACGGGGGCGCGAGGTATTGCTTGAGGCTGTTGGCCAGGCGTTGCACCGGCTCAAGCGCATCGTAGACGCGGGCGATTTCCACCTGTAACTCCCGCGCCTCGCGGGTAGCCTGTAACCGCCCGCGCACGCTCGAGAACAGCATGAAGCCCAACTGATCCTCGGCATCGCGCAAAATGCGTTCGACTTCGGCCACCGGCAACTGCAGCCATTCGGCGGCGGTGCCCAGGTGACCGGTCTGCAAGAGCGCCTGGATCACTTCGATATGGCGTAAGCGCATGCGTGAAGTCCATGTTCAGCAGGTGAAGGAGTCAGTCGCTGAATCCTAACCCAAGTCCGCGCATATGACTTCTGCTCATAACATCGAGTTATGAAGCGACGCTGGTCGCCGGTTCGCGAACAATGGTCACGCCTGCCTGTACCAGCAGGAATTCATTGTCGTCGACCTTGTTGACACGATCGCCAATGGCCAGTTTGTACGTGGTTACCGGGCCGGAACCGTCTGCCGACGGGGTGGACTCCTGGAACTCGTGTACCGAATAAATGCGGCCTTCCGCGTCTCTTGCATGGAACTGACCGACGAGTACTGCTGCCATCTGCTTAGAACCTCTGGAGATAAAACGCTTGATTTACGGCTTGGTAGACCGCCATCAAGCTTGGTAAGTTTTGTTACTTGAAAAAAATAATCAGAACGCAGATATACCTGTGTTTACTGGCTGAACCGTCGTCCGATCATCTATAACTACAGGCTTCCCCCACGGACAATCGAGAGTCTTCCATGAGCAATGTCTATAACGTCGCCGTTATTGTTGGCAGCCTGCGCAAAGCATCGATCAACCGCAAGATTGCGCTCGCCCTGGCCGACCTGGCGCCGGTCAATCTCAAGCTCACTATCGTCGAAATCGGCGATCTGCCGCTCTACAACGAAGATATCGATGGTGATTCACCGCCGGCAGCCTACAGCACTTTCCGACAACAAGTGAGCTCATCCGACGCGGTGTTGTTCGTCACCCCGGAATACAACCGTTCTGTGCCGGCACCCATGAAAAATGCCATCGACGTTGGCTCGCGCCCGTACGGCAAGAGTGCCTGGAGTGGCAAGCCGGGGGCGGTGATCAGCGCTTCGCCGGGTGCAATTGGAGGTTTTGGTGCCAACCATCACCTGCGTCAATCCATGGTGTTTCTCAATGTGCCGTTGATGCAACAACCGGAAGCCTATCTGGGCGGGGCGGGCACGGCGTTTGATGAGGCCGGCAAGTTATCGGAATCGGTCAAGCCGTTCTTGCAGAGTTTCATCAATGCCTACGGGCAGTGGGTCGAGCAACACAAAAAACTGTGATTGCCGGTTTCCAGCGCTCCAGGCTACTGGGCGCTGGTCAGTCGGCTACAGATCATCGTTTCCATTTCCGACAGCCACGCGGCGGTTTGTGCCGCCGCCGGCTGTGCGGTCACGCAATAACGTCGACCTCCCCAGGCCATGATCACCCAGCCATCGATGGTCGCCGGTGAGGGTTGCACTGGCAGATCGTCACAGGCCGCAAAAGCTTCACGCCATTTCTGTGTGAGCTCATCGAACACTCTTCGGTGGTGTTTGGCTTCGGCGATCTGGTGTTCGATGAGCAGCACAGCGTGATTAAACAACGGTTGGCGCTGATCATCGGGGTCGCAGGTCAGGCGAATCAGGCGCTTGATTCGGGTTGGCCAATCCTGGTCAATGGCTTGTACGACAGATTCGTCCAGGTCATGTAGCAGGATATCCAGACGATGGCGGATGTATCCCGATAGCAGGGCTTCCTTGCTCGGGAAGTAGTCGTAGAGCGTGCCGATCGCAACGCCTGCTTGCAGTGCCACTTCGCGGGTGGTCAACCTTGACCATCCGTCACGCTGCCAAATCCGAACAAATGCCTCATAAATGGCATCGACAGTGAAAATCGCCCGGGCCTGAGTCGGCCGTTTCAGCGGTTTTGCGCGGGGATTGAGGGAGGACAACCGTTCCTTGCTGTTTCCGAACCCGTTCTTCATCGGCGGCCACTACGCTGGTGCTACCCGCCACGGTGTCGCAGCAGGAGATTGAAGGATGCAAATCACAAGCACGGTAACACGACTGATTACCCGTAAAGATGCCCTCGACCAAAGCCGTATCGAGCAGGTTTCGCGCAGTTTCGTTCCGGCCACGGGCGAAGTCATTCTGAAGATTGACCGTTGCGCGCTGACCACCAACAACATTACCTACGCCGCATATGGCAATTCGATGAATTATTGGGGCTTCTTCCCTACCGGGTTGGCGGAATGGGGCCACGTCCCGGCCTGGGGTTTTGCCGATGTCATCGCGTCGGATGTCGCAGGCATCAAGGTCGGAGAGCGTTTTTACGGGTACTTCCCGATTGCCAGCCACCTGTGGATGCGTCCGGAGCGGATTACAGAACGCGGTTTCTACGACGGCGCCGAACACCGGCAAGGCTTGACTTCGGCCTATAACCAGTACACCCGTTGCAGTTGGGACGCTTACTACAGTCCCGATACCGAAAACCTGCAGATTCTACTCAAGCCGCTGTTCCTGACGTCTTCGATGCTTGCCGACTTCCTGCAAGACAAGCAGTGCTTCGGTGCAACTCGGCTGGTGTTCTCCAGTGCATCGAGCAAAACCGCTTATGGCACTGCCGTGTGCCTGGGAAGCCATCCAGGTGTGGAGCGAGTGGGTTTGACCTCGGCCGGCAATCAGCCCTTTGTCGAAAGCCTGGATTGTTACGAGCGCACGGTTTCATACGAGGAACTGGAAAGTCTGCCTAACGACCGTCCTACACTGTACGTAGACTTTTCCGGCGACCTGGATTTGCGGGACCGGGTGCACCGGCATTTTTCCGGGCAGTTGATCTACAGCTGTTTCGCCGGCTCTGCGCAAAGCACCCATGAGGCTCGGCTGACCGCCATCGAAGGGCCGCAGCCAGTGTTCTTCTTTGCACCGATCCAGATTCGCAAGCGCAATGCCGATTGGGGGCCGGAAGGGGTCAGCCAGCATATCGGAGAAGGCTTGCTGCAATTTTTCCAGAAGGTCACGGCCGCTGAAAAACCGTTGCTTACCGTGGTGGAAGGTCGCGGTTACGAAGCGGCGCAGGAGGTTATTTCCCGCCTGTTTCACGGCAGAGTCAAACCAGTCGAAGGGCATGTCATTCGCTTGTGAGCGCCTGAGACTCAGCGCTGCAATGACCAGGCAGTGCTTTACTGTATATTCGAAATTCCATATATTCACGCCTCGTTTGTTCAGAGGCGTGTGCCTTCATGTCCGACTCCCGCAGCCCCGTCGATGTATTCAAGGCCCTGGCCGATGACACCCGCAGTCGCGTTGCACTCTTGATTGCTCGCGAGGGCGAACTTTGCGTGTGCGAACTCACCGCCGCGCTAGACCTCAGCCAGCCGAAAATCTCCCGACACCTGGCGCAATTGCGCAGCCATGGCCTGTTGGCGGATCGACGGCAGGGGCAATGGGTTTATTACCGTTTGCACCCGCAGTTGTCACCTTGGGTCACCACGATGTTGCAAGAAGCGCTGGTAGCCAATGTCGATTGGCTGGCGGCCGATGTGGCTCGTTTGCAGGCGATGGCTGACCGGCCGGTTCGTTGCTGCTGATTCTTTTCCATTTTTCGTAAGGCAGTCGTCCATGCTGGTAGCGTCATTGATTTTCCTGCTGACCATCACTTTGGTGATCTGGCAACCCAAAGGGCTTGGCGTCGGCTGGAGCGCGGTGCTCGGCGCGGTGCTGGCACTGATTTTCGGCGTGGTGCACCTGACCGACATTCCGTTGGTGTGGCAAATCATCTGGAACGCCACCGGCACCTTTGTTGCGTTGATCATCATCAGCCTGTTGCTGGACGAGGCCGGTTTTTTTGCCTGGGCTGCGCTGCACGTGGCCCGCTGGGGCAAGGGCAATGGACGCAAATTGTTTGCCTACATGGTGCTGCTCGGGGCTTTGGTGTCAGCATTGTTCGCCAATGACGGCGCGGCGCTGATCCTCACGCCCATCGTGATTTCCATGCTGCTGGCATTGCGGTTCTCCAAGGTGACGACCCTGGCGTTCGTCATGGGTGCCGGCTTCATCGCCGATACGGCCAGCCTGCCGCTGGTGGTCTCGAACCTGGTGAACATCGTTTCCGCTGACTTTTTCAACATCGGTTTCAACCGGTATGCGGCGGTGATGATCCCGGTCAACCTGGTGAGTGTGGCGGCGACCCTGGCAATGCTGATGTGGTTTTTCCGGCGCGACATTCCCAAGGCCTACGACCCCGAACAACTGGAGCACCCCGAAACTGCGATTCACGACAAGGCAACGTTCTACGCTGGGTGGGCGGTGTTGGTGATTCTGTTGCTGGGCTGTTTCGCACTGGAGCCGTTGGGCATCCCCATCAGTGCGATTTCAGCGGTGTGCGCGGCCCTGCTGCTGGCAATCGCGGCCCGAGGCCACAAGATTTCCACGCGCAAGGTGATGAAAGAAGCACCGTGGCACATCGTGATTTTCTCGCTGGGCATGTACCTGGTGGTCTACGGCTTGCGCAACGCAGGGCTCACGGGCTACTTGGCGGAGTGGCTCAATGCGTTTGCCGGTTACGGCGTCTGGGGCGCGGCGATGGGCACTGGCGTATTGACCGCGTTGTTGTCGTCGATCATGAACAACTTGCCGACGGTGCTGATCGGGCTGCTGTCCATCGATGCCAGCCAGGCGACCGGAGTGGTGAAGGAAGCGATGATCTACGCCAACGTCATCGGCAGTGACCTGGGGCCGAAAATCACCCCGATTGGCAGCCTGGCGACATTGCTTTGGTTGCATGTGCTGGAGCGCAAAAACATTCAGATTGGCTGGGGGTATTACTTCAAGGTCGGGATCGTGTTGACGGTGCCGGTGTTGTTGGCGACGCTGGCGGCGCTGGCTGTGCGGTTGTCTCTTTAACCGCGTCGGCCCTATCGTCGGAGCGCCGCCCGGAGCAGGCTCGCTCCCACAGGGGAATGCATTTCAAATGTGGGAGCGAGCCTGCTCGCGATAGCGGTAGTCCAGTCAACACGGTGCTCAACCTTGCCCCGGCACATTCGGCCAAAGATCCGCCACCAGAAACAACCGCTCTGCTTCTTCCCAGTCGCCCTTGGCATTTTCGATCAATCGCACCAGCAGTTGCGCTGGCGCCAGTGGGTCGAGGTCACTCAGCCACACGTTCAGTTGTTCCGTGTTCCAAGTGTGTTCCGCCGTGTAGTGCGCCGGCGCCAGCCAGGCGTGGCGGGGCAGGGGTTGCCAACGGCCGGTGGGGCTTTGGGCGAAAAACGCCGACCAGTCCTTTTGATGCAGCCAGCGACCGCGCAAATGTTGTGGATGCGCACCACTCGGTGCGGCGGCTTGTCCCGGCCATGGATACAGCAAGTAACCGCCCAGCCACAGATGTGCGCTGAACTGCTGGATGTCCAGTGCCGCCAGCACTTCGCGGCTCTCGGGACGCGCGGATATCGGCAGTTGATGCTGGCTCAGATGCGCCAGCTTGCGGTCCAGCCGATCATGGCAGCCGGGGCCGAGCCACTGCGCGGTGTCGCGTCCATCGCCCGATTGCGGGCCGAGATAGAGCTTGATCGCCAGTTCCAGGTGATGCACGCCGTCCCGGTCACGCATCAGCATGTCCAGTTCGCCCAACGTATGGCCTTCGCGGCGGATTGGCAGGTTGGCGGCAATCAGCTCGATGCCGGGCGCGTGCTCCACGGCAAATTGCCACAAACGTTCGTAGTACAAGCCCAGGCGACGAGTGCGGGCCTGGGCCAGCCAGTGGAGCAGGCCGTAGCTGTCTTGATCGAGCCGGCGCAACCAGTGTTCCAGGCGGTCCGGCGCCTGCACCCAGTCGCTGCCAGCCAGCGGATGGCGTTGCGGCCACGGTGTGTTGGCGAGCATCGGCGGCGCGAGGATGACCCATGCCAGGTCGCGCACTTCCGGGTGGCGCAACTGGTGGGGTAACTGGAGCAAATCTGGAAATAGGATCATCTTGCGAGCATAGCCCGAAACGCGAGCACACCCTTGAGGCTGAAAGGATTTTGTCTATCAGCGGCTTTCGCCCATAATCGTGTTTTTCGTCGCCGCACAGATTCCCAGCAGGAGCCCCATGGAGCAATTTCGCAATATCGGCATCATCGGTCGCTTGGGCAGTTCCCAGGTGCTGGATACCGTCCGCCGACTGAAACGGTTTCTGCTCGATCGTCACCTGCACGTGATTCTCGAAGACACCATTGCCGAAGTCCTGCCGGGCCACGGCCTGCAAACCTCGTCGCGCAAGATGCTCGGCGAAGTGTGCGACATGGTCATCGTGGTGGGCGGTGATGGCAGTCTGCTGGGTGCTGCCCGGGCATTGGCCAAGCACAACATTCCGGTACTGGGGATCAACCGTGGCAGCCTCGGCTTCCTGACCGATATTCGCCCGGACGAGCTGGAGATCAAGGTCGCCGAAGTGCTGGACGGCCACTATCTGGTGGAAAACCGCTTCCTGCTGCAGGCTGAAGTTCGCCGGCATGCCGAGGCCATCGGCCAGGGCGACGCGCTGAATGACGTGGTGCTGCACCCCGGCAAATCCACGCGAATGATCGAGTTCGAACTGTACATCGACGGCCAGTTCGTCTGCAGCCAGAAGGCCGACGGCCTGATCGTCGCCACGCCGACCGGTTCCACCGCGTATGCATTGTCCGCCGGCGGGCCGATCATGCATCCCAAGCTCGACGCCATTGTAATTGTGCCGATGTACCCCCATACCTTGTCGGGCCGGCCAATTGTGGTCGATGGCAACAGTGAGCTGAAAATCGTCGTGTCCAAGGATATGCAGATTTACCCGCAAGTTTCATGTGACGGGCAAAACCACTTTACCTGCGCGCCCGGCGACACCATCACCGTCAGCAAAAAAGCGCAGAAATTGCGGCTGATCCATCCGCTCGACCACAACTACTACGAAGTCTGCCGGACCAAACTCGGCTGGGGCAGCAAGTTGGGTGGTGGAGGCGACTGATGCTCGATCCCGCGCGTAGCTACGACCTGATCGGTGACGTGCACGGTTGCGCAATGACCCTTGAGCATTTGCTCGACCGGCTCGGTTATCACAAACAAGGTGGCGTCTGGCGCCATGCATCGCGCATGGCGGTGTTCGTCGGCGACATCATCGACCGTGGCCCGCGGATTCGCGAGGCGCTGCACATCGTTCACGACATGGTCGAGGCCGGTCAGGCGCTGTGCATCATGGGCAACCACGAATTCAACGCGCTGGGCTGGGTGACACCGGCGCTGCCCGGCAGTGGCAAGCAATTCGTGCGCGAGCACACGCCGCGCCACGCCCGTCTGTTGCACGAAACCCTGACTCAGTTCGAACACCATCCCGGCGACTGGCACGACTTCCAGCAATGGTTCTATGAACTGCCGCTGTTCCTCGATGCCGGGCGTTTCCGCGTGGTGCATGCGTGTTGGGATGCCGGTCTGATCGAACCGCTGCGGGCGTTGTTCCCCAACGGTTGCATTGATGAGCATTTCCTCCAGGCTTCGGCCGAGTCCGGCTCCTTTGCCTGTACCGTGTTCGATCGTCTGCTGCGCGGTACCGACATGCGCTTGCCCCATGGTTTGACCATGACCAGCGGCGACGGCCTGGTGCGTTCGTTCTTCCGCACCAAGTTCTGGGAAGACGACCCGAAAACGTACGGCGATATCGTGTTCCAGCCAGACGCCTTGCCGGAGCCCGTGGCCCAGACGCCACTGACCTCCACTGAAAAGAACAACCTGTTGCGCTACGGCGTCGACGAACCCTTGCTGTTCGTCGGCCATTACTGGCGCAGCGGCAAACCGGCGCCGATTCGCCCCAACCTGGCGTGCCTGGATTACAGCGCCGTGCTCTACGGCAAACTGGTCGCCTATCGCCTGGATCAGGAAACGCGGCTCGATCCGCATAAATTTGTCTGGGTCGATGTCGAGCGGCCTGAGGTGTTGCAATGAAAGAGAGGTCGCAATGAGTGCGGTAGCGGTATTGCGCCTGCCCTTGGCAGTGGACCTGAGCGGGTTCGTCAAACTGCTGCAACGCATGCAGGTGCCACACCGGGTCAGCGAAGAGTCCGGTGAACAGGTGTTGTGGGTGCCACAAAACATCAGTGAAGACGTCCGTGCCCTCTACGAACGCTTCCCGGCAGGTGACCCCGATCAGCAACTGGACATACCCGAGGCGGCGCAAACCCGAAAACGCCCGAGCTTCATTGAGCAGGTGCGGCACGCGAAAGCTACGGGGCTGGTGCTGATCCTGAGTTTGATCGTCGGCGCGGTCACGCTGCTGGGCGACAACCTCGATACCATGCGCTGGTTGACCTTCCTCGATTTCCGCATTGTCGGCGAGTACATCCATTTCGTGCCGCTGGCCGACAGCCTGGCGGCGGGGCAGTGGTGGCGACTGGTCACGCCGATGCTGATCCACTTCGGCATCCTCCACCTGGCCATGAACGGCATGTGGTACTGGGAGCTGGGACGGCGCATCGAGTCGCGCCAGGGCAGCATCAACCTGGTCGGGCTGACCTTGTTGTTCGGCCTCGTCTCCAACTACGCCCAATATTATTTCAGTGGCCCGACCCTGTTCGGCGGCTTGTCCGGCGTGCTTTATGGCCTGCTCGGGCATTGCTGGATTTTTCAGATACTGGCGCCGAACGCCGCTTATCGCCTGCCCCGTGGCGTGCTGGTGATGATGCTGGTGTGGCTGCTGCTGTGCCTGTCCGGGTTGGTCTCGATGATCGGCTTCGGCGAGATCGCCAACGCGGCCCACGTCAGCGGGTTACTCATCGGATGCTTCACCGGTTTGTTGGGCGGTTTGTATAACCGCCGTAAACTGGCCGCCTAATTCAGAACATGCATTAAAGAGACGGAGACCCAATGTCCTCTTTTAACGAAATGATCAAGAACATCACCCCGGACATCTACCAGAGCCTGAAGCTGGCGGTGGAAATCGGTAAATGGTCCGACGGGGGCAAGCTGACCGCCGAACAGCGCGAGCTGTCGCTGCAAGCGATGATCGCCTGGGAAGTCCAGAACCTGCCCGAGGAAGAGCGTACCGGTTACATGGGGCCGCAGGAATGCAGCTCCAAGTCGATCCAAGTGCCAAATATCCTGTTCAAGTCGGATGCCATCCATTGATTGAGATTGGCCGCGGTGCAATCAGTAAAATGTCGGCGCGCCTGGACGGGCCGAACGTGCAATACGCATTTCGTCTGGGCGATGCCGAGGTTCCGGTCAATCCATTGATCGGCACCACTGTTCGTCTGGAATACCTGGGGGCGATTCACTGCACCCATTGCGGACGCAAAACCAAAACCAGTTTCAGCCAGGGCTACTGCTACCCGTGCATGACCAAACTGGCCCAGTGCGACGTGTGCATCATGAGCCCTGAACGCTGTCACTTCGACGCTGGCACCTGCCGGGAGCCGGAGTGGGGCGAGAAGTTCTGCATGACCGATCACATCGTCTATTTGTCGAATTCATCCGGGGTCAAGGTCGGGATCACCCGCGCCACCCAGTTACCGACCCGCTGGATCGATCAGGGTGCCAGCCAGGCCTTGCCGATCATGCGCGTCGCGACACGCCAGCAATCGGGCTTCGTCGAAGACCTGTTCCGCAGTCAGGTCGCCGACAAGACCAACTGGCGTGCCTTGCTCAAGGGCGATGCCGTGTCGGTGGATCTGCCGCAGATCCGTGACCAACTGTTCGACAGCTGCGCCGAGGGCCTGCAAGGATTGCAGGAACGATTCGGCCTACAGGCGATCCAGACGATTGCCGACGTCGAACCGCTCGAAATCCGCTTTCCGGTCGAGCAGTATCCGGCGAAAATCGTCAGTTTCAACCTGGACAAGAATCCGATTGCCGAAGGCACGCTGATGGGGATCAAGGGCCAATACCTGATCTTCGACACCGGCGTGATCAACATTCGTAAGTACACGGCTTATCAGCTCGCCGTGCATCAGTAAGGACTCCAGCATGCGCACCGAACAACCGAAGATGATCTACCTCAAGGACTATCAGGCGCCCGAGTACCTGATTGACGAAACACACCTGACCTTCGAGTTGTTCGAGGACCATAGTTTGGTCCACGCGCAACTGGTGATGCGCCGCAACCCCGAGCGCGGCCCGGGCCTGCCGCCGCTGGTACTGGATGGACAGCAGCTGGAGTTGCTGTCGGTCACTTTGGCCGATCAGGAGCTGGCTGAGGCGCAGTACCAGTTGACCGAGAATCACCTGACCCTGCACCCGACCAGCGCCACCTTCACGGTCGACACCAGCGTCAAGATCCACCCGGAAACCAACACCGCGCTGGAGGGCTTGTACAAGTCTGGCACGATGTTCTGTACCCAGTGCGAAGCTGAAGGTTTCCGCAAGATCACTTATTACCTCGACCGCCCGGACGTGATGAGCAAGTTCACCACCACCGTGGTGGCCGAGCAGCACAGCTATCCGGTGTTGCTGTCCAACGGCAACCCGATTGCCAGTGGCCCCGGCGAAGACGGCCGGCATTGGGCAACCTGGGAAGACCCGTTCATGAAGCCGGCGTACCTGTTTGCGCTGGTGGCCGGCGATTTGTGGTGTGTTGAAGACACCTTCACCACCATGACCGACCGCACCGTAGCGCTGCGCATTTATGTCGAGCCGGAAAACATCGACAAGTGCCAGCACGCGATGAACAGCCTGAAGAAATCCATGCGCTGGGACGAAGAGGTCTATGGTCGCGAGTACGATCTGGACATCTTCATGATCGTCGCCGTGAACGACTTCAACATGGGCGCGATGGAGAACAAGGGCCTCAACATCTTCAATTCCAGCGCCGTGCTGGCCCGCGCCGAAACCGCCACCGATGCCGCGCACCAGCGCGTCGAGGCAATCGTCGCCCACGAATACTTCCACAACTGGTCGGGCAACCGCGTGACCTGCCGCGACTGGTTCCAGTTGTCGCTCAAGGAAGGCTTCACGGTATTCCGCGATTCGCATTTCTCCGCCGACATGAACTCGGCGACGGTCAAGCGCATCCAGGACGTGGCCTACCTGCGCACCCACCAGTTCGCCGAAGACGCCGGCCCAATGGCTCACGCCGTGCGCCCGGACAGCTTCATCGAGATTTCCAACTTCTACACCCTGACCGTGTACGAAAAGGGCTCGGAAGTGGTGGGCATGATCCACACCTTGCTCGGCGCCGAAGGCTTCCGTAAGGGCAGCGACCTGTATTTCGACCGCCACGATGGCCAGGCCGTGACCTGCGATGACTTCATCAAGGCCATGGAAGACGCCAATGGCGTGGACCTGACCCAGTTCAAACGCTGGTACAGCCAGGCCGGTACGCCGCGTTTGGCGGTGAGCGAGTCCTACGACGCCGCGGCAAAAACCTACAGCCTGACCTTCCGCCAGAGCTGCCCGGAAACCCCGGACAAGGTTGAAAAGCTGCCGTTCGTGATTCCGGTCGAACTCGGCCTGCTGGACAGCAAGGGCGGTGAAATTGCCCTGCGTCTGGCCGGTGAAGCCGCCGCCCAAGGCACCACCCGCGTGATCTCGGTGACCGAAGCCGAGCAGACATTCACGTTTGTCGACATCGCCGAACAACCACTGCCATCGCTGCTGCGTGGTTTCTCCGCGCCGGTGAAGCTGAGCTTCCCGTATAACCGCGACCAGTTGATGTTCCTGATGCAGCATGACAGCGACGGCTTCAACCGCTGGGATGCCGGTCAGCAACTGTCGGTGCAGGTGCTGCAGGAATTGATCGCCCAGCAGCAGAAGGGCGAGACGCTGGTGCTGGATCAGCGTCTGGTCAGCGCGTTGCGTACTGTGTTGTCGGATGAATCGCTGGACCAGGCCATGGTCGCGGAAATGCTCTCGCTGCCAAGTGAAGCGTACCTGACCGAAATCAGCGAAGTGGCCGATGTCGACGCCATTCACACTGCCCGTGAATTTGCTCGCAAACAGCTGGCGGACGCGTTGTTCGAAGGTTTGTGGCTGCGTTATCAGGCCAACCGTGATTTGTCCAAGCAGACGCCGTATGTGGCGGAGGCCGAGCACTTTGCCCGTCGTGCCTTGCAGAACATTGCTTTGTCGTACCTGATGCTCAGCGGCAAGCCTGAAGTGCTGGCCGCGACGCTGGAGCAGTTCGATGCGTGCGACAACATGACCGAACGTTTGACGGCGCTGGCGGTGTTGGTCAATTCGCCGTTTGAAGAACAGAAGGCTAAGGCTCTGGCGAGCTTCGCCGAGCACTTCAAGGACAATCCGTTGGTCATGGATCAGTGGTTCAGCGTCCAGGCCGGCAGTGTTTTGCCGGGTGGGCTGGATCGGGTCAAGGCGTTGATGCAGCATCCGGCGTTCAACATCAAGAACCCGAACAAGGTGCGTGCGCTGATCGGGGCGTTTGCCGGGCAGAACCTGATCAACTTCCATGCGGCTGACGGTTCCGGGTATCGGTTCCTGGCGGATCTGGTGATTGAACTGAACGGGTTTAATCCGCAGATTGCTTCGCGTCAGTTGGCGCCTTTGACTCGCTGGCGCAAGTATGACGATGCTCGTCAGGCTTTGATGAAAGGTGAGTTGGAGCGGATTCGGGGTTCTGGGCAGTTGTCCAGTGATGTGTTTGAGGTGGTCAGCAAGAGTTTGGCTTGATCGCTGTCTTGGACTTGGCGGCCTCTGGGCCGACCAAGGCCTTGGCTGATTGAGTACATATCCGTTGCTGCGGTAACGCTCGGCCTGTGGAGTGGTGAAGAGCCTGCTCGCGATGGCGGCCTGACAGCCGACCCTGATTTCACGGATATACCACGCCCAAGGTAGGAGCTGCCGCAGGCTGCGATCTTTTGATCTCGCCTGTAAAAAAATAAAATCAAAAGATCGCAGCCTCGTTGTACTCGTCAGCTCCTACAGGGGGAATGTGAACGAGCTAACGATCAGGCCGGCCGGTCTGCCGCCTCGCTTTCGCTTACTTTTCGGCGTTTGGAAAAGTGAGTCGCTGTAAGAGCGAAGCCGCCAGCCGCCATTACCGCAGCAACGGGTATGTACTCCGATCCTAAACCTCAAACCCCAAATCACCGAACCTAATACCCAACCATTCAGAAAAACCAAACACTCCCGCGGTTAACAAAACATAACGTGCCGTCGATTGTCAGCCCTTCAAAAACACCGATAGGATAAGCCAGCTTCCGAAGGGGCTCTGGATTGCGGGTTTCAGGACTATGCTCTGAAACAGGTGATCCCGGTCAGCACCCTTGCGGCGCCCAGAAAGGTTGAACGACCTAACAATAATAATGGGGGAAGGTCTATGAGTGAGCCTGTCATGGGTGTGGGTATCTGCCGCCCGCCGGCATTACGCAAATTCGCGTTGCTGGCTACAGCGCTCTCGCTGTTGGGCTCTGCCATGCTGTCGGCACCTGTGCTGGCCGCGGCTGCGCCAGCATCCGACGTTGTTTATTCCATTGAATCGGCCAAGGCCAGCAAAAGCCTGATGCTCGATGTCGTCCACGCAGGCAAGCGCCTCGTGGCGGTCGGGGATCGCGGGCACATTCTGTATTCCGATGACCAGGGTGCCACCTGGACTCAAGCCAAGGTGCCGACCCGGGCACTGCTGACCTCCGTGTTTTTTGTCGATGACAAACACGGCTGGGCTGTCGGTCATGACGCACAGATCCTCGCCAGCGAAGACGGCGGCGTCACCTGGACCAAGCAATTCGAAGACCTGAAGCGCGAATCGCCGCTGCTCGACGTCTGGTTCCAGGACGCCAACAGCGGCTTTGCCGTGGGCGCCTACGGTGCGTTGATGGAAACCACCGACGGTGGCAAGCACTGGGAAGACGTCAGCGACCGCCTCGACAACGAAGACCAGTTCCACCTCAACGCCATCGCTGCCGTCAAGGACGCCGGGCTGTTCATTGTTGGCGAGCAGGGCAGCATGTTCCGCTCCGCTGATTGGGGCCAGACCTGGGAAAAACTCGAAGGCCCGTACGAAGGTTCGCTGTTTGGTGTGATCGGCACCGCACAACCTTCTACGCTGTTGGCCTATGGCCTGCGCGGCAATCTGTATCGCTCCACCGATTTCGGTAGTAATTGGGAACAAGTCGAACTCAAGGCCGAACGTGGTGATCTGGAGTTCGGTCTGTCCGGCGCCACGTTGCTCGATGATGGTTCCATCGTGATCGTCGGCAACGGCGGTTCGGTGATTCGCAGCAGTGACGATGGCGAAACCTTCAAAGTGGTCAACCGTTCGGATCGCATCTCCGTCTCGGCAGTCACGGCGGCAGGCAATGGCAATCTGGTTCTGGCTGGACAGGGCGGCGTTCGCGTCACCTCGGCTAACGGCACCGAGTCGGGTAAATGAGCCAGGTTAATAATAAGAAGGCGCAGCTATGACTTCCTTGAGTACTCATCATCAGGAAAAGGCGACACTCCTCGAGCGCCTGATCTTCAACAACCGCCCGGCAGTGATCGTCATCTGCCTGCTGGTCAGCGTTTTCCTGTTCTGGCAGGCGACGTTGATCCGGCCGTCCACCAGCTTCGAAAAAATGATTCCGCTGGAGCATCCATTCATTCAAAAGATGATGGAGCACCGCAACGATCTGGCGAACCTGGGCAACACCGTGCGGATTTCGGTGGAAGCCACCGACGGCGATATCTTCTCCAAGGAATACATGGAGACCCTACGCCAGATCAACGACGAAGTGTTCTACATTTCCGGTGTTGACCGTTCCGGCCTCAAGTCGCTGTGGAGTCCGAGCGTGCGCTGGACCGAAGTGACGGAGGAGGGCTTCGCCGGGGGTGAAGTGATCCCGCAAAGCTATAACGGTTCCCAGGCCAGTCTCGATCTGCTTCGCAACAACGTACTCAAGTCCGGGCAGGTTGGCCGGCTGGTGTCCAACGACTTCAAGTCGAGTATCGTCGACATCCCGTTGCTGGAGGCCTACCCGGACCCGCAGGACCAGGGCAAGTTGCTGGCCCTGGACTACCGCAAGTTCTCCCATGAGCTTGAAGACAAGATCCGCAACAAGTTCGAAGCGCAGAACCCCAACATCAAGATCCACATCGTCGGTTTCGCCAAGAAGGTTGGTGACCTGATCGATGGTCTGGTGATGGTGGTGATGTTCTTCGGGATCGCCTTTGTCATCACCCTGATCTTGCTCTACTGGTTCACCAACTGCATGCGCAGTACCGTGGCGGTGTTGAGTACGACGCTGGTGGCGGTGGTCTGGCAGTTGGGCCTGATGCACTTCTTCGGTTTCGGCCTGGATCCGTATTCGATGCTGGTGCCGTTTCTGATTTTCGCCATCGGTATTTCCCACGGTGTGCAGAAAATCAATGGTATCGCCTTGCAATCCAGCGAGGCCGAGAATGCTTTGACCGCAGCACGCCGGACCTTCCGCCAGTTGTTCCTGCCGGGGATGATTGCCATCCTGGCGGATGCGGTGGGCTTCATCACGCTGTTGATCATCGACATCGGCGTGATTCGTGAGCTGGCCATCGGTGCGTCCATCGGCGTGGCAGTGATCGTGTTCACCAACCTGATCCTGTTGCCGGTCGCGATTTCCTACGTCGGCATCAGCAAGCGCGCAGTAGCGCGCAGCAAAAAGGATGCGACCCGCGAACATCCGTTCTGGCGCCTGCTGTCGAACTTCGCCAGCCCGAAGGTGGCCCCGGTGTCGATCGCTCTGGCCCTCATCGCGTTTGGCGGCGGTCTCTGGTACAGCCAGAACCTGAAGATCGGTGACCTTGACCAAGGCGCACCGGAGCTGCGTCCGGATTCGCGTTACAACAAGGACAACAACTTCATCATCAGCAACTATTCCACCAGCTCTGACGTGTTGGTGGTAATGGTCAAGACCAAGGCTGAAGGCTGCTCGCGCTACGAAGCCATGGCGCCGATCGATGAGTTGATGTGGAAGATGCAGAACACCGAGGGCGTACAGTCGGCGATTTCCCTGGTGACCGTGTCCAAGCAAATGATCAAGGGCATGAACGAGGGCAACCTGAAATGGGAAACCCTGTCGCGTAACCCGGACGTCCTGAACAACTCCATCGCTCGGGCCGATGGCCTGTACAACAACAGTTGCTCGCTGGCGCCGGTGCTGGTGTTCCTCAATGATCACAAGGCTGAAACCCTGGACCGTGCGGTGCACGCCGTGCAGGACTTCGCCAAAGAGCACAATACCGAAAACCTGGAGTTCATCCTGGCAGCCGGTAACGCCGGGATCGAGGCGGCCACCAACGAAGTGATCAAGAAGTCCGAGCTGACCATCCTGATCCTGGTGTACATCTGCGTGGCGGTCATGTGCATGATCACCTTCCGCTCCTGGGCGGCGACCTTGTGCATCGTGCTGCCGCTGGTACTGACGTCGGTGCTCGGCAACGCCCTGATGGCCTTCATGGGCATCGGCGTGAAAGTCGCGACCCTGCCGGTCGTGGCGCTCGGGGTGGGGATTGGCGTGGACTACGGCATCTACATCTATAGCCGTCTGGAAAGTTTCCTGCGTGCGGGCCTGCCGCTGCAAGAGGCGTACTACCAGACCCTGAAGTCCACCGGTAAAGCGGTATTGTTCACCGGCCTGTGCCTGGCCATTGGTGTGTGCACCTGGATCTTCTCGGCCATCAAGTTCCAGGCCGACATGGGGCTGATGCTGACCTTCATGCTGCTGTGGAACATGTTCGGTGCGCTGTGGCTGTTGCCGGCACTGGCGCGGTTCCTGATCAAGCCGGAGAAACTGGCGGGACAGAAGGGCAACTCGCTGTTTGCTCACTGATCCACGCTGAAATGAAAAAGCCGCAACCTCAGGTTGCGGCTTTTTTTATTGCGCGTGTTCCAAAAGATCGCAGCTTTCGGCAGCTCCTACGGGTGTACCGCATTTCGCTGTAGGAGCTGCTGCGATCTTTTGGTTTGGCTTACGAAGGATCGTTACCCAGCACCACATCCAGTGCACTACGCGCGTCATCCAGTTGCACCAGCGTCGCATGCCGCGCGCCGAGAGCGTCGCGGTTTTCGATGGCTGTCAGGATTGCCTTGTGCCGTGGCAATGCCAACTCATGCAGGTTCGGCCGCTGGTTGGAGTGCTTCAAGGCTTCAGCGATGGCCACCGACAGCATGTTGCACAGGTTGGCCAACAAGTCGTTGTGGGTCGCATCGGCGATGCGGCTGTGGAAGTCCAGGTCCGGTTGTAGCAGGGCTTCGGGGGTCGGCGCGGCTTCCATGCGCTGGTAGGCTTCGCCGATGGACGCGATGTCGTCGTCGGTGGCGAACTGCGCCGCGAGGGCCGCAGCGGCCGGCTCTATGATGCTGCGCACGCTGGTCAGCAGATTGAAAAACTCGTTCTGCGGGCTGCTTTGCATCAGCCAGTGCAGCACGTCCGGGTCGAGCATGTGCCATTCCCGACGCGGTTTGACCACGGTGCCCACTCGCGGACGGGAATACACCAGGCCCTTGGCAACCAGCACCCGGGTGGCTTCGCGCAGTACCGGGCGACTCACGGCATATTCCTCGCACAACAGGGCCTCGGCAGGCAGTTTGTCGTCCGGCAGAAAACGCCCGGAAACGATCTGCATGCCCAATTCCTGGACGATGCGCGAATGCATGCTTTTGCGGTCGGAAGGTTTGCGGTAATCCATGGGGGGCGACGCGGTCCTGTGCGGGAGGGTGTCGCGCATGATAGCAGGCGCGGACGATCGGCGATTCAACCCTTGAAAAGATCGCAGCCTTCGGCAGCTCCTACAGAGATCCGGTTCACACAATGGATGTGTTTGACCTGAATCCTGTAGGAGCTGCCGAAGGCCGCGATCTTTTGCTTTTAGTGAGAGTGACGCGGCACTTCAGCCCCGCGGCAGCCGACCAGGAAGTCGAAGTCGCAACCCTGATCCGCCTGCAACACATGGTCGATGTACAGCTGACGGTAACCGCCCACCAGCAACTGCTGTGGCGGTTGCAGGTCGGCCATGCGTGCAGCCAGCTCGGCATCCGGAATGTCCAGGTGCAGACGGCCGGTGGCGCAGTCGAGTTCGATCCAGTCGCCTTCTTTTACGGTCGCCAAAGGCCCGCCTGCCGCCGCTTCAGGCGCTACGTGCAGCACAACCGTGCCATACGCGGTGCCGCTCATGCGCGCATCGGAAATACGCACCATGTCGGTCACGCCCTGGGCCAGCAGTTTGGCCGGCAGGCCCATGTTGCCAACTTCAGCCATGCCCGGATAACCCTTCGGCCCGCAGTTTTTCATGACCAGAATCGAGTTGGCATCCACGTCCAGTTCCGGGTCGTTGATCCGTGCCTTGTACATGTCGAAGTTCTCGAACACCACGGCGCGACCACGGTGCTGCATCAGTTCCGGGGTGGCGGCGGACGGCTTGAGCACGGCGCCGAGCGGTGCCAGGTTGCCGCGCAACACACAGATGCCGCCGTCGGCGCGGATCGGGTTGTCGAGGGTGCGGATCACTTCGTCTTCGCCGTAGATCGGCGCGTCCTTGGTGTTCTCGCCGATGGACTTGCCGTTGACAGTCAGGGCATTCGGGTTCGGGATCAGATTGGCTTCGCCGAGACGGCGCAATACCGCAGGCAGGCCGCCAGCGTAGTAGAACTCTTCCATCAGGAAACGCCCGGACGGTTGCAGGTCGACAATGGTCGGCATGCCGCGACCGATGCGGGTCCAGTCGTCCAGATCCAGCTCTACACCGATGCGCCCGGCGATGGCTTTCAGGTGGATCACGGCGTTGGTCGAACCGCCAATCGCCGCGTTGACGCGAATGGCGTTTTCGAAGGCTTCCTTGGTCAGGATCTTCGACAGTTTCAAGTCTTCACGAACCATCTCTACCGCGCGCATGCCGGACATGTGCGCCAACACATAACGGCGTGCGTCGACCGCCGGGATGGCGGCGTTGTGGGGCAGGGAAGTGCCGAGCGCTTCAGCCATGCAGGCCATGGTCGACGCCGTGCCCATGGTGTTGCAGGTACCGGCCGAGCGGGACATGCCGCCCTCGGCCGCAAGAAAATCGTCGATGGTGATGGTGCCGGCCTTGACCTGTTCGCTGAGCTGCCAGACCACGGTGCCCGAACCGATGTCCTTGCCCTTGTGCTTACCGTTGAGCATCGGCCCGCCGGTGACGACGATGGCCGGCACGTCGCAACTGGCGGCGCCCATCAGCAAGGCCGGGGTGGTTTTGTCGCAACCGGTCAGCAGCACCACACCGTCAATCGGGTTGCCGCGAATCGCTTCTTCCACGTCCATGCTCGCCAGGTTGCGAGTGAGCATGGCGGTGGGGCGCAGGTTGGATTCGCCGTTGGAGAACACCGGGAATTCCACCGGAAAGCCTCCGGCCTCGATCACTCCGCGTTTGACGTGTTCCGCGATCTGCCGGAAATGCGCGTTGCACGGGGTCAGTTCCGACCAGGTGTTGCAGATGCCGATGATCGGCTTGCCGTGGAACTGGTGGTCGGCGATGCCCTGATTCTTCATCCAGCTGCGGTACATGAAGCCGTTTTTGTCGGCAGTGCCAAACCATTGGGCGGAGCGCAGGGTGGGTTTCTTATCAGACATGATCGATTCTCTTATTGTATGACTATATTGTTCGAGCTGAGGCGTAACATAAGCTCAAATTCGCCTCTTTGGAAGTGTTGTTGGGTAAATAGTATTACTATATAGTCGTTTTCAACGGAGGGATGGCCCTGACGACTTTTTGTGAGAGGCGTCCCCCGAGGTTCTATAAAAACAACAATCGGAGACCGATCTCATGAGCCAGGAACTGCGGCTTATTCGCCGCATCACGCTGAAACTGATTCCCTTCCTGATCCTGCTGTACCTGATCGCCTATGTGGATCGCTCCGCGGTGGGCTTCGCCAAATTGCACATGGGCGCCGACATCGGCCTGGGCGATGCGGCCTACGGTCTCGGCGCAGGGTTGTTCTTCATTGGCTACTTCCTGCTGGAAATCCCCAGCAACCTGATGCTCGACCGCTTCGGCGCACGGCGCTGGTTTGCGCGGATCATGGTTACTTGGGGCGCCATCACCATCGGCATGGCCTTCGTCCAGGGGCCGAACAGCTTCTACGTGATGCGCTTCTTGCTCGGCGCTGCCGAAGCCGGGTTCTTCCCGGGCGTTCTGTACTACATCACCCAATGGTTCCCGGTGCGCCATCGCGGCAAGATCCTCGGGCTGTTCATCCTCTCCCAACCCATTGCCATGATGATCACCGGCCCCGTGTCCGGTGGCTTGTTGGGCATGGACGGCGTGCACGGCCTGCACGGCTGGCAGTGGTTGTTCATCGTCATCGGCACCCCGGCGATCCTGCTGACCTGGCCGGTGTTGCGCTGGTTGCCCGACGGCCCGCAACAGGTGAAGTGGATGGACCAGGCGGAAAAAGACTGGCTCAGCGGTGAGCTGCAAAAGGACCTCCAAGCGTACGGCCAAACCCGTCATGGCAATCCTTTGCACGCCCTCAAGGACAAGCGCGTGTTGCTGCTGGCACTGTTCTACCTGCCGGTGACCCTGAGCATTTATGGCCTCGGTTTGTGGTTGCCGACGCTGATCAAACAGTTCGGTGGCAGCGACCTGGTAACCGGGTTCGTGTCATCGGTGCCTTACATTTTCGGGATCATCGGTCTGTTGATCATCCCGCGCAGCTCCGACCGCATGAATGATCGCTATGGTCATCTGGCTGTGCTTTATGTACTGGGCGCTATCGGCCTGTTCCTGAGTGCCTGGCTGACGGTGCCGGTGCTGCAACTGGCCGCGTTGTGCCTGGTGGCGTTCGCGCTGTTTTCCTGCACGGCGGTGTTCTGGACCCTGCCGGGCCGGTTCTTTGCCGGCGCGAGTGCGGCGGCGGGGATTGCGCTGATCAACTCGGTGGGCAACCTCGGCGGCTACATCGGCCCGTTTGTGATCGGCGCGCTCAAGGAATACACCGGCAATCTGGCCTCGGGCCTGTATTTCCTGTCCTGCGTGATGGTCTTCGGCCTGATTCTGACTGGCGTGGTTTACCGGTTGTTGGAGCGCAAGCACGTGCTGCCGGCGGATGAATTTGCGGCGAGTGCGCGTGGGGCGACTCGTACCTGACACGAAATAAGCATCACCACCGACCCTGTGGGAGCGGGCTTGCCCGCGATGACGCAGGCACATTCACCATTGATGTGCCAGACAGATTGCTATCGCGGGCAAGCCCGCTCCCACAGGGATCTGCGATTGTTTTCGAAATTTATACTCGGGAGAAAATCCATGCGTTTGGTTCAATTCGAATTGAGTAACGGCGAACGCCGCGTCGGCGTGGTCGAGGGCGGGCAGGTGCGTGAAGTGCAAGACGCACGCACTGTGCGCGATCTGGCGCTGGCCGCGATCGAGGCAGGTGTCGGTCTTGAGCAGCAAGTGAGCGCGCTGGGCCTGGGTATCAGCCACGATTACGCACAACTGCTGGCACAACTGCGAATCCTGCCGCCGCTGGATCATCCGGACCCGGCGCACATGCTGGTCAGCGGCACCGGCCTGACCCATTTGGGCAGCGCCTCGGCCCGGGACAAAATGCACCAGCAGGCCGGTGACGAAGCGGCGATGACCGACACCATGCGCATCTTCAAGTGGGGCGTGGAGGGCGGCAAACCCGCAGCAGGCCAGGCGGGTGTACAACCGGAGTGGTTCTACAAGGGCGATGGCAGCATCGTCGTGCGTCCCGGCCAGCCGTTCCCGTTGCCGCCGTTTGCCGAAGACGCGGGTGAGGAACCGGAGCTCAGCGGCCTGTATGTCATCGGCCATGACGGCAAACCGTATCGCGTCGGTTTTGCCGTAGGCAACGAATTCTCCGATCACGTCATGGAGCGCAAGAACTACCTGTATCTGGCCCACTCGAAACTGCGCAGTTGCAGCTACGGCCCGGAGTTGCGGGTCGGCGAATTGCCCCAGCATCTGGCCGGCACCAGCCGCATCTTGCGCGACGGCGAAGTGCTGTGGCAGAACGAGTTCCTCAGTGGCGAGGCCAATATGTGCCACAGCCTGGCGAACCTTGAGTTCCACCATTTCAAATACAGCCAGTTCCTGCGTCCTGGTGATGTGCACATTCACTTCTTCGGCACGGCAACGCTGTCGTTTGCCGATGGCGTGCGCACGCAACCGGGTGATGTATTCGAGATCAGCCAGGCTGAATTCGGCGCGCCGTTGATCAATGGCATCGCACCGGTTGCAGCAGCGTTCGAACCCGGCACCGTCGGCACACTTTGAGGAGAAATGCATGACCCTGATACTCGGTCACAACTACATCGGCGGCCAGCGCAGCGCCTTGGGCAGCGTCAAGTTACAGAGCGTTGATGCTGAAACCGGCGAGGTGTTGCCTCACGATTTCATCCAGGCGACGCCTGATGAAGTCGACGCCGCTGCCAATGCGGCCGCAGCGGCATACCCGGCTTATCGCAGCCTGAGTGCAGAGCGTCGCGCGCAGTTTCTGGATGCGATTGCGACAGAGCTGGACGCGCTGAGTGATGAATTCGTCAGCCTGGTGTGTCGGGAAACCGCGCTGCCGGCCGCCCGGATCATCGGTGAGCGTGGACGCACCAGTGGCCAGATGCGGCTGTTCGCCAATGTGTTGCGTCGTGGTGATTTCTACGGCGCGCGTATCGATCAGGCACTGCCGGACCGCCAACCGCTGCCGCGTCCCGACCTGCGTCAGTACCGCATCGGCCTGGGCCCGGTGGCTGTGTTCGGTGCCAGCAACTTTCCCCTGGCGTTCTCGACAGCCGGCGGCGACACCGCATCGGCCTTGGCCGCCGGATGCCCGGTAGTGTTCAAGGCCCACAGTGGTCACATGGCAACCGCCGAACTGGTGGCCAATGCGATCATCCGCGCCGCGGAAAAAACCGCGATGCCGGCCGGTGTGTTCAACATGATCTACGGCGGCGGCGTCGGTGAAGCGCTGGTCAAGCATCCGGCCATTCAGGCCGTAGGCTTCACCGGGTCGCTCAAGGGCGGTAGAGCCTTGTGCGACATGGCCGCTGCGCGCCCGCAGCCGATTCCGGTGTTTGCCGAAATGTCGAGCATCAACCCGGTGATCGTCCTGCCCCAGGCATTGCAAGCACGCTCGGAAACCATCGCGCGTGATCTGTCGGCTTCGGTGGTGCAAGGCTGCGGCCAGTTCTGCACCAATCCGGGTTTGGTCATCGGGATTCGTTCGCCACAGTTCACCGCATTCCTCACGTTGCTGGCTGACATGATGGCGGATCAATCGGCGCAAACCATGCTCAATGCGGGGACGCTCAGCAGCTACGGCAAAGGCCTGCAAAAGCTCCTTGATCATCCGGGCATTGCACATCTGGCGGGCGAGCCGCAACAAGGGCGTCAAGCACAGCCACAGTTGTTCAAGGCCGATGTCAGCCTGTTGATCAACGGCGATGAAGTGCTGCAAGAGGAAGTGTTCGGCCCGACCACCGTGGTCGTCGAAGTGGCGGATCAGGCGCAACTGAGCGCGGCGTTGAACGGCCTGCACGGTCAGTTGACCGCGACGATCATTGGCGAGCAGGCTGATTTCCAGCAGTTCGGCGAACTGACGGCGTTGCTGGAGCAGAAAGTAGGGCGAATCCTGCTCAATGGCTACCCGACCGGTGTGGAAGTGTGTGATTCGATGGTCCATGGCGGGCCCTATCCGGCGACGTCGGATGCGCGCGGCACGTCGGTGGGCACCTTGGCAATCGACCGTTTCCTGCGCCCGGTGTGTTTCCAGAACTACCCCGACAGCCTGCTGCCGGAAGCGCTGAAGAACGCTAACCCGCTGCGCATTCAGCGACTGGTGGATGGTAAGCCCTCGCGCGACGCCCTCTAACGACCCACGACCCTGTAGGAGCTGCCGAAGGCTGCGATCTTTAGATCTTGATCTTAAAAAGCAACATCAAAAGATCGCAGCCTTCGGCAGCTCCTACGGGGGATTGTGCGGAACATTGAGCTATCATTGCGTCTTTCCCATTCAAAGATTGACTGCCATGACTGCTCCAGCCGACACCTTGCTCAATGCCCTCGAACACTGCGGAATGGTGGAAATCGATGGGCTTCATGCCTTCGAATTCGCGCTCGATGAGTTCGATAACCTGCACATTGAATGCATGGATGGCCGTGTGGCCAAACACTGGGAGTTCACCCCGGCGCAGATCCAGGCCGCCACCTTCGATGCCACCCTGCAAAGCTGGGTGATCACCGGTGATTCAGGCGAACACCGACTGGTGTGCATCGGCGATGTCATCAGCGGCGACAACGAAGACGATGATCAGGACGATGCGTAACCTCTGGCCGCTGTTGATGGCCGGCAGCATCGGCGCGATGGGCGTTCAGGCCGTGTTCGCCGACGACTATCAACTGCTCGTGGGTTCGTACACCGCGGGTGAGAGCCAAGGCATCTATCGCCTGAACTTCGACAGCGCCACCGGGCAAATCACCCCCAAGCCGTTACAAGTGATCAAAAGCGAAAACCCGTCATGGTTGACCCTGTCCAGGGATCAGCGACGCTTGTTCGTGGTCAACGAAAATGGTCCGGGCCAGGCTGATCCGGTCGGGCGTGTGAGCAGCTATGCGATCGACCCCAAGAGCCATGCGCTGAGCCTGATCAATCAGGTGCAGAGCCTGGGCAACGAGCCGACGCATTCGAGCCTCAGCCTCGATGCCAGCCATTTGTTCGTCAGTAATTACTCGGTGGCCGAAGACCCGGGTGGCACCCTGGCGGTGTTACCGGTCGGTGCTGATGGCACGGTCAAACCCGTGGTGCAGATGAACAGCCATCCGGCCAGTCGGGTCAACGCCGAGCGGCAGATGTCGGCGCATGTGCATTCGACGGTGCCGTCGCCCGACGGTAAGTTCGTGTTCTCCAATGACCTGGGGGCAGACAAGGTGTTTGTCTACCGCTTTGATCCCAAGGCCAACCCGGAACTGCCGTTGACGCCTGCCACACCGGCGTTCGTCCAGTTGCCCGCCGGTAGCGGCCCGCGTCACCTTTTGTTCAGCGCCGATGGCCAGCACGCGTGGCTGACCATGGAGATGAGTGCCCAGGTGGCCGTGTTCGATTATCGCGATGGCAAGCTTGAACAAACGCAGATGGTCGATCTGGCAGCAGGGCAACCGGTCTCCGACAAGGCCGCCGCTGCGCTACACGCTTCAGCCGATGGCAAGTTTCTGTACGTGAGCAACCGCGGCACCGCTAATCAGCTGCTGGTGTTCGCTGTCGACCCGGCGACCGGCCATCTCAAGGAACTGCAACGCCGAGCGGTGGAGGGCGATCATCCGCGTGAGTTCAGCCTCGATCCAAGTGGCAAGTTCTTGTTGATCGCCAACCAGAAAAGCAACCAGATTGTCGTCGTCGAACGCGATGCGAAGACCGGTCTGCTAGGCAAAACCGTGCAAAAACTGCCGATGGATGCCCCGAGCGATCTCAAGTTTCTTCTGCGACAATAAACCGCAGGCCCCGAATCATGGGGCCTGCGCGGTTCTATCGATGAGGCTGATATCTAGTAATGCTACAAAGCATTTCAAGGCCTCGTTCCTCGGGGGTTAAGTTTGCTTCACGGCCCCACCGGGCAAGCAAGCCAACTGACTCCGAGGATTACCCCATGAACTTCAATCTCTTCTCCATCATCGCCGCTTCCGCCATCTCTGCCACTGTTGCACTGCCAGCCAGCGCCAACGTTGAAATCAGCGACAAAAAATCCCACACCCAGAGCTACACCCAGAAATACTTGCAACAAAGTGCCAACTTCTACGCCGCGCTGGATCACAAAGCCCAACACTGAAATTTCCTTTCTGCAGCCTTTATGCAGGAGCGAAGTCACTTGCCAATCGAGGTTGACGACTCGAAACGCGCTGAAGTGATGTCGCTCCTGCATAACGCATTTACGACAGCATCAAGTTGCCATCAAGGTATCGCTTGATATCACATAGCCATCGGTTTAAATTTGACGCGGATTTATTGACTCCTTCTCAAGAAAAGGATCGACAATATGGCGATGCGTCTGGCCGTGGTTTTGCTTTTCCTCTATTCCACCCCGATTTTGTCCGCGGCAGAGCCCATTTCCGGGGAGCCTGACGCTGCCCGTGAGCGCATGATCAGTTTTATTGAAGACTGAGATAGAGTGGCTTAATGATCAACGCAGCTGATAGTTGATATAGACGCGTCTAGTTGGTTATCGCTGCTTTTTTGATCGATTCTGTGGACTCTACAACATGTCCACGGAGTTCATCATGGCCCGCGCAATCATCACTTCTGCCAAACACGGCGCCTACATGGCTATCGGTCTTTACCTGGTCATGGTGCTGGTTGTCAGCCTTTCACCGCAGTCGCAACAAACCTTCGAAGCGCCGATTCAGGTCGCCCATCCTGGCATCCAGTTTGAACACCGCGCCCAACAAGCGCTGGTCGATCAGGCTGATCTCGCAGGAGTTGGCGGAGCATGAAAGGTTGCAAGCTCTTGATCGTCGCCTTTCTGGCGTTCATCACTAATGGATTTTCCTTGCTGGGGATCGGGCAGGGTTCGATAGGCGGTGTGGCACGGGCCATGGAGGCCAATCACAACATCGCGCGGAGCATAGAGATCGCCAAGGCCATGGGGATGCTAGCCGGAAATCCTCCGGTCGAACCTGAAAGCGGGTTTTTCGGGCCGTTCGAAGTGGACTGCTCGGTGATCGGAATGTGTGAAGTGTTGGCGTGAATCACACGCCACTGGTAGGAGCTGCCGCAGGCTGCGATCTTTTTAAGATCAAGATCAAAAGATCGCAGCCTGCGGCAGCTCCTACAGGTTTCGGTTATTTCTTCATGATGCCCGTGAATAAGTCGGACTCCAGAAACCGCTGCAACCAATCCTGTAACCGTGAATACGGCGTCTGCGCAAACCACTCGCGATCGACATGGGCAAACTGCCGTATGAACGGCATCAACGCCACATCGGCCAGGCTTGGGTGTTGCGCCAGCAAGTAGTCGCGATGCTCCAGCAACTGATCAAGTTTGTGCAAAAACACCTCGCCCTCGGCGCGATAGGTTTCCATCGGGTGCTCAGGGTAGCGTTCGGCGTACTTGTAGCGGTTCAGATGGATTTTGAACGCCTGATCGTTCTCCTTAATCAGTGCAGCAATTCGCGACGGGCCATGTGGATCGTCCTTGAGCAACCAGTCCAGCGGATCGTTCTGCGCCAAGGCCCAGCGCATGATGTCCAGGCTTTCTTCGATCACCTGACCGTCGACACTGAGCACCGGCACCGTGCCTTTGCTCGACAGCGCGAGCATCTCTGCTGGTTTGGCTTTCAGACTGACTTCGACGATGTCCACGGCAACCCCGGCGTAACGCAACGCCATGCGCGCCCGCATGGCGTACGGGCAACGGCGGAACGAGTAAAGCGTAGTCATTTCACCTCCACGGTACTGAGGCCGTTGCCTTGGCGACGGACCTGAATCTGCACCGGAATTCGCTCATGCATTTCCTGCACGTGGGAAATCACCGCGACCTTGCGGCCCTGCGCCTGCAGGCCGTCAAGCGCATCCATGGCCAGTTGCAGCGATTCAGGGTCTAGACTGCCGAAGCCTTCGTCGATGAACAGCGATTCGATTTTCAAGGTGCTTGAAGCCATCGATGCGAGCCCGAGCGCTAGCGCCAACGAAACCAGGAAGGTCTCGCCACCGGACAGCGAATGCACCGAGCGCAGCTCGTCGCCCATTTCGGTGTCCATCACCAGCAAACCGAGCATGCTGCCACCGCGCTTGAGGCGGTATCGGCGCACCAGTTGCCGCAGTTGCACGTTGGCGTGGTGCACCAACAGATCAAGGTTGTAGGCCTGGGCGATTTTGCGGAAGGTGTCGCCGGTGGCGGAACCGATCAGCGCACTCAGGCGCGCCCAGCGCTGGAACTCGGCATAGGCGTCGGCAATTTGTTGTGCCAGGGCCTGATTGGCATTCTGTCGGCGCTGATCTTCGGCCTGCTCGGCGCGCAGTTCCGCGCAGAGATGCTCGCTGATGGCGTACAGGTTTTGCAATTCGGCCAAGGCGCTGTCGAGTTGTTCGGCATCGAGATTGCCGTTGTGCTGCGCTTGATGATCGAGCAAAACCTTTTCGCGTTCCTGCACCAGGACGCGGGTCTGTTCGACGGCTTTTTCGGCGTGCTGCAAGCGTTGGCGCAACTCGCTGACGTGAGCGTCGTCGACTCGCAGCAGGTCTTCGAGGCCACCGTCATCCAGTTCCGGATGGCGGGCACGCCAGTCGGATATTTTTTCGCAAAGATCACGTTCCTCGTTTTGCAGCGCTTCCAGTCGTTCTTGCTGTGCCTTGAGTTCGGCGGCGATTTGCACCCGTTGCGTGAGTACGCTTTGCAGGGTCTGGGCGGTCGTGGTTTCAGCGCCGCGCGCGGTTTCCACGGCTTGCTCCAGTTGCTGCTGCCAATGCTCGGCGCTGACGTGTGAGCCGAGCAACTGCGCAAGTGTTTGCTGGCTCGCCTGTTGTTGTTCAGCCAACGCGTTGAACTGTTGCTCGGCGACTTGCAGTTGCTGCACGCGGGTTTGCTGCCGGTCCTGCTCCTTCTCGAGGATTTGCTGGCGCTGTTGCTGTTCAGCCAGCTCTTCCTTCTGCTGATCGAGTTGTGACAGGCGCTCGGCGATTTGCCGGTCAAGCTGCATGAACGTTGCGGCCGGCTCGATGCGCAATGCCTCCAGCGTCTCGGCGGGCAGCAGGCTGGAAAATGCGTTGAGTTCTTCGTCCAGACGGGCACGGTCGCTGGCGAGTTCGCGTTGCTGATTGTCCAGGTGCTGGGCCGCTTGCTGGTGCGCGGTTTCTGCGTGGCGCAGTTGCTGGGTCAGACGCGCCGCATCCTGTTGCAGGGTGAGCAGGGCGGTTTGCCGTTGCTCATCCTGATTGATGCTTTGGTTCAACTGGCTGTTTTGCTGAGCGAGCCAGGCATCGCGTTTGTCGGCGCCCTGATTCAACAGCGCGGCAGACAGCGAGTGCGCTTCAAGGCTTGGCGCCAAGGCTTGTTGCTGGGTTGCCAGTTGCTCCTGCTGTTGCAGCAACTCCTTTTGCTGGGCGATCAAGCCACCGACTTCAGCACGCAGGTCGGTGAGCTTTTCCTTGAGCAGGTCGACGGCTTTCTGCGCGTTGGCCTGTTCGCTTTCATCATGGCGGCCAAGGCTTTGCAACAGCGCTTCGGGCTGATGATACGGATGCTCGTTGCTGCCACAGACCGGACACGGCTGATCATCCTGCAACTGCGCCCGCAGTTCCTCGACACTGGCACTGCGCGCCAACCGTTGGCGTTCCAGCAGTTCGCGGGTGACATTGAGGGTTTGCTCGGCGGTGCTCAGTTCAGCCTTGGTTTTGACCCCATCCTGAGTCAGCCGCTCGCGTTCCTGTTGCGCAGCGAGCTGACGCTGTTGCAATTCGGTGGCGCGTTTATCCAGTTCCTGCTGGCTGGCCCACAACCGCGTCAGGTCTTCGATGGCGCGCAATTGTTTGCGGTTGTCCTGCAACAGGCTGCCGAGTATGCCGATCTGCTCGGCGACGGCATCCGGTTCGGCGCCGGCTTCTTTGAACAGCACTTCCAGCTGTTGTTTCTGCGCAGCGAGTTCTTGCGCCGTACGCGTGGCGTTTTGTTCGAGGCTGGCCAGTTCGGCCTGGCCTTTATTCAGACGATTGCCGATCAACATCAACTGTTGCAGGCGATCGCGATAGGCATTCCAGGCGTCGCTAAGCGGCGCCAGATGGGCGCTTTGCTCCAGTTCGGCGGCGATGCGCTGCAAGTGCCCGGCGACCTGTTTTTGCTGATCGAGCAGGTTTTGAATCGTGCTCTGGCCTTGGGTGCAGGCCTGTTCGGCACTGTGCTTTGCCTCGGCGCTGAGGGCGGAGTCTTTGGCCAGGCGAGCGAGGTTGCTTTGTGCTTCGAACGCCTGACGCAACAGCGGCGCACTGTCGGTTTGCTGCTGTTGCGCTTCATTCAACGCGATGCGCGCAGCGCCGATGTGTTGCTCCAGTTCGGCCTGACGCTGGCCAAGTTCGCCCTGTTGTCGGGTTTGCTCGGCGATCAACACCGCCAAGGGTGATAGCAACGCATCGACTTCGGCCTTGCGGGCGAACTGGTGCCGCTGGGGCGCCAGTTGCTCCAGGCGGGTCAACTTCAGGCGCTCGCCGTCCAGGCTTTGCCAATGGGTTTGTGCCGATAGCAGTTGCTCAGTGGCGCTGTGTTGCGCGTCCTGTAGCTGGCGCAATTCCTTGAGCCAGGTGTGCTGCAATTCCAGCTGCTTGAGTTGCGCTTGCCGGGTCTTGAGTTGCCGTTGCGCCTCGTTGAAGCGTTCGTCGAGTTCGGCGCGCGCTTCGGGCGCCAGTGGCGTGACACCGCTGGCTTGATCCTGCAACAGCTTGTGGGCTTCACGGGCCTCTTTGGTTTTATCGAAGGCGCGGCGGCCGAGGCGGGTGTAGAGCGCGGTGTCAGTGAGCTTTTCCAGCAGCTCGCTGCGATCGTTGTCATCGGCCTTCAGGAAGGCGCTGAACTCGCTTTGTGCCAACAGCACGGCGCGGGTGAACTGTTCGAAGTTCAGCCCCAGTGCAGCTTCCAGTTGCGTTTTGTATTCGCCTTTCTGGCTGGCCAGCAATTGATCCTGATCGATATCGCGCAGGCTCTGGCGACTGGCTTGCAGCTTGCCACCGGCCTTTTCCCGGGCGCGATTGGCTTCCCAGCGGGCGCGATAACGACGGCCATCGACGCCGACGAAATCCACTTCGGCATAGCCTTCACCGGTGCCGCGACGCAACAGGGTGCGCGGGTCACCGGTACCGATTTCGCCGTCGGCGTCCGGCACCTTGGCGTCACGGCCAGTGTTGTTCAGGCGCGGTACGGCGCCGAACAGGGCCAGGCACAAGGCGTCTAGCAAAGTGCTCTTGCCGGCGCCGGTTGGTCCGGTAATGGCGAACAATCCGGCGCTGGCCAATGGCTCGGCAGTGAAATCGATTTCAAACGGGCCGGCCAGGGAGGCAAGGTTTTTCAGGCGGATCGCGAGGATCTTCATGGCTGTTCGCTCTCCAGCTGAACGTCTTGCAACAGTTCGGCAAAGTCCTTGAGGGTTTGCTCGTCGACCTCGCTGCCGTAGTTATCCTGCCAGGCGCGACGGAACAGTTCCTGGGGGGTGAGCTGGTCGAGTTCGATCAAGGCGTCGCCGTCGTTTGTGCCCTCGCGGTTACCGTTGCCTGCGTATTCGGCGGCGATCCGCACCAGGCGCACGGCCTTGCCTTGCAGGGCGGTTTCAATCTGATTGCGCAGATCGGGCTGGGGTTCATCCATGCGTACGCGCACTTCCAGCCAGGGTTGGCGTTGGTAATCCGCCAGCAGGTCGATGTTTGGCAGATCGGCCAACTGCAAGAGGATTTCCGCCAGTGGCGCCGGGCCGATGCGTTGCAGATTGACCGCGCGCGGGATCAGCTTGGGTTCCACGCTGACCAGGGTTTCGCCGTCGAGTGTGATGTCGAGTATCTGGTGCTTGTAGCCGATCTCAGAAAACGACAACGGAATCGGCGAGCCGCTGTAGCGGATGCGTTCTTCACCGTTGACCTTCTGCGGTTTGTGCAAATGCCCTAGGGCGACGTAGCTGATGCTCGGCCCGAAGAGGCTGGCGGGCAGGGCTTCGGCGTTGCCGATGATCAGGCTGCGCTCGGAGTCTTCCGACACCGAGCCGCCGGCCATGTGCGCATGGCTGATGGCGATCAGCGCCTGGCCCTTCTTGCGCTTGGCGTTGGCCGCCTCGATCAGCCACTCATGAACCTGGCCAATGCCGCGCAGGTAGTTGTCGCCCAGGTGCGCGCCCGTGACTTCGGCGGGGCGCAGGAACGGCAGCGCCAGGCACCAGGCGACGGTTTTACCTTTGGCGTCCGGCAGGGGCAACAGCAAGCGTTCAGCGTCGAGTTGCCCGTCGTCCAGCCACAGCACCCGGCCCAGCGCGTGGGTGCGCAAACGGCGCATCAACGGCGCTGGCAGTTCAATTCGCGAGCCGGAGTCGTGGTTGCCAGCGATCATCACGATGGTCAGCTTCGGCTGCTGCTCGTGGGCGCTGACGATGAAGTCGTAAAGCCGTTCCTGGGCTTTGACCGGTGGGTTGACCGTGTCGAAGATATCGCCGGCGATCAACAGCACATCCGGCTGATCCAGTTTGAGCTGACGCAGCAGCCAGTCGAGAAAACAGCCGTGCTCGAAATCGCGATCCTGGCCGTGCAGGTTCTGCCCGAGGTGCCAGTCGGAGGTGTGAAACAAGCGCAAGGCGAACTCCGCTACATAAAAGGTGATGGCCGCGAGGAATATGACAGCGGCGAAAGGGGAGAGAGTTTACTGGTAAACGATTGTGGTTGCTGAACGACCCTAAAAGATCGCAGCCTTCGGCAGCTCCTACGGGGTGTAAGCCGATCCATTGTAGGAGCTGCCGAAGGCTGCGATCTTTCTCGGCAGCGAGAGATGGGTGTCCGCAAAACTAGCTACCGCCTGTCCCTACTGTCAGATCTGCCAGTAGGCGTTGTAGCGAGTCGGGTATTCAATGGATTCGAGCATGGAGCCTTACGGTGCATACGGTGCCTGTAGTGGTTAGGGCGTTACATGTGATTCGAAGATTATTGAAGCTACCTTAATGGAGAAACACTATGTCACAGGGTCGCCCGAACGCTATCAGTAGAAGTAACAGTCCGAAACATGGCCACGTTTTTTCCCCCTCTTCACGGGCTCATTTCGAATGGCTTGCGGGGCGCCTCGATGAAGGGGCTCTGAATCAACGCGAGTCCGGCAAGTTTTTTCCTCTAACTGCCGGCGGAGTCAGGGATGTTTTTGCCATAGATGACGACGCTAACGTCCCGCCGCCTCGGGATGGAAAAATTGCCAGTGCAGATCAACTGACCGGCGCAGTACTGGATGAGCCAGGAAGGCACTGGCAAAAACATGATGTGAGAAGTGGCGAAACGCTGGATATTTCCTGGCATTTCAGTGCGAAGCACGCTACTCGGCGCTGGAACTATTTCATGACGAAGGCAGATTGGAACCCTGACGAAGTCTTGTCGCGCAGCCAGTTTGAAGAAGTGCCGTTTTACACAGTGCAAATCAACCTGCAACCGCATTGGGCCCATGGCGAGCAAATGCTGCCCGCTTCACCCACCACGCATGCCGTCCCACTACCGAAACGGGAGGGATACCAGGTCTGTCTGGCGGTTTGGGAAGTTGCCAACACTTCGATGGCTTTTTACCAAGTGGTTGATCTGAATTTTCTGCCACCGGATGGCGGGGGTGAACTTCCCGATACACCGACCGGACTGGCCGCAGTGAAGGTCACTGACAAGCAGGTACTGTTGCAATGGAATACAGCAACCGGCCCGTTTCCGATTGCTTCCTACCGCATTATGCGTAACGGAGGCTTTTTGGTTGATGTAGACGCCCCGAATCTGGCTTTTGCAGATAACGGCGTGGCGCCTGAAACCCAGTACAACTATGCCATCAGCGCAGTTGATGATAAAGGCAATGTCTCGGCGCCGAGCCGGCCAATTCATGTGCACACCTTGCCAGAAGGTGGCGAGGGACCTACTGCACCGTCGAACCTGCACAGCATGAGCCAGACCGCGCAAAGCGTCAGCCTGATGTGGGGTGCCTCTACAGGCAGCGCGCCAATAATGGATTACCTGATCGAACGGGACGGCATTCACATCAAAACCGTAAGCGCCGCTCAGACCTCTTTTGACGACTCTGGCCTCTCACCTGACACCCAATACCGCTACGCGGTCAAAGCCCGCGACCTGAACAACAAGCTCTCGCTGTCCAGTAACGTCCTGAACGTCAGGACCCTGGGTGGCGGGGGCGAGTATCCGGCGTGGAAGCTGGGTTCTGTGTATGCAAAAAATGACGTGGTGAGCCACGTTGGACAGAACTGGACCTGCACGCAGGCACATACGGCCTATGTAGAGGAGTGGGCGCCTGGAGAGGGCGACAATGTGCTTTGGAAAGTACACGCCTGATCTGTAGGCAGATTCAATGTAAATGGCTGGAGAGCCTTAAAAGATCGCAGCCTGCGGCAGCTCCCCGCAGGCTGCGATTTTTTTACTTCGGGTAAAGCGGCGGAAGGCCACTGTCGCCAACCGGGTCTTGGACCCGTTCGGTAATGGGGATGGTGCGAATCGCCCGCCACAGTTCTTCACCTTGCCAGTGCTGGCCGGTTTCGCTGTAGAGCGCGCCGTTCAGGCCGTCGAGGGCGTCGGACAGTGGCACGAAACGGGCGGCCATGTCGGCCAGGGTTTCCGGTTGTTGCCTGGCCCAGGCGTCGAGGGCCTGGCGGGTGGCGTGGGGGTCGTTGGCCTGGCAGGCGCGCTTGAGTTCGTCGAGCACGGTGCGCGGGCTCGGGCCGGTTTGCGCGGCGCGCAGGATCGCTGGTTGCCAGCGCGCTCGCCACCACAGGCCGAAGCCGAGCAGGGTGGTGCAAGCCAGAATCAGCGAGCTGAGTTTCCAGCGCCAAAGTGCTTCGCTGTCGGCACTGGCGTTGCTTGGCGAAGTGCCGGGCGGGGTATCGACCATCAGGCTTGGGTTGGCCGCCACTTGCAGGGTACGGGCGGGCAGGCTGCTGTGTTCAAGGTGGTCTTCAAAGGTGTTCCACCAGACCACTTCCACCGACGGCAATTCGATCGAACCACTGCGCGACGGCACCAGCGCTTCGCGGTCCTCGCGGCTGCCGACCAGGCCGCGTTCACTGTTCTGGTTGCCCAACAGCGGTTGGTCCGGGTAACGGCGCAGGCCATTCACCTCAGTGCCTGGCAAGGGAGGCAGTTGCGAGCTGGCCAGGCCTTCGGCCTTCACCGTCAGGCTGCGGGTCAGCGAGTCGCCGACCTGAACGTGGTCCGGTTCCGGGTTCCAGCTCTCGCTGAGGGTCAGGCTACGGGCCGGTAGCCATGGCAGGTCAGCGGGGTAGGTAATGGGTTTGGCCTTGACAGTCAGCAGCAGTTCGCCGGAACTGACGCGCATCAGTTTTCCGGATTTCGGCGATTGTGATGGGGTGTCTTTGGCGGGCTGCGCGTCCACCAGGGCGGCATTGAAGATTTGCCCCGGAATGATCAGTTCACCGCTGTGCTGCGGATAGATCGCGTAGCGCATTTCAATCACGCCGTGGCGCACGCCATTGATGTCTTTTTCGTAGGTGCGTGATTCGCCCAGTTGCTCAATGCGTGCATCGGGAATCTGCAACGGTGGCAGGCTGCTGTCGTCGTACAGCGACACCGAATGGTAGATGCGCAAGGTGAGGATCGCCTGGGCCTGCACATAGACGCTGGTTTGATCGAGGCTGGCGTCGATGAACACCGGCGCCTGTTTGTTCGGATTGTTCTGGGCCTCGCTCTCGACCACTTGCACGGTAATTGGCTGGCTCTGCAGGTCACCCAGCTTCAATGACGGAATTTCCACACTGCCGTTTTGCAGCGGCAGTAGGGTCACGATCCAGCGCGTGGTCGCGCGGTTGTCGCCATTGAGGGTGTTCAACTGGTTGACCTGACGCGTGCCGCGGACTTCGAACAGCGGCTCCAGCGGCGTCAGGTCGGGCTTGCCGAACTGGGTCACGTCGTTGGATTCCAGGGTCAGCTCGACCGTCTCGCCGGAATTCAGGCGCGCGCGATCGACACTGGCGACCAGCTCGGCTGCCTGGACCTGCGCGGTGCAGAGCAGCAAGGCGATCATGAAAGCGGTGAAGCGGGTCATCGAGTTTTTCCCTGATCCTGATGTTGTTGCTGTTCGTACCAGAATTTGCGCCGGAGCAATTCTCCCGGGTCATCCGGGATCTGCCGCAACCATTGCTCCAGCGCCTGTTGCTGTTCGCCATTAATGCTGTCGCTGGCGGGACGCATAGGCGGTGTGGTGTGCTGTTCGTCACCCAGTTCACTGCCCGGGACTTCGTTGCTGCCGGGGCGCGGCGGCGTGGTGGGCGGTTGCTCGGTGTCAGTGCTGGCCTGTGCGTCAGCGGTTTTCGGTTCGCCGTTGTTCGAGGGCTGAGCCGGTGCGCCGGGCAGTGTTTCCTGTTCAGTGGCCTGTGCAGTTTCGTTGGCGTCTTTGTCCGGTTCGGCCGGGGGCGGGGTGGCCTTCTGCTTGAGCAGACTTTCCACCAGTGCCTTGTTGGTCAGCGCCGGACGCAAATCCGGCTGGCGTTCAAGGGCCTGTTCGTAAGCATCCAGCGCCGCTTCCAGTTCACCACTTTTCGCCAGGGCATTGCCACGATTGTAGTGGGCGTGGGCATCGTCGCCTTCGGCGAAGCGCTGGGCGGCCGCGCTGTAATCACCGGCTTCATAAAGCGCCACGCCTTGCCACTGATGATCTTCGAAGTGTTGCGCGGCCTCGGCGGGGCGTTTTTTCTGGAGCAGGTGCAGGCCCTGCTGGTCGGGTCGCAACCACAAGTCCTGAAATTCGAAAGCCTGGCTCGGCTGCGGCACTCCCAGCAACAACGGCAGGCACAGCAGCCAGCCACGGCGACCGGCGCAGGCTGCCAGCAGCAAGAGCGGCAACAGCAGCCAGTAACCCTGATCGGCCCAGGTGTCCAGGAGCAACGTCTGGCCGTCGTTGCGCAAGTGACGTGGACCATCGAGCAGGCCCAAGGCTCGCAGATCGGAATCACTCAAGCGCGCATGGCGATAGCGTCCGTCCAGGTCAGCGGCAAAGGCTTTCAGGCCCGGTTCATCCAGATGCGGCACCAGAATCGCGCCCTGTTCATCCTTGAGGAAACTGCCGTCCTCTTGAGTGATCGGCGCACCTTCGGCGGTGCCGATGCCGATCATCAGCCATTGCGTTGATTTGCCGCTCAATGCGCGACGAATGCCCTGGCGCTCAGTGTCCGTGAGGGATGAGCCGATCAGCAGGATACGGCCGTCACCCAGCGCGGCCTGGTCTAGCAATGCCAGGCCTTTTTCCACCGCCAGATCGGCACGGTGACCGGGTTCGGGCATCAGCGACGGCTTGAGCGCGTCCAGCAGGTTGCGGCTGGTCGAGAGGTCGTCCGACAGCGGCACCAGCGTGTGCGCACTGCCGGCGTAGACCACGATGGCTGTCTGCGCATCGCTGCGGTATTGCAGCAGGTCGAAGAGCTTGCGTCGGGCCTGTTCCAGTCGGTTGGGCTGAACGTCGGTGGCGAGCATTTCCGGGGTCAACTCAAGGATGACCACCAGCGGATCGGCAGGCTTCTGACTGAGTTGTTCCACCCGCGACCAGCTAGGGCCGACCAGCGCGAAGAGGGTCAGCAACCACGCCACGCCCAGGGCGATCCATGGCAATTTGCTGTCGCGGCCATTGCCGCCACTGAGCAGGGCTGCGTGAAAGGCCGGCGGCAGGATCATCTGCCAGCGTCCGGCGCGCTTCTGCCGGTGCCAGAGTTGCCAGAGCAGCCAGGCGAGCAGCGGCAGCAACAGCAGCCACCAAGGGCGGAACCAGTAGGGCCAGAGCGCGCTCATCGGCGCCTCCGCAGACGCAAACGTCGAAGACGCTGGCGCCAGTCAGGCAGTTGCGATTGCAAAAACAGGTCCTTGGTAAACAGGCGCTGGAACGGGTTGTCCGGCCAGAGTTCGCGGGCAACCAGCAACATGCTAAGCAACAGCGCGATCGCCAGGGGCCAGTGATACAACGCCTGGGCCGGGCGCGCCTGAGTCGGTTGCTGGGTGACGGGCTCCAGTTGATCGAGGGTGTCCTTGACCGCTTGCAGTTCCTTGCCATCACGCGCCCGGAAATACTGGCCGCCGGTTGCTTCAGCAATCGCCATCAAGGACGGCTCATCCAGATCCAGGCTCGGGTTGATGCCGAGAAAACCCAAGGTGCCGCTTTGCTCCGGGTCGGCGCCGATGCCGATCGGGTAGATTTTCACTCCTTCCTTGGCCGCCAGCCGCGCCGCCGTCAGTGGGTCGATCTCGCCACCGTTGTTGGCGCCGTCGGTGACCAGGATCAGTACACGGCTTTGGGCCGGACGCTGGCGCAGGCGTTTGAGGCCCAGGCCAATGGCGTCGCCGATGGCGGTGTTCTTGCCGGCAATGCCGATGCGCGCTTCGTCAAGCCAGACGCGCACGGTGTGCCGGTCAAAGGTCAGCGGTGCTTGCAGGTAAGCCTGGCTGCCGAACAGGATCAGGCCGACCCGGTCGCCTGAGCGGCTTTCGAGGAAGTCGCCGAGCAAATGCTGGACCAGTGTCAGGCGGCTGACGTCCTCGTCCTGCCATTGCATGTCGGGGTAATCCATGGAACCGGACACGTCCACCGCCACCAGCAGGTCGCGGCCACTGGCGGCAATCGGCAGCGGGTCGCCTAGCCATTGCGGGCGGGCGGCGGCGGTCAGCAACATCAGCCATAGCAGTAGGAACGGCGCCTGTTGGCGCCAGGCAGGCAGATTGGCCCTAGCGCGGCGTCCGGCCAGGCCTTCGAGGTCGCTGAGGAAGCTGACTTTGAGCGCCGGTTCACCGCTGTCGGCCACCGGCAACACGATGCGCATCAGCCACGGCAGGGGCAGCAGCGCGAAGATCCATGGCCAGGCGAACTCAAACATGTTTGCGAATCCAGGTTTCGACCGCTTGGGTCAGGCCGGCAATCGCCTTGTCGTCGAGCTTGCATTCCGGTTTGTAGGCGCCTTCGACCAGCACCATCCAGCGCGTCAGGCCTGCAGCCGGGCAACGGTTGTCGAGAAACGCCAGCCATTTGCGGCCATTGAGGGTATGGCTTTGGCTGTAGGGGTAGTGATTGCGACACAGGCGTTTGAGCAGGCCATTGAGTTGCTGCAACCAGGCGCCGGCTGGTGCGCCGTCGTATGGCTTGGGCATCAACGCCAGTTCAGCCAGCGCGGCGACGCGCACCGGGTCCAGCGGTTGTTCGGCGCGCACGACAGGCCGCTTGTTGGGAATGAAACGCCGCAGCTTCCAGATGCCGAAGCCAATGATCGGCAGCAACAACAGCAGGAGCCACCAGCCCGGCGCAGGAGGCCAGAAACCGATCTGCGGCGGGGAAATCAGCGGTTGCAGTTGATCGAGACCGTTCATCGGCCTTTCCCGGGTTTCTGCGGGTTCAGGTATTCGCGCAGTTGTTCGACCATTTCGCTCTGGGTGCTTAAGGGCATCAGCAGTACTCGCAGCTTTTGCGCGAGCAATTCCCAGCGGGCGATACGGGCTTCAGCCTGGGCACGGTAGGTCTGGCGCAGGTCGAAGTTGAGGGTGTCGAGTTCCAGTTGCGCGCCGCGTTCGGCAAAACGCAGCAGGCCGGCGGCGGGCAGGGCGTGATCCAGCGGGTCGGAGAGTGGCAGCAGCAACAGATCGCAATGGCGCGACAACAGGCTCAGCTGTTGTTCGGCACTCTCGGACAAGGCGCGCTCATCGCAAATCACGATAGCCAGGCTGCCGGGGCGCAGGACTTCACGGGCGCGGCGCAAGGCAATACCGAAGGCGTCACGATCCGGCTCGCTTTCGGTGTGCAACGACTGGTTGACCCGCACCAGACGGTTGAGCAATTGCAGCAGGCTTTGTTTGCTGCGCCGCGGTTTGATTTCGTAGTGTTCGTTGTCGCCGAACACCAGTCCGCCGACCCGGTCGTTGTGGCCCAGTGCGGCCCAGCCGATCAGCGCCGCCGCCTGCGCGGCGAGCACCGATTTGAACATCAGGCCCGAGCCGAAGAACAGCCGACGGCTTTGCTCGACCATGATGAAAATCGGCCGTTCGCGCTCTTCATGGAACAGTTTGGTGTGCGGTTCCTGCGTTCGGGCGGTGACGCGCCAGTCGATGGTTCGCACATCGTCGCCGGCCTGGTAGACCCGCACCTGATCAAAGTCCACACCACGGCCACGCAATTTAGAGTGGTGCAGGCCAATCAGCGGGCTGCGTTGGCTCGGCGTGGAAAACAGCTGCACTTCGCGCACGCGATGGCGCATCTCGATCAGCTCGGCGAGCGTGATGCGGATGCCCGGTTGGGGCGGCAGGAGGGCGTTCATCGGACTCAAGCGACGGCTACGACGTCGAGAATCCGCTGGACCACACGGTCCTGATCGATGCCAGCGGCTTCGGCTTCAAAGGAAAGAATGATGCGGTGGCGCAGCACATCGAACAGCACCGCCTGAATGTCTTCGGGGCTGACGAAGTCACGCCCGGCCAGCCAGGCGTGGGCGCGGGCGCAACGGTCGAGGGCGATGGAACCACGAGGACTGGCGCCATAGGCAATCCACTCGGCCATCTCCGGGTCGAATTTAGCCGGTGTACGGGTCGCCATGACCAGTTGCACCAGATATTCCTCCACGGCGTCGGCCATGTACAAACCGAGGATTTCCTTGCGTGCGGCAAAAATCGCCTGCTGGCTGACCCGGCGTTCAGGCTTGGTTTCACCATTCAACGCTTCGCCACGGGCCTGTTGCAGGATGCGGCGCTCGACGGCGGCATCCGGGAAGCCGATTTTTACGTGCATCAAAAAGCGGTCGAGCTGGGCTTCAGGCAGCGGGTAGGTGCCTTCCTGCTCGATGGGGTTTTGCGTGGCCATCACCAGGAACAGCGGCGATAGCTCGTAAGTGCTGCGCCCGACGCTGACTTGCCGCTCGGCCATGGCTTCGAGCAAGGCCGACTGAACTTTGGCCGGGGCGCGGTTGATTTCGTCCGCCAGCACCAGGTTATGGAAGATCGGCCCTTGCTGGAACACGAAGCTGCCGGTTTCCGGGCGATAGATTTCCGTACCGGTGATGTCGGCGGGCAAAAGGTCGGGGGTGAACTGAATTCGATGGAACTGGGCTTCGATGCCTTCGGCGAGTTCTTTGATGGCCTTGGTCTTGGCCAGGCCAGGGGCGCCCTCGACCAGCATGTGGCCGTCGGCGAGCAGGGCGATGAGCAAGCGCTCGATGAGTTTTTCCTGGCCGAGAATCTGCGTTGAAAGAAAGGTTCGCAGCGCGAGTAGCGCTTCACGATGTTCCATCGATGACTGTTCCTGCAAAAGGGTGGCCGAGGACGTTCGAAGTACGCCAGGGCTGGGGGCGTTACTTTAATCCATCGCGGGGGGCGGCGACTAACGGCATTTTGTGCAAAGTGGGGGAAATGGTTGGGGTAATTGCTGGATTTTCGTAGCAGGGGAGTGGTTGGGTGGCTGTGCCGGCCCCATCGCGAGCAGGCTCACTCCTACATTGACGGTGTACGACGATCAATTGTAGGAGCGAGCCTGCTCGCGATGAGGCCGGAACAGGCGCTGATATTCAGAGCTGGCTGATAAAGGTGCCAGTCCCTTCAAGAATGTTCTGCAAGGTCTCTTCCACTTCAGCCAGGTCCGTCATGTCGGCATCGAAGGTGATTTCCAGCACATCATCCCCATTCAACGCATCAGCATCAGCCGCCGCAATTTCGATCTTCAACAGGTTAGGACTGAGCGTGACTTTCACGCCATCCAGGGTCGAAGGCTCGCCGTCGAGGGTGATTTCCAGCTCGTCTTCATCGGGGTAGCGGCTCATCAGGAACATTTCGCCCTGGTCGCTGTGGCAGCAGAGCATGGCCATGTTGTCTTCTTCGTCATCGCAAGGGTTGACGATCAAGAGGGCGGTTTTCATTTTCATGGGAAATTCCTGGCCCGGCGGGCGTGGTAAACGCAACAAAGGGCGATTTTGCCAGCCCGCGGAGATTTCTGCTCGTCCGAGTGTCAAAGACCCGGTCGTGGACGGATAGAGTGTTACTGGTCATTTCTGGTACTCAAGTCCCGTAAAACCGGACGGAAAACCGTCATTTTCCTGTGCGAATGCTAGTGTTGTTCGATGCGCATGCCTTGAGCAGCGTACCGTTGACCGAATATGTCGCAGCACCGCAAGCACGGGTCTTGCCGCACTCGTTAAGCTGCGCAACGGATGAGCACCCGTAAAGACATTGCGCTGCACGCAGCCCAGTCGTTTTTGCAGATGCCCATTCACGGACGGTGAATGTGACCTGAGTGTCTCGTCCAGCTTCATCCACCTGTCGCCCTGTGTCCTCTGCCCGAGAATCAGGAACCGGGTG
>Ga0247818_10000083_pt1 | contig 51292 bp, 82 predicted proteins | sample 13C_Glucose_Day1_FD_192424 | JGI IMG/M metagenome (GOLD analysis project Ga0247818, IMG submission 192424) | Soil microbial communities from agricultural site in Penn Yan, New York, United States - 13C_Glucose_Day1 | ecosystem: Environmental > Terrestrial > Soil > Agricultural land | place...
TGTAGTATTCAGGGTTACGTTCTCCGTTGCTCAGTTTGCTGTCAACGTGTTTGCTGAATCTGCAAGTAGGGCAATTGAGGTTAACCCAATATTCCTCACCATCGTAAGGACATGAGTAGCCATTATACTTAGCTGTCATTTCTTCGTGTGGGCATTCATCCTGTAGCTGACGGTACAAGGTGTTAGCATCGGTGATGATATCGTCAAGTGCTTGCAGTTTCTCTTTGAGGTTCATCGTTTTATTCCTTTGTAATATTATACAGGTTAATGAAGTCAAGGTATTTGATCCTACGTTTGCGTTTAGCGATTGCTGGGTTGAACATGATTTGTCCGTCACGGAATGTGAAGGTTTCTCCCATGTCGCTCAGTTCAATTTCAGACACTTTGTATGGACTGTTGTGCATCAGTTCTCGTTCTGTGTAACGTACATAGTCGCACATCGCTTGAGTGGAGTTCCAAGCAAATTTCCACTTCTTCAGAAGGTTGTCTTCAACGGTCATCATATCGTCAGTACACAGACCTTGACTGTAAGGGTCGTCATGATCGATCAACAGATGGGTGTGTGTTTCGTCATCTTGTTTTGTTGTGTCATACCAATATGGACCGAACCCGTCAAAGGTTTCGAGTCGGTAAACGAGTGTCACTGTGTCTTCCTCCTTTCCACTTGGATCAAGAATTGGATGTACATACGGTCATTGTAGTTAAGGATGTGTGGTAATACGGTTTCGAGTGCTTGTAGTGTAGTCATGTGAATCCCTCCTTTTTGAATTGGAAAGGATTCTACAAGGTGACGAACGGTGTGTCAAGCAATTGGATAGCCTAATTCGTCTACTGCATCTTGAAAGTCTACTTCGATACACCAGTATTCAGGCACAGTGGTTTCACGTAGCACTCTGTTGAGGTCTTCCATTGTGTAGCATGTGGCGATGTATTGTGATCCTTTCCATCCTTCACCCTGTTCTGTGACGAGGTGCACGGACATGATAACTGGGTAACCATTAACTTTGATATCAGTTTTCATTTTACTTTCTCTTCTTCGATGAATTTGTGTAGTGCGTCTACATTCTTTTCAAGCCACTCATGGAATTTCACACGGTCTGTTTTCTCATATTCATAAGCAAATGTTTTACCCAAGATACCGACAAGGATTTTATTACGTATCTTCCAGATGCTTACAAGAGTGTCTGCAAAGCATGTACATTCCGCTGATGTACGGATTCTAGACACAGCGTACATGATTTGGTCGCTGGTCAATGGTTCGTCAGAGTGGAATTCGGCTATTTCAAGCCCACACATGTACAGGCTGTCGTGATGACTGTGATCTTCTGGTAGATTCTGCACGTATGTGATTCGTTTGTCTTTGAGGTCGTTGTTATCTTTCCCTGCGAGGTGATGACCGTATGGTACTACATAAACTACTCGGTACATAATCGTTTCTCCGTTCCGTTGTGGTTGCATTCGATCAATTCATATCCACACAGTTCAATGTCTGACAAGTGGATTGTGGTAAACCACTCACCCGCTCTTCTTCTTCGTGAGAATTGATGGTGTAGGTATTGTTCTACTTCTAGTGCGGTAGCGTCTACGCAACGCCAACACCGAACAATCCTAATGGAAAGTCCGCTAGCGTGTTGGATTTGGTTACGTCTGCGTTCAGGATTGTCACTTATACCAATCTTTCTCAGTCCTACTTCTGACTCCATCAAGTACAATCGTTGTCTGTCTCTTAGTGTCATATAATTCTAGTGCTTTCCTTATGTATTCCCGTCTTTCCTCATGTGTGAGTCCAGAAGGGAAGGATATTACATCCTCCCGTTCGTCTTTGAATTTCCAATTGTTAGTCATCATTCCGCCCAGTAGGTCATTTCTTCGTCAACAGCTTCTTTAGCTGTGTACATGTGTTCGCCACCTTCATCACGTGCGTGGTATTCAAGCGATTCCGCTAGATCGCGTGCATCACTGTATTCAAGAAGGTCATACACTTTCAGTTCAATGAGATAATGAGTTGCTTGTTCAATCCATTGTTCGCGTTCACGCTTCTGTCGTTCGCTTCTGGTTTCTACTTTCACTTCGTACTGCTTCATTTTAACCTCCACTATTAGCTGACATTACAAGTTGTGCTACTTCATTTTCTAGCTCTTCGATCTTTCGTTTTAGTTCGTTTACAACTTCGACATGATCGTCGTATTCTACAGCTTCACCGAGTGGGTGAGGGACAAGATACCCTTCACCATACCCGCTTGCACATACACAATGTCTCTGAATTTCCATATTATCTCCGTGTTAGAGCTTCAGTAAGCATTCGAATTTGCTCCTGTGCTCGCTCAAGTTGTTTCTGAGTGAGGTCCAATTGGTCATAGACCAAACCAACGACTTCTACATGTGTGTTATAGTGAACGTATAGCCCAGCGTCATGTGGGTACATGTGTGAAGCAGCATGTGATAGTCTCTGAATGGTCAAAGTGGCACCTCAACATGGAAGTTGTCATCATATCCCTGAGAACCATACTGGTTCAGTTTGAAAAGTGCTTGACTTTCCCAGTGACAGTCTGAAATATCAACATGATGGTCGCGTGCAATCTGTGTAAGATGGTCACCAACCCATTCCTTTGTTTCTACATACACACGATCTTTGTAAAGTTCAAACTGCTCATCATCATTCAGGATGATTCGATATTTAGTTGTCATGTAATCCCTCTGTAATGTGTGGTCCCCAAGCCTGAGCAGCTGCGAGGAATGATGGGTAATGGATACGAACGCCTTGTGGTTTTAGCTGAGCGCGTATTTCTTCGTTCATTGGTTCTTTACGCCAGTCAAAATAGTCTTCTGCTGGGTAACATTGTTCACATCGTGATGAGTAAGGCAAATACAAACCCCGCTACAGTGCAAAGTGCCATAATTAGAAACGCAATAAGCATCAAACCGATGATACAGTCATTAATTAGTTTCTTACACATACCCTTTCTCTCTTAACAATTGATCTAACTCTTCAGTTGAGTATTCATCAAGGTCGAAATCACTCTGGAAACCTTCACCTGCAACCTTTTGCATGTGTCTACCAGCTTTATCACCGTCACCAATACCAATCAATCGGTACGGCAATGTGTGCAGCCAGCTTTTCAAGTGCTTTGGATTGTTAGACAGTACAGCCAGAGCGTTACGACCTGTCATGTGTAAGGCAGAAGCCTTGAATACACCCTCAACAATATACAAGTCTTTCTTTGTTGGGTCAAGTGCTTCGATTCCCCAGCAAGCTAGTGTGCCACGCGGTGTGATCGTAAAGTAACGACCTTCTGAGGCGTTGTCAACCTTCTTTTCACCTTGTGGGTTGTACTGTTGGAACCCTACAAACTGTCCACTAAGGTTCATCAAGTGCGTTGTCAGAATGTTATTGTAGGTGTCTAGTGTCTGGTGTTTGTAACGAGACGGGTCATACCGTCTCATCAACAGATGTTTTATTAAATCCATCACCAGCGACTCGTTTTCTTAGGTGTAATGCACGCCAAAATACCACGGTACACACCGAAAACAATCACACCTAAGACAGCGAGCAAAATGGTCACGAAGAAAATTGCTGGTTCGAAGCACACCGAAGTGATGTAAGCAACGAGAGCAATGATTGAATACAAAGTAAACCACTTCGCTCGTCGTTCAACAGTCATTTCGTCGTGCTTCTGTTTGATTTTGCTAAAGAGTTTCATTGTCCGTTCCTCACTCCAAAATGTTTTAGTAGAATATCACACATTTCAGCATAGATTATTGGGCTTTTCTCTGGCATCTTAGCCAATCCTGTTCCGATTCCAGCCGATGGGAATACCAGTGTGAAATATTCACCTTTAACGTAAAGCTCACGTAGAGCGTTCAAGACATGATTGCGTTCACACTTGGTATCGCTAAAGTAAGCATGTGCAACTGTGTCTGGATAACGCTTGGTAGGTACACCGAACGAGTTTGGTTCTCTTCTGATGCACGCTTGACCGGCTGTACCCCAGCGAGCCAGATTGTCACCGAAGACATATAGCTTATTGGGGTTTGCTCTACATAGCTCTACGCTGAACCTGTCAGCGTATTCACTTTTCACGTTGGCTCTACCCCGCCACGCATACGGGCTTGATGAAACAGTTCAAAGCTAGCTTCAGCGATTTGTTCGTTCGTCAGCAGATGGGAATTCTTCATGAACCGTTTGAATGCATTGTACACGTTACGATCTTGGCCTTCACCTTGTTTAGATTTCACAGTCATAGGTTACTCTCCGGGCTGATGTATTGGAGTTGACATTGACCGCTTGCATATCGTTTGATGAACAACTCTTCAGGTTGCACAAACTTACAGAAGTCCAATGCCGCATCGAGACTGCGGAACAGACGAACACGAAGAACGTCTGTCTGCAACTCACCTAATACTTCGCCCATTTCTTTTACATCGTTTGTCACTTAATACTCCTTAGAAATTCGTCATTGATTTCGATAAGGTTAATCTTGTTTCGGAAGAAACTACCACCGTCACAGAAGACCATATTACCATGTTGTTCAACCTCGCCTGTGTCAGTTGGTGTATGGCCTACTAGAACGAAGTCTACACCGCCGATTTGTTCTTTGTAGCCACGATCATACCAGCTTCTTGCCCACTGTGCTGTTACTTGACCATTCATAGCCAACTCTTGTTGGTCAATGTCGTTTACAAAATAACCCCAGTCATAGCCGGGAACTTCAGCATGAACAATGCCCACCTTGCGTCCACGTGGTAGCAACAGTTCAATACCAAGTGGTAGCGACTTGAACATATCGTAAATTGCCTGAATCTCATCTTCTTCCAGACTCGCTACCCACACACCACCATTTGACAGAAGGCAGTTTGTGTTACGACCAGTCCAGTTCTCATCTACAGCACCAATAAAGATTTCTTCGTGGTTACCACGGGTGCTGTGAATCCATGGCTCATGCAGATAGTCGAGAACGTGTTTACTGTCTGGTCCTCGGTCAGTCCAATCACCACTACTGAACAATAGATCGGTTTCCGAGTTGAACGCTACGTCACGTAGTGCCTCATGCAGAAGACCATAATATCCGTGAACGTCAGTCACGAAAAAGATACGACCTTTGAATTCTCGCAGGTCATACTGTGCAATGTGATTGCACGAACCGATGATTTTGCGCATTACTCCTCCTCATCAGGATTCTCTAGCCAGTCAAGAAACTGGTCAATCTTGTCTTGTGGGATTTGTTCAACATCAAAGTTGGCGTGTTGTCCATACTTATCGTACAGACCATCCCACATTTCAGAACGTACTTCCTCATAACAAGTGGAACCACCAGCACATGCGATGTTCTCCATCCACTCAAGCTGGTCTTTCCAGCTGACAAATACTTCACGCATATTGGTTCATAATCTCCATAATTTGTTCTCTGGTGTGGTTTCGGTCTACCCCGTCCTCAAACCTCATCTTGTAGCCGTTAGGCCAAGTTCCGGTACACGGAATGCCAATCTTAGCAGATGCTATAAGACCCGCTAAATCAGCGCCTGTTTGACCACCACTAACCACATGTTCCAATGGCCAATGTGTATCTACTTGGTGCAATATCTGACGAATCATATCATTCACTGTGACTTGTGTAAAGCCATATTTTGCAAATGTATAGATTCCATTACCTGCCACGTTTACCACACGACAGTCATTGTCTACCAATAGTTTATACAGTTTTCGTGCTGAAGGCAACCAACTGGTTGCAAAATTTTTCGCATCACAATGAACAATCCGACCTTCACCAGCAGCCTTAGTGGTAAGCTTTTCACCAGCAGTGGTGAAATCCACTGCCAGTGCTAGCGTAATACCTTGGGAAGCATTGTGCCATGTTCTCGGAGAGTAGCTTGCACTCTTGTGCTGTAACAACTCAATCATCGCTGACCTCTAGAAAGTTTAAAAGATTCCACTCTGTCAATTTGTTTTCAAGTACATATCGGTCACGTGCCTTTGCCGCTACGACCTCATCATGAAAACTGCCTATGTATTTCTTTTTGTTCTTTCCGTTCACCAAAATACCAACAGTAACTTCATACTTCTGAACACGTTCCCGCCAGCAAAGACCGATATACTGGCTTGAACAGTTTGCTCTTTTTCTTTGATATTTATTCTGCTCAGAACGATCTGCCAGCCTTAGATTTTCAATTTTGTTATTTGTTCGGTCATGGTCACGATGATCAACCGTTTTACCTTCTGGAATCTCACCATAATGATAAATCCAAATCAATCTGTGTAACATCCATGTTTCTGACCCAATTTGGAGTCGGTAATAACCCGACTCCTTATCAAACCACCCAACCGACTTATGACCTGTATACAAATAACCAGTCTTGTAAAGACTACCTGCCTCATAAAAATATTGATCGTAAATGAAATCCTTTGTTACACCATAATGGTACTCCTGTTTAGGCGTCATTCTAAAGGATTCCCGTCAATGTCGCAATCCCTGATGCAAACCCCCGTGGGAAACTGAGGTAACAGAGTTCCTTTGTATCGGGTTTGGAACTTAACCTTTAACCATTTGCCGATATAGTCATTCTTGAAAGCCAGTCGGTGCTTACGTTCAGGGATTGTTCCCATGACACAGCCAAACTTTTCATCGTTCACGTTGTTTTGCAGAATGAAAATACTACCATCGTTTTTGTCTTCGATAATATCGAGGATTTCAAACTCAGCATCCACGAAGGTCTTGTACTTCTGCAAGTCTGCCGAGCGTTTACCGCTTTCGTATACACCAAGCTGGTTACGCAGCATTACCCCTTCGAATCCGTCTTTCACAGCTTGTGCGTGCTGACGTTTCAACTGAGCATCATCAGCACAAACATCATACTGAGTGAACTTGATGTTTGGTACATACTTATAAAACTCGAACATATTGTCCATAGCATTCAGACGAACATTGAAACTACCGTCCATCGGAATGTCAAAGATATGGAATTCCATGTTTTTGCGGATATGCTTGATGCGTTGTGCATCAATGTATTCCTGATCGGCTGCAACTTGTGCTGCATACCAAACTTCATCGCTTACCTTATTGTCCATTTCCATTTTTGCAGCTTTAGCTTGTTTGCGAGTAGCCTTTTCGATTTCCTTATCAGGGTCTTCACGCTTTACAGCCGAAGTAATGTCTTGCAGTTCATAACCATGTAGATACAGTTCACCATCCAGTGACTGACCATCATACATCATCGTATTCAGACTTTCTTGAATATGTGGGACGTAATATGGTTGTCCAGTTCGTGATTCCAATCGAACTTCACCACAATGTTTGATTGCCAAACAACGAACACCATCGTACTTCACGCTGGTGAAACAAGGAAACTGGATACGGTGGCCGACCTTGTTGTAATCAGACGCAAGCATTGGCAACAGCGGAAGGTCAGACAGTTCTTCTACAGTTTCACGATAACCTTTGTCAACTTGTTTCTTGGTACGTGCTTCAGCTTGAAGTACAGCTTGATCGTAGACAGAACGACCTTGTTTGCCTTCAGACACAAGTTCCGTTTTGAAAGTTAGTTTACCATTGAGTTTACCATGAGAAATTACAATTTCATATTCAGGATGGTCATGAAATGTGTCTGCAACACGAATGTTCCAAACTTTCACATCACCATTCTTTTCAAGTCCAAACAGTTGTTTGTTATACATTCAATTTCTTCTCCATGCTTACACGATAGATTTCACCCGGTTCTTTACCCTCAGAGAAAACCAGTTGATAGTCACTCACTTTTTCATAAGGGTTTTGCAGTAACCATTTGGCTACATAAACCTCTTGATTGTTGATGAGCGTGAGAATTGCTTGTTCACGCATCCGTTCAATAGCTTCTTGTGTAATTTCTTGAACTTCTGGAATATCGATCATTCAACCCACTCCGTTTTAACCACGTTCTTTCCCTCAAGTTCTTTAACTGCTTCACGGGCTTGGTCAATGGTGTCTCTGGTACTATACAGAATGTGATGACGTTCTTTATCGCAACCGTAAGGCACCATCATAATTTCGAATAGTTCACTACCATTCTTGAGTTCTTTACGTCGAATGTGATAGCTGTAATTCATACGATAACCTTGTATTCAAACTCTTTATCAAAGAGTGCTTTTGAGTGATGATACTCCAACGCTGACACGGGAATGTCACGGATGAAGCTACCACCTTCCAACTTACCAAAGAAACCTTCAGTATGGACAAGTTCACCCGAGTGGTTATAGATGTTTACAGATGCATCACCTATCAATTGAGTTACTATAATTCGCATGTTTCCTCCTGATATTGTTCACAGTGAATACCTTTACGGCGAAGGTATTCGATACCGTCAGTCAGACGATACTCTTCTTCATAGATCACGGATTCTACACCAGCTTGATGCAGTTGTAAAGCACATTCTAAACAAGGACTCAAAGTCCCTACCAGATTAGCACCTTTTAGTGAGATACCTTCACGTGCAGCCTTTGCAATAATGTTACGTTCAGCATGTAGGCATTCAGGGTGTGTTACAATATCGCAACCAACTTCAACTTTGACGCCATTCATCGTATTGAAGATCGGAACAGTGATTTCACAGTTGTTATCATCACCTGATGGTCGTCCGTTCCATGAGTAAATCATGATATCTTGAGGTGTGATAGCGACGTACCCGACCTTTTTCCTTTTGGCATGAGACAGCAAGGCAAAGCCCCTTGCTGCGTTCATGTAAGGTTTAAGCATCTTGTGCTTAATCATTCAGCAAGTACCGATGGCTCATAACGACGACGGTCAACGTCAGTAGCGAATTCAATATTGTCAGATTGCAGAATGATACCGTCTCGTTTCGAGAAAGACAGTTTCACTTTCTTCACAATCTTACAGGTGCCAGCAAAAATCATATTAATTTGCTGACGGTTTGCGTGTTTGCGAACGAAGACGCCAAAGTCTTCATATGGGGTCAGTTTGAGCATTGCAAATTGCTCTTCAGCTTCTTCGTTGTGCATCTGAATGGCTCGCAGTACAGATACACGCTGTTCACCTTTGAAGGCGAATACCGGTTGATAGAAACCTTTCAGACCAATAATGTAGTCATATACAGGTTCATAACCGAGTGCAGCCATGAATTCAACTAGCGAGATTTCTTGCAGTTCTTGTGTGTGAGCGTATTTCATTATTTCTCCTTATCGTTTTTGACCGCGACGGGTCGAAGTTCCTGTACAGCTAAGACCACCAGATTCAAGCTTTGACTTGGTTGGTAGAATCTTAGAAGCTACAGCGGTGTACCGACCTTTACCATAATGGTTGTCGATTTGTTTTTGGGCAATTGCTCTATCAGATGTTTTGAGGAAGACGTAAACACCTAAAGCATTGCGAACATAGAACGTGCCCGGTGGGATAAAATCAGGGTCAGTGAACTCTTCATATGACACTTCAACAGTTTTTACAGTTTTGGTCTTTTCAGTCAATCTGTAATCTCCTTCATATAGTCGGTGAGAATGTGAATAAGTTCCTCAATTTGATATGGTTGAAGTTCGATTGCATTCAGAAAATGGCTGTCACTTGGACCTACGGCAATTTCAAAGAACTCTTTACCTTCAATCGCATCGTAATAACCTACTTCGATAACGTTCTGACCACCTACCTCTTTAATGTGTTTAAACTTCGACATTACAATACCTCTTCAATAATTTCTGCTACAATATCAGAAGTCAGGTCTTCATACAAGTAAAACTCTTCACGAAGGTCGTGTTCCACAAGCATGAATTGCGTGTAAGAGTAACCCAGTGCATTCGCTCGCTCTGCTGCCAGTTTCAGTGCATCGTTGATTGTCATCAAATACCTACCTTTCGTTTGAAAATGGAAATCATACCACTACCATAATGATCTTCAATCATTTCGATAAGATGGTCATACTTCAGTGACAGTTCCGCAGCGTCATGTCGTGCGTCACGATGACCGCATTTATAAGCCATGAGCTTATGATCGTATTCATCAGCAGCAATAGGTCGTGCTGGCAGGTTCATGATCTTGTCATGAAGGCTCATACATAGTTCCCCATATCATTGTAGTGTACATGATTGCTGTCTTCATGTGCAAGCGTTTCTTTGTTAACGATACGCATACATGAGAACCGAATCAGCTTGTTGTCAATGATGTAGTCCTCACATCGATAGTAATGATTGTCAATAACAGTAATTGGTTTACGACCACTAGTCATCTTGATATATTCGTTATGTGTAATCATGTAAAACTCCTAAAGTTTGAATCTTTCTTTCACAGCTTCGATTACGCGATTGTCACTTTCGAGCTTCAAAAGCTCCCTGATCGCATCACGTTTCGTATTTGTATAACAAGTTAACGCTGAATCTAAGTCATCAAAATAACCTACGTATTTTGATTGTACTTCAACTCTGTATTTACCTCGGTCGATGTGGATACCAATCGGAAGACCATTGCTTTTCACTCTTGTGTCTGTAATTGAAGTATTCAGTTTCTGGTTGATGAAACAACAAGTGTCTGGACCGTATACTTTGTTACCTTTCACAAGTAGATCTTTGTCTAACTGTTTACCTTCCCAATCTTGCATCAACATCCATTTTCTGAATTCCATGAAGCTACTCCACCTTACATCAATGGAGCATCCTCTATAATGAGGTCTTCGAGAAAGCGACTTTTCGTTATAACAACGCTGAACCATTGACACCCATCGCTCAAATATCTTACATCGAACTTTTACACCATCAACTGTTGAGTTTACAGGATAATTCGCGTCGTTGATACCAAATCCATCAATCAATCTCATTCGTTGTTTCCTTTTAGTTCGTCAATATCTATATCTAGTGAGTCTTCAATGGTATACAGATCGGTAGTATCGCACATAGGCCAGTATCGTTCAACGTAACGTCGCAATACCTTCAAAGCCATGAGTGCATCTTGTGCTTCAACAATAGTTGGTATATTGCTCATTAGAAACCTCCCAACAGTTGAATTTGTTTGGTGTACTTGTTGATATTCTTGGTTCGGCCTTCCATGATCGAATTCATCAGGTTGGCGGCAGTATCGCACAGTTTAACCTTTCGAGCAATACCATTCAAGGAGATATCCTCAATGTATTTGTCGTAGCTATAACCGTCTTCTTTCGTCATTAGAACAACAGCAGACACCACCGAAGGCATAACACCGGCGTCAATCAAGTCTTGCTGTGTCACTACCGTGTCTTCAATGATATCGTGTAGAAATGCCGCTGCACGCAAGCAATCCATTTCGTCACCATGTTCTTTCGAATACGGTTCAGAATAACCGAGACCTTCTGGACGAAATACACGGGTAACCAGATTATCAACTTGAGCCAGATGGTAAATGTAAGGCTTATCACCATACTTTTGATCTTTATGAGCTTCGATAGCCAGTTCAACGGCAATTTCCATTTGGGATTTTACAACTGGTCGTGGGACGGTTACGGATATTCGGGTCATGTCAGTCATTCTATAAGCTCCTATAATGCGTTTTAAGAGGTGTTTATTATAACCTAGTACATCAGGTCATGTAAAGCGTTTTCGTTTCTCTACGGGCTCAGGAGGTGTTTCCAGAGGTAGTTCTGAAGCGATATCCTGCCACTTTACACCTTTACCGTATCCTTCCATTGCTTTTGCGTATTCGGCTTTAGCAAGTGGTCGGTTCTTATCGATTTTGATGAATGTGATATACTCCATCCACCCACCCTTGAAATATGTCATAGTTTACCTTCACGTTTAAGCTTTGCCTTGTTGTCAAGGTAACATGCCAAGTACAGAAGTCCGATAGGAATAACCATGAACAACCACGGTGTTGTATTAGCTACCACATAGATAAAGCCGCAGATCAGAGCAATAACTGCAATGACAAGCATTCCAAGAACAACGGTGTCTTTCAGGGATTTGATTACAAGCTCTTTGTTCATATATGTATCTCCTTTTGATGTGCCCATTATACAGCAATGATGATTGGAGTCAAGCTTTATTTTAGGCAAAAGAAAACCCCGCACTATGCGGGGTCATTCTTAGGAGGGAACAACAATTCAACCAGCTTACCTACGGTCAAGCCTTGAAGCAGGATACTACCAAGGACAATCACATAGGTCAGAGGGAGTAGTACGTCTTTTGCTGGTCCTGCTGGCAATGCCAACACAAGAGCAATCGAAACACCACCACGCAAACCGCCCCATGCTAGCAGCAGAGCACTACCGTTAGGCATCTTGTTACCTGTGAACTTTGACATGATAGCCATTGGTGGCAACACAGTCAACATTCGACTCATAATCAGCACAACGAACAAGGACAGAGCAACAACCACATGTAGCAAGTTGAACTGTACAATCAGCAGTTCCAGACCGATGATAGCGAACAGCACACCGTTCAAGAATTCGTCAATCAGATGCCAGAAGTTATTTACCACCTTGTGAGTGTAATCCGACATGTGAGCAAACGGTTTATAGCCAAGACACAGACCAGCTACAACGATTGCCAGTGGCGATGATACGTGAATCAAAGAAGCAAGAGTAGCACCACCAAATACCATTACAATTGTTACCATGCCTGCGATGTGAGCCTCATGGATACCTTTAAGGATATACACAGTTGACAGACCTAGCAAAGCACCGTAAATCACACCACCTACAGCCTCTTGAGCAAACAGCAATCCTACTTCACCAATCGAAGGTGTACCACCAACTGTAATCAGTGTCAGCAATACCGTAAACACAACAATTGCTGTACCATCATTGAACAAGGATTCGCCAACAATCGTAACCCGTAGGTTATCTGGAGCACCTGCATTCTTGAGAATTCCCATTACTGCAATTGGGTCTGTGGGACTAATCAAAGCACCGAACAGAAGGCAGTACATCAGGTTTACATCAAGACCAATTGCATGTAGTACAAAGTAGGTACTGAAACCAATTACAGCGGTTGCTATAACTACTCCAAGGGTTGCTAAACCAGCGATTGCCCATTTGTGTTGTTTCAGGTCACTCACGTTTACTGTAAGACAACCAGCAAATAACAGTGCTGGTAGAATCCATGTCATGAGCAATTGATGAAAGTCAATTGCACTGATAAGCTCTACTGCTGTTTGTTCTACTACAGGGTAACCCATAAAGGTTAGAGCTTGAATCCCAAGTGACATAACCAAGGCACCTAGCATCACACCAATTGCGTGCGGTAGCTTAAACACCTTGTAGTTGATTACCGTAAACAGTGTGGTGAATGCGATAATCACTGCAACCATCTGTAACATTGTCATGCTTAATCCTCTACAACGATGTGTGGAATCCATCGTTCATTACTGATTGATAGAACCTTACTATCAAACTCACGGAAGCACGTTCCCGCTGAATACTTGTTCATCATCCAGTGACCAAGGATGAAGTTGTTACGACCTTCTACTTGATATGGAGCACAGTACTCTTGGAACACGGTGTTTTCCTCAGAGTAGTAACCACCAGTGTCACTTACAACCTCACCTTTCTCCCAAATTTTGATGTTGTTTGAAAGGCGACCAACCACCGGCTTTTCTACCCAGTGATTACCCAATGCACCACTTGGACGTTTCAGATATGTACGCAGCAGTTTGACATGACCAAACTTACTAGCAAACGAACCCGACTCTTCCATGAGGTATGTACACAGAGCAGTCATACCTTTGTGGGCAAAGAACCAACGCCATGCAGGTTCAAATACATGGGTATTATCAACCCAGCGTTCCCAGTTGTCAAGCATTTCTGGATTGTTTTCTACCATTTCTTCCCAAGGTTGCAGGATGTAAACAGCATCCAGTGGTTCATTGCTACCCATTGCAAAGAATGGCTTATCTGCATCAGTGTCAAAGTCAAGCTCTTTCATATCCAAGAATTGGACGGTTGCCAGAGGTATTGCAGCGTTAAACGCTTGAGCCAAAGTCTCACAGGTTGCCATGTCTTCGACATAGTTTGTCGCACATGCTACACCAATACGCTTGTAACCTTTGTGCTGCATCTGTTCGATAAAGATATCCCAGTAGTTGTTGTACTGGTCAGTACCGAGCATTTGAGCATAGCGATTTTGCAGGTTTACCGATTCAAACAGCATCACCGGTGTGTCACCGTTAAACTCATACACACCCATCAGTTGCTCAGTAATTGGGTTGAAGCAGGCGTCAAAGCGACCATACAGTGCGGGATGATGCTTGTGGAACGTTGCTTCAGCGTATGGGATAAAACGGTCACCATGTTTACGCAGGAACTCACAATCAAAGAACTGACGGAGCAGACCTTTGTTATGGAAAGCCATAGCCAGAGCATAATCCATCATCTTGTAGTAGTCTTCAAACTGCTCGTTAAGACGCTCTGTAGTCGAATCCTTGATGGTATAGAAAGGCATGTTATCGCTATGTTTTACAGGGAACGACAGCAGGTCTTTAATATCACCATTCAACTCTTCTCCGTCACGGTAGAAAGCACTGAGGAATGGAACCTCTTCTGCTACAACTTGTTCTAGATCAAAGTTGATCGACTTAAATACAGCTTTCATTTCATTTCCTCATTGGGTTATCAGTAATCCGAGAATCATACACTGGGTAATCACAAAAATCAACCACCGGACGAGTACGATGCAGAACGGGAGCTAGAGCTACCACTGAAAGCTGCCGATTTACGGGTAGGCGACGAACTAAACGAACTCTTGTTGCTGTTGTACGAAGACGAATAGGTACGCATGGTATTACTACGTACATAGCCAGCGTAACCAGCGGTTGCAGCACCACGACGTTTACGTTCGTCATCATATGAACGAGTGTAACTGTACGATGGTCGGTAAGCAGAGTTGTAGCCACCAGACGAATTGAACATGTTGGCAATCAGAGCACCAGCAGCCATACCACCCAGCAGTGGCCAAACCGAGGAAGAAGCCATAGACTCGCCAGTTTGAGGGTCTTTCACTTCACGAACAACATTCAGTTCTTTCTCACCTTTGTCATTGACGCTGTAGTACATGTCAGTGATAGAAGGGTCTTTTGCTTTCGCATCAGCAAGTGCTTGTTTCAGTTCAGCGTCATCTTGATTCAACTGGGTACGGGTAGCGGAATCAATTTGTTGTGGTGTTACAGTAGTTGCTTGATCGCAGCCGACCATAGCGATAGCAGGGATTACAGCGGCAACAGCTAGCTTTTTCATATTATCTCCAATTTGATTAAAGCCCCCTTTCGGGGGCATTGTGTCTATCTTACAGTTGTGACCGAATTTCGTCAAGCGAAATCAGGTTGTAGAACTCACCATCTTTGAACCGGGTTACTAGTTGGTTCTCAGTGGAAGCTTCTACTTCCTTACTCACTTGGTCGATGAGAATATAATCACCATCTTCACCCTTGTCAACAAAAAGAAGACCTTTTGCTGATTTCTTTTTAGCATCAGTCTTGGGGTCTTTGAAAATTTCAATACCCTCACCATTCACTTCAGTATACGTTGCTTTCACAGCGAAAGCAAATGTATCACGGGTTACACACTGATAGGTAAAACTACCCACACCGTACACACAGTTACCAGAGGCAAATCCTTTATCGAACAGACCTTGCAGAATGTTCAGGCAACGAGCAGTAGTAATACTGTCACCATAAATCAGACCAATGTGACTGTCAAGCATTTTGTGACCAGTGGAGGTAATAGTTCCACCAAACAGATCATACAGCAGTTCAACAGAACCTTTTTCTTCAGGATCACGCTGAATCTCGTTAAAGTCGTCAACGTTCAGATGAATCTCACCATCATACTCCCTGTAACCAGTGATATCAAGACGATAGTAGGTATTGTTGTGACGAGCGATCAGTTTGTAAGCTTTGTCGTCTTCACGTTTATCTTCAGCAATCATCTTGTACGCGATTTCATACAGTTCACCGATGAAATCTTTACTGTGAGGCTTTACACCTTCACTAATGTGAGCAACCGGCATACCGCAAACTACTTCAACTGGATCACCAGAGTCAGGACGAATTACCAGTTTACCATCCCGAGCCATGATAACATCTTTCAGGTATGGAAGACCACGCGTCAGAACACCATAGTAATCGAAGCTGTCAGTAACATAGGAAAGCAGACCTTTAGGATACTTTAGCATCAGTTCGTACAGGAACATCATTTCAGCGATGAGACGCTTATCTTCCATCGCAAAAGTCATACGATCATAGATATTGCGTTGACGCTTCGACATGAACTCGTAAGTGCAGTTATTCAGAGCACGTTCAATTCGCAGAATGTTCGATGTTGCTACTGCGTGTTCAGTTGCTGGAACAGAGCCAGATACAAATTTACCGGCAAAGTAATACTGTTGGGCGTACTGGATAGTACCCATCGAATCACTACCAAGGAACAGAGCAGCGTGACCCAAACCAGAACGTGCAGCATCTTCAGGACCAGACATACCACGATCAGCGAAGCTGTGGCCTTGCCAGTTGACCAAATCCAGTGGTGTACCAGTACGAATAGCGAAGTCAGTCAACATTGCCTTGTATTCAGCAGCGGTAGTAGCGTTGGTGCTGGTTTTCCAAGTAAGGTTAGACAGTACAGTTTCGATGAAGTTTGGCAGCCAGAAGGCGTGCTTCTGAGTGTTCTTCACGGTCAGTACTGGAATACCCATTTTGACCTTAGTACCTTCCTTCAGAGTTTTCACTTCCAGAGGGAGGTAACCAACATCATGCAGCTTTGCAATACGCTCAGGTGATACTACACCAACACCAAGAACATTGTCAACAAGTTCAGAATACAGTGCCACAGCGGCTTCTTTATTCATCGTGAAGAAGATGTTCCAGTTAGCAACGATTTCCATGAAGGCACCTTGAGCACCGATGAAAACCAGTTTGCCGTCATAGTAACGAGTGCACGAACGACGATAAATCTTGTCACTACGTGGTGTCAGGTTGTTGAAGATGAGTTCAGTACCATCCGAATACTGGTCAGCATGACCCAGCTTATAAGCGTCCGTATTAAACGCAGCAAAAAGATTCAAACGTTGTGGAACAAAATCAAACTTCTTCATTAACTTCTCCTAAGATTTCAAATGTACACTTTCTGTGCGATTTCAGTTTACCAGACAAACATCTTGAGATTGCTGGTTGTTGGAAGCCTTTTCCTACAAGCTCTCTCAAAGAGATAGAATCATAAACAACATTTCCACTCAAGTCAACAACTTTGTATAGTTTAATTTTTCTAAGACCTGTCTCAAGAGCATGAATGTTATTTTCTTGCTCAGTACACCATTCGAGATTTTCAACATTGTTGTTCTTTTTATTACCATCAATGTGATTGACAAATGGTAGATTTTCTGGATTAGGAATAAATGCTTCAGCAACCATTCTATGAATGAATCGGTAATGTGAAACACCGTCAACACTCATGTTTGCATTATAGTAACCTCCAGAATGTATACGCTTTCGCAATCTTCTACCTTTCCAGAAAGCGAATCCTCTTTTCCTTTTCACGACCCGGCTGACGCTTCGGACATTTCCGAGGTTGCTAACCTCATACCAGCCGGAAAATCCTACAGCATCTAGCCAGATTTCCATTCGCTATACCTTAGAACTGCAATTTGAAGTCAAGAGTTTTGTGTTCTTCATCTTTGAAGTAGAAGTCTACCACACATTTCTGTGTGTCTACAACAATGTAATCTACTTCTCGTTCATCATTCAGAAGAATCAACACTTCATCGTGAATTTTTGGCGAATAAAACATCAATACACCAGTGTCGATTTCATCCCAGCCAGACCATGCTGAACATACGAACTTTTCAATACCCGTAAGATTAGTAACCATTCTCTTCTCCTTGCAGTTTTTCAATATCAGAATCAGACAATACAATCCAACCACTTGTTGCATTTTTCATTTGTTCGTCACTCCAACCTGCTGCAATTTTAAGGTCAGGTGAGATTGGATGTAAAACATCTTCACCATAAAGTTCGTATCGAACTTTATCAAAGATATCATCACGAATCTTTGATTGACCTACAGTGTTGCCAAACACATGGAAGATCATTTTCAGTTCGTCTTCTGTGAATTCCATTTATTTCTCCTTAAATGAGTTTTGAAAGAAGGATTTCTTTTGCCATTGTTGGTGTCAGGTGTTCATTGAGAATTTCACGTACAACACTAGCCATATCACGACGAATGACCTTTCGCTCAAGTAGTACGGCATCTTCCACAGCATTCTTTACTGTTGCCTTTACCACTTCGCCAACTTGTTCTTTTACAATTGCTGAGATTGCTTCACTCAATTTTGGATCAGTAATAGTCAGTTTCTTGTTATTCCATGGACCTGATTCTGTGGTCATGTCTTTTAGCACGCGGTCAACACGTGCTTTTACAGCTTCTTCAATATTGTCAGCACGGATATTACTGATAACCGCTTGCTGAACTTCAAGCTTAAAGGTTTCGTTCTCACGAATGAGAGCACGTACACTTTCTGTGTCCAGACGCATTGTAATACTCAATTACTTTCTCCTTACCAAATGTCAATTACGATTACGTTGTCAGCATTCTTATTGCTGTCATAGCTGTTGGTAGTATATACCTTGTCGAAATGCTTTGCAACAGTTTCAACACCGTAAGTGAACAGACCGTGAGTACAAGCTAAATCAATACGACCATCTACGTCTTCTTCAAGACGAAGGTGATTAGCCAGATTGTAGAAGGTACGACCGCCATCAATGATATCGTCAAGGATAAGGTAATCAGCGAGCACTGGTACATGATCCAGAATCTGAATGTCACTCAATTCCATTGTATCAGGATTTCGAGCCTTAGTGCAACGAATAACACCAGCTGCACCAACAAGTTCTGCAAAAGTCTCACACTTCTTCAGTGCTCCCATATCAGGTGCAACGATATACGTTTCAGCAAAGCTTGCTTTGATAGATTTAAACAATTCAAACTGGTCAATACCATAGAATTGATCTATCAAAGCACTGACGTTGCTATGTGGATCAAGTGCACTCACCATTTTGAAGTGCATTTGGTTGATGATCTTCGACAGATACTTCAGGCCAAAACCACCACCATTCTTGGTGATACGATCTTGACGGGCATACGGTAGGTAAGGCATGTACAGACGAAGGTCACACAGTGGATAATGACCACGAATAGCGTGTACAGTTTGACCGAGTGCGATGAGTCGATCATTCAGAGACAGACCGCCTTCACCAAATTGAATGTCAATGGTGATGCCCACTGGTTCAACAACGATATCAGCAGAGCCGGTGTTAATGTCAACTTCAACACAACCGTCTTTGTATTGTTTTACGTCAACATTTACGGTCATATTACCAACGTGATAGCGAATCATTCATTTACCCTCTGTGTTGTCTACAAATTCTTGTAGTTGTGCGATAAGCCGAATAACATCGTCTCGTTCAAGTACAATATTGTCATTGCTGTCATTGATTTCAAATGCAACATGTTGTTTGGGGCAGTCTTTCATGATTGCGGTATCTACGTCAATATAGTCAGCATGTACGTCGTAATATCTTACGATAAATGTTGTCATTTTATTCTCCTAAAATTCGATATATGGGTTTGCTACAGCGATGACGTTTGGAATCTTGAGGTCATGCCACAGACGAATCATCTGAGGACGGTCATCGATACAGGCAACGATGTTATACGAATTTGCGAGGTGTGTCCAGAAGATTTCTTCTTTGACAGCATTATCTTTTCGCATGTCACCAGCTTTGCGCATCCACAGACCGTCACAAGGTACTTCGTGCTCAGCAAGCCACACCTCTGTTTCGGATCGACAGTCATCCGAACGACCACTTACAATCAGAACCTCATAACCTTGTCGCTTGTAGTTAATCACCATATCGATGATGAACCAACGTGGAAGGTCTTCACCAACACGTGCCCACTCGAAAGGACCACGACCATCCATTTGTGCAATTGTACCATCAACGTCAACAATGATAGCTTCTTGAAGCTTTTCATTAGGAGTGTACGTTGGACGCTGAATCACTTCGTTCCACTTTTGCCACTGTGAGTACAGAACGTTATGACCTACACCATTCAGGCGATATGCGTCACGCTTCCAAGCTTCTTCCAGACTGATTTCCAGTTGATGCACTTCTACTTCATAGCCAAGGTCTTCAAGGTTTTTGATGAGCTTGTTTCGCGTAGGAGCATGAAGGTTGGTGTTCGACACGATGATGTTATCACCACGCGAATACGCTTCCATAATCATTCGACCTTCGATTTCGGTCACTTCCTTCTCTTGTGCTTTGGTCATTTTGTAGTCACGCCAGTCAGCACCGGGTTTTACCAGATTGAAGCGAATCCAATCACGGTTAACTTCTGTCCAACCTTCAAGCACTTTCTTTGCAGCAAGCGACGATTTACCGCTAGTGCTGATTCCCACAGTTACAATTGCTTTCAAACCTTTTCTCCTTGTTGGGTCATTCTGTTCGCATATCTCTTCTTCACAGATAGGACACATTAAAGTGTCCATTCCGTCATATTCTACACCATGTTCAAAGCAAATCACAAGAACTTTTCCAATAGGGAGACTTTATGACACTGCTTTGCTTGATTGAAAGATTCAATCACACTGATACCTTTCGAGCGAGCACCGAACAATACGCCAGAGTATACACAACCTTTGATAGCTTGAGCAAACTCTTTTTGGTCTTCGATACCTTTCACGCCTTCATAGTGGTTATCCATGGCAACCATCAATGTGTCATACGCTTCAATGTAAGGCTCAAGCGGTTCACGATCTTGTGGGAAGTAGGTCAGGTATTCGTCCACTTCACCAGAAATAACAAGCTCACTCATGCGCTTAGGGTTCAAGCCTTCACCTCGAATGTGGTGTACAGCAACGTATGCTGGTGACTTGATCTTGCAAATAGGTACGCCATCTTGATACACAACGTAACCTTCGTCAAGGTCTTTCAGTACAGCAGCACTACCAACGGCTTCGTCTTCACTGTTGAAAGAGAATTGCTTAGCATCAACAATACGATTACCAATCATGTCAGCGGCGATGTTAGCCTCTTTAAACAACCATTCACGTTCCTGTTCGCTCAAATAATGTCCACGGAAATGACGAGCACCAAGGAAGTGCATGTTATAGCCGCTGTAAGCTCGTACAACGCGGTTTTCAAAGCAAGTAAGCTCAAAGACATAGGTGACACATGGGTTGAGCTTTGAGTAGCCACAAAGATTCTGAAATTCGTTGTCACTGCGAACACCGAGTGCTTTGAAAACAAGTTCGCGGAATGTCACACCATGACCCATACATTCGCTTTCAGCAAAGGCAGTACCACGGGTTCCTACTTCCCACTTACCATCCCAGTAGATTTTGATGAGGCTCCCGTCAACCTTTTCGTACACTTTAGCTTTTGCCCAATCGATCACAGGTGTAACGTTGAGTGCTTCACCGAGGTTAAAGAATCGGTCGAATGGTCGTGCGACTACTTCAAGGTCGAAGTTCAGAATCAGACCACGGCATTCCCGAACGATTGGGTCAGTCTTTGGGCTTTCGATCTGGTTGTAGTTCAGTACGAAAATGTTTCGGTCATGGTAAACCTTAGCTTTGATGCCAAGCTCTTCTTCCAAACGTTGCAGCCCGTGAAACAGACCATCCGATTGCTTGATGAATTCGATTACTTTCATTTGTTTCTCCTTAGAAAATGGTAGGTACAGGTGTTTGAGCACCACAGCATGGGCAATGAATCCGAGCTACGCGATCACGACAGCCAGTGTAATCGGATTCCAATGCAAACCTCATGTCGGTGAATTGGTATTCTAGTACAGTCTTGCACTGATAGCAAGTGGTTCGTTTGTTTTCTGGTTTGCTTACGATAGTCACCATTTCTATTCTCCTATTTCACTCTGTTGAAGTATACCACATCATCGCAACCTTTCAATAGGCAAGGTGATTTGTGATAGCTATCGTAGTAGTCAGCATAATATTCAAGGTCATCCTGAATCGCTTCATATTCACTCTTACAACGTGGGCATACACCTTTGTAAACAGGCTCTACTGGAAGAGTACCTTGCTTTGTCATTTTTACAGCCATGAAACGTTCTCCTGTGTTTGATGAGATAGATTCTATAGTAAACCTGTAGGAATGTCTAATAGATTTTTCCTATAGAGTACCTATTTCCTGATAGAAAAATACGTATTGACAGGATTGAAAAGCTTGTGTATAATAAAAGCTCTTGATCTTTCTTAATGATTTATCATTAGTAATTACTTAGTAAATAATTACTCTTAAAGAATAATATAGGAGAAGGAAAGAGAAAGAAAAGAAATAAATTAAAGCTTTCGCTTTATAGAAATATACTATTATGTACTATGAGTACATAGAAATTATCTATAAATATGCGATCACTGATTTGTAGAGGGAATCCTTTCCATCTTCCTTTGAAATTTATTTCAAAATAGTGCTTGACATGTAGATCGTATGGTATAGAATGCCAACCATCAAACGACATGAGGTGATTGAAATGCATACGATGGACGTATTTGCTGTTTATAGCTGGGTTCGTGATGAAGGTGAAAAGCTTGAGGGTTTGTATCAAAGCAAGGAACATGCTGAATACATTGAGGCTCACCTTGAAGCGATTGAGGTAAACAAATGGATTGATCGCGGTTCACGTTTCCCTCGCTTCGATAGAAAGCAACCTTTCCCAATGTACATTGACCATTCAATGGGGTGGTATGTCGAAGAGGAAGAGGTTTATCTGGCATGAAGGTGTATCAGGTTTACTCAGGTGCTGTAGTGCTTTACACCACTGACACATTGGATTATGCTAGCTACCTTCGTGACTGGTGTGCAGCTGAATATGAGAACGATTACCGTAATTTTACGGGAACGAACATTATTGAATCAGTAAGAAATCAGATTCGGTACATGTGTGATAAGCATTTCTTTGTAATGCAGGTAGGAGTTTTGCGTGGATAAATTCAATCGTGATGACAGTGGTTATTTTGGTGGTGCAGTGCTAGCAGATAGGGAATGTGGCTCTGTAAGCCTCAGAGACGCGTCAGGAAGCACGTTCAGGTTTTATGTGTCCGATGACCCTGAGTATACAATGTCAGGTGTGTATGAGCCTTGTACGGTGTCTGAGCGATGGTGATGAATGAATGAGCTTCCAATCGTTGTTAACAAACACTGGCAAGAATTTCAGGTCTACATTGGTCGAGGAAGCAAGTGGGGAAACCCTTACTCGCATAAGGAGGGAACAAAGGCTTTATTCAAGGTTGACACTGTTGAGCAAGCGATTGCCGGTTATCGTGACCATCTGTGGGGACAGATACGTGAAGGGTCTATTAGTATCGATGACCTTAAAGCACTTGCAGGTAAATCCCTCGGTTGTACGTGTAAACCGCGACCATGCCATGGTGACGTTATCGTCAAGGCAGTTGAATGGGCACTACGGTATTGACAAGCTTGAGATTGTTAGGTATTGACTTTTTCTGAATAATAGTCTAGAGTGTCAGGTGATGTATTAATTTAAACACTTGACATGAGGACTATGATGTGGATAATGCTAATAGCTACGACGATGTAATAAAGATTCTTGAAGAGCTGAGTGAAGATAATTGGCCCGATGGGGTTGACATTCGGAATCACTTAGACGATAATCACAAATCATTCAGGTTTGAGTATGCATTTGAAAGCCTGACAGAGAAGGGTTCAAAATTCCGTAAGAGGGTAAGTCATGCGTGAGCTTGATTGGGATTTGTTTGAGGAAGATTGGATATGAGCTTTATGCCTGCTCACATTGAGTACATGAAGCGAAAGGGAATGATTCGAAACAATCTCCCAATCGGTAAAGGGAAATATGTGAAAATCACTGTTGACATTGAAGCGATGAAGCTGTATGATTCTGAGCATGGACCTGTGATTGAAGAAATTCTTAAAAATATTTCAAATAGGTATTGACAAGATTGAGAATGTTCTGTATAATGGGCAACATATTCAAGAGCATTCTCACATTGGAGTCGGGTGATAGTCCCTCTCCTACTGTCATTGGATAAAGATGTGAGGTGAGGTAGGGTGATGTTGATTGGTTTCATTTCCGCCCTTCCAAGTATTCTGTAGTATTTGAATCTTCGGCGGTTAAGCTCAATAGGTAGAGCTATGGATTCGAAATGTCCATGGTTTCAGGTTCGAGTCCTGTTCGGTCGTTGATTCAATGTATTTATACGTCAGTAGCTCAATTGGCAGAGCGACGGATTCCAAATCCGTTGGTTGTAGGTTCGACTCCTACTTGGCGTCCCAACCCTGTGTAGCTCAGTAGGTAGAGCAGAGCCTTGATAAGGCTTTGGTCGGTGGTTCGATTCCATCCGCAGGGACCAATTTTATAGCGAGTCGGCTAAGACTGACTGGTGTTGTCATGTGGCTCATAACCACACGCTAACGTGTTCGATTCACGGACTCGCTACCAATTTATGGGTTGTGTTGGACTTGTTTTGATTATGGTAACCTCACCCTCTTCGGTCGCACCGACAAGGTAAGGATAGTTGGCCTTACTACCTAGAAACAAAGCGGTTCGTTTCCGCTACAATCCCCGATTTACACCCGTGTAGCTCAGCGGCAGAGCAACTGACTGTTAATCAGTAGGTCTTAGGTTCGATCCCTAACGTGGGTGCCAATACATTTCAATAGGGTTGACTCGCTATTGATCTTAGGAAGCTGATGAAGAGACAGCTACGAGAAACTAATTTTGGAGAGAATAGGAGAAATAAAGAATGTCGCAACAAATCACTGTAACCCGTGCTCTGGCTCAGGTAAAGTCGCTGAATGATCGTATTGAACGTGCTACCAACACTTCGTTCGTATCCTTTACAACTGGTGGTAAACACAATACTGGTAAGAGTGAGCAAGAGATTGCTTCGCAACTGACAGCGAACCTTCAGTCTGTAACCGACCTGATTAAGACTCGTGCAAAGGTAAAAGCTGCTATCGTCCGTAGCAACGCTAACACAAAAGTAAACGTCTCTGGTGTTGAAATGACTGTAGCTGAAGCTATCGAACGTAAAGGTTCTATTCAGTTTGAAGTAGCACTGCTGAATCAGATGCGTCAACAACTGAGCACTAACACTGCCATGGTTGAGCGTCAGAACGTACAGATGCAAGCTCGTCTGGATGAACTGATTAAGACTGCTGCCGGTAAAGACCGAAAGGTTGAGGAAGCTGAAATCAAAGCGATCACTGATCCATTTGAACGAGCTAACCGGGCTGCACTGCTTAACCCAAATGATTTGTCGAAAGTTATTGAAGGTTTGGAGAAAGACATTGCTGACTTTGTAGAAGAAGTTGACTTTGCACTATCTGAAGTGAACGCGATTACTAAGATCGAAGTTTAAAAAGATTTAGTCATGTTCCGGTGAGTTGACTTCACTAGATCGGCTTCTTCGCTGTGTGCCGTAAACACAGTGAGCCTACTTTGGATAAAGTGCCTAAATTGTCTCGATATGACTATTTATATATCATGCTGCGATGACTAAGCTCAAAGTTTAAAGTTCAAAGGTAGAAAGCTGAAAGCTTAACCATTAACATTGTAAATGGATAACGCACAAAGCACAAAGATTATCGAATCTTGGATATGGTTGAGTGGTTACTTCTAGACCCTGACAACGCCCCAAGCTGCCGGTGACATGACAAAGTTTTCGTTGCAAGGAGGCTGGGTAACCTCCAGAAAACATCCCACCATTTATTAAAGGAGAAAAGAGAATGACCAAGCAATATGATGCAACTGCTGAACACAAACCATTTGAAGCTTCCTCGCAGAAGTCGAAGGGTCACCCTAACAAGGGTCTGAAAGGTAAGAATCCTTACAGTGGTGTTGAGTTGAAAGAAGGTAAGTAAAGAATAACGGTTTATGGGACTGCTCGGTGTGGTCGCCCGCCTGTCACGCGGGATATTCAGATGGGTTCGATTCCCATATAAATCGCCAATTATGCCGGGGTCGCATAGTGGCCCATTGCACCTGTCTTGTAAGCAGGTATTCCAGATCGTGAGTTCGAATCTCACTCCCGGCACCAATAGCTAGGCTTGGCTTATGAGGTAGAAGCCCGTATATTCCAAAACCTCATACATATTCTACACCTATCGTCTAACGGTTAGGACACAGGGTCTTCGCCCCTGCAATCAGAGTTCGATTCTCTGTAGGTGTACCAATTAACTGTGCGTAGCGAAAGTCAGGTTATCGCCTCGGTTTGGAACCGAGAACACGTTGGATCGAAGCCAACCGCACAGACCAAATACAATTACCCGACAAGGAATTGTACATGTCACGCAATGTGACAACATCAACACCCCGCCTTCGTGCGGGGTTTTTGTTATCTCAAAGAAAAGGAATAGATAATGGCTATTGAAAATCGTAGTGACCTTATTGATACACTTGCTCTAATTGGTTTGATGGGTGCTGCCCGCAATGGTGACCTTGATGCTCTGTTTGGTGATGTGTCTGACAAGGCACAAATTGCGGCACTGACAAATGTAACAACCGCAGATGCTACAGATGAAGCAAGTGCAATTACTTTGGCGAATGCTTTAAAAGTGAAAGTGAATGCAATCATTGCAGCCTTGAAAGCTTAATGAACAACAGCCCGCCATAGAGCGGGCTTTTTCGTTTGTCAAGTAGGGTATTGACAAATTTAACATATAACACTATACTATGCGTTATGTCAACTATAATTTAGGAGTATTTAATGAATACTGAACAAGAGGACATGAGCGTTAGCCCTATTCTAGATACCAGATTCCAACCCGGTGTATCGGGTAATCCGAACGGTAGACCAAAGGGTAGCGGTGCTAAGCGTCCTAAATCAAAGATGCGTGGTCAGCTTGACCAGATGTGTAAACTTCAACCAGATGCACTTGAGATTGTCCGTCAACAGATGACAGGCAAAGACTCTGATGGGAACATTGTACCACAACCAAGTAAAGAGAAAGTGGACATTGCTAAGTACATTCTGAACAAGATTGAAAGTATCAACAACAGTTGTCTTCGTGAAGAGTTAGCGATTCTCGGTGTTCAAAAGAACGACAAAGAAGGTGCTGCTATGCTGGAAGAGAACCAACAGCAAACAGAAGTGGCTACTGCTTCCGGTCTATTCTCTATGGACCTTCCAACACAACATTAAGGAAAACAAATAATGAAATATCATCTGTACATTACTGGTAGTGACCCTATCGGTTTCAACTTTATCGAAAACATCATTGCTATGGCTAACCTTGGGGCAACCCTTAAAGAAGGCACTCTGCCTACTCTGCGTTTCCCACAGGCGATTAGTATGTCGTTGGAAGCAGAAACCCCGCCAACACCTAACGCCTTCGTTCGTGTGTTTGAGGATGAGACAGGTAAAGAGGTGTTCGCAGCCTTTGTACCGGAAGTAGCTGCATCGTTCTCTATGGACGCTGTGAAGGTCGATAAGAGCCTGAATGGTGACGTACCATGGACTAAGGAACAGCTTGATGGTATGGATTGGGAAAGCGAATTTAAAGTTGTTATGGAGTCCGCTGGTATCGACGGTAAGCGTCGTGCAAAGATGACTTCTGATTATCTTGCTAAATTTGTTAAATAAATCTATCAAAGGTATTGACAAAATAGATATTTTCTATTATCATACACAACTATAAGAGGAAGAGACAATGGCTGACATTGTACAACCTCAATCTCCTTTCCAAGAGAAATACTTAAAGTCCAATGCAAAGATTCTGGTAGTTGGTGGTGCAGCCGGTAGTTCAAAGAGCTATGTTGGTTTGATGCGTCACCTTCGCTGGGTACATGATCCTAACTATCGTGGTTTCTGTATTCGTAAGAACTCCACGGCAATTATGAAAGCGGGTGGTTTGTATGAGCAAGCTTTCCGACTTTATTCTAAGGTATTTCCGGGTAAGATTGAGCGTAAATTAAAAGATCAAAAGTTGGTGTTCCCAAGTGGTGCATCAATTAGTTTCTCGCATTATGAGAACGACAGTGCTGAAAACCTTTATCAAGGTCTTGAGCTTTCTTCTGTATTCTATGACGAAGGTACACATGCTGAAGAGCATCACCTGTGGTGGTTGTTCTCTCGACTTCGTACTGAAGCTGACATGGGTGTTGATCCTGTTACAGGTAAGAAGATTGAAGCTTGTATGTGGGTTAGTTGTAACCCTGATCCTGATAGCTTCCTATTCGATTGGGTAAGCTGGTGGTTGTATCCAGAAGGTCACCCTGAGCACGGTCTTCCTGATCCTGAGAAAAACGGTATTACTCGTTACCTGCTCCGCTATGGCGGTGAATTGGTATGGGGTGATTCGTATGACGAACTATATCAGAAGTACAAGCGTCATGATCTACCTGATGACGATGACCTTCAACCGCGTCCTATTTCGTTCCAAGTGTTGCTTGGTACTATCTATGACAACCCAACGCTTATGCGTACAAACCCCGGCTATAAGGCTGCTCTGGAAGCTCTTCCTGATGTAGAACGTCGTCGTTTGCTGCTTGGTGACTGGACTGCCCGTGAGGCGAACAGTACGTACTTCCAGCGTTCATGGTGTGGTGAAGAAGCCATTGTAGAACCTCCTAAGAGTGAGATTCTGAAAACGGTACGAGCGTATGACTTTGCAGGTACTTTAAAGTCCGATGCTAACCCATCCCCTGACTATACAGCATGTGTGAAAATGAGCAAGCTGAAAAAGGGCGGTTATTTCATTCACGAAGTTGTACGGAAACGTATGCTCTTCGGTGACTGGGAAAGCTTCGTGTTAGAGAATGGTGCTAGAGACGGTATGGACGTTGACATTATTATTCCTCTTGATCCCGGTGCAGCAGCTAAGGCCTCTACATCGTTGTTTACAAGGGCGATTAGTGAACGTGGTTACCGAGTACGGACATTGAAAACAAGCAAATCAAAGTTGGATAGATTTAGACCTTTCTCTTCGTTGGCCATGAATGGTCATGTACAATTCCTCAAAGGTTGTGCGTATGACTTAGAGAATAACATTCAATCTAACAACGGATTCATGTACAAAGAACTTGAAGCATTTAACGGTTTGAGAAAGACTGGTGAAAGTGGTCACGATGATATGGTCGATGCCATTAGCGATGCTACTGCTGTTCTTGCACAACGAATCAATATCCCGAACATGGCTTCTGCATTAGGTTCGGTTAACCTGTCAAATAACACACCCTTTGGATAAGGAGATTTTGCCATATGGCGAAGAAAGAATCTGAAAAGAAAGTCTCCTTAGAGCAAGGGGATGGTAAAGCCCCTGCCATTGTATATGGCGAAACAGGCTACACTGGTTTGGTTACACTTGGTGGTCAAGTATTCGATGAATGCAAAGCTGAATTGCGTTGGCCACGAATGTTCAAAACAGTAAACCAAATGGCTAATGATGGTACTATCGCCCCTGCACTTGAATTTGTAGAAGGTAAGGTAGCAGAAGCACAGTGGAAAGTAAAGATTCCTAAAGGTGTTCCTAAAGAGCGTGAGGCAACGCTTAAAGCTCAACAAGAGTTTCTAACCCAGTGCATGGATGACATGCGACACAGTTGGACATATGGTATCAAGAATGCTACTACGTTCAACCGTTATGGGTTCTCCATCCTTGAAATGGTTTTGCGTTTCCGCAACTACAAGTATGGTAGTAAGTATAATGATGGTTTGGTAGGTATTGAAGCACTTTCCCCACGTTCCCAAGGTACTATCGTAAAATGGTACTGGAAAGATAAGGGTCGTGAAATTGACGGTTTTGACCAACGTGTTATTTACCCTGTTGAAGATGGTAAAGACATGATTGTTCATGATGGTTGGGAAATTCTTCGGGTAGAAGGTCAACAAAAGACTGACGTTAAATACGTACCAATGAAGAAGTGTTTGCACTTCCGCCACAATCCACAGAATGATAGCCCATCGGGTACATCACCATTGGTTTCCGCATGGCAACCTTGGAAAATGAAACAAGCGTATCAAGAGTCTGAAGCGATTGGTGTTGCACAAGACAACAACGCATTTAAGATTCTTTTCCTACCTCCTGAGTATCTTGTAGAGAATCGTGACCCTGATCGGGAAGCATCTTTCAACATGTATACCCGCATGATGGAGAAAGCACACCAAGCTAAACAAAGTGGTTTCATCCTCCCTATGCTGTTAGACAGTGAAGGGAACAAGATGTTTGACTTTGAGATTAAGAACATTTCTGGTACTAAGTCTTACGATGTAAATGCAATTATTGCACGTTATACCCGTGAGATTCAAGTAGCATTGTTTGCTGATGTGTTGTCGCTTGGTAGTGGTTCTGGTGGTAGTTACTCGCTTGCTGAATCGAAAGTAAGCATTATCGACATGGCCGTTAAGAGTCGTTTGAATGAGATTAAAGACCAGCTTAATCACAAGCTAGTCAAGACCTTGTTTGAACAGAACAAATGGCCTACAGATATCATGCCTTACTTTGACTTTGATCTGCCGAATAGTGAGTCGCTTGAAAGTGTAGGTAAGTTCCTGCAACAAACCGCAGCAACCGGCTTGATCCCGCTTGTACCTGAAGTTGTTAACTTTGTTCTCGCCCGTGTTGGTATTGATTACCGTGTCCCTGATGACATTGAACCTGAAAAGCTTCGTGAAATGATGACTAACTTCACCTCTGAAGCTGGAGGTGGTATGAAAGAAGGTATGAGTAACACGAACGGTAAAGGTACAGGGGAGAAAGGTGATGCAAACACAGCTAACAAAGGGAGCAAATAAATGGCACATTCACTTGTAAGAATTAAATCGTCGTTGGTTAACAAACCTCATCTTATTGAAGAGAATACCTTTAACGGTATTCTTGAGTACGTTAACCAACGCATTGAGGGTAACGCCGATATTATCGGTCCTCAAGCTGAAGCAGAAACTAGCTGGGATCATCGTTACATTCCTGAAACTAAAACAGGTGTAATGCATATCTCTGGTCCACTCACATATCGCACCACTGGTTGGGAAGCATATTGTGGTGGTACAAGCTATGAAATGCTTAAAGAACAAATGAACTACTTCGTGGAAAAGGGAGCTAAAACAGTTTCCATGATGGTTGACTCTGGTGGTGGTCAAGCTCAGGCAATGATTGATAGTGCAAACTATATCCGCAATCTTGCCAATGAGAATGGTATTAAGATCATTGCTTATGTAGACGGTATGTCTGCTTCTGCTGCTTACGGTATCTCTTGTATTGCTGATGAAATCATCATGTCGAGTGACAGTCTTGTCGGTTCGATTGGTGTATTGATTCAATTGTACAACGATAGCAAGTATCTTGAAAAGATTGGTTACGAACGTACCTTCATTACTGCGGGTAAAGACAAAGTTCCGTATGACAAAGACGGTGCATTTACTGAAGCGTTCATTGATCGTTTGCAAGAACAAGTAGATACATTGTACGAGAGTTTCACCACACACGTAGCAACTCACCGTTCTCTTGATGTTCAAGCTGTTAAAGACACGGAAGCAAATGTGTTTATGGCTGAAGAAGCTATCAAGCTTGGTCTTGCCGATAAGGTTATGACTATCGAAGAGTTTTATGAATATGTGGCAGACGTTGCCCAAACAAACATTGAGGATAAAGAAATGGGCCTTTCCGCCTTCAAACTTAACACTAAAGAGGACAAAGCTGAAATGGCTAAACTTGAAGAACTGACTGTGCAACTTGAAGCACAAACCGAACAGGTTGCAACACTGGGTGCACAACTGCAAACCGCACTGGCTGCTAATGAAGCACTGACTGCTCAACTGGCTGACTTTGTGAAAGCACAGGAAGAAGCTGCAGCTGCTGCTGCTGTAGCTGCTCTGGCTAAGCGTGAAGCTGCTCTTGCTGAAGTTCTGCCCATTGCTGATGTTCCAACATATCTTACCAATATGAGTGCTCTGGATGACGGTGCCTTTGCTTTCATGGTAGATCAACTGGCTGCTGTAAAGAATGCCCGTGCTGAAGAGTTTAAACCAGTAGGTCAGGAAGGTGTTCTAGATGACGCTGAACCAGATGCTGTTGAAACTCTGAAAGCTGCCGGTGTAGCTGCTGCCAAAGCTGTTCGCCGTTAATCACAAACATTTATTTAGAGGAATTAAAACATGGCTTTCACTGAACTGAAATTCGGTACTTACGCTTCCGATCTGGTTATTGACCACCCTGCCTATAAGTTCGGCAATGAGAACGCAAACATCACTCCACTTGTTACAGCACTGCCACTGGGTACTATTGTACATCGTCCGAAAGATTCGGCACCTACAGTAGCTTGGAGTGTTATTGATGCTGATGCTGACGTAGTTGCAACTAACGAATTCGCTGTAGTTTGGGGTGACCACTACGGTTTCAAATCTGACTTCATTCCGAAGGCGATTGTTGCTGGTAAGTATAACTCGATTGTTATTCGCAAGGGTGCATTCAAAGAATTCTACATTAAGAAGAATTATAAGACTGTACTGACCACTACTTATGATCTGCTGCTTCAACTCATGGCAAACCAAGGTCTTCTGGTCCTGACAGACGTATCTGATCTGACTGCTTAATTAAACTGATTTATAGGGACTGAATTAAGTCCCTTCACTCTACAAAAGGAAAGAATAAATGACTCTGATTATCGACAAGAATATTGATCGCCTGAGCCAAGGTAAGTATGTTGAACTGACTGAGATTCTGGTTGAACTGCCCCGCAATATTAGCATCATCGATCAACTTGGTCTGTTTGAAGAAGTATTTGTAACTCAAAAGAAAATTGAGATTCAACGTACTCAGTATAGCAACCATCTGATTAAAGATAAGAACTGGGAAGCTAAAGCTGACACCATGGTTAGCAAACCAGAGCGTGGCTTTATTCAGCTGAAGATTCCTAACTTCGAAATGCAAGATGCGATCAAGCCACAGGATATCGACGGTGTTGCTAAAGTGAACAACATCCACGAAGCTGCTGGTCTGGAAACCGTGATGGATGTTCGTATTGAGAAGCTGACTTACCTGAACAACGCTTTCGATCTGACCCACGATGTGGCTAAGATGCAACTGCTGACCACAGGTACAGTATATGCTCCATCGGGTGCTCTGGCAACTAACTACGGTGACACTATCGACTTCTACGAAGAAATGGGTGTTACTCGTCAGACTCACAACATTGAACTGACTGGTGCTAAAGACCCACGTAAGACCTGTTCCGAACTGATTCGTAAGATGCGTGAAGCTCTGCGTCATGCTAACGGTGGTAACTACAGCAAGCTGATTCTGCTGTGCGGTACTGACTTCTTCGACGCTGTTTACACCAACCCATTCGTTACCGAGGCTGTTAAGTACTTCCAACAGGATTACAACAAGCTGCTGCTGAAGACTCCGGGTACTGCTCCGGGCTATGACGCCAACTTCCGCTTCGTTGAACTTTGGGGTCTGGTATTCATTGACGCCGGTATCGGTGGTTACGATGACGCTGAAGGTAACTTCCAAGCTTGGATTGAGCCTAACAAAGCTCTGGCTCTGCCAACTGGTGTACGTGGTATGTTCAAGACCTACTACGCTCCAGCAAACACTTTCTCGGCTATCAACAAGAAAGCTGCTGGTCGTTACTACTTTGAGAAGCTGAACGATGAAGATGACCTGATTCAAATGAAGGTTGGTTCTAACTTCATGAACGCTTGCATCTATCCGGGTGCTATCTTCGACATTACCTATAACTAAGAGGTACGATAAGGGCTGGCTTAGGCCAGCCTTTCTTGTTTAAGGAGAATGAAATGACAGATGATGAAAAGATTTCGCTCCTCGCCCTTATGATTGGTGATATCCCCGGTGGTCCTTACTATCCGCTGTTCACACCAGAACAATATGCACAGTTCCTTACTTTAGGTAAAGGGAGTGTTAACCAAGCTGCTGTGTATGCTGCTACTTCTGCTGGATTCATTGTATCAGGTGAAAGTACAAGAGAAGTTATTGGTGAACTGCAAATTGCTAGTTCTACCGCAAGTAACTATTTGAAACTACTTGATTACCTAGTTAAGACAGCAGGTCGGGTTCCGCCTGAAGGTTTGATGCCATGGTTTGCCGGTGCTGATAGTTGTGACAAAAACAAGTTGCTTGACTTCAGACTGTGTGACCGAAAGCCATTGTTCGGTATTGGCGATCCTTGTTGCTCACGTGACGGGACATTTAGCTAATGGGAATGCATGATAGAATGCGTGCAATGGTGATTCGTCAACTTGCACCACAGCCAAAGGGTAAAGGGGTTCCGATTACATTCAAACGAAAATCTGCTGGTGGTTATAATCCATCTACAGGTGTTACTACGCCAGTTGTTACAACCACTTACACAACAAGTGGTTTGCGTGTTAACTATAGTGAGTATGCATATCGGAATACAACTATTGAATATGGGGACTTCCAGTTATATGTATCGCCTGTACTAGAAGACGGTACTGACACACCTAAACCTGTTGTTGGTGATGAGTTTACATTCCTTGGTACAATTGTCAAGGTGATAAACGTTGCCCCATTTAACGATAACAGTATTGGTTGTGGTTGGAAATTGCAGGTGAGAAATGGCTAACTTCTTAGATACAATCAACGAATGGGTTGAAGCAACTGAGAAGCGAATCGATGAAACCTTACAAACGATAACAATTAAGGTTGGTGAGAGTGTTATCATGTTGTCTCCAGTTGATACTGGTAGGTTTCGTGGTAACTGGCAACTGACCATTGACGGTACTTCTGCAAACAGTCTTGTTCGTTATGACCAAGATGGAAGTAGTACGTTAGCGATGCTTGCATCTAAAGCTAACTCTTTCACTGCTGGTCAAGTAGCTTACATTCAGAATCATGTACTGTATGGTTATGATCTGGAATGGGGTACATACAATGGTCCAACACAGAAAGTAACTGAAGAAGGTTTTAGCAGACAAGCCCCTGCTGGTATGGTGAGGGTAACCGAAGCGGACTTTGTTCGAATTGTCAACGATGCGGTTAGGATTCATAGGGAGGTGTAATGAGTGAATCTAAAATCAGACGCCTTCTGACGGATCATTTGATTGAAAGTCTCAGGCAACCAGATACAACATTAAAGTATCCTGTCATTCCTAACGGTATGATTGTGGATCAAATAATGACAACAAACTACATGTCACCTCACATCATTCCTGCTCCTGCTGATGATGCTGCATTAGGTGGTGACCTAACAGTTTACAAAGGTATTTACCAGATTACATTGAGAGCAACATCTGATGTAAATGGAAGTATGATTGTGGACATGAACGAACCTTTGGATGAAATGGTTGATACTGTACGCCAAGCATTCAAAGCGAATATGAGGTTCGTGGATACAGAAGGTTTCACTGTCCAAGTGGCTAGTGCTCTTGCTGTAACTGAAGCTCGCAAAGACCCAAAAGAACAGTGGTGGACCTTGCATACATGGTTTAACTATTGGGCTGAATCTAACTAAGAGGATATAAATAATGGCTGCTCGTCTTCCTAACGGTTCTACCGTTGATTTCGTTAAAACTTACGGTGATGACATTACCGTTACATCTATCTCCAACGCTAAGCCCGCTGTAGCTACTGCTGCCGCACACGGTCTGGTAAAAGGTGATATCGTTGTTCTTACTTCCGGCTGGCTGAAACTGTCTGGTCGAGGCTTCCGTGTTGGTGAAGTAACTGTTGGTACTTTTGAACTGGAAGGTGTTGATACTACAAACACTGCTTCATACCCTGTTGGTGTTTCGGCTGGTACTGTGAAGAAAGCTGAAGAGTGGGTTGCTATTTCTCAGATTACTGAAGTAGCATCGTCTGGTGGTGAACAACAGTTCTACCAATACGGCTATCTGGAAGAAGACGAAGACCGTCAGATTCCAACTACCAAGTCTCCATCGACTCTGACACTGACCGTAGCTGATGACCCGTCGCAGCTGTATGTTACTGTTGTTGAAGAAGCTGACGAACTGAAAGAAGAGCGTCTGCAACGTCTGAACTTGGTAAACGGTGATATCATTCTTTACAACTCGATTGCATCGATTACCAACACACCAACACTGAACCGTAACCAAATCATGGTGCGTACTATTACGCTTGCTCAGCAAGGTCGTGTAAGTCGGTATCGCAAACTTGTATAACGCACGGTAAGTGCATCCCTCATGCCCTTGCTTCATTATGAGGCGGGGGCATTTTCATTTCTAAGGAGATAAAACAATGGCTGGTAAATCTTTCAAAATTCAAATGGACCCTACTTTCAAATCGGTGGTTAATGTACCACGTGTAGGTGCCGAGCCTATGGCTATTCAATTCACATTTAAAGCACTTGATCGTCGTGCTCTTTCTCGTATGTTTGACGGTTGGAAAGAACGTGGTGTTGCACTGGTTACTGAATCCCGTGAGGCTGCTGAAGCTGGTAATGAATGGTCTATGGAAGAATGGACTGATCGTGAAGTAGCGATGCAAGTGGAGCAGATTAAAGAGATTGTAGTTGGTTGGGGTTTCTCTGACAAGTTCACCGATGAGAACATTGAAGCTCTGGTAAGTACCTCTGTAGGCGTTGTAGATGCGATTCTAGAGCAATATAATGATGCCTATACCAAGGCTCGCCGGGGAAACTAATAGCAGCGGCCCACGCTCTGTATGAGTCTGAAATGACCGAACATCAAGCTGGCTTGTTTGGTCTTAAACTCGAAGAGATTCCAGTTGAAGAAATCTTAGTTTGGGATATCAATTGGAATGCATTCAGAGTGTTCAATACGCTGAATACTCAGTGGCGAATTGGTGGTATGGGTCACGCTACTGGATTAGATTATAATGTAATTCCCTCTGTGGGAAAGATGTTAGGTTTTAAGAACAAACAAATTAATGAAATGTTCCCTGACCTACAAGTGATGGAGAACGAAGCACTCATCACTATGGGGGAGAATCGCAAAGATGCCAACAATCGCTGAATTAGAAGTAAGAATTGACTCTCAACCAATTAAGACTGGTACTGATAGTCTTAATGAATTTGCTACTGCTGCCGAACGAGCACAGAAGGCAACAACTGGATTTAATACATCCACAACAACTAGTGGTGGTATTGCTCCTACTACTGAAACAACAAAGGTTAAAAACCTTTCTGAGGCTATCGATCAACAGACTCGCAAGTTGAACACACTCGCTCAACAGCGTAAGCAACTTGAATCATCTGATATGAAGTCTACAATGCCTGCTGAATATGAACGGCTAAACCGGATCATTGATGCAAACATTGTTAAGGTGGGTATGCAAGGTGATGCAGTACAGCAACTTACACGTATCCAAGATGCTCAGACAGAAAAAGCTGTACGCAAAGCAAATGCTGAAGTAAAAGCACAAGAGGTATTGACCAAGGCTACCATTGCTCAAGAGAACATTCTGACAAATGCTTCTGCTAGACAACAACGTCAAATTGACCAGACAATCAATGGTCTTAGTAAACAGTTGAAGGCTCAGAATGACTACAATGCCGCCATCGAAAAGTTTAATAAAGCCCGTGTAATTGGTACAACAACACAGGGTATGATGGGTCCGTCTCTCGGTGGTGAAGAATATGACAGCTATGTAAAACTTGCTCAAGCTAAACGTGATGCATCGCTTGCTACTGAAGATAATAGTGCAGCAATGGTTCGAGCACAAAATAAGCTTGATACTTACACTGCAACATTGGGTAAGGTTGAACGTGCTGAAGTAGAATTCAGTCGTGCTCAACGTACACTCAAAGAGAACTTGGACCTTGGTAACATTACCATGGATCAATACAACAAGAAACTTCAAGAGTTTACAGATCATCGCGATAAGACTATTGAGAGTACTTATTCTAATGCAGCGGCTGAGGAACAACTTGAACGTCAGCTGAATAAAGTTGTTGGTGCATATGATCCAGTACTTCGTGCACAACGCAACTATGAGAACAGTGCAGCTATCCTGAAGGATGGTCTTGATGCTGGTTTGATTTCCCAAGATCAATATAACAAAGCATTGGCTGAACAAGCTGACGCACTTGATAAGGTTAAATCGAAAGGTAGTGTTTTCAGTACTGTAGCTGACGATTATGAGAAAGCATTGAATGCTGCTCAACCTCTTCGGAATGAACTGAAGGAACTTGAAGAACAACAACGTCGTTTGGACGCGGCCAAGAAAGCAGGTTTGGTTGTTGGTGATGATGCTATTAAACAGCACGCCCAAGCTGAACGTGCTATTGCTGCTCAAACTGAAGCGGTTAGAAAGCGTATCAAAGCTGGTAATGAGTCAACCATGTCATACAAAGCAGAAATGGCTGCTATGCGTGGTATGCCTGCTCAGTTGACTGACATTGTGGTATCGTTGCAAGGTGGTCAAGCACCACTTACTGTGTTACTGCAACAAGGTGGTCAGATCAAGGATATGTTTGGTGGTGTAGGTGCAGCACTGAAAGCTACTGGTACATTCTTACTTGGTTTGGTAAACCCTCTTACTGTTATTGGTTCTGTACTTGGTGTTCTTGCTATTGCTGCTTATCAAGGTAGTAGTGAGTTAACTGAATTCAACCGTGCATTGATTCAATCAAAGAATGCATCTGGTGCGAGTGCTTCTGATTTCACACAGTTCCAAACAACACTGGACGGTATTTCTGGAACATCTGGTAAAGCTGCTGAAGCATTGACTCAAATGGCAGCTAGTGGTAAGATTGCATCTGAAGTAATGGTTGAAGTAGGTGAAGCTGCGATTAAGACGGAGAAAGCTACAGGTGCCGCAATGGATACAATCATTGCAGACTTTACTTCTTTAGGTAAAGACCCTGTACAAGCAGCTATTCGTCTTGATGAGAAGTACAAGTTCCTGACCACATCTGTACTTGCTCAAGCTGATGCTTTGATTGAAATGGGTAAAGAACAGGAAGCTGTTCAGTTGCTTCAATCTGAAATGGCTAAAGCTGCGTCCGATACTGCTGACAAGATGATCGAAGAAGCTGGTTACATTGAGCAAGCTTGGGCAGGTGTTAAGAGTATCATCAGTGAAACATGGGATGCTTTGAAAGGCATTGGTCGTGAGGACACTACCCAATCTCGCATTGATGCACTGAAAGAACTTCAACAGAACATCGTTGATTACAAAGGTGCTGATTCAGCTGAACGTGACAAACGTTATCAAGAGGCCGCTTCCGAGATTCGCATTCTTGAACAACGTAAAACAGCAGAAAAGTCTGTAGCTGAACAACGTAAACAAGATGAGATTGATCGTATTGCTGGTAATGCCGCAATGGATAAACTTCTGAAGCGTGAGAAGTCTAACCTTGAAGGTGTAGCAAAAGCTCAACGTGATTACGATGACCGTCTGCTTGAACATGAGAAGATTCGTAAAGCGGGTAATGTATCTGCTGAAACTGAATTGAAAATGGCTGCTGACCTTGCCGCTGCACAAAAGAAACTTGACGATGCGAAAGCAAAGGCTAACAAACCTAAACGTCCGGGTGCTTTGGATACGACAAGTATTCAGGAAGTGAAGAGTAACCTGACTCAAGTCAATGCTGAGTATGACGGCTACTATAAACGCGTTACTGCGCTAGGTGAAGCCAACGTGGTTTCTCAGGAAGCTACATACTATTCTCAGAAAGCAATTCTTGAGGCTCAGAAGAAAGCAGTTGCTAGTTCTTATGATGACCAGATTTCTGCAATTAACAAGTTGCAGGAAAATAAGAATAACTCTGTTGCACAAAACATTTCTCTAGACAATCAGTTGACTAAAGCTGAAGCTGCTAAAGCAAAAGCAATGGAAGATATTGACACAAGATTGGATGTGTTGCAATCCAAAGAGAATGGTAGGATTCAAGAACGTACACGTAACATCGCTGCTTACAAAGCCGCACTTGATGCACAACTTGATTCACTTCGTGATGAAGGCGCTCGTAACGCTGAAGGTGTAGGTCGTGGTGACCGTCAAGCTGCACTCAATCAACGTTTGGGTGATAATGACAGGGACTTTGATAAGAAGCAATTGGCTTTGGCCAATGCTCTTGCTGCTAAGGATATTGATCCTGTTGAGCATGAACAAAAGTTAAAAGATTTGACTCAAGCTCACAACGATATGACTAAGCAGATTATCCAAAACGATAAGGATATTCAAGCCGCAGAGTTGGATTGGACAAACGGTTTCACTGCTGCTATCGAGAATGCCCAAGATGACGCATTGAATTTTGCGGCATCTACACAAATGGCATTGGAAGGTGCTTTTGCATCTGCTGGTGACGCATTGTACCAGTTTGTTACAACAGGTAAACTTAGCTTCAGCGATTTCGCTTCTAGCGTTATCAAAGATATGGCTCGCATTGCCTCCCAACAGGCTGCTAACGGCTTGCTGAGTGCATTGCTTGGTGCTGGTATGGCTGCATTTGGTGGCGGTGTAACGCCTACTACAACAGGTGTATCCGGTGCAGGTTCCTTTGGTCAAGTCGGTGGTAGTTACACTGGTACAGGGGTATTCGGTACATTTGCAAAAGGTGGTGCGTTTGATGTTGGCGTAAGACGTTACGCTAAAGGTGGTACATTCACTAACTCGGTTGTATCCTCTCCTACACGATTCCAAGAAAGTGAAATGGGTGAGGCTGGACCTGAAGCGATCATGCCTCTACAGCGTACCAGTGATGGTCGATTGGGTGTATCGTTAGTTGGTGGTCAAGGTGCTATCGGTGGTGAAAGTAACATGACGGTTGTAAACGTTAATGTTGCTGTATCCGATGGTAAAGCAACTTCTAGTACTGACGGTGGCGCAGGTTATGAAGGCTTTGGTCAGAGTTTAGGTACATTCGTTGTACAAGAGATTTACAAAGTCATCAATACTGAGACAAGACCGGGTGGTACTATCCAACCACAAACAGCTAGTTAATCATAACAAGGTATTGACAAAATACCATTTAAATAGTAGAATGTGAAACAGTTATGGGAGGGGTTACCCTCCCTTTTATTTTTAGGAGAAGTTATGGCTATTGAAACTTTCACTTGGCATGTTGAACGAGAAATCGATCCAACCATTGAGTACAAAACAACAACAGTACAATTTGGTGATGGGTATGTTCAAGAGGTTGCTGAGGGTATCAACAATAAGACAGAAGAGTATTCGATTCGTGTACATGCATATGGCAATGAAGCCAAATCGATTAAAGATTTCTTCGATAGACACCAAGGATACAAGAGTTTCTATTGGACCCCTCCATTGGGTGATTTAGGTTTGTACCGTTGCAAGAATGCAGTACCTAGACCACAAGGTGGTGGTTTGTATGTGTTCACTGGTACATTTGTAAAAGCATACGCTGCATAAGGAGACTAGTCAAGTGGCTATCACTAATATTAAAGACGTAATTCAAAAGCTTGAACCGGGTATGAAAGTACGCCTGATTGAAGTTGACTGCACAGATTTTGGTGGTGACATTCTTCGTTTCCACAATTACAACGTTGAATATACAGCAGATGAAATGCTTGCATTCCAAACTGCTAACGTTAGTGATATTCCACCGAAATCTATAATGTGGCAAGGCAATGAGTACTTCTGTTGGCCTTACGATTTATCGGGTATCGAATGGGATGGTACTGGTAAAAGTCCTCTACCTAACCTTGAAGTGTCTAACATTGATGGTAGCATTTCAGCAATGTGTTTGCAACTGCAAAACCTATTCGGTGCTAAGGTAACAGAACATACAACATTCCAACAGTATCTACCAGATGGTGATGACCCTGATCCACTTATGGAGTTTACTCAGAACTGGTATATCACACGCAAGAGTGGTGAGAACCCAAACACTGTAACGTTTGAACTTTCTTCACCTGCTGATTTCACAGGCCAACAACTTCCACGTAGACAGATTTATGCAATGTGTCATTGGGCAATGAACGGTGGTTATCGTGGACCAAACTGTGGATACACTGGTACTAATTATTTTACAGACAAAGGTGTACCAACAGACAATCCCGCAGAAGATATGTGCGGTGGTCTCTGTCTGGACTGTAAGCTTCGTTTCGGTGAAGAAAATCCATTACCATTTGGTGGTTTCATTGCTGCCAGTTTGATCGCAAGAGGTTGACATGATTCCTAAGAAATTAAAATCTGCAACGATCAAAGCTATGTTGAAAGATGCAGAGTCTCGTTACCCTAGAGAATCTTGTGGGGTAGTCGTTATCACACCTTCTGGTAAAGAACAATACATTGCCATTGATAATGTGTCAACTGATCCAACCGAAGAGTTTGTTATGTGTCCAGAAGGTTTTGCTGCTGCTGATGAGCAAGGAACGATTGTAGGCATCTGCCACAGTCATCCTGATGAAACAACTCGCCCTAGCATTACGGATATCGCTGTAATGAGCCGGAATCGTGAGCTTGAGTTAATTGTAGACCCTGACAGTGTTGCTATCCCATGGCACATCGTCAGTTGGCCTGAAGGTGACCATAGACAGGTTATTCCGGAACCAGCACAGAGCTTGTTAAATCGCCCTTTTGTGCATAACGTGTGGGATTGCTGGGCTACATGTGAAGCATATTACAGCAAGTATCATGGACTCAAATTCCCTAAAGTAAATCGTAAAGATCGATGGTGGGAAGAACAAGATACATTCTCTTTCTATGAAGAATATTACGTAGAATGGGGTTTTGAAGTGGTTACCACACCAATTCCGGGTGACTTGATTGTAATGCAAATTGGTCGTTCATTCCATCCCAATCACGCTGCCGTATACTTAGGTGAAGTTTCTGAATTTGAAGGTGAGAAGTTTCATGGTAAAACATTAATGCTACATCACATGTACGGTAAGAATAGTGAATTGGCTGTTTATGGTGGTCAATGGTCACAACGTACACGAATGGTGCTGCGACATAAAGAGGTGAATAAATGAAAGAAACATGGATTGAAGTACAACCGGGCGGTTATCTCAAGAAGTATGGTAACCATAAGTTCCTTGTATCTAGTCCGGCAGAAGCTATTAAAGCTATGTTGATGTTGGTTCCCGGTTTTGAAACAGCTTTCCGTGAATCTGAGAAGCGGGGAGCTAAGTTTAAAATCCTCAGTGGTAAACACAACGTAAATAACGTTGAGCAACTTTATATGGGTAAACCATCTGTTGTAAAGATTATTCCAAAATATGCTGGTGCTAAGAATGGTGCATTTACATTCCTTGCTGCTGCGGCTGTCATTGCTGCTGTTGTATTAACAGGTGGTACTGCTGGTTTTGGTGCAGGTGCTTGGTTTGCTGCTAGTAGTACATCGGCTGCTATTGCTACATCTGTAGCTGTATCGCTTGCACTTGGTGGTGTTTCGATGTTGCTTGCTCCAAAGACAGATGGTCTTACAAATGGTTCAGATGTAGAGAACAAAGCATCTTATGCATTTGGTGGGCCTGTAAACACAACAGCACAAGGTCAACCAGTTCCAGCATTCTACGGTGAACGTGAGGTTGGTGGTGCTGTAATCTCGGCAAGTATTGCTGCTGAGGACCAACAATAAACAATACTTGTAACTGATAGGAGAAACAAATGATTCGTTATGACGAAAACGGGGTGATGATCCCGTATGAAATTGAAGGTGGTAAAGGTGGTGAGTCCAAACCACATACCCCTGTTGAAACACCTAACAACCTCCTGTCGGTTGCATACGCTAAAGTGTTGTTGGCTGTAGCTGAAGGTGAGCTTGCTGGTCAACCGACAGCTAAGGATATTTACCTTGATGGTACACCACTACAGAACGAAGATGGTAGTTATAACTTTGGTGGTGTTAAATGGGAATGGCGTTCCGGTTCTCAAGACCAAGAAGCAATTGAAGAATTCCCTGAAGTATCTAGTGAATATAGTGTTGGTATTGAACTGAAAGATAACGTTCAATGGACACGTGCTGTAACCAAGTCACAACTGACAGACCTTCGTGTTACATTTTCTTGGCCTGCCCTTCTTCGGCAGTCTAGCAATGGCGACACGAATGGTTATAAAATGCAATATGCTATTGATCTTTCTACAGATGGTGGTGCTTTCCAAGAATATCAAGTTTACACAATTGACGGTAAGACCAACACTAATTATGAAAGAACTCATAAAGTAAAACTCCCTAAACCGGGTAGTAATTGGACTGTGCGTGCTCGTCGCGTAACGCCTGAAAACAACTCAAGTACAATTCAGGATACAATCAATGTAAAGAGTTATGCTGAGGTAGTCGCTGTCAAGCAACGTTACCCTAACACCGCTCTGTTGTACGTTGAGTTTGATTCCAGACTGTTCGGTGCCGGTAATATCCCAAAGATTTCGGTAAGAACAAAAGGCCGTGTAATCCAAGTACCAACAAACTATGATCCAGTTGCAAGGACATACTCAGGTATTTGGGATGGTAGTTTTAAATGGGCATGGACAAACAACCCTGCTTGGGTCTTCTATGACCTTTTGACACAAGATCGTTTTGGCCTTGGTCATAAAGTAGTACCTGCAATGGTTGATAAATTTGCACTGTATGAAATTGCTCAGTACTGTGACGTAATGGTTGACGATGGTACTGGTTCGGGTACAATGGAGCCACGCCATACCTGTAACATCTTTATTCAGGATAAGGCAGGTGCTTGGAAGGTATTACGTGATATCGCTGGTATCTTCAACGGTATGACGTATTGGGATGGTAACAAGTTTGTAGCTGTTGCTGATAAGTGGGAACCAATTACAAACGCACCATTATTCTCTCGTTCCAATGTAGTGAATGGTAACTTTGATTATCAAGCGGCAGACGACAAGTCTATCTATACATCTGCTCTTGTATCGTATGATGATCCAGACAACCACTACAACACTGATGTTGAGCCAACATTTGAAACAAGTCAGATTCTCCGTTGGGGTGGTGACCGTCAGACAGAGATTACAGCTATTGGCTGTACGTCCCGTGGTGAAGCACAGCGAAAAGGTAAGTACACACTTATCACCAACCTCTACAATCGAACTGTGAGCTTCCAGACGGGCTTACAAGGTCTTTCGGCTGATGTTCTACCGGGTAAACTGATTCATGTACTTGACCCAATCCTCGGTGGTCGTCCATACACTGGTCGAATCAAGGCAAGTGCTGGTAAGGTGATTACCCTTGATCGTGATGTAACTGCTGTAGCTGGTGATATCCTTTATCTCACAATGGATGATGGTTCGTCAGAAGGTCGTACCGTAGTAAGTTCAACAGGGAATATTGTAACAGTATCTGTTGATTATGGAAAGCCTATCCCGTCAAACTCTGTATGGTATCTGGAAGCATCTGACCTGAAGTCTCAACTGTTCCGAGTAACGAAGGTAACTAATCCATCGGCTAACGTTTATGAGATTGAAGGTGTAGAATACAACGAATCAAAGTTTGATGCAATCGACAATGGTGCTAGACTTGAACCGCGACCAGTAAGTGTTGTACCACCGGGACAACAACAAGCTCCAACCAATTTAGTTGTTTCGTCCTCTACCTATATTGAACAAACAATGGCTGTTACATCTTTGGTTGCTACATGGGATCAAATGCCCAACGCTGTACAGTACGAAGTGCATTGGCGTTACAACGACGGTGATTGGATTTCAGCAGGTATTACAGGTTCTCCAACTATCACAATCAAAGGTATTTACACAGGTGACTATGTTGTTAGAGTACGGGCTATTAACGCTGTTGGCGTTAAATCTGTATGGACCAACTCTGTATCTACACGTTTGGATGGTAAAACAGGTGGCGTACCTGCTCTCGCTTATTTGACTACAACACCGATTGTTTATGGTATCCGTTTGAATTGGGGATTCCCTGATGGTGCTGGGGATACAGCACGTACAGAGATTATGCACAGTGCAAATCCAAACTTTGCAGACGCAATAAAGTTGGGCGACTACTCGTACCCGACAGATATGCATGAAATGCACGGTTTGAAAGCTGGACAACAGTTCTGGTTTTGGGGTCGGCTGGTTGACCGTACAGGCAACATCGGTCCTTGGAAACCTCTTGAATCCGAAGCTGGTGTACCCGGTACATCCTCTGTAGACCAAAGTGAGTATGAAGAATACTTCAAGGAACAGATCACTGAAAGTTCTCTCTATAAAGAGTTGAATGATCGCATTGACTTGATCGATGGTTTTGGTCCCGGAAGTGTAAACGAACGTGTTGAAACTGTCAATGATCGTGTTGATGAAGCTAACCTTCGTATCGACCAGACAAACACTGATCTGGATAATGCTGTAGCTGATCTGGAAAGTCAGATTGCCAACATCACAGATGCGATGGTTTATGACCCTACGAAAACATATGTGACAGGCGATATCGTTAGAGTTGGTAACAAGCTGTATCAAGCACAACAAGATGTTCCAATCAATACCTCGCCACCTAACCTGACCTACTGGGAAGATGTTGGTTCAATCCTTGAGGATGCTAATGCTGTTGTTACACAAGTAGACATTAACACTCAGAAGATCGCTGAAGTAGATGGTAAGATTACAGCAACTGGTGAGCAGATCAATAGTCTGCAAGCGATGTGGCGTGATGATGATGGTGAAGGTTCTCTTAATGATGCTATTGATGGTTGGAGTACTGCGGCTAAGTATGCCCAAGAGGTAAAAGTAAGGGCTAACGAAGACGAAGCACTTGCACAGCGTCTGACAACCTTGAGTGCTACAGTTGACACTAACAAAGCTAGTATCTCAACTCTTGAAGTAGCTTTCGCTGATACAAAGAGTGCGTCTGCTAGTCGGATGGATTCAATCCAGTCTCAAGTTAATAGTAACTCAGCATCTGTTTACGAACTAACTAAAACGGTTGCAAGTGAAAGTCAAGTGACTACCGAAAAGATCAATACAATGCAATCTAGTATTGACGGTAATACTTCAAAGATTACATCTTTGGAAACCACAGTAACAACACTTGAATCAACAACCGCATCTGCACTTGATCTGGTTAATTCCAGAGTAGATGATACGCAGGCATCTGTTGGAACGGAAGCAACAACCCGTGCTTCTGCTGACGAAGCTCTAAGTTTACGCGTAGATACCACAGAGTCTTCTATTGCAGATAACACCGCTAGTATCCAGCAAGTTGAGGAAGCTCAAACGTCTTTGACAGAGAGTGTTACTAGGTTGTCAACGAATGTGTCGTCTAGTTGGAGTGGGCTTCGTGATGATGACGATGATGGATCACTACAGGATGCTCTCGGTAACTGGCAAACAGCTGCAAACTATGGTCTAGAAGTTAGAACAAGGACTGATGCTGACACAGCCATGACAACCAGAATTGAGACGTTGACTGCTGCTCTCGGTGTCAACACTGCTGCCATCTCAAATGAGGCCAGTGTTCGTGCTAGTGCAGATGCTGCTTTGTCTACTAGTATTTCTAATGTCCAAGCGACTACGAATAGTAACACTGCTGCAATTCAAACAGTGTCGAGTGCTCAGACTTCAACAGATGGTAAGTTGAATGCGATGTGGGCTGTAAAAGCACAGGTTACATCACAAGGGCAGTATGTTGCTGCTGGCTTTGGTTTGGGTATTGAGAACGGTCCAGCTGGTCTTCAATCTCAGTTCCTTGTTCAAGCTGACAAGTTTGCTGTAGTTAACGGAACTAATGCAACATTGACTGCTCCATTTGTTGTGACTGGTGGACAGGTGTTCATGAACGAAGCCTTGATTACTAAGGCTATGATTACGAACGCAATCATCGGTTCTACAATTACAGCTTCGGCCCAAACAAACTGGGGAGGTTCTATAATGACTATTGACTTCACAAACGGGTCAGTGACAACTAGGCATCCAACAATGGCAAACACATACACGGTTATGGACCGAGCAGGTGTAAGAGTATACGTGAGCAACATATTGCGTGTTCGTATGGGTACTTGGTAATGCAATATGAGGGTCTTCGGACCCTCGCGTTTTAAGGAGGAAAACTTATGCCGGCAGGCTTTCAGACATTTAGGTCAGACGGGACAGTTAAGATTGACACATCTGTTGTTGTGCCAAGATTGCGTCATATGTTTGTAGCCCCTGATGTTGACAATGACCCGAGTGGTTATGCTGGATATCTATATTCGGTGACAATCCCTGGACTTGGAAACATGGTAGCACAGAAAAGGGCTGGATATGAATGTAACAGTCGGTACGCAAATCCTGATGGTTCGGATAGTTTGGTTGTATCAGGTGATACTATAACGGTTAGAATGAATACAATTGGTACAAGTATAATTAGTATTTTGCGTGTTTGGTACTGGGGGTAAATATGGCATCTGGTTTTCAATCGATTGATGAAACGGGTTTCGTAAATTTTGATTCAAATTATCCAACAATGTACCTTCATAAGGAAGGTACAACAACAACTGGCTCAACATATCCGGGGAACACAGAAATTGTTTTCCCGGCTGTTACAGTAGCTCAGACTGAACTACCTCAATTTCTAATCAAACCTCCTTTAGGAGTAATGTTTGATGGATTGACAGGCGGTAACATTAGTTCTGTTACAGGTCAATGGTTCCCATACCAGATGCCAGCATTTAGTGCTGAAACATTGGCTTTTGGTAGTGCACCTATTGGGTTATCTGTTCCATATTGGTGTTTTACTAAAACAATATATGATAGTGGGCTAAACTATGGAATGCAAACGTTCGACGAAAACGGTGTTCTAACGTTTGATAGTGAGACTAGACAACTAGTTGCATATAAATGGATTGGTCCATCAGACTGGGTATTCCACAGTTCTAAAACTGCTCCTGACCCAAACTACACAATTTATTATTATTCAGTACCAACATCTGGATATGATACGTTTACGGTTTTAAGAGTGGGTGGAGGTGATGCGTTTGATGTTGGTGAAGCATCTACAGGATTCCGGTCTGCATATGGTTATGGGACACTATTTTGTGCTGTAGCTGCTAGAAATGGAGCAATGATGGATTTTGGTCCAACGGTTCTTTTAGGAAAATCAACTTAATTAAGGAGGTATAAAAATATGGCATGGTATAGAACAGGTACTGTAGCGGTAACGTTGAACAGTGCAACAGTGACAGGTACAGGTACTTCTTTCGTCTCCAACGCACGTGTTGGTGATGGATTCCAAGGCCCTGATGGTCGTTGGTATGAAGTAACAAACATTGCAAGTGCTACTGTAATCAGTATCACTCCAAACTATCTTGGTGCAACAGCTACTGGTCAATCTTACTCGATTGCACCGTTGCAGGGATATGTGAAACAATCTGCGGATTCACTTCGCACAATTACAAACCAGTATGGTACTACACTTGGTCTGTTAGGTACACCTACTGACACTGCTGGTCTGCGTACCAACATTGGTGCAGCTAAGTCTGGAGTTAACAGTGACATTACGTCGATTACTGGACTCACCACAGCACTCCCTGTAAACCAAGGTGGTACTGGTGCTACTACTGCTGCTGCTGCTCGAACAAACCTTGGAGCATTGACTACTGGTGATTATGGTGTTGGTTCTGTAAACTACCCAGCAACAGGTGTGAGACTTGACTCTTTTGATCGAACTACCTTATTTGCTCATACAGATAACAACCCACCTGATTGGTCTGTAAACGGTGCAGGAGGTGGTTTCCCGATGGGTATTGCTTTCGCTCGTTCTTCTTTGGTTGGTGCACAACTGGCAATGAGTTATGGTAGTAGGGCAGCCGGTGCAGGTGTGTGGTGGCGTGCTAACACTGCAAGTGGTTGGAACGCATGGGACAGATTGATTGGTCGTGCTGACTTGCTTGGTACTGTATCTCAGACCGCTGGTGTGCCAACAGGTGCAGTAATTGAACGTGGTAGCAATGCAAACGGAAACTATGTACGATTTGCTGATGGTACACAGATTTGCTGGGGCACCAATAAATCTTATGCAGGTGGTGTAGCAACAAGTGCTTCTGGACACTTTATCAGTGGTGCAGGGGATACGGTAACATGGCCTCAACCATTTTATGACAACAACAGCGTCGTCACAAGTGCAGGTGTTGGTGGTTCAACTCCTTATCGGGTTATAGTTCTTCCTTACCGTGCAAACTCGGCCAATGGTACATTTGTATTCCAATGTTATGTTTCTATTTCGGATACGTTTACTTATAACTGGACAGCGATTGGTCGTTGGTTCTAAGGAGATATTATGATTATTAAATTTTCACCAGTTCGCATGGGTAAACAACTTAATATTACCCGATTTGGCGATATCATTACTTTTAATGGGGAAGAATTTGATTTCTCCCCACTTCCAGACGGTGCCGTGCTCCCAGCAAGTGCTATTGACTGCAAGTGGATTACTGGGGAAGTAAGCAAAACAAATGGGGAATTGGAACTTACAATTATCCTTCCACACGGAGCAAATGCCCCATACGAAACTCGGTTCCCAACACCAATTCAAGTTTATTTGGACGGTCCTGTAACACTCCCATTGTATGATATTCCTGTAGAAGATGAAGAGGTGATTCATGAAGATTGATTTTAGTCAAGCAATTACTGCCGAAACACGTGCTGCTGATTTGGTGAAATCTCAAAAAGCTACAGTTGCTGCAGCTAGATACAATAAAGAAACAGTTGGTATTAAGGTTGACGGAATTTCAATTAATACAGAACGTGATAGTCAAGCAATGATTACAGGAGCAGCCCTTTCTGCTGTTCTTGATAGTTCATATATTTGCAGATGGAAAACCCCTTCTGGTTTTGTTGATCTTGACTCTACTAGTCTTATCAAAGTGTCTCAGTCGATGAGACAGTATATTCAAGCATGTTTTGATCGTGAGTCTGAGTTGGTAGAGGCTATCGTCAATGGAACTTATACAGATTCTATGCTGAATGAGGGTTGGCCAAATGTTGAAATTTCAAACAACACTTAAAACTGAGCAAATTGCTCGTACATGTTGGAAGCTGACTGACAATTTAGTTTATGGGAACATTGTTGTCCCCAAAGGCTTCATTACAAATTACGCCAGTATTGCGGTATTCCACAACATCTTACTTTTCCCTATATATGCTCTATTTGCCGGGTATGGTAATTATGCATCCACTTTGCATGACTACCTTTATACAAAGCATCAAGTTAGCCGTAAACAAGCTGATAGAATCTTCTATGAAGCTCTTCGTGAAGAGGGTGTCGCTAAGTGGCGTGCATGGCTGATGTGGGTTGGTGTTAGGTTAGGCGGCAAGAAAGCGTATGAGGGTAAATAAATGAAAGTACCAATCACAGATAGTCTTAAAAAGAAAATCTTTGTAGCTCTTATTGCAGCGGGTGTATCTGCACCTTCTGCTTACATTGCTGTAGATCACACAGTACCATCTGAAGGGTTCTATACGAGCGTATACGTTGATCCTGTGGGTTTAAAGACTTACTGTGT